>WLWI01000061.1_pt1 | contig 180462 bp, 178 predicted proteins | sample 6701501 | NCBI WGS metagenome assembly WLWI01 (sample SAMN12718690, study PRJNA515312) | sponge metagenome | isolation source: marine sponge | host: Mycale hentscheli | place: New Zealand: South Island, Marlborough, Capsize Point | collected 2014-11-01 | reverse complement strand
TCAAATCCCCGCTCGCATTCGCTCGCCTCGTCCGAACAAACCTCATGCATCGAAAGCGCATTGACCGTCTGCTCGAACCTGAACCAAACACACCTCAATGCCAAAATCAGTTGGCCTTCATATGTTAGAGAAATTAAACCGGACAACAGTGGGCTTGACCCGAGGACCCAGGCTGCAATCGCATCGCGCCTGTGCCGAATCCTGCGAGGCTGAGGCTTGGATGCTCGTATCAAGCACGAGCATGACGGCGGAGGGGCCGGCGACTGCTAAATATACATGTCCCGCAAATTGTAGTTCTTCACCACGGACTCTCGGGTTGCCTCGTTCCAACGGTTTTCGTCCACTTCTGCCGCGAGGGGCTGGTAGCGGTACGAGGCCTCATCCGGGAAACGTTGGCGGCGGGCGTCGACGCCAATGGCAATCATGCGGCTGCGCTCGTGAATATGGGCGTCATCGAAGGTGACCACCCGGCCGTCGAGATGCTCCACGGTCATGTCCTGCACCCGGCGGCGCGGAAAGAAGCCGGCATTGAGGGTGACCCGGCGCTCCGCCGAAGTGTTGGCGAAGGAACCGTGCACCACCTGCCGGTTAAGCATGAAGGTGTCGCCGGTGTCGCAGAGCAGCGGCATTGCCCCTGCGATCCGGTCGGAACCGGCGTCTTTCATCATCTGACGGATATCGACCTTACCTTGCTTGTGGCTGCCCGGCAGGATCCACACACTGTTCGCGGCGGTGCTGGGGTAGAGCTGGGTCATGAAGTTGAAGCCATGCGCGCCGTGGTCCCAGTCGGGCGAGTCCCAGTGGGTCGTGCCATCCTGGTGCCAGGCAACCGACGGGCCGAGGCCCGGCTCCTTAAGGAAAGTGACCTCGTTATAGGGCACGAAGTCAGGGCCGAGGACAGCCTCCGCGATGGCGAGCAGGCCCGGATGTCCGTACAGCCGCAGGGTCGTATCCATTAATTGCAAATTACCGTGCAGGTTCTGCACTGTCCAAGTAGGTGCGTCCGCTGCCGGTGTCGCTTCATGCATCTTGGCCGGATGACGACCTTTATACAGGTCGGTTCCGCCGAGCGGGTCGCTCAGCGGCTTCGCGAAACGATAAGGCGGGCGGGTGAATTGCTGACACAGCGCACGCCGGCCCTGGCTGTCGCGGTCGCTTTTCGGATCGGCCGGCGCACCGTCCAGCATCCGTTCGACGTCGGCACGTAGTTCTGCCAGCTCGACATCGTCGACCACGCCCTCAAAGACGTAGAAACCGTGCTCCCAATAAGCGTCCAGAATATCGGACGCAAGCTTACCGTCCGCATTCCGCCGGATTGGCCCTCGGTTGCCGATGTCATAGGCCCGCTCGGTGCCCTCGGCAATATAATCGGCCATCGTCTGCGCGTGATCATTCGCCGAAAGGGTGCGGTCCGGGGTCGAAACTGACATTACGTCTCCATTGGGTTGCTCGCGTGATCCGTTCATTTTGGCTATCCGGCCCGTTTTGGCAAGCCAGGGTCGGGATCGCTGCAGGCGGAATACTCGGCTTTCGGCTTGCACGGTGCTTTCCCGCGACGCTAAAATCGGGTCAACGTTATGAATCCAACCCCCTCGATCGCGGTCATGCGCTGAGGTGCGGGCGAAGCGCGTAAGCGTCATCGCTCGTTTCTTATGCGCAACAAGGCGTTAGCGGCGGGTGTACTATTGGAGAGGGCTGCAGATGAACGAGATCAAGAAGCCGTATAAATGGGTCGGTACCAACCAGATTCGCCCGGACGGCGTGCCGAAAGTCACCGGCATGGCCAAATTCGGCAATGATTATGTGCTGCCTGGTACGCTGTACGGCAAGGTGCTGCGCAGCCCGCATGCGCATGCGCGCATCAAGTCGATCGACACCTCGAAGGCGGAAGCGCTGCCGGGTGTGAAGGCGGTGATGACGTCCGCGGATTTGCCGGATCAGGACTTCGCCTATATTGGGCCGGAGCGGGTTGCAGTGAACTTTTGGCATGTCACCCGCAACATCATGGCGCGCGAGAAGGCGCTCTATGAAGGCCACGCGGTGGCCGCGGTGGCTGCAATCAATCCGACCTTGGCGGCGGAAGCCTGCGCGCTGATCGACGTCGACTACGAAGTGCTGCCACATGTGATTGACGTGGAAGAAGCCGCGGCGGAAGACGCGCCGCTCCTGTTCGAGGACATGATCACCCGCAATGTGGAACCGACGCCAACCAAAGCGTCGAATGTCTCCAAGGTGCTGAACTTCGCAATCGGCGATGTCGAGGAAGGGTTCGCACAGGCGGATGAGATCGTCGAGAAGGAATACCGCACGGCGGCCGTGCATCAGGGTTATATCGAGCCGCATGCCACGCTCGCGCGTTGCGACGCGGACGGGCAGACCGAACTGTGGAGCGCTAGCCAGGGCCATTTCGTGGTGCGCAATCTGGTGGCCAAGATCGTCGGCATGCCGCTCAACGACCTGAAGGTCATCCCGGCTGAAATCGGCGGCGCGTTTGGCGGCAAGACGGTCGTCTATCTGGAGCCCGTTGCCGTCGTCCTGTCGCGCAAGACCGGACATCCGGTGCGTTTGAACATGACCCGAGACGAAGTCTTCAAGGCAAGTGGTCCGACATCGGGCGCTTACATGAAGGTCAAGATCGGCGCCAAGAAGGACGGCACGATTACTGCCGGCCAGGGTGAGTTCATGTATCAGGCCGGCGCGTTCCCGGGCTCCCCGGTGATGAATGGCTGCCTGTGTTCCTTTGCCACATACAACATTCCGAACCAGAAGACGACGGGCTACGATGTGATTTCGAACCGGCCGAAGGCGGCGGCATACCGCGCGCCGGGCTCGCCGATATCGAACTTCGGCGTCGAAAGCACGATGGATATCCTGGCGAAGAAGATCGGCATGGATCCGGCTGAATTTCGCGCCAAGAATGCGATCCATACCGGCGACCCGATGATTCTCGGCAACTCCATGAGCCACGAAGGCTACAGCGAGACAGTGCGGGCGATCCTCGATCATCCCGACTACAAGAAGCCGCTGGGTGAAAATCAAGGCCGCGGCGTTGCGTCGGGTTACTGGTTCAACGGGGCGGGCGAATCTGGCGCAACGGCCTATGTCAACGCGGATGGCACGGTGGTCGTCGCGACGGGCAGTCCTGACGTCGGCGGTTCCCGCGCGTCGATGGCGATGATGGCGGCGGAAACGCTGGGCGTCGATTACAACGACGTCCGCGCGACCGTGAACGACACGACCTCGGTCGCTTACACCCATGTGACAGGCGGTTCCCGCGTGACCTATGCCAGTGGCATGGCGGTCATCGGCGCTTGTGAAAAGGTCATTACCGAATTGCGCGGACGTGCCGCCAAGATTTGGGATGTGGATGTGGAAGGCGTCGATTGGGAAGACGGCCATGCAAAACCCGCGGGCAGCAATGTCGGAGAGTTCGATCCCTTGTCGCTAAAGGAACTTGCGGCGAAGGCCAACGCAACGGGCGGCCCGATCGGCTCAGCCAACGCGGTAAGCGCCACAGGTCAGGCGCCAGGCTTCTCTACGGCTTTCTGTGACGTCGAGGTCGATCCTGATACGGGCAAGGTAACTATTCTGCGCTTCGTCCTCGCACAAGACGCAGGAACAGCGATTCACAAAGGTTATGTCGAGGGCCAGATGCAGGGCGGCGTCGTCCAGGGCATCGGCTGGGCGCTGAACGAGGAATATATCTACGACGACCAAGGCCGTCTCTCAAATGCCGGCTTCCTCGATTATCGTATCCCGGTCGCATCCGATTTACCGAATATCGAAACCGTCGTCGTCGAGGTCCCGAACCCGAACCATCCCTTCGGCGTGAAGGGCGTCGGCGAGGTCTGTATCTGCCCGACCATGGCTGCGGTGGCGAACGCCATCGCCGATGCGACCGGCCGGCGGATGGAAGAACTGCCGATGTCGCCGCCGAAGGTGTTGGCTGCACTCGACCATCGCGAAGATGGGGAGCTATAGACAGCGGCTAGCCAAAGCGACTGCGAATTCTCTGTACGATGCTGGCGGTGCGCCTCTGCGCCGCCAGCATTGTTTTATCTAAAGTTGGAAAGCGCCGGCGCAGGCGGTCCATGATGCGTTGCGCGCGTGGCGACTCCATCGACAGCAGCATGCCGCCGATGGCGAGAAACAGGATGCCCTGCAGGATCGGCAGGAACAGGCCGAGGATGCCGAGGACGATAAACGCCCAACCAAAGGTCAGGATCGCCATTCGGGCGAGCCAGGAGCGCTTGGGTTTGTTGTCGGGAACGAGAACCTGACCCACGATCGTATGGAAACTCCTAAATGTGGATCGGCCGGCCATCGACGGCGAGCGCCGCTTCCTTGACCGCCTCGTTCAGGGTGGGATGGCCGTGGCAGATTCGAGCAACGTCTTCCGCCGACCCGCCGAATTCGATGACCGTCACCAGCTCGTGGATTAGCCCGCCCGCATCTGGCCCGATGATATGGGCGCCCAGCACCGCATCGGTCTTTGTGTCGGCCAGGATCTTCACGAATCCGTCGGTGGTATCGTTCGCCCGGGCGCGGCTGTTCGCGGTGAAGGGGAACTTGCCGACCCTGTATTCGACGCCAGCCTCCTTGAGTGCCTCTTCGGTCTTGCCGACGGAGGCGACTTCCGGCCACGTGTAGACGATGCCAGGAATCGCATCGTAGTCGATGTGCCCGGACTGCCCGGCCATCATTTCGACGCAGACGACGCCTTCGTCTTCCGCCTTGTGCGCCAGCATCGGGCCCGGCACGCAATCGCCGATGGCGTATATGCCGGGCACTGAGGTCATGAATTCGTCGTCGATCCGGATGAAGCCGCGATTATCCGTCTCGACGCCAAGCGCCTCGAGTCCCAGGCCTTCCGTGTAGGGCCGCCGGCCGATCGCGACCAGCACGGCATCGCACTTGATCTCCTCCGCGTCGCCACCCGCCGCCGGTTCGACGGTGAGCGTGACGCTGGTCTTGGTCTTCTTCGCACCGGTCACTTTGGTCTTCAAGCGAAACGCCATACCCTGCTTTTTGAGGATGCGCTGGAAGTTCTTCGCGACCTCGCCGTCCATGCCGGGGGTGATGCGGTCGAGGAACTCGACGCAGGTGATCTGCGCACCGAGCCGGCCCCAGACCGATGCCATTTCCAGGCCGATATAACCCGCGCCGACGACGACCAGATGCTTCGGCACCTTGGCGAGCGACAGCGCGCCGGTCGAGGTAACGATCTGTTTTTCGTCTATCTCCACGCCCGGCAGCGGCGCGCTGTCCGAGCCTGTGGAAATTAGGATGCGTTTGGTCTGCAGGGTTTTCGCCTTGCCCTTTTCTGGGGTGACCTTGACCGACGTGGCGCTCTCGATCGTGCCGGTGCCGGCGATGTGTTCGACCTTGTTCTTCTTGAACAGGAAGGCGATGCCGCCGGTCAGTTCGGTGACGACCTTGTCCTTGCGCGCCATCATCGTCTTCAGGTCGAGCTTGACGTCCCCAACCTTTACGCCGTGGCCGGCCAGTTCGTGCGTTGCCTCGGCATATTTCTCGGAGCTTTGCAGCAGCGCCTTCGACGGGATGCAGCCAATATTCAGGCAAGTGCCGCCGAGCGCCGCGCGTTTCTCCACGCAAGCGACCTTCATGCCCAACTGTGCCGCCCGGATCGCCGCAACGTAACCGCCGGGCCCACCGCCGATCACGACCAGATCGTATTCGCTCATTCTCACCCTCCGTTATGGCGCTGGCACCCGTGTCGGGCCGAAACCTTGCCGTATTCGTTATATAGGAACAGGAGTTTCGGATACCGCAAATAACTTAACGAACACCAAAGGCAAGTCTCGAGATAAATGGAGTCATGACTTGACATATGGTAAGTGAACACTTACGGTAAGTCATGGCTTACGCAGAAGTGTTTACCGCTCTGGCAGACCCAACCCGCCGGCATATCTTCGAGGCGCTGCGCGAGCAGCCCCGGACGGTCGGCGAATTGGCGGCGGGTCAGCCCGTCAGCCGGCCCGCTGTATCTCAGCACCTGAAAGTGCTCGAGTCCGCGCGGCTGGTCAGCGGGGAGCCGCGCGGAAACCGCCGCCTCTATTCGATCAAGCGCGAAGGGCTCGAAGAACTGCGGCAGTATCTGGAAAGTTTCTGGTCGGACGCTCTGTCCGCTTATAGCGCTGAAATCGCGCGACGTATCAAAGAAGAATAGGAGAAGACCGTGCTCGATCCGATCGTCAAGACAATCGAAGTGCCGTGCAGTCAAGAAAAAGCGTTCACGGTGTTCGTGAGTGAAATGGGCAGCTGGTGGCCGTTGGACAAGCGTTCGATGTCCCTGATGCAGGGAGATGGCAAGCCGGCCAAGTCGTTGCGCACCGAGCCGAAGCTAGGCGGCCAGGTCGTGGAGACCGGCCACGACGGTATGGAGTTTCACTGGGGCACGTTCCGGTCCTACGATCCACACAATTCGGTTAGCATGGATTTTCACATGGGCCTGCCGCCGGAGAATGCGAGCCTTGTCGAAGTGCGGTTTACGGCGCTAGGCGACGAGCGGACAAGCGTCGAGCTCACCCAGAGCAATTGGGAAGCCTTCGGCGATATGGCCGAGATGATGCGCAACGGCTATGGCTCAGGCTGGGTCCTCATTTTCGAACAGGGCTACAAATCGGCGTGCGGCGGTTAACTCCTAACGGCCCGACTGCAATTCTGATTCCCGGTCGAACCTGCGGCGTGCATGGTTGATCAGGTGAATGACCAACGCCTCCGGCGGGACCCCCGACACCTCCCATAGTTTCGGGTACATGCTGATCGCGGTGAAACCGGGGATCGTGTTCAGTTCATTGACCAGTAATTCGCCGTTTGCCTTAAGGAAAAAATCAACCCGGACCATACCCTCGCAACCCAGCGCTCGGGCTGCGGCGATGGACATGTCCTGAACCTTGCGTGTCAGGTCGGCGGGCAGATTGGCGGGGAAAACCAATTTGGCTCCCTTGTCGTCGATATATTTGGCATCGTAGCTGTAGAAGCCGTCATTATTCGTCGGCACGATTTCACCGGGCACGGATGCTTGCAACGAGTCGAGAGACAGAACTCCGCATTCGATTTCCTGACCGTCGGCGAAACTCTCGACAACGACCTTTGTGTCGTACTGGTATGCACTGCTCAGCGCCTCATCGTATTCCGCTTCGCTATGTACCTTACTGACCCCCACGGAAGACCCCATATTGGCCGGCTTGACGAACAAGGGAGACCCGAGTCCGCGTACCGCCTCGGCATAAGGAACGGTGTTGTCGCGCTCGAAGGACAATGTCGTCACCGTCGGTATGCCCGCGGCTTTCAGCATGTGCTTCGAGAATTCCTTATCCATGCAAAGAGCGGATGAAAGGATGCCGGGGCCGACGAAGGCAACGTTCGCCAGTTTCAATAATCCCTGCAGCGAGCCATCTTCCCCATGCGGGCCGTGCAGAACGGGGAAAACGACATCTGCCTTGAGCGTGCTTTATTTGCCGTCGAGGACGACGATCTCGCCACTGCCGCCGGGCAGCATTGCCACGGGCGGCCAGGACGGGTCCAAGAGTCCGACCGACGGTGCGAGACGCCAAGTGCCCTGCCGGTCGACCCCGATTCGGATGATGTCGTAACCCGCGGCCTCGAGCGCAGCGTGAACGTTTTGTGCTGACTGAATGGATACCTCGTGTTCGGCGGATTGTCCCCCGAAGAGCATGGCTACGGTGCAGTGTTGTTGCATGAACTGTGATCCTCGCGGTGATCGCGCTCAGCGCCAGTTGCCCATCAGGATGAAGGGGGCCCAGAAGACCGGTTTGCCGTACGCATCGGAGCGGATGAACTCGATCATGGTCTTGCGCATCGCGGCCGCCTTACTCAGCGTGCCGGTCTGCAGATAGCCATACATCGTGCTCATGAAGGCGGCGGTGCTCTTGTCGGCCACGGGCCAGAGTGTCGCCAGGACCGCCTTGGCGCCCTGCCGCTGGGCGAGCCAGCCGAAGCTTTCGATTTCGCGCCCGTCGGCGCCGGCGCTGCCGAGCGCTGTCTGGCAGGCTGACAAAGTCAGCAGGGCGACGCTGTTGAAATCCAGATCGTTGTCGAGCACCTGCGCCAGGCTCAACCGGCCGCCGTCCCCGAGCAGCAGATAGGAATCGCGCTCGGTGCCCGGTTGAAAGACGAAGTGGCTGGCGACGTGCAGCACGGGGTATTCCTCATCGAGGGCGCTTTCGATGGCATCCTGCGAGAAGTTCTTGTCCAGATAGATCACGCCCGGCATGACGCCGTCGCGATCCGCGCTGCCGGTGCGCACGATTGCGTTCAATTCGTCGGCAACGGCGGGAAGGGCGGCGAAGCCCTCGACCGCCTGGGTTAGGCCTAGCCCGGCCATGCGCCAATCCTTCGGCGGGGCGGCCGTCAGCTTGGACTTGGCGGCCTCCGTGAACAGAACGACCTCGTATTTCTCGACGAGGAAGCGCTCGCCGTCATACAGGGCCGCCATCGGCAGATAGCGGAGCACGCCGTCCAGGGAGAACATCAGCGTCTTGGCATTCGCCTGACGCAAGTCGTCGGCGATTGGCGCCAGAATCAGGTCGTAGATCGCCTGAGCGTCCGGGATGGGATTCGCATAGGGGTCGGCGAAATCTTCGGCAAGCTCGCTGACGCGGCGGTTCAGCGTCGACCGATCGACCGGGACCGTCCGGACGATCTGAACACGACCGGTCGTCACGATGATATGCAGTTTCCGGTCGGTGATGAGGTAGTGGATCAGCACCGTGCCGTCGCCGAGGGTCCGCAGGGTGCCCTGCAGCGCCTTGAGATCCTTCAGGTTCTTCTCGCCGATCTCCATTGCGCGCTTGGCGCTGCCCTTTTCCACCTCCTTGATGAGGTTCGCCAGGAACGCGCGGAAGGCGCGCTTGGCGACACGGAGGTCTTCCCGCAACTGCTTCAGGCGCGCCGGATCGACCTTAACCAGCCCGGCCTTCTTCTTGCGCAGCAATGTGTCGTATTCGGACGCGATCGCCGCCAGCCGGCCGCCGATCTCTTCATAGCGGGTCATGCCGCTCTGTTCGCTCGCCGTGTAGGAAGCCTTGCTTTCCCGCACCGAGCCGCGTGCGGCGTCTCGCCTGACATAATTGAAGTGCTCTTCCTCCTTGATCATTTTGACGACTCGTTGCGCTTCGGGCAGGCGTCCTTCCTCGACCAGAAGCGATGCCAGCGTCCTAAAGGCGGTGTCCCGTTTCTGGACGTAGAGCTTCTGCAAGGCGTCGTCCATCGAGGTGATTCCGGCACGCAACCCCTGGACGATATTGACCGCCCGCTTGCCGAACAGGATTGCGGCGTCGCGCTGACCGCCGGCGCCGAGGACGACGCTGTAGAGCAGCAGCGTATTCCATTCGAGTTCCTTGGTGAGATGCAGCCGCGGCGACACCAGGATTTCCTCGCTCAGCGCCTTTGCTGTATCCAGCTGGCCCGCGCCCGCGTAGGACCAGGCCAGAGCGAGTTTGCCGGACAGCGTGCGGTAGTTGTCGGGGCCGAGAAGTTTTTGATAGGTCTCGATGGCCTCCTGTTGGTAGCGCCGGCTCTGCTCCGGTTGGCCGCGGGCTTGCTCTATCCGGCTGAGGAACAGCAGGCTGTCGCCCGTGAAACCGTGCCGCCGCCCAAATTTGTTCTCGCGTATCCGCAGGACCTGCTCCGCGAGGGTCTTCGCCTCATCGAAATCGCGGCGCCGATAGGCGATCAGCGCCAGAGCGTTGTAGCTGCCCGCGATCTCGGGGTGGTCCGGCGCGAACACTTCCTCGAGAATTTCTAATGAGGTCCGGGCGTTCTTCTCGGCCCGTTCCAGGTCGCCAAGACTGTAGTAGAGCGTGCCGAGCAGCCGGTAGGCCTCCGCCGGGGTGGGATGCCGGCCGCTGATCTCGCGCGCCTCGTTTGGCGCCGCCGCCTGCAACAGCTTTTCGGCGTCGGCGTAGCGTCCCTGAAGCATGTGAAGCCCGCCGAGATAGACCTGTGAGTCCGCAGTGTCGATATGGTCTGCGCCGAGCACTTTCGTGCGCAACCTCAAGGCCTTCTGAAAATGCGCCTCGGCCGTTTCCAGGTCGCCCCTGACCTGATGGAGGTAGCCCATGAAGTTGACGGTTTCCAGTGTGTCGGGATGCTCAGGGCCGAGCGCCTTCTTGCGGACGGCTAACGCTTTCTCGAAATAGTCTCGCGCCAGGTCCCAATCGTTGTAGACATAGGCATGAAGCCGCGCCAAGACGTCGTAGCCTTCGCCGAGATACCAGTGGTCAGGGCCGAGCGAATCCTCGACCCGCACGATCATCTTCTCGACGAGCGCCACGATTTCCTTGGTACGCCCTTCCTTATAGAGCTGCTCCGCCTCCTGGCGCGCCTGCAACACCTCGATATGCACGCACCCCGAAAGCCCCAGCACGAGCAACAGCGACATGGCGAGGTACCGCGTATGGAATTTCACGCCGGCCACGCCGCGGAAAAAGCCTTCTAGTCTGGAACCGACCAAAACCATGTGTGTCCATTGGCTGCTGCGTACGAATCGTTTAGCGCAGGATTAGTACGGTATCACAGGTTCCCCTGTACAAAGTGCCCGACCATAACAAATGCGCGTGACAGGGGCTGTGATGAGAGTCATGAGGGGGAGCATTTTTTATAGCGCAACCGGACACTTATTTTTACAACGAGGATGGTCAGGGGTGAGGCGCCGAATACAGTTACCTTATGGACGCTCAACGACCCTGCGGAGAACCGAATGTCTGCAATCACCCAAAAAAGGGGCCTTGTTCCGGAACTCTATGTGAGTGATATCGCGGTGAGCAGAGTATTTTACGTCGAAACGCTCGAATTTGCCGTGCTCTTTGAACGCCCGGAAGACGGATTTCTCTATCTGGAACGAGACTGCGCGGAGCTGATGCTCGATAGCGCAGAGATCGGGCGTACCTGGATTGCTGCACCACTCGAAAAGCCATATGGGCGTGGGATCAGTCTGCAAATCTGGACGGAAGCCGTCGAAGCGCTGTACGCCCGCGTGCGGGAAAGCGGCGCCGGGTTATTCCTCGAGATGGAAGAGAAGTGGTACCGCCGCGACACGGATTACCTCGGTACGCGACAATTCATCGTCCAGGATCCGGACGGCTACCTGCTACGATTTGCGGAGGATTTGGGGGAGCGCCGGACACCACCTCAGTCTTAAGTCCATAATGCCAGATCATCGTGCCCAAGGCATGCTCGCTGATAACTAATATCGCTCGACCTGGGAAAGAGCAGCTCTTTGGTCTCGAAGCGATGCCCCATCGACGTGCGGTCCGATTGGGTATCGTTTGCTTGGATTGCCCGATGAAGGGAGAGATGCATGAAACGCGAATACGTTCCTGCCCTAATCATCGTCATGGCGTTGGTCGTGGTCGCCATCAGCGGCATCGGGCCGCATGACAGGCTGACCTGGTTTCTCGAGATTGCTCCGATATTCGCCGGGGTCGCTATTTTGGTTTATTCGTACCGCCGGTTCCCGCTTTCTCATCTGCTTTATGCGTTCCTTTTGTTGCACGCGGTCGTTCTGGCTGTCGGTGGCCACTACACTTATGCCAACGTGCCGGCCGGGTTCTGGGTCCAGGAGTGGCTCGATCTGTCGCGCAACCCCTACGACCGCCTGGGCCACCTCGCCCAGGGGTTCGTGCCGGCGCTGCTTGCCCGGGAAATCCTGATCCGCCGCTCGCCGCTCGAAAACAGCAAATGGCTGCCGTTCCTGGTGGTCTGCGTTTGCCTGTCGTTCAGCGCGCTTTACGAACTTATCGAATGGTGGGCGGCGCTGATTCTCGACCAATCCGCCGATCAGTTCCTGGGGACGCAAGGCGACGTCTGGGATACCCAATGGGATATGTTCATGGCGCTCATCGGGGCAATTACGGCCCTGACAACACTCGGCAAAGCGCATGATAGGAGCATAGCGAAAGTGGCAATGTAGCGAAGGCGTGCACGACGATACGACACGCGCTGGCATGCCCCTATGCCCGAAAACAGCAATCCTGGCCGGTGGCTAGGCGTTTACGGACCGAGGTTCTAGAATAGCTAACGGACGCAATGTCCGGACTAATTCGTCGAACGGAATTCCATGGAGTAGAGGACGTAAGGGAATGAGCGCTGGAGAGCGGCTGCCCGGGACGCCTGTCCCGATGCACAAATGGGAAGGGCATGGCGGGGTTATGATTGCGGGGGATACCTGGGGCGATCCGAACGGGCCGCTGGCTGTGTTGCTGCATGGCGGCGGGCAAACGCGGCATGCCTGGAAGGGCGCGGGGGAGACGCTCGGCAACAGCGGCTATCACGCGGTCGCTTTCGATGCACGCGGGCATGGCGATTCCGATTGGGCCGCGACGTCGGAAGATTATGCGCCCGACAACATGGTCGAGGATTTGGCCTGCGTGTGCCGAGCGCTTGGCAGCGACAAGCCAATCCTGGTCGGCGCGTCGATGGGGGGTGGGGTCAGTCTGCTGTCCATTGGCACCGGCAGGATCGATGCGGCGGCGCTGGTTCTGGTCGATATGGCGCCGAAGATCGAACCCGAAGGGTCGCGCAAGATTCAGGAATTCATGAGCCAGAAGCCGGATGGCTTCGACACGCTGGAAGAAGTCGCCGAAGCGATCTCGAATTACCAGCCGCATCGCAAGCGTCCGCGCAACCTCGACGGGCTGGCGAAGAACGTGCGGCTCGGCGCAAACGGCAAGTACGTCTGGCACTGGGACCCGGCGCGCCGTGCGGGTCAAAGGGTCAACTCGGAATACCGGCAACGCTTGCACGAATGCGCGGACATGTTGGAACTGCCGACCTTGCTGGTGCGCGGCGGCCTGTCGGACGTGCTGAGCGAGGACGGTGCGCAAAGCTTCCTGAAACAGTGCCCGCATGCGGAATATGTCAACGTCAAGAACGCCGCGCATATGGTGGCTGGCGACCGCAATGATATTTTCGCAGGTTCGGTCATTGAGTTTCTGGAAAGGGTGGCGCCGGCAAAGTAAGTTCGGTGTATGGAATTTTTTCCTTATAGCCTTCCGTTGCGCGTGCCCTATCGCTGGGCAAAAGGCGAACAACTCGAGCGGCGCGGCCTGCTGGCGCGGGTCGACCTCGACGGCGCGGTTGGCTGGGGCGAGATGGCGCCGCCGCCGCATGAGGATGTGGATGGATCGGCGCGGGTCGCGGAAGCGGCGGCCGTCGTCGACGGGCTGGACCCGCAGGCGGGCGATTTTCTGGAACAGGTCGATGCGCGAGAGCCCTATATGCGAATTCGCTGCGCTATTGCCACGGCCTGGCTGTCGGCGAGAGCGGCTCGGGAGGGAAAATCCTTGTCGTCCTCTCTCGCGCTAGACGGTGAGGCAGCAGCGGAGGTGGTGCCCGTAAACGGGCTGGTGACTGATGGCGATGCGGACGCGGCGGCGGATACCGCGCGGCGGCTCGCTGCTGAAGGGCACCGGACCTTGAAGATTAAATGTTCGGCGGCGCGGGCGGAGGATCTGGTGCGGGTCGCGGCAATCCGTGACGCGGCGCCGGACGCGATTCTGCGGCTCGATGCGAACGAGGCCTGGCATCCGGACTGGGCCGCCGCGCATCTGAAAGACTTCGCGGAGTTCAGTATCGACTATGTGGAACAGCCGATCCCTGCCGGTAATACGGCGGCGCTAGCCGCGGTGCGCAAGGCGAGCCCTATCGGTATTGCCGCGGATGAAGCCGCACTCGACGAGACCGCGATCCGCGAATTGCTGACAGCACAGGCAGTCGACGCGCTGATCCTCAAGCCGCAGCGGCTCGGCGGGCCGGACAAGACGCTCGCGATCATCCGGCTGGCCGCGGCGCAGGGCGTGCGTTGCACCATCACCAACAGTCTGGAAACGGCAGTCGGCGTCACCACGGCGCTGCATATCGCCAGCCTGCATGGCCAGCCGATTCCCGATTGCGGTTTTGGGACCTCGCGTTTCTTCGCCGAGGACGTTGCGCCGCCACCGGCCATCGTCGATGGCGTCATGACGGTGCCGACGGTTCCGGGCCTGGGCGTCGAACCGAAAAATTTCGGATAAGGGTCGTTAATCGCTTGATTGCATGCGATATTAGGAATAGAACAAAACAAGAACTTATTCACGTCATGAGACACCGCTCGCGGTCGATTTCCCAGAAAATAAGGCGCTCTTAAATTGATCTCCCGCCTACGCCTCTCGTGGCGCGACGCGTATTACGGCTGGTTCGTGGTCGCCGCCTGCAACGGGGTCGCGTTCATCACCTGGGGCGTCACGATCTTCAATCAGGGCGTCTTCCTTGGTGTGTTCGTGCGAGATTTTGGCTGGTCTCCGGCGACGCTGTCGGTCGGACCTGTGCTGTTCCATCTGTGCGCGGGGATGGCCGGTGTTTGGGTCGGCCGTATCGTCGACCGTCGGGGGCCTCGGCTCGTCCTGATCGTGGGCGCGGTGCTGATTGGGCTCGGCATGATCGGCTTCGGAATGGTGCGCGAGCCGTGGCACACCTATCCGGTGTTCGTCCTATTGGGCTGCGGCTTTACCTGCATCCACACCATCACGCTCGGCAAGATCATTACCCGCTGGTTCGTGCGGCACCGGGTGCGCGCGATGGCGGCCGCGACGTTCGGCGCGGGGCTGGGCGGTGCCGTGCTGGTGCCGCTCAATGCGGCGGTAATCGAAGGATGGGGTACCTTGGCTGGCGGGGTCGTGCTCGCCGCCGTGACCTTGGTGGTGATCGTTCCGCTCGCGCTTTGGATCATCAAGGACGGACCGGAAGCGGTTGGCCAGGAGCCGGACGGCGGTCTGGTACCCGAGGAATCGCAAACCGTCGATCCCGATACGGACAGCCACCCCTGGACGGTACCGGAAGCGATGCGCACGGTCGCTTTCTGGGGCTGTCGATCTGCTTCGCGCTCGGCATGGCGGCGCAGGGCGGCTACCTGGTGCACCAGGTCATGTTCCTGCAGATGTCGCTCGGCCTGATCGGTGCGGCATCCATCGTGACCGTAACGACCCTGATGGGCATGGTCGGGCGCGTCGGGTTCATGTTGGTCGGTCCGCGCCTGTCGCCGCGGGTCTGGGTGGCACTGATGTTTGCGATCCAGGCGACGAGCTTCCTGCTGCTGGCGACCGGGTCGAGCCCTACGCAACTATTGATCGGCTCGGCGCTGTTCGGCCTGACCATGGGCGTCATCGTCGTCCTGCAGCCGCTTGCCACCGCCGCGGTGTTCGGACAGCAGGCGTTCGGGCGGATCTACGGTCCCATCTACATGTCGATCCGTATCGGCTCCGGTGCTGGACCCTTGCTGGCCGGCGTGCTGGTGGCGACGACAGGCAACTATGAAGCGGTCTGGTTCTTGCTGGCGGCGGCCCTGTTTGCGGGTGGCGTCGGAATCTTCGGAGCGATGTCAGCGGCGCGTTCCTGAGCCGCTGTTGTCTCCTTCGGTTCCGGCAGTGTTAACTTGCGCCGAAACGCTGGAGGGGAGCAGGCATCGCGATGGACAGTTCAGGAGCAGCACCAAACTACACGAAGGAGCTCGCCGCCTTCATTGCCGGCCTAATATGGGACGATATTCCGGACGCGGTCGTCGAGCGGGCGAAGTACATCATTCTCGACGGCTTGGGATGCGGCCTGTATGGCTCGCTCCAACCGTGGTCGCAGATCATGGTTGATACGTTGCGCAAGCTCGATGGCGACGCCGGCAAGGCGACGGTTTGGGGGCGGAACGTTGCGTTGTCTGCGCCGCATGCGGCGCTTGCCAATTCCACGGCGGTGCAGGGCTTCGAACTCGACGATGTCCACTACCCGGCGGTCATGCATTGCGAGTCGCTGACTATTCCGGCTGCCCTGGCCCTGTGTGAGCAGAATGGTGGCATGACCGGACGTCAGTTGCTAACCGCCGTTATCGCGGGATGCGAGGCCGGACCGCGCGCCGGCATGTGCATGCGCGGGCGTGAGATGCTGGAGCGCGGCTGGCATTCCGGATCCATTGTCGGCGGCTTTGCTTCCGCGGCGACGTCGGCGAACTTTCTGGGACTATCGCCCGAGCAGACTGAGCACGCATTCGGTATCGCCGGGTCCGGCGCGAGCGGACTGATGGCGGCGCAGTACGGCGCGATGGTCAAACGCATGCAGCACGGCCGGGCTTGTCAGAATGGTGTCTATGCCAGCTTGCTAGCGGTGGGCGGCTTTACGGGTATCGAGGACGTGTTCGAAGTGCCGTATGGCGGTTTCTGCACCACCTTCACGCAGAGCCAGACCGAATTCGATCTGTCGGCGTTGACGGCAGGGCTTGGCGAAGACTTCGAAACGATGCGGGTGCGCATCAAGCTTTATCCGTGCGTGGGTGGCTCTCATTCTTCGGTAAACACGGCGCTGGTGCTCAAGCAGCGCGAAGGCTTTGCGCTCTCGGATATTGCGGAGGTCCGCATCACCGGCGCGAAGGCGTTCGTTGATCACGGTGGCTGGCCTTTTGAAGGACGCAATATCACGGAAGCACAGATGAATATGCCCTATAGCGTTGCCGCGGCGTTGGCCGATGATGAACTGACGGTTAGCCGTTATACCGAGGACGCCATCAAGGATCCGGTGGTGCTTGATCTGGCGCGGCGGATCACCGTCCATCTCGACTCCGATGCCCCGATTCAGGGCGGTGGCGAGCGTATTTCGATTCAGCTCACTTCGGGTAAGACGATTGAACAACAAGTCGAGCCGGCCAAGGGCTTGGGTAGCCCGCCGGAACACTACCCTGTCGCCGAAGCCGTCGAGAAATACCGCAACCTTGCCGGCCGCGTCGTCGACGCGTCCCGGGTGGCGGAGATCGAAGCGATGGTGCTAGGGCTCGACGAACTGGACGATACGCGGGATTTGGCGGCGCTGCTTTAGGGTGGCGACTAAACGAAAAACGGCGGGAAACGACGCCAATACAGTGCCTTTTCCCGCCGATATGATTCGAACCGAAAAAACGCCTAAGACAGGCTCTTTAGATCCGCCAGCACCTGGTCCGGGTGCTCGGGCGGCTTCACCTCGTCATAAGACTTGGCGACTTTGCCGTCTGGACCGATCAGCACGGACTTGCGCTTCGGCATCTTCGAATCTGCGTCAGCCACGCCATAGGCAATGGAATCCGAGCGGCCTTCGTCGCTCAGCAGATCGTATGGAAAGTCGAACTTGTCTTTGAAGGCTTTATTCTCCGCGGGCGTATCGAAACTGACGCCCAGGATTACGGTGTTATGGTCGTTGAATTCTTGGATTCGATCACGGAACCCTTTTCCCTCGACCGTTCATCCGGGGGTATCGGCTTTGGGATACCACCACAGAAGCACGTATTTACCGGCGAAATCATCCAACGAGACGGCGGCGCCGTCCTGGTTGGTCATCGAGAACGCCGGGGCATTGTTACCTTCCCCTATCACAGACATTGTGTCCTCTTGTGTTTGACGTTTGGGTTGCTTCAGAGGGAGTTAATCTAGCATTCCCGCACGCGATTGAAAGCGGGTCCCGTTCGATTTTCGCGACGCGCGTGCTTTCTCGACTCACGCGATTGTTATCGAGTCAGGCGATTCTCGATCACTGTGGCCTTATCTAACATGTTGATTCAGAACAAATTTGCATGGAACGCAATGAAAAATTGCGTAGAATGTGGCTATCCCTGACCGGTAGTTGAACCCAAAATGCGGCGTATGCTACTGGAGACAATTATCGCCTCAGCGTCTGGCGGGAAGCAAGACAGGCTCTACAACAAATACGGAGAGCGCCGCTGTGTTGTGGTGCAAAGGCTATCTCCCGTTACACAGCACCACCACGGAGTATAGCTGGTTGCGGTTTTCTCGTTCAGAAACATCGCAGAAACCTTTTACGTCGCAAAGCGGCCTACAACACTCTTCGAAACTTGGGAACGTTGTTTGGGTATTGAGAGAGAGGGAGTGGGATTATGGGTATAGCCACACACAACCGGCCGCGCCTCAGGGCTGCGGCCCTCGCCATTTGCGTCCCGCTACTGACGGCGGCGCCTGCGACGCCGATCGTGCCATTCGCGGATACCGGCGATCTGTTCGTCCTCGACCGCGGCAATTCGTCGGTGGTTCGCATCGATTCGAACGGCGTTCCCACCGTGGCCGTGTCCCAAGCGGAGATCGTGGGGATCAACGGGGGCAGCTCCCCCACTTTCGCAGATACCGGCATAGCGTTCGATGCGGCCGGGAACATGTACTTCGCCGATGCCAACCAAGACAACATTTACAAGCGGACACCCAACGGCGCCCTGACCATACTGGTGGCGGGTGCCGATCTTGCGGCGGCGTCGGCGACGGGTAGCGAGGCGCGCCCGGAGGGTCTCGCCTTCGGCAGCGACGGTCAGCTTTACGTCGTGGACGACAACAACAACACCGTCCTGCGGGTTGACCCGGACAGCGGCGCGGCGAGCCTGTTCCGCTCGAACGCACAGTTGTTGGCGTTGAAGGCCGCCGGCGCCACAAGCTTCAATCCCGAATCCGGAATCATCGGCACCCCAGACGGTAAGATTTACGTGGCGGACGAGGGCGGGACCGAACCTCGCGGCGTAGTCGAGCTCGACATCGCCAACAGCGCTAACGACGGCCTGCTGACCAGCGGCGGGGAGATCACGGGCAGCCCGCATTTCATGACGCGCGGGCCCACCGGGGACCTTTTCCTCGCCGATCCGAATAGTGCTACCTCAATTGATCAAATCCTGCGGATCGACCCGGATACCGGCGACGTGACCGTGTTCCTGGACGAAGCGCAAATCATCGCGGCCGTCGGCGATCCTCTCGTCACGAATATTTCGCCTGACGCCGGGATCGCGTTCGACGACGCAGGCAACTTCTACCTGGCCGAGGAACTTTCTGACAGCATCCTCAGATGGGACGTGGACGATTTCGCCTTGGGGACGATCGACACCGCGAGCGGTTCGGTCTTCACCTCGCGTGCGGCGTTGGAGGCCGCCTTTGGCATCGGCGGTAACACCATTCGGCTCGACGCCGGCATCGCCTTCGCGCCGTTCATCGAATCCGCCGCGGTCCCCGAGCCGACGGGGCTGGGCCTCTTCGCCACCGCGCTGATCGGCCTCGGCTGGGCGCGGCGGCGGCGTGTTACGGCTTGATCTTCACCAATAGCATGATGGGGATCGTGGCGAACGAGACCAGGGCGTAGAGCGCGAACGAGTTCGTGTAGCCCACCATTAACGCCTGGCGGTTGACCTCGGAGCCGAGGGCGGCCAGCCCATGAACCGTATCGAACGACCACATGCCCATGACTTGCGGCAGGCGCAGCGACTCGCCGAAGGCGGAGATGTTTTCCGATAGTTCGGAGTAGCTGATTTTGCCGGTGCGCGAGACCGTCAGCACGCTGACCGAGATGAAGATGCTACTGCCGAAATTGCGCAGCAGGTGAAAGATCGAGGACGCGTCGGGCAGCATGCGCACGGGCAAGGTGGCGAAGGCGACGATCGACAGCGGCACCCACATGATCGCCGAACCGAAGCCCTGCAGGACCCCGTTCAGCGCGACGGTCAGCGGTGCCACGTCGAGGTTGAACAGGGCCATGTTCCAGCCCGATAGGCCGATGGCGCTGATGCCGATGATCATCCCGACCCGGGGATCCACCTTTGCGATCAGCGCCACGGCGAAGAAGCCGATCACCATGCCGGCGCCGCGCGCGGCAAGCAGGATGCCGATCATCGAGTCCGGATAACCCATGAGGTTCTGCAGCATGGTGGGGATCATCACGGTCGGCGTGATGTTGAGCATCCCGTAGACGAAGACCAGCAGGATTCCGATGCTGAAATTGCGGTCACGGAATAGGTGTGGATTGATGAAGGGTTGTTCCGCCATCGCCGAATGCACGATGAAGATCCAAAGCGCGACACCGATCAGCGCCAGATAGGCCCAGATCTCTTTCGACTCCAGCCAGTCGAGCCGCTCGCCGCGGTCCATCGCCAGCTGCGCGCAGGTGATGGCGACCGAGAACAGCAGGAAGCCGCTCCAGTCGAGGCGGAACGAGGACCGGCCGCCGTTATCGTGAACCCATAGCCACGCGGCAAGGAACGTCGCCGCGCACATCGGCAGAATCAGGATGAAGACGAAGCGCCAATTGTAGGCCTCCGCAAGATAACCGCCCAGTGCCGGCGCGATGGCCGGGCCGATGACGACGGCGATGCCGAAGATCCCTTGCGCGAAGGCGCGCCGCTCCGGCGGATAGACGGCGACGATGATCGCCTGCGCCAGCGGCACCAGTGGCGCGCCGCACGCGCCCTGTCCGATGCGGTAGATCAGCAGCGGCACCAGGGAATCGGCGGTCGCGCACAGCAAAGAACTGGCGGAAAACCCGACGATCGACCATAGGATGACACTCCGGTGCCCCCAGCGCGCGACCAGCCAGCCCGTCGTCGGCGTCACCACCGCGGTCGCGATGACGTTCAACGTCACCACCCAGGAGACTTGCTCCGGCGTCGCCGAAAGCGCGCCCTGCAACTGCGGCAGGACCACGTTGACGATGGTCTGCGTCACTGCATAGAGCATTGTGCAAAGGGACACCGCCAGCAGGATCAGCCCGCGGGGGATCGTCGTGTCGCGCGTTGCAGCCATTCGGTTTGCGGTTGGTGGTGGGCGGGAGCGCTATCTATAGCATCATTGCCGCGCGCTGCGAGGCAGGGGGCCGCCGCTCGCCAAATAGACACCGATCGAAACAAGGACGATGCCGGCCCCGTCCGAGGCGATCGGCCATTCGTCGAGCAGCGGGATCGCAAACAGCGCCGACAGCGCCGGCACGAGCGCACCGAAGGCGGCACCACCCGAGGCACCGAGAATTGCGACCGCTCGGCCATACAGGATAAGGGAAACGATGGTGACGAGAATGCCCTGGAACACCGTCTGAAGCACGAGTTCCGCAACCGGCATTTCGAGAAGACGGTTTCCCTGCAGGACGAAATAGAGCGGCAAATAGAGGATTGCCGAGGCAGTGGAGACGATCGCGGTCGCGTGCAAAGGGTCGAGGTCCGCTCGCCGCATGACAATGGTAAAGCCCGCCCACAGCAGGGCGGCGGACAGGAACATCGCATGGCCGATAGTGCGGGTTCCAGGCGTTAGGGCGTACCAGCCAACGATCACGAGCGCGCCGGTCAGGATGAGCGCAAGCCCAATCTTGTTGGCGGTCAACAGTTTCTCGCGCAACACGAAAGCGGCGATGAGCGCGACGAACAGCGGCATGAAACCGGGATTGAGTGCGCCCTGGTCGTGTGCCGGGGCGAAGCGTAACCCGCCCGCCGCAAGCAGTACGTAGGGCACTCCGCCCCCAGCGATCAGCATCGCGAGTCCGAACCATCCGAGCCGGTCCAGGGCCAAGCCTCGCTTTACCAGTACTGGCAGCAGGATCAGCCCGGCGACGCCGAAGCGCAGCGTCGCGATATCCCAGGCATCCAGATGGGTCGTGACGGCGAGCCGCGTGACCGCGCTCCAGCCGGCCCAGATGGCCACCGCCGCAAACCCGAACAGCGCGCCGGTTACGTAGCGCGGGTTAGTGGTCACTGCGCCCCTCCGGATCGTTCGCACCGCCACATGATAGCGGCGGCGTCCTGACAGCTTATGTCACGAGTGACGGGATGCGGTTAGCGATCTGGGTTTTGGGTGCCGTGGAGCAGGTAGTCCGGCACTTTGAGCGCCTCATCTTCCATGTCCCAGGCCTGCGCCGCGATACGCCAGGTTCCGTTCTCTTTGATGAGGAGGAAGGCTTCGACGCCCTGCGTCTCCCGTTCCCGATTCTCGATATTGCAGCAAACGCCAAACGCGACCGCGACGTTGCCGAAGACATGGATTTTGGTGCCGCCGACGGATTGCTCAAAGGATTCCAGGTTCGTTCGCGCCGCCGTTTTCATTCGCTCGATAAACGCGGGGAGCAATTGGCGTTTTGCGGGACGGGCGGCGGCATACAACGGCGCGTCGGTTACGAAGTCCCCGGCAAACGTCTCCCAGTCGGATATTTTATCCGCCGACCAACTGATGCTGCGAAACTGCCGAGCGATCAGGGTCTCGATCGCCTGAATATCGTCGCTCCGATCCCTCGTCGTCATGCCACCAATCCTCCTCGCCGGTAAAGATTGATGTTTCCGGCAGTTCGACGACGCGGTCAAGCGGCATTCCCGGTCCGTATCCGTCGTCGTGTTTGGCGGCTGCGGGCGTCATCGTCTATCCTTGCTGCCGCACCCCTTCCCGAAAGCAACTGCGAGTGATGTTCCATGAGTATCGAATTCGGCCTTCGGGTCCCCATGGTCGGCAAGCCTCAGGCAACGGGCGCCAAAGCGAAGCTTGTAGAAGAAGCCGGCTTCGACTTTATGTGGGTGCCGGACACGCCGTTGCTCGCCGGGCGCTGGCGCGATGTCTACATGCATCTGACCTGCGCGGCGCTGGAGACGAAAAACCTCCGCCTCGGCCCCGGCGTGACCAACCCGATCACCCGCCATCCGGTGACAGTCGGCAGCGCTATCGTGACCCTCGACGAGGTGTCGGACGGCCGCGCCGAGCTGGTCGTCGGCACCGGCTACAGCTCTGCCTACATTATCGGGCGCAAGGCGGCGACCCTGAAGTTGATGCGGGAATCGGCGGCGCTGTGGAAGGGCATCTTCAGCGGCGAGCGCACGCAGCTCGGTGGGTTGGAAATCGAGTTGGAGCCGCCGCACCCGAAGCTGCCGGTCTATCTCGCCGCCAGCGGTCCGAAGTCGCTACAGCTCGCGGGCGAGGTCGCAGACGGTGTGCTGATCATGGTCGGCGCGCATCCGGGCTGCGTGCAATGGGCGCTGGAACATGTCGAAGCGGGCATGGCGAAGGCCGGCCGCAAGCGGGAAGACGTGCGCCGCATGCTGGTGCTGACCGCCTGCGTCGACGACGACCGCCAGCACGCCATCGATTTGATGCGCCCTTGCGTCGGCAATCTCTGCCGTCACGCCTTCGCCACCGAACTGTTCGACCGCGCGGGTCTCGAGCCGGTCACGGTGCCGGAACAGACGCTGCAGCCCTATCCCGATCTCGGGCATGCCGTTGACTGGGAGGAGGCCAAGCGTGCGACCGCCTACATCCCCGACGAAACGGTCGCGGCCATGATGGCACTCGGTTCCGGCGCCGAAGTCGCGGAGCGGACCCAGGCGCTCATCGACCTCGACCTCGACGCCATCTGGTGGCGCGATCATGGCACCTGGGAGCACCCGGACGCGCTGATGAAGGGGATTGTGGAAGAGGTGATGCCGCGGGTGTTGGGGTAACGAAACAGGAAATGGAAGGAAGCACCGAAAAACATGGAGTTTGAAGATTTAGTCCAGACACGCAGAAGCGTGCGCGGTTACAAGAGCGATCCGGTCCCCCGCGCTGTTATCGATGAGGTCCTTGCGGTGGCGAAGGGTGCGCCGTCCTCCATGAACTCTCAGCCATGGCATGTGCATGTCCTGACCGGTGAGCCGCTCGACGAAGTCCGGCGGCGCAACATGGAAGAGATGCAGGCCGGCGCCAAGCCAAAGCGCGACATTCTCACCCATGGACCCTATGAAGGCGTGCACCGGTTCCGCCAGGTCGAAATTGCCAAGCAGCTCTTCGCCGCCATGGGTATCGCCCGCGAGGACAAGGAGCGGCGGCAGGATTGGGTGCAGCGCGGTTTCCGGCAGTTCGACGCGCCGGTCTCGCTGGTGCTGACCTACGACCGGATTCTCGATCCGGGCGCAACGTGCCACTTCGATTTGGGTGCCCTGTCCTACGGTATCGTTCTGGCAGCCTGGGACCGCGGCCTCGGTACCGTCGTCAATGGCCAGGGCATCACGCGCTCCGACATCGTGCGCGAGGTTGCAAATATCCCGGAGAACGAGGTCATTATGACCTGCATCGCGTTGGGCTATCCGAACGATGATTTCTCCGCCAACGCCGTCAAATCCAACCGCGAGTCCAATAACGACTTCGTCCGCTACGTTGGGTTTGAGGACTGAGTTACCGCTCCGCCAGCGCCAGCCGCAACCCTAGCAATCCGAACGCGCCCGCGAAGCCGCGGCCGAGCCAGCGCATCACGCCCGGGCGGGAAATGACGTAGCGGCGCGCGGCGGCGGCGAAGGCGCCGTAGCCGGTGAAGACGATGAAGGTCAGGGCCATAAAGATGGCGGCGAGTCCGAGCATTTGCATGGTCGCGTTCGGGGCGGCGGCGGGGACGAATTGCGGCAGGAAGGCGAGGAAGAACAGCGACAGTTTCGGGTTCAGGATGTTCAGCAAGAAGCCATTGACGACGATCTTGGTGGCTGAGATGGGTGTACGCTCCTCAGACACCTGCAACGCACCGCCCTCACGCAACACGCTCCAAGCCATGTAGAGCAGATAGGCGACGCCGAGATATTTGACAGTTTGGAAGGCGAGCGCACTAGTGTGCAGCAAGGCGGCCAAGCCCGCTATACTGGCGGCAATATGAGGCAGGATGCCAAGTGTGCAGCCGAACGCCGCAACAGCGCTAGCCCGCCAGCCACGGCCGAGCCCGAAAGCCAGCGTGTAGAGCACGCCAGTGCCGGGCAGCAGAATGACGATCATCGAGGTCAGAAAATATTCCAGCGTCATGGCGAAGCCTTCCGCTTATGTCTCTCTTTTCGCGATCAGATCGATCTCGACCCGGCAGCCCCGCGCCAGTGCGGTGACGCCAACCGTGGTGCGGGCCGGGCGCTTGTCGGCGGGGAAGTAGGCCTCATAGACCGCGTTCATCGCATCGTATTCTTCTTCGAACTTCGTCAGGAAGATGCGCACGCTGACCGCATGCTCCAGCCCCGCGCCGCAGCCTTCCAGCACGGTCGTGAGGTTCGCCATCACCTTGTGCGTTTGGTCCTCGATCGACTCCGGGATCGGGTCGCCGTCCTGGCCGGTCGGCAGCTGCCCCGTGACGAAGAGCCAGTCGCCGGTGGAGACGGCGTGGCTATAGGGCGCGACCGGCGCAGGGCCGTCGGCGAAGAGGTGGAAAGTTCGGTCGTTCATGAGGGGGCCTCTTCCGATCTGCAAACGTCCAAGATTTCTTCATTCTAACCGCGCAAAACGGTTTTGTGATGTCGTCTTTGATGAAAACCGGCACGGCTCCGCCGCACCGGCCCGTCGCGGCCCGAGCTGGAAGCGGCGGTGTTTAGTGCAGCATGCTGTTGAGGCGGCCTTCCAGGAACCGCTTCTCCGCCATGTTGGTGGTCAGGGCGATGGCCCGGCGATAGGCGTTGGCAGCGGCGGGTTTACGGTCGGCGCGGCGCAGGATGTCGGCATGGGCCGCATGGAACGGTTGGTAACTGTCAAGGGCGCCTTGCCTTTCAAGCGTGCTCAACATTGGAAGCACGGCCTCTGCGCCCTGTGCATAGGACAGCGCCACGGCGGCATTGAGACTGACGACCGGCGAGGGCTGCAGCGCGTAAAGCTCGTTGTAGAGCAGTGTAATTTCCGACCAATCGGTCGCGGCGAAGCTTTGTGCCTGTGCGTGAAGCGCACTGATCGCGGCCTGAATTTGGTACGGCCCGGGATCGCCTTGCGCGAGCGCGTCGTCGAGCAGGCGGGTTCCGGCGTCGATCAGGTCCCGGTTCCAGCGTGAACGTTCCTGCTGTTCCAAGGTGATCAGGTCGCCCTTCGGACCGTTGCGTGCTTCGCGGCGGGAATCATGCAGTAGCATCAGGGCAAGCAAGCCCGCGGCCTCCGGTTCCGTCGGTACGAGCCGGGTCAGGATCCGGCCGAGCCGGATTGCCTCCTGGCACAGGTCGGCGCGGGTCGGCGCGTCGCCCGAGAATGCGGAATAGCCCTCATTGAAGATCAAATAGATGACCGATAGGACCGAGCCGAGACGCGCCGCCCATTGATCGGGCTCCGGCACGGTGTAGGGGATGCCGGCGGCCTTGATCTTGCGCTTGGCGCGGGTCAGTCGCTGGGCCATTGTCGGCTCCGGCAACAAGAAGGCGCGGGCGATCTCTTCCGTCGTTAGACCGCCCAAAGTACGAAGCGTCAATGCGACCCGGGTAGCCTCGGCCAACGCCGGATGACAGCAGGTAAAAATTAGCCGGAGCCGTTCGTCGGCGATAGTGTCGTCCACGTTGTCCTGCCTGGTCTGGCGGTCGAGCTCATGCAATATCGTGAGCTCGGCGCGCTTTGACCTAAAATTGGCTGCACGGCGTAGCTTGTCGATTGCCTTGCGCCGTGCGGTTTGCAGCAGCCAGGCGCGCGGCCGTGTCGGCACGCCGTCCCTGGGCCAGTGCTCCAGCGCGGCGACAAGGGCGTCCTGGAGTACGTCTTCAGCCAGCGCGAAATCGCGCAATTGCCCGACAAGGCTCGCCAGGACGTGGCCCCATTCCTCGCGGACCATGTCTCTGACGGCTATCTGCGTCTGCTCCAGCGATGCCAGTGTCAATCAATCTCCGTTACCGGGGACGCCGGTCGGGCGCCCCCGAATTACTGCTTTGGCTTCAGTCAAACACCATGATGGGGCGCACCTCGACCGATCCGAACGCTGCAGTCGGGATGCGCGCGGCATAGGCAAGCGCTTCGTCGAGGTCCTTGCACTCGAGGATATAGTAACCGCCGAGTTGTTCTTTTGTCTCCGCGAAGGGACCATCGGTGGTTTCCGTCTTGCTGCCGCGCACCCGTACCGTGGTTGCCGTGGCAACCGGCTGCAGCGGATCGCCGGCAATCATCACGCCCTTCTCTTGAATATCTTTGGTGAAGGCCATGTAATCTTCCATCAGCTGGCCCATTTCCGGGGTACCCGGCTGCGGTTGTTTGGCTTCGTCGCCATAAATTATGCACATGTATTTCATCTTCATTGTCTCCAGACTTTAGCCCCGCCATCGGAGCCTTCCCTGTATAGACGAACGGCGATTGCGGGAATCGACATGCCGTGAATTATTTTTGCGTTACAGCCGGATTTGTCCTCACCCTTCTCCAACTTCGTCATCTTTCGGCAGGTCAGGCAGACCCGCTTCCCGCCGCCGTGCCTTCAGCTTGACTAGAATCGCACGGCGTTCTTCTTCACTTGCGCGCGGCCAGCCGCCGATTTCGCGCGGCGTGCGGAAGCAGCCGTAACAGGTGTCGGTGCGGGCATCGATGACGCAGACGCCGACGCAGGGAGAGTCGACCGGCTTTACCATGGTTAGACGAGCGCCACCGCTTCGAGTGCCGGCTCTCGCGGTGCGGGCAGATTGTCATGCAGGTCGGCCAGCAGGTCGCTGCGCAGCCCGGCATGGGCGGGATCGTCCCACAGATTGCGCCATTGCCGGGGGTCTTCGTTGAGATTGTAGAGTTCGCCCTCTTCGCCGCTGTAATAGTTTGTCTTCTCATACGCGGTGCAGACATAGCCGTCGCGGTAGATGGTGCGCAGGCGGAGGTCGTTGCCGAGATAATTGCTGTCCCATTCGGTCAGGACGCGTTCGCGTCCCGAGCCTGCATTCTGAGGCAAGGGCGCACCCTCCATGCGGCCGTCCGCGTCGATACCCGCGATCTGACAGAAGGTCGGCGCGAGGTCGAGATGGCCGACCGGCTCCTCGATCGCTTGCGGCGTGACGTCAGCCGATGGGGCGGGGCGCCAGATCATCGGCACGCGCATCAGCGAGTCGACATGGTAGGGCCCCTTGAACAGGAGACCCATATCGCCCTGCATCTCGCCATGATCGGTGGTGTAGAGTACGTCCGTGTCCTGGCCCCAGCCGCGCGCGTCGATGCGGTCGAGGACCTTGCCGCAGGCCTCGTCGATCAACTCGTTGGAGATATGGACCATTGCGTTGACCTCGCGGACCTGGTCCGGGGTCAGCGTGTTTGGCCGGAACAGGGGCGGGACTTCGTAATTGAACTGGCCCTTGCCGTCATACCATTCCAACCAATGACGCGGCTTGCCGGACAGGATTTCTCGGATCTTTTCGGGACTGCCGGGATAGAAGTCCGGCAAATCGAGGTCGCGCCACGGGCAGCGGTGCAGTTCGGAGGCGGGCGGATCCCAGGGATGATGCGGGTCTGGGAAGGACATCCAAAGGAACCAGTCATCCTCGTCCGGCAGGGAGTCGAGCCAGGCAATAGCGCGGTCGGCGACCCAGTCGGTGTGGTACTGGTCGCGCGGGATCGGGTTGTGCCAGAGCTGGGACAAGCCCGTGTCGCCGCCTTCGCGCGAGCTGATTTCCTTCTTTTCGGTGACATATTCGAAGAAGCCGTCGGTCGCCTCCGGATGGTTCTCGGCGAGCCATTTTGGATAGTGGAACAGGCTGCGGCCGGCGCGGCCTGTATGTCCGGCAAGTTCCATGCGTTCGAAGCCACGATGCGGGCCGGTGTTGTCCTCGCGGGCGGCGAAGTTCTCGAAATAGCTCTGGTCCGGGGCCGAGGCGGGTTCGAAATGCGCCTTGCCGATCAGTGCGGTGCGGTAGCCGGCCTGGTCGCGCAGCGTGGCTGCCGCATCCGGCCCGTCGAGAGGCAGGGGTATGCCGTTCATGACGACGCCATGGCTGCGTACATACTGCCCGCTGATCATGGTCGAGCGCGCCGGCATGCAGACGGTGTTCTGATTATGGGCGCGGCGGAAGTTGAGCCCGTTTGCTGCCAACCCATCGATCACCGGCGTGCGCGCGATGGTGCCGCCGTTGCAGCCGAGCCCGTCATAGCGCTGCTGGTCGGTGGTGATAAACAGGATCTTACGGCCCATGATGCTTTACTCCGTTGTTTGCTGGGCGATCGATAGCATTTTTGCGCGGTGAAATCACGGGGTGGGACTGACCTTACGGGGCCGGATCGGCCAGGCGGTCGAGTCGCAGCCGGTGGCGGCTGTCGCAAAGCCGCCAGGCCCCGGCCTGTACCGCGGCCAAGGCGCCGAGCCCTGTGCCGCCCGCAATCAGGAAGCTGATCAGCAGCTGGTATTTGACCGCCTCGATCGGATCGACGCCGGACAGGATTTGCCCGGTCATCATGCCGGGGAGCGCGACGAGGCCAGTCGCTGACATTGAGTTGATGATCGGGATCAAGGCCGTCCGCAAGGCGCCGCGCGTGGTGTTGCGCATCGCTTCCGTGCGCGTCATGCCAAGGGCGAGCTGCGCTTCGATCCCCGGGCGGTTCCGTGCCGCGTCGTTGGTTAGCGTATGCAGTCCAAGCGCTACGCCGGTCATCGTGTTCCCCAGGATCATGCCGAGGATAGGGATCGCATAGCGCGGATCGTACCAGGGATCGGGCCGCACTTGCGTCGACAATCCAAACACGGTGACGAGCAGCGCAGCGGTCAGCATCACCGATGTCCCGAGTCCGTATCCCCACCATCCAACGAAGCGCCGTTCCTGCCGCGCCATAACTTCGCGTCCCGCAAACAGAATCATGAACAACGCCGCCAGTGCTGTCCAAAGCGGTGAGGAGACGGCGAACAGGGCTTTCAGGACGAGGCCGACGAGTGTCAATTGCACCGCCATACGAACCGCGGCGATTAGAAAACGCCGTTCCAACCCGAGCGAGAGATAGAGCGATAGGCCAGCGTTGACGAGGACGAGCGTTGCGGCCATCGCGAGGTCGAAATAGTCGAGGGTGATGAAACTCATGCTGCCACGACCTCCGCAGCGCCATTTGCGAGCTTCAAGGTGTTATCTGCGAGACGTGACGCTTGCGCCGCATCATGCGTTGACAACAGAACGGCAGTTCCTTCCTTCATGCGTTGGTTCAAGAGGGTTTCGACCGCTTGGGTCGATGCCGCGTCAAGGGGACCGGTTGGTTCGTCCAGGAGTAAAACTTTGGGGTTCCCCGCTAAGGAGCGGATCAGTGCGAGGCGCTGGCGCTCTCCCGTGGACAGGCGTGTGATTGGCGCGTTCCCAATGTCGGCAGGCAACAGGAGTGCTTCCAAGAGGGGCTGCGCGGTGGACCAGTCGCGGAAATGTTCCGATGGCGTGTCCGCCCACCAGCCCGGTTCCGCAGCGATATAGGCAATTTTCCGGCGCCACTCGGGCGCTGGGACTTCTGCTTTATTCTGACCATTGAACGCAACGACGCCTTCACTTGGGTCGAGATCCGCGATGGCGCGCAAGAGCAATGTCTTTCCGCTGCCGGATGGCCCCATCACGGCAAGGCACGCACCCGCGTCGAGGCTGAGCGTGATTGCCGGCATGCCAAGTCTCTTGAGGTTTTCGACGGTGAGCAATCCGCAGGCTCCGGCGTAGTGTTATGATTCACAGGGTACAGCGCTTTCGTCGAGAGCGGGCTACAGAAATTAGGGTGACTCCGAGCCGTCATTTTACATTCAAGAGGGGGGCTGTTACTTACCCCGCTCGCCAGCGCATTCATCGCCCAGCAGTTTTCCCATGTCTGAAACGTCCCTCGCCTTCTTCGTCGACCTCGAACCTGCGGTCGCGGACTTTCAGGAATCCGTGGTCGAAGGGTTATCCGGCACGCCCAAGAGCGTGGCGTGCAAGTTTTTCTACGATGAGACTGGATCCGAGCTCTTCGGAAAAATTTGCGAGACCGAAGAATATTACGTTACCCGGACGGAGACTGCGCTGCTGCGTGACATCGGACCGGAACTCGCAAAACTTGCGGGGGCCGACTCCACGGTTATCGAGCTTGGTGCGGGATCGGATTTGAAAATTCGGTTGTTACTGGACGCGCTCGACCGACCGGCACAATACGTTCCGATAGATATTTCCCGTGAACATTTGCGCGAAGCGGCGAAGGCCGTCGCCGTTGATTATCCGACGCTTCGTGTTGGCGCGGTCTGTGCTGATTTCACCGCATCAATGACTCTACCAGAAAATGCTATCACCGAGACGGGTGGAACTCGGATTGGTTTCTTCCCTGGTTCGACGATTGGTAACTTTACGCCCGAAGCGGCGGAAGCGTTTCTAAGCGGGATTCGGCCTCTGCTTGGCGCCGGTGGTGCATTGCTGATCGGCGCTGACCTGCAAAAGGACACCGATCGCCTCAACGCGGCTTACAATGACGCGGCTGGTTACACTGCTGCATTCAACATGAACATCCTGCACCGGATCGTCCGTGAGCTCGACGTAACCCTCGACCCGGCGTATTTCGAACATTACGCGTTCTATAACGAGGCGGAAGGCCGCATCGAAATGCATCTGCGGAGCCTGCGGCAGCAGACAGTGCAGATCGCCGACAAGTCTTTCGATGTCCAGGCAGACGAACTGATTCATACGGAGAATTCGCACAAATATACCCTTGATGGGTTCTCCGCCCTTGCGGCGAAGGCAGGGTATGCTTCTGAAGCGCGTTGGACCGATGCCGAGAACCTGTTCAGCATCCATTATCTGACGGTCGCCGCGTAGACGCCGCACTTAAAGTGATCCGTGCTAGGGTCTTGCAACTCAAGGCAGAATTGAATCGGGTAGCATTACAGGACTGTTAGCCGTCCCGTTGACCCTCTTGGGGCGAAATCGCATAGTATCGCTCCTCACGTTTCGCCCCTTGGACGAACACGAATTTATGAACTTAATGAGTAGGTAATGCGCGCATGACGGATGGGGCGAGATTGGCTGTCGATATCGGCGGCACGTTTACCGATGTGGTTTTGGAATATGAAGGCGGTCAGGAGCGCTTCAAGCTGCTGACGACGCCAGATGCACCGGAACGAGCAGTTCTTGAGGGTGTAGACGCGATTTTGACACAGTCGGGTGTTAAGGCGTCCGCTGTCACGCTGGTGATCCACGGGACCACGCTTGCGACGAATGCGTTGATCGAGCGAAAGGGCGCGAAAACGGCCTTGATCACGACCGACGGGTTCCGCGACTCGATCGAGATCGCCTACGAGCATCGTTTTGAGCAGTACGATCTTTATATGGAGCGGCCACAGCCGCTCATCGAGCGCGACTGGCGTTTTTCAGTGCCGGAGCGAGTTGCTGCCGACGGTTCGGTGCTGTTGCCGCTGGATGAGGATGCGCTGAAAACGCTAGCGCAGGATCTCGGCAAAACAGACGTTGAGTCCATCGCCGTCTGTTTCCTGCACAGCTATATCTATGCCGACCATGAGCGTCGTGCGGGTGAAATTCTGCAGTCGGAACTGCCCAATATTTCGATAACCTTGTCATCGCATGTTTGCCCGGAAATCCGTGAATACGATAGGATGTCGACCGCCTGTGCGAACGCCTATGTGCAGCCGATGATGGCCGGTTATCTGAACAAATTGAAAGACGGGCTTCAGGATAGCGGCGTGGTCGGTCCGTTGTTGCTCATGATGTCGAGCGGCGGCGTCACGACCGTTGAAACCGCGATGACGCTGCCGATCCGGCTTGTTGAATCCGGACCGGCAGGCGGCGCGATTCTGGCGCGGGACATTGCCAAGGAAAACGACCTCGATCTCGTGCTCTCCTTCGATATGGGCGGTACGACGGCGAAGATTACCTTAATCGACGACTTCACGCCGCACATCGCACGCTCGTTCGAAGTCGCGCGCATGTACCGGTTCCTGAAGGGAAGCGGTTTGCCACTGCGGATCCCGGTGATCGATATGGTTGAGATCGGCGCCGGCGGCGGATCCATCGCCGATGTGGATGCAATGCAGCGTATCCGGGTCGGACCGGAAAGCGCGGGCTCCGTGCCAGGCCCAGCTTGCTATGGCAATGGCGGCGAGGCCCCAACGGTTACCGATGCCGACACGGTGTTGGGACGGATCGATCCTTCCCGCTTCGCCGGAGGGCAGGTCACGTTGGAACCGGAGCGCGCGACCGTGGCGGTCGACCGCGATGTCGGTGGTCCGTTGAGTGTCGAGACGAATGTTGCCGCAGCCGGCATCGCCGAGATCGTGGATGAGCATATGGCCAATGCGGCGCGCGTCCATGCGATCGAGAATGGCAAGGATATGGTAGGCCGTTCGCTGGTGGCGTTTGGCGGTGCAGCGCCGCTGCACGCGGCGCGGCTCGCGGACAAGTTGGGTATCGATACCATTGTCGTCCCGCAAGGGGCTGGTGTTGGATCGGCGATCGGGTTTCTACGGGCCCAGATATCCTACGAAGTGGTGCGGACCCGCTACATGGATTTGCGGCAGTTCGATCCTTCGGTGGTCAACGATATCTTCGCGGAGATGCGCCAAGAAGCGGAGGCGGTTGTGCGGCTCGGCGCGCCGGATGAACCGCTCGTGGAGATCCGGTCCGCATTCATGCGGTATCGCGGGCAGGGTCACGAGATCATGGTCACGGTGCCGGACCGGGCATTCGGTCCAGACGATGGGGCTATCTTCGCCGAATGGTTTGCGGAGGCTTATCGTGGCCTGTTCAGCCGTATTATCCCCAACCTTAGTGTCGAAGTTTTGACCTGGACGCTCTCACTGGCGACGGAGAGGGGGGCGGCGGAAATGGCGCCGCAACAGGCGGCCGAGGGCCGCGCCGAGCCGGAGAGCCAGCGCAAATTGTTCGACCCGGCAAGCGGTACCTGGATCGAAGCGGGGGTTTATTCTCGTTCGGCATTGCAGCCCGGTTCGGAGATTCCGGGGCCGGCGATCATCGTCGAAGACGAAACAACGACATTGGTTACCAACGGCTTCGGGGCGACTGTCAACGCGCTGGGCCAGATCATCATGACGAAGGAGGGCTCGTCCAATGACTGACGCCAATATGGAACGCATCCGGTACCAGGTCATGTGGGACCGGCTGATTTCCGTGGTCGAGGAGCAGGCCCAGACACTTGTGCGCACGGCGTTTAGTACGTCATCGCGGGAAGCCGGTGATATTTCGGCCGGTGTCTTCAATCTCAAGGGTCAGATGCTGGCGCAAGCGGTCACCGGGACACCGGGGCATATCAACACGATGGCGCGCGCGGTCATTCATTTCCTCGACGTGTTCCCGGCGGACACGATGAAGGAAGGGGACGTTTACCTCACCAACGATCCATGGAAGGGCACCGGCCATTTGCATGATTTTACCGTCGTGACACCTGCGTTCCGCGATGGCCGCATGGTAGCGATGTTCGCCTGCACTAGCCATGTCGTCGATATCGGCGGCGTCGGGATGTCGCCGGACGGTCGGCAGGTCTATCATGAAGGGCTGTACGTCCCAATCATGCCGCTCGCCACCGAAGGCAAGATGAACGAGTGGTTCCTCAACATGGTGCGCGCCAACGTCCGCGAACCGGTGCAGGTCGAAGGCGACATTTACGCGCTTGCTGCTTGTAACGAAACCGGCACAAAGCGGCTTCTCGCGATGATGGACGAGTACGATCTCGACGATCTCGATGCGCTTGGCGGGCACATCATCGAGCAGAGTAAGACCGCAATTACAGCCGCGATCAACAAGCTGCCGCAGGGCAGTTGGTCGCATTCCATGCGCATCGACGGCATGGAAGCGCCGATTGATTTCGTCGCGAAGCTGACGATTTCCAACGGCATTATCCATGTCGACTATGAAGGGACTTCCGGCACTTCGGATTTCGGTATCAACTGCCCGATGTGCTACACGGAGGCCTATACCGCCTTTGGCGTGAAATGCGTCGTCGCGCCGGAAATTCCCAATAATGCCGGTACCTTGGACGCGGTCACCGTGTCCGCGCCGGAGAATACGATCGTCAACGCACCACACCCTTGCGCGGTGGTGGCGCGGTCGACCATCGGCCACATGCTGCCCGACGTGGTGTTCGGCTGCCTGCATCAGGCGATGCCCGACGTGGTGCCGGCTGAGGGCACGTCGAACCTCTGGAATCTCAAGCTTGGCGCGGGACATGGTATTACCGCGCGTACGGATAAAGAATCATCGACTTTCATGATGATGACGTTTCACAGCGGTGGTGCTGGCGCGCGGCCAATGTTGGATGGTTTGTCTGCGACGCCCTATCCCAGTGGTGTGCGGAACGTTCCCGTCGAAATTTCCGAAGCCATTACGCCCATGGTCGTCTGGCGTAAGGAACTGCGCGCGGATTCCGGCGGGGCCGGTGCGCAGCGCGGCGGCCTGGGCCAGATCATGGAAATTACCAGCCGCGAGGAGGCGCCGTTCGGCATCTTCGCCAGTTTCGAACGCGTGGTGCATCCCGCGCGCGGGCGGGATGGCGGCGGTGTTGGGGCAAATGGCCGGCTGCATCTTGAATCCGGGACAGAGCTTCGCAGCAAGGGCTTCCAAACGATTCCGACGGGGGACCGGCTGATCATTGAAATGCCCGGCGGTGGCGGCTATGGCGATCCGATGACACGCGATCCACAAGAGGTCGCGACGGATGTGCGTCTCGGGTTGGTCAGTGCTGACGCAGCGGCGGCCGATTACGGTGTGATCTTGGCCGCGGACGGCACGGTCGACGAATCCGCAACGGCGGATCGCCGCGGCTAACTGCGCCGGGGACCGTCCGTTATCGCGAGGCCGGCACCGGCAACTATGTAAATCGTACCTACCGCTCGATTGAAGGCTAGGCGTCGGCGTACGGTGCCTAGCAGGCGGCTAATCCCAATGCCTGCGGCGCAGTAGCCGCCATAGATCATGATCGTCACGGCGAATGAAGTCGGAGCGAGGACGAGCATTTGCTCGGCAAGCGGGACAGTGGGCGAAATGAACTGCGAAAATATGGCCATGTAAGAGAAAACGGCCTTCGGGTTGCTCAGGGAGATCAGGAAAGCGCGGCGCATGGTTGCCAACCGAGACGGAAACCCGGAATTGCCGATGATTTCGATTGTGCCGCCTTTTCGCCACAGGGCAATGCCCATCCAGATCAGATAGCCGCCACCGCAGATCTTCAGGATTTGAAACAGCATCGCGTTCGCGGCGAGGATCGCGGCGACGCCGAATATCGTCGCAGCCATATGGCACAGGGATGCGATCAGAATGCCGACGACCGCCCACAGGGATCGCCGCAACCCCGCATCGGCTGAAAGGGCGATGCAGTTGAGCGCGTTGGGGCCGAGCGGTAGCGACGCTGCGATCCAGACCATCAGAAAAAGTGACCATTGCTCGAATGTCATACGGCGGACTATCGGCGCGTCGCTGCGAGACGTCCAACGGCAACGCTTCGATGCGCGTCGAAAGGAGCGTTGTGTCGTCCACCAGGACAATGCGGTACTGTGGGTGACTTCCGTAAGGGTGATAGGGGAGCCCGTCTCGTGGCCAATCTCGACGCTCGAATTTCCTTTCCCGCCGCGATGTTGGCGGACCAGACGCGTGAGGTGATGGTGATGTCGCTCATGGATGGCCGGGCCTATACGTCGAAGGAACTTGCCTTCCGCGCCCGGGTTACGCCGCAGACTGCATCCTTTCACCTCAAGAAGATGGTCGAAGCGCAGCTACTGCTGTGCCATTGCCAGGGCCGACACGCCTACTACCGGATCAACGGGTCAGATGTGGCGGCGGCGATCGAGGCGCTGGTGCGGATCGCCCCGACACCCGGTATGCCGTCGCACCTGAAACGAAAAACGGGGCCGTTCTTGCACGCAAGACGGTGCTATGACCATTTGGCCGGACGTCTTGGTGTCGCGGTGGCCGAGCGCGTCGAGGCGCTGGATCTCATCGCGTCGTCAGGTATCGAGTGCCGTTTGACGGAAAAGGGCGATGTCTTCTTCGGCAAGATGGGCCTTGATATTGCCGCGCTCAGAAAACGCCGGCGATCCTTTCTGCGGCCCTGCATCGATTGTACGGAGCGCAAGCCGCACCTCGCCGGCGTGCTGGCGTCGGCCATGCTCGATCATTTTACCGACGACGGTTGGGTCGCGTCTGCCGAGATCGCGCGGGCCTTGGTGGTTACGGAACGGGGACGGCGCATGTTCCCCCGGACGTTCGGCGTGTCCCGGGACTTGCTCAAACCGGCCGCATAGATCCCCGAAATCTATGACGGAAGGTGCGGGCTGCCACTGTTGCGTTTCTGCATTCGTTCGGCGGACTTACCGAGAATTCTCGCGAGGTTGCTGCCGTCGAATCCGAGCTGCGCCATCGCGACGCCCGTGTCGAAATTCTCCGAATAGTCGCGAATCTTGCCGTCTTCCAGTTCGAATCGGGACATGCCTTCGAAGACGACCCGCTTGCCCTCCGAATCCGGCATCGTCGAGGTGTAACTGAAGACGTAGCGGGCGTATCCGAGCGTTCCGTCGCAGACCAGATCCTTCATTTGCCAGCGAAAATCTTTCGCGTGGCCATGGAAATGCGCTTCGAGCATGTGCGTAATAGCGTCGCGGCCCCGGGAAGGGCCGTAGAAGCCGTCGTGGTAGACGCCGTCCTCGCAAAACAACGCGGCAAGCCCTTGTCCATCGCCGCTTTCAATGGCTGCTGTGAAGTCACTGAGTAGGGATTCGAAATCCATGGGTAGCCTCCATCATCGCATTCCGTTCGCATTGTCGCCGGTTTAGATCGACCGTCCTGCCGCGGCCCAGTAGGGCTCGCGTAGTTTGCGCTTGAAGATCTTTCCCGTGTCTTCGCGCGGGAGATCTGTCCGGAACTCGATCAGGCGCGGGACCTTGTATTTGGCGAGATGCTTCGACAAATGCGCACGGAGATCGACTTCCGTGAGCGTAGCATTGTCCAGCGGTTCGACCAGGGCGGCGACGGCCTCGCCATACTCGTCATCGGGAATGCCGAATACCGCACAGTCTTTGACGCCGGGGATGCCGATGATCGCGGACTCAATTTCCGCGGGGTAGATATTGACGCCGCCGGATATCACCATGTCCCGAACGCGGTCGCAGATATACAGAAATCCGTCTTCGTCGAAATAGCCGACATCGCCGTTTGTGATCATGCCGTCGCGGCCGATGGCGCGCCGCTTTTCCGGATCGTTATGATAGGTGAAATCCGGATTATCGGTAGACCACATGTAAACTTCGCCGGCTTCGCCAATGGCGGCCTCGGTGCCGTCTTCCCGATAGATGCGGACGGTCGCTGATTCTACGGGTCGGCCGGCAGTGCCCGGGTGCGTCAGGGATTGCTCGCTGTCACAATGGGTGATCATGCCGCTTTCGGTGCTGCCGTAGAATTCGTGGATGATCGGCCCCCACCAGTCGATCATCTCCCGCTTGATGTTCGGTGGGCAGGTCGCGCCGGCGATGATTATATGCTGGAGGCTCGACAGGTCGTAGCGCTTGCGGACCTCCTCCGGCAGTTTCAACAGGCGGACGAACATGATTGGCGCCATGAACATACCGGTGATCTTGTGCCGTTCGATCAGTACGAGGAGTTCTTCGGCGTCGAAGCGGGGCTGCAGCACGATAGTCGCGCCGAAGGCGACCGCGAGGTTTGCATAGCTGTAAGGGGCGGCGTGATAGGCGGGGCCGCACACAACGGTGCGCATGCCCTCATGGTGACCCATCACGGTTCGCGCCCGCGCCTGCACGTTCTTGATCTGCTCTTCGGTCGGCGCCTCGCGCTTGACGCCTTTCGGCCGCCCGGTCGTGCCGGAGGTATACATCATGCGCATTGGCGCGGCCGCTGCGGGTGCCTGTCGCGGTTCGAATTGTTCCAGCCAATCCGACCAGACCGTTGTGCCGCTGGGCGCAACGTGTAGAGCTGGATCGGCGCCGTAGGCGCTGGCGATGGGTTCCGGTGTTGGCACCACCAGCGTGAGCACATCATCCGGAATGTCGTCTGCAATCCGCGCCAGCAGGTCGCTATGGACAACCAGTACCTTGGCGCCGCTGTCACGCAGGATGTATCCGACTTCCTCGCTAGAGAAATGCCAGTTGATCGGCACGACATAGGCGCCGATGAGTTGCGTCGCGGCGGTGACCTCGAAGATCGGGATGTCGTTGCGCAGCAGCCACGCGACTGCGTCGCCGGGCCCAACGCCACGCGCCATGAGGCCGGTTGCCGCCCGCGCTACTCGGTCGTCCAGCGCCGTGCCGGACACCGTGCGGTCTCCCAGGATAATCGTCGATGCCATCCGCCTTAACCGCTGAACGCTAGCTCAGCGGCCGCCATCGCACATCAGCAATTGGCCGGTGATGTAATTCGATTCCGGTGTGCACATCAGATAGATCGCCCCGGCCGCCTCCTCCGGATACCCGCCGCGGCCCAGCGACATGTTCGTGCCGGCCGCTTCCAACCGCGCGCGCTGAATGCCGACGGCGATGTTGCGGCCCTCAATATCGATGCTGGCGCCTTCGCCATCGAGTGCCTGGGTGAGGCGGGTATGGACCAACCCGAACCCGACCGCGTTCACATTGACCTTGTAGCGGCCCCATTCGCGCGACAGTGCCTTGGTCATGCCGACAATCGCAGCCTTGGCGGCGGAGTAGTTGGCTTGGCCCGCATTACCAAAATAACCCGATGTCGACGAGATATTGACGACCTTGCGAAAGATTTCCTGACCTTCGCGTGCTTCCTTCTTGGCGGCGATCCGGATCGGTTCAGCGGCTGCCCGCAGAATGCGGAAGGGTGCGGTCACGTGAACGTCCATGATGGCTTGAAACTGTTCGTCGGTCATCTTCTGGATGACGCTGTCCCAGGTGTACCCGGCGTTATTGACAATGATGTCCGGTGTGCCCCAATTGTCGATCGCTGTGCCGATGAAGCGTTCGGCGAAACCGTCCTCGACGACGCTGCCGATGCAGGCAACGGCTTCGGCGCCGCTGGCTTTCAATGCCTCGACCGTTTCCATGGCCGGCGCTTCGTCAAGATCGTTGACGACGATCCGCGCGCCTTCGCTGGCCAGTTTCTCCGCAACACAGCGGCCGATACCGCGGCCCGATCCGGATACGAGGGCAACCTTGCCTTCGAGTTTGCTCATTGTTCTCTCCCTGATTTCGTTGCCGGCGGTACTAGCCCGCCAGTGTGCATTTACCGTTGCGGATCACGACCACATCCCGCTCTGCCAGGCGGCATTGGAACGAGACGATGTTGCCGTCGCGCCACATGTCCGTGATGATCGTTTCGCCCGGATAGACCGGTGCGGAGAAGCGCACGTCGAGCCCGGTGATCATGGTATGGTCGTAGTCGCAGATCGTTTTCAGAATGGCGAGGCCAGCCGTCCCATAGGTGCAGAGCCCGTGCAGGATGGGCACCGGAAAACCAACGCTCTTGGCCAGTACCGGATCGGCATGCAGCGGGTTGCGGTCGCCGTTCAGGCGATAGAGCAGTGCCTGATCGGGGCGTGTTTCGAGTGCGCAGGAAGTGTCCGGATCACGGTCCGGCGTCACGTGCGGCGTGGGGCTCGGTCCGGTTGCGCCACCGAAACCGCCGTCGCCGCGCGCAAAGGTGGCACTGGTCGCGGTGAACATTGGCGCGCCGTCTGCTTTCGACCGCGCAAGTGTTTCAGAAATGATAAGTGCGCCTTTGCCGGCACCCTTGTCATACGCTTCGACGACTCGCGCATCGGCGACGATTTCGCCTTCCGGCGGCAGCGGCCGATGCAGGGTAAGTTTCATCTCACCGTGCAAGACCTTTGAATAATCGTAGCCGCAATCCTTCAGCAACGGCATGCGTGTCAGAACGGCTGCCATCGTTGGGACCGTTTTCAGCGTCTCGCGTTCGAAGGTATAGGCCAATTCCGTTTCGTCCAGTGGGTCGCGCGCCATGCCGACGCCCAGCGCGTACAGCATGGTTTCCCGGTCACCATATTGGAATTCCTGGCCTTCCATTTTCAGCGACATGATGTGGTCGTAGTCGATCGCCATCGCAGTTTCCTCCCTGTCAATATCCGCGGCTGTCGTTTTTTAGCTTGTGCCCTGCGGCAGGTCGTTGAACGAAACGTCCTTATCGACGCGGATATCGGGCGGTAGCCCAAGCACGCGCTCGGCGATGATGTTGCGCAGGATTTCGTCCGTGCCGCCGGCGATGCGGCCGCTTGGCGAGGACAGTAGTGCTTCCTGGAACAGAGCGCGCATCGGCATCGTCTCGTCGTCGAGCATGATGCCAGCCATGTCCATCAGTTCCATGCCGAAATTTGCGATCTCCTGATGTTTCATCCCAGCGACAACTTTGGTGATCGAGGCTTCCGGGCCCGGTTCGGCGCCGCGCGACAGCGCGGTCACGGTGCGCAGACGCGTCAGCTTGAGTCCCTGCATCTGGATATACCAATCCGCGAGTTTCTCCCGCACTGCTGAATTGGCGATAGCAGGGCCATCCTCGAGGTCGAGGTTCCGCGCCAGTGAGAATATTTCGTCGAAATCCGGCGCCGGCCGCTCACCGACCGCGAGCCGCTCGTTCATTAGCGTTGTGATCGAGACCCGCCAGCCATTGCCGACATCGCCAAGCCGTTGCGAATCCGGGATCCGCACATCGGTGAAGAAGACTTCGTTGAAGTTCGAGACGCCGGAAACCTGTTTGATGCGGCGCACCTCTATGCCAGGTGACTTCATGTCGAGGAAGAAGTAGGTCAGCCCTTTGTGCTTCGGGGCGTTCGGATCGCTGCGCACGACAATGACTCCGTAATCGGAAAAGTGTGCGCCAGACGTCCAAATTTTCTGCCCGTTGATCACCCAGTCGTTGCCGTCGCGCACGCATCGCGTCCGCAATCCCGCAAGGTCCGATCCGGCGGAGGGTTCAGAGAATAGCTGGCACCAGACTTCCTTACCTTCCAGTGCGGGGAAAGCATAGCGGGACTTCTGCTCCTCCGTCGCGTAGGTCAGCATCGTCGGAATGCACATACCGAGTCCGATCTCGTAGACCCCGCGCGGCGCGATGAAATTGCTTTCTTCCTGGTTGTAGATGATCTGTTGAATCTGGCTGCCGCCCTGGCCGCCATACTCCCTCGGCATGGTAATTCCCGCATAGCCGGCGGCGTATTTTTTAGTCTGCCAATCCTTCGCCAGGGGCACCAGATCGTCCGAGCCGTATTTCACCTTGAAGGTTTTGCCGGGTTGCTTTGGTTCGGCGTTCTCGCTCAACCAAGTGCGCACACCGGCCCGGTATTCAGCCTCTTCGGGAGTGTCTGAGAAATCCATGATCAAGCCTCGATTTCGCGGGGCGGGCGCCTGTCCGCAGCGTTGTATTCGATAATCGGCATGCGCGCGGTATTTGTACAGCTATGGAATAATCAAACCCGCTTTGAACAATAGTCAATTCAGCTTCTTGCCGCCTATCGTTGCTCCAAATGTACCTATTTACGTGAAAGATCGGAAGGAAGGGCGTCGCCGGCGATGTTGATAACCTTCATGTCGGCCGGGAGTACGGATTGCGAAAGCGCTTCCGTTTCCGCGACGCGTGACGCGATCCAGTTACGGAACGCTTCTATTTTCCAATCGGTGCGCCGCGCTTCGAGACAAACAATGCAATAGCTCTGCTGCGAACGGATGCTGAGCGGCAAGGGTACGACCAATCGCCCGGCCGCGATATCCTCCGCGACGAAAAGACGTTGTCCCAATGCGATCCCGAGGCCGTCGCGTGCGGCCCGATATGCATTGGATGAGTTCTCGAAGCGCATCTCACGCGAAACAACCAGATCGCCGGCACCGGCGGCGTTCAACCAATCGGGCCAGTTGGGAATGCGTGCCGTCGAGTAGAGTAGGGTGTGGTGGCGCAAGTCGCTCGCGTTGCGTAGCGGAGGACCGTTTTCCAGCAGTGCAGGGCTGCAAACTGGAAAGTGATCGGCGTAAAACAGCTCATCAAAATGAATGCCGGGCCAATGTTCGGGACCGATCCACAGCCCCACATCGACTTGGCCGTCATAGAGTCCTACGGGTTCGCTGGATGCGACGAGCTTGAGGTCGATGCTGGGGTGCAGGGCGCGGAACGAATCCAGGTTCGGCAGCAGCCACTCTATGGCCAGTGTGGTGAACGAAAAAACGGAGAGGCTTGAAGGCTCGGTATGGCCACGAAAATCCTCCGTCGCAGCGTCGATCCGGTCGAATGCTTCCGTTAGCGCGTTCGCGTATGTCAGCCCCTTTGCTGTCAGTTCGACACCGCGCGGATTGCGAAAAAACAGGGTATCGTCAAGATACGATTCAAGACGCGATATCTGCCGGCTGACGGCGCCCGTTGTCACGGACAGTTCCGTTGCGGCGCCGGACAAACTGCCGTGCCGGCTCGCTGCCTCAAAGGCGCGCAAGGCATTCAAAAGAGGAAACCGCCGGCGCATTCTTTTCTCGATTTGAATTTTTCTCAAGTCTAGCTTGATTTTATTGAAGTTGAAAAGGTTTCTTTGATTTTGAAAGATGGTGGAAACCGCCGATGGGCTCGTCTTCTGGCGCATTAAGCGGTGAGCGTGCATTTTGAGTTTTCCTGAAATCGCGCGCCGCGCCCAACAGCAAATTGTCTAACAACAAGCGCGGTGAAATCATTTTCGCGGTCCTATACGGGCACCCGGGAGGAATGATATGGCGGAGCAAACCATCGATGTGCGGCGGGTTGCCGGCTCGCTTGGCGCGGAAATCTTCGGCGTGGATCTGTCGCGGGATTTGACCAATCAGACCTATGACGAGATCCATGAAGCCTTCCTTGACCATCAGGTTCTGTTCATTCGCGACCAAAATCTGACACCGCCGCAACAGGCTGCGTTTGCGCGGCGCTTCGGGCCGCTGAACGAATACCCGTTCGTAAAGGGACTGGAAGACGCCCCCGAGATCATCGAGATCGTCAAGGAGCCGGACGAGACGATAAACTTCGGCGGCGTCTGGCATTCCGACACGACCTATCTGGATAATCCGCCGCTGGGTACCGCGCTTTACGCGCTGGAAGTGCCGGCGGCCGGTGGCGATACGATGTACGCGAATATGTACGATGCCTATGACACGCTTTCGGATGGTATGAAACACATGCTCGCACCGTTGACCGGCGTTAGCAGCGCGGCATTGCGTCGCTCGGGCGGCAGGGCCAAGGGCATTGGTAAAACAAGTACGATGACGCCTTTGAATATGGACAAGGCCGAGACGATCACGGCGGAGCATCCGGTAATCCGTACGCATCCGGAAACGGGCCGCAAGGCGTTGTACGTCAACAGTGCGCATACGGTCTGTTTCAAGGGCATGACCGAAGAGGAAAGCAAGCCGCTGATCGAATATCTATGCAATCACGCGGTCCGTCCCGAATTTACCTGCCGCTTTAAATGGGAAATCGGAACGCTCGCGATTTGGGATAATCGCTGCGTCCAGCATTTCGCGATAAACGACTATCATGGTGAACGCCGCCGTATGCACCGCGCGACAATCGTCGGCGACCGGCCGCATTAGGAGAAATTAGGTCCAATGAGCGACGACAACATCATCATCGATGCGACAACGCGGATTTTTCAGGACCTCTGCGACCCGCAGACGGTCACGAATGCCGCGGACGCCAGCTGGAAGACGCCGCTTTGGGAAGCGCTGGAGGAATCCGGTTTGACCCAAGCCTGGACGCCGGATGATCTGGGCGGTGCCGGCGCGACGATCGTCGACGGTTTCGACGTGCTGCGGGTTTCCGGCGAGTTTGCGGTGCCTGTGCCGCTGGCGGAAACGCTTCTCGCCGGCTGGCTATTGTCCCGCGCGGGCATTGTCGTGCCGCCCGGTGCGATGACGATTGCCCCGGCGCGTCGTGGCGAGCAACTGACGCTTGGCAACGATGGGGCGTTGGTGGGAAAGGCGCGGGACATTCCCTTCGCGGGCGAGGCGGAAAAGATCGCGGTGATCGCGCGTCGCGGTGGCACCCCCGTGGTCGCTCTTGTCGACCGCGCCGCCTGCGCGGTTTCGGAAGGAAGCAGCCTGGCGGGTGATCCGCGGAACAGTGTCGGTTTTGATGGCGTTGTGCCCCAGGCGATATCGGAACCGGTCGATGGGCTGGACGAAGATGCGCTGATGCAGATGGGGGCCGCGGTGCGTGCCGCGCAGATGGCCGGGGCCTTGCAGGCGATCCTCGATATTTCGGTCGAATATTCGAAAGAGCGGGTCGCATTCGAGCGTCCCATCGGAAAATTCCAGGCGGTGCAGCACAATCTCGCCCGCCTGGGCGGCGAGGCTGCCGCTGCAATCGCGGCGGCGGGATCGCTTGCAGATACCATCGGCCGTGCCGAGCGGTTCGACGATCAGGTCTTTCTCGAGGTCGCGTCGGCCAAGATCCGTGTCGGTGAAGCAGCCGGCGAGGGGGCGGCGATTGCGCACCAGGCGCATGGGGCGATCGGGTTTACGGCCGAGCATATCCTGCATCGTTTCACGACACGGTTATGGTCCTGGCGCGATGACTTCGGCAGCGAAAGCGTTTGGGCCGTTCGGCTCGGCGAGATGGTGGCGGCGCGCGGCGCCGACGAATTGTGGCCCATGGTCGCGACACAGTAGCGGGAGCAAGCAATGTCCAGTGCAATACAGTTCGACCCCATCAGATTGCCGCCGGAATGCGAAGCGCTCCGCGTCGAGGTCCGAGAGTTTCTCAAAGAAGAAATCGCCGCCGGTACGTTCGATCCGATTACCGCGCCCTATCGAGACGGGTTCAATCCGGAATTCAGCCGCCGCGTTGGTGAGAAGGGCTGGATCGGCCTGACCTGGCCGAAGAAATATGGCGGTCAGGAACGCAGTTTCCTCGAACGTTACGTGGTGACCGAGGAATTCCGCGCGGTCAGTGCGCCAACCCGCGTACATTTCACCGCCGACCGGCAGAGCGGGCCGGTCCTGATCAAATATGCGCCCGAAGACATCAAGATGGATATCCTGCCGCGGATCACGCGCGGCGAATGCAGTTTCTGCATCGGGATGAGCGAGCCAGGGTCCGGCTCCGACCTGTTTGCGGCGAGTACGCGGGCCACAAAGACCGATGGCGGCTACCTCATCAACGGCGCCAAGGTCTGGACCAGTAGCGCGCATGTGGCCGACTACATGATCGGCCTGTTCCGCACCTCGGCCTCGACGGAGGAAAACCGGCGGCACGGCCTAACGTCGTTCCTCGTTGATATGAAGAATACGCCGGGTATTACGGTAAACCCCATCAATCACATGACCGGCGTTCATGAATTTAACGAGGTTGTTTTCGAAGACGCTTTCGTGCCGGACGACCATGTGCTGGGCGAGATCGATTCCGCGTGGAAACAAGCGACCAGCGAACTGGCGTATGAGCGTAGCGGACCGGAACGGTTTCTCGAGACCATCTACATCCTCACCGAACTCGTCCGGTCGCTTGGCGAAAAGCCGGACAAGCGTGGTGCGGAAGGTATTGGCCGATTGGTCGCGCAACTCCACACCTTGCGGCGGATGTCGGTCTCTGTGAACGGCATGTTACAGGCAGGGAAAGAGCCGACACTTGAAGGCTCCATCGTCAAGGATATGGGCACACAGTGGGAACAAAAGCTGCCGCTCCGGGCCAGGGAACTCGCGGCCTTCGTCGATGAGGATGCGGGCAACCGCGCTGATTTCGATGAGCTGTTGCGGTTTGCTACGATGATTGCGCCCAAACTGACGATCCAGGGCGGTACGACGGAAGTGTTGCGCGGCATTATCGCCCGCGGCCTCGGGCTGCGATAAGGCGATCTAAACCAATACAACGAATTGGAACGGAACAACGATGCCTGATATCGGCGCGCTTCTTTCGCCGGCGACTGTTGCGGTCGTCGGCGCTTCTCCGGATGAGCATATTCTGCGCGGACGGATCATGCATGTGATGGGAAGTCATCCTTATAAAGGGACGGTCTATCCGGTCAGCCGCAGTCATGATGAAGTGCTGGGCCTGAAGGCATACAAGGCCGTTTCGGAACTGCCGGAGACGGTCGATCTGGCAGTACTCATCATTCCGGCGGAATACGTCCCCGATACCCTGGAAGAATGCGGTTCGAAAGGCGTTCGCGCGGCGCAGATTCTTACCTCCGGATTCGCCGAAGACACCGGCGGGGCGGGTGGCGATATGCAGCAGCGCATCCGCGACATCGCGGAAAAATACGACATGGCTGTCTGCGGCCCAAACTCGGAAGGCTTCGCCAATATGGCGGCAGATTTCTGCCCTACCTTCAGTCCGGCCGTCGACGACCCGGATACGCCGCTGTTGCCGGACTGTCGCACTGATGGCCAGATCGGTGTCATCGCACAGAGCGGCGGGATGGGGTTCGCCTTCTACGACCGAGGTCGCCCCAAACAGCTTCCGTTCAGCTACGTCGTCACAACGGGCAATGAAGCCTGTCTCGAAGGCTTTCAACTCGTCGATTACATGCTGGACGATGGTGGCACAGAAATTATCGTGATGTTTGTCGAAGACATAAAAACACCGGAAATCTATACGAGGGTCGCGGAAAAAGCGCTGCGCGCCGGCAAGCCCATCATTGTCACCAAGATTGGCCATTCTCAGGCTGGGCAGCGCGCCGCCGCCTCGCACACCGCCGCCTTGGCGGGGTCCTATTCCGCGTATAACGCGATGTTCGAGCGTTACAGCGTGATCGAAGGGCGCGATATCGAGGAAATCGTCGACATCGCCGCCGGCTTTTCCTTTTGGGGCGACCGGTTGCCGAAGGGCAAGCGCGTCGGAATTATTACGGGATCCGGCGGCGCTGGCGGCTGGATGGCGGACACGGCGGTTGCGGCGGGCTTGTCGGTGCCGCCGCTCGATGCGGAAACACGCGCGCAGATCGACGCGCACTTGCCGAGCTATGCGACCTCGCAGAACCCGGTTGACGGGACGGCGGGTGCGATCCGCGATGTCGGTTATGCGAATCTGGCGAAGATGACGGCGGACTCCGATGAGGTGGATGCGATCATCGCGATCACATCGGCGCGCAACGCCTCGCGTTACGAGGCAGATCTGGAAGACATGACCAGGGTCGCGCGGGAAACCGAAAAGCCGATCGTATTCAATTCCTATACGATGCCGAAACCGGAAGGGTTTGCGGTGTTTGGCCGTGCCGGATACCCGGTCTTCACCAACATGCGGAACACCGCGCACGTGGTCGCGTGTATGGCCGATTACTGTGCGTTCCGGGAGACTTTCCTCAAGATTCCTGAGATCAACACCAAACCGGAGATCCCGTCCGGCGTGGCCGACCAGCTTTCGAAGTCCGGACCCACGCTGACGGAATACGAGGCGAAGCAGGTGTTGACGGCATATGGTATTTTGACGCCGCGTGAAGTCTTGGCAACAGACGCTACTGAGGCTGTCGAGGGCGCTGCTTCTATCGAGGGATCGGTTGCGCTGAAAGTGCAATCGCCCGACATCATCCATAAGACCGAGGCCGGCGCTGTCGCGCTTGGACTCGAAGGTGGTGGCGCGGTTCGCGCGGCGTTCGACGACGTGTCCGCCAGCGCACGCAACTACAATCCGAATGCGGATATCCAGGGTGTCCTGGTGCAGCCGATGGCGCCGCCGGGTCGTGAAATCATTCTTGGCATCAACCGGGACGATGCGTTCGGACCGATGCTGATGGTGGGGCTGGGCGGCGTCTATGTGGAAGTGATGCGCGATGTCGTTTTCGCGCCGGCACCAGTGCGTCCGGAAGAGGCGAGAGCTATGTTGGACCGCTTGCAGGGCGTGGCGTTGCTGCATGGCGTACGTGGACAGCCGCCAGCCGATATCGACGCGCTGGTCGCGCTTATGGTCACCGTTTCCCGCATCGCCGACGACTGGCGCGACGAGATTGCGGAGATCGATCTCAACCCGGTGCTGGTACATCCGGAAGGAGAAGGGGTGACGATCGTCGATGCACTGATCGTCAAGGCGAAACATGTCTAAGTCACAGCATTTGTGCCTTTTGATTAGGGGGCGCGGTTGTTAAGCTACGCATAATAAATCGTCGGGCTCCCATGCTGCGGTATTGTGGGATAGGGAGTGACAAGGCGGACATTGGAACAGAGAGCGACACGGGATATGGCGGAAACAGTTCTTGAACTCGATGACCTGACAATTCGATTTAAGCTGAAGCGCGGCGAACTTACCGCCGTCAATGGTGTTTCATTCAAAGTTAAGCGCGGGGAAACGTTTGGGCTGGTCGGCGAGTCCGGTTCCGGCAAAACGGTCACGGCGCGGTCGATCATGCGGTTGGTCCCAACACCCCCGGGCGAAATCGTCCGCGGCAAAGTGCTCTTCGAGGGCGATAGCGTCTACGACAAGTCGGATCAGGAAATGCGGGAGATGCGTGGCAAGAAAGTCGCCATGGTTTTCCAGGAACCGATGAGCGCCCTGAACCCGGTTTTCACCGTTGGTGACCAGATCGGCGACGCCTTGCGAACGAATTTGGGGATGACGAAGCAGGAGGCAAACGAGCGCGTTGTCGAGCTGCTGCAACTCGTCGGTATTCCCTCTCCCGCTTCGCGCCTGGACAGCTATGTGCATGAGTTCAGCGGTGGCATGCGGCAACGCGTTATGCTGGCGATGGCGCTGAGCTGCGATCCGACATTCCTGATCGCCGATGAGCCGACAACGGCACTCGACGTGACAATTCAGGCGGTCATCCTCGATCTCATCACGCAGATGATCGATCGGTTTGGCATGTCGCTCATCTTTATCACCCACAATCTTGGCGTTGTGGCGCATGCCTGTGACACCATCGGCGTCATGTATGCGTCGCATATCGTGGAGCTTGGGGACAAACGAGAGCTCTTCAAGAATCCGCAACACCCTTATACGCAAGGTTTGCTGAACTCGATCCCACGGCTCGATCAGCAATCAAAGTATCTGACGCCCATCAAGGGGCTGGTTTGCAACATGATGAGCCCGCCAACAGGGTGCAAATTCCATCCGCGTTGCGATCACGCGATGGATGTGTGTCGCAAGGAGATACCGCAACTGAAAGAGGTTGCGCCTGGCCATTTCGCGGCGTGTCATCTGCATAACTAATTCAGATATTTAGGAAAACGACAGATGACCGAAAACATTCTCGAAGTTCAGGGCCTTACCAAGCACTTCATGCTGGATAACGATACGGTTTCCCGGATTGCGGGGAAAACGCGAACCCTGAAAGCCGTTGACGGCATCGATTTCTTTATCAAGCGCGGGGAGACCCTGGGTTTGGTGGGGGAAAGCGGCTGCGGCAAATCGACGACAGCGCGGTTGATCACCCGTTTGGTTGAGCCGAGTGCCGGCAATGTCATGTTGGAGGGAGAGAACATTCTCGACTTCAACCGGTCGCAAATGCAGGACGTCCGCAAGAAGGTCCAGCTGGTGTTCCAGGATCCGTACAGTTCGCTGAACCCGCGTAAGACGATCATGCAAATCCTGAGCCGACCGCTGGAGGTCCACAATCTGGCAACGACCTGGTCCGAGAAACGGCACAGAGTGTTGGAACTTTTAGGGCTCGTCGGATTGGCCGAGGAGCATGCGGACCGCTATCCGCATGAGTTCAGTGGAGGGCAGCGTCAACGCATCGCCATCGCGCGTGCGCTCGCGGTGAGCCCGGAATTGATCATCGGTGATGAGCCCGTTTCCGCGCTTGATGTCTCGATTCAGGCGCAGATCTTGAACCTGTTTCGGGATCTACAGGAAAAGTTCTCTCTAACATATCTGTTTATTGCGCATGATTTGAGCGTCATCCGTCATATCAGCGACCGGGTTGCGGTTATGTATGTCGGAAAAATCGTCGAAGCGGGCGGTGTCGAGGACATCTTCGAAAGGCCTCAGCATCCCTATACCAAGGCTTTGCTCGAAGCGGTGCCCGAGGCTGACCCGGATAAGCCGCCGCCGCACCTGGTTCTCAAGGGCGAAGTTGCGACGCCGATCGACCCGCCGCCCGGTTGCCGGCTTTGCGCCCGTTGTCCGCTCGCGGATGATTATTGTGCGGAAGTATCGCCGGAGCTGCGCGACACCGGAGACGGCCGCTACGTCGCCTGCCATAAGGTTTAGATCAACGAAAAAAAGGGCCGCTTCGTAAAAGGCGGCCCGGAATTATCGATCATAAGCGGGAACGGCCGATTACAGCCGTTCCCGTTATTTTTTGCTTATCGTTCGGCCATCCGTGGGTCGATGATGTCACGCAATCCATCGCCGAACAGATTGAACGCCAGCACCGTGTAACAAATGGCGAGTCCGGGATATACCGCAATCATCGGGTTGGACTCCATGTGCTCCCGTGCCGCACTGAGGTCAGCGCCCCAGTCTGGCGTCGGTGGCGGTGTGCCAAGGCCAAGGAACGACAGGGCAGCGATAATAAGAATGACGAAGCCCAGTCTGACAGTCGCATTCACAATCAGTGGCGACAGGCAATTTGGCAGAATTTGCCGCATCGCGATATAAAGGTTGCTTTCGCCGATCGTATGCGACGCTTCCACATATTCCTTCTGCTTTTCGATTAGAACCGAGCTGCGAACGAGACGTGCCGCTTCGGGAAAAAAAGCGAATCCGAGTGCGAAAATTAATATGAGGTCGTTCCAAAATCCCTCAAGATGCCACTCTCGAGCAAGGGTTACAATGAGCAAATAGAGGAGGATTCCGGGAAAAGCCAATAATCCATCCACGGCGCGCATTCCTATGGAATCGACCCACCCTCCGTAATAGCCGGACAGCACGCCATAGGGAATGCCGATCGCCAAGCCAAAGATGACGGCGAAGATTGCGATCGATACCAGGCGCCGCCCGCCCCATAACACGCGTGAGTAGATATCCCGGCCATATCGGTCGGTACCAAAATAATGTTCCGCGCTGGCGTCCTGCCGGAAAGCCGTATAGTCCTGCTTGACCGGGTCGTATTTGGCAATGATGGGGGTCAGCAGCAGGACGATCAGCAGCGACACGAGCATCAACGCGCCGATAAGGGCGGTTTTACTCTTATAAAGTTCGCCGAGCGCGTCTTGCATGATAAGGCGGTAGCGCGCCATGCGCTCCGCTAGTGTCGGCGGCTTGATCGCCTCTTCAATCGAGCGGCGTCCGTTTTGTAGATCTGTACTTGCCATGGGACCGCTCCTCTTAATTCAGCGCAACGCGTGGGTTCAAGACGCGATACAACAAGTCGACCAGCAGATTTACGCAAACGACGATAATCCCGAGAACCAGGATACCAGCCTGAATCAGAGGATAGTCGTGATCGATGATCGCCAGATAGATCGCTTGGCCAATGCCGGGCCAGGCAAAAATGGTTTCAAGCACGACTGTGCCGCCAAGCAGATTTGCCAGTTGAAGTCCGCTAATGGTAATCGTGGGAATCAACGCATTGCGCAACGTGTATTTGTAGATAACTTTCGGTTCTGAAAATCCTAAGGACCGGGCCGTATCGACATATTCCTTATTCATTTCGTCCAGCATACTGGAACGGGTCAGTCGCGTCGTATATGCCGCCTGCCGGAAACCAACAGCCAAGGCAGGCAAAATAAGATAATACAGGCTTTGCCCAAGGTCTTCGAAAGGACTGACATAACCGGATGAAGGCAGCCATCCAAGATGTAAGGAAAATACAAGAACCGCCATAATCGCGAACCAGAACTCAGGTATCGAAATTCCGATGAGCGATGTTACCTGTGCGGCGTAGTCCGTTGCCGAATTTCGTTTAACCGCGGCAATTGAGCCCAACGGCACCGCAATAATTATCGATAATCCAATGCCGACGAGTCCGAGATACACCGTCGCCGGTATGGATTCGAACAGCTCCACGGAGATGGGACGGCGTGTAATCAAAGATTTGCCGAAATCACCCTGCAGCGCCTTACCCAGCCAAATCCCGTATTGCATGTAGATCGGCTTGTCGAGCCCATATTCCTCTTCCAGAGCCTTTCGAAGCTCGGGATCTTCGGCTTGTTCATCCCCGATCAGCGTATCGATCACATCGCCAGGCAAGAGCTGTACGAATGTGAAGACGACGACCGTCAGCACGAACAGCACGGGAATCATTTGGAGAATTCGGTTGATTGCGTAAATCAACATGATTCAAAAAAACCTCGGAAGTATCCGAATAAGCAGTTGTCCCGTCTTTACCGCAATTTCGTGGGTGCTTCAGACGGTACCAAACAACGCGACCGCGAGACGCACCAGGTCGGTAGCATCTCGCGGTCTTGCTGTTTCACTCTCTTCTTACGACATCCAAGAGGCGCGTAAGCCGGCACCCTGTGTGCTGTAAGGGCCTGCAAACGCTGGTGAATAGCCTTTGAGGCTCTTAACACCCGCTTCCAGCAATGGAATATAGTGGGTGTAAAGCATCGGTACTTCTTCGTTCACCATAAGCTCGACAGCTTGATAAAGCTCCAAGCGTTTCGCTTTATCCAAGGTCTGCTGTGCTTCGAGGATAAGCTTGTCCGCCTTTTCGTTGACGTAGCCGGTGCGCAGCTTGGTCGTTGCCGACTTCGAATAGACGTTTCGGCCGTACCAGGCATCCGGATCCGGGCGGTAGCTGTTCGCCGTTGAATCAAGGTGGAATTCACCCTTCTGCCATTTTTGCTTCAGGACAGAATACGGGTGGATTTCGTGTTGCACCTTAAGGCCGACTTCGGAAAGCATCGCGTGAACGATTTCGCCGGTTTGATGCATATAGGCGTAGGCATCGCGCGACGTCAGGATAATCGCCTCGCCAACGGCACCCGCTTTCTTGATCAGGAAACGCGCTTTGTCCGGATCAAATTCATACGGGCGCTTGACCTCTGGCATGTGCCAAGGGCTGACCTTGCTATAGAACGCCGGCGCCGATGAGCTCAGCCCGTTGAAGATAGCCTGATGAACCGCTTCATGGTTGATCGCATGTGCTGCCGCCTGGCGAAGCAGTTTGCCGTGCGGATTCTTGGGCGACATCGGGCCATTTTTCATGTTGAAGCCGATATAGCCGGTACCAACCTGCGGGACGTCCCAAGTGTTGTACTTGTCGCCGTATTTTTTCTCGAAGCCCGTGGCATCGGCATAGGACATATTGTCAATAAGATCGACTTCGCCGGTCCGGAGTGCCGTCAACCGAACGCGATCTTCCTTCTTCGGGCGACCCACGATCGCATCGAGGTAAGGCAGCGCATTGCCTTGCGCATCGGTTTCGTACCAGTTTTCAAAGCGCTCCATTACGGTCGAATCAAACTTTTTCCAAGACTTGAACTTGAAGGGACCGCAGCCAATGGGATGGTTGTCAGCATTCGCGACGCTGGCAGGCGACATAAGTTGCATCGGATAATAGGTAACGTTCGGAATCAGAACCGCGCTCGGGTTCTTCAAATGGCAGCGAATGGTCCATTTGTCCACGACTTCCATTTTGTCGAAGTCCTTGATCGCCGCGCGGACGAACGGGTGGCCAATTTTCGGGTCGAGAATGCGTTCGAAATTCCACTTTACGGATGCAGCATCGACATCGGCGCCGTCGTGATAGGTCGCGCCCTTGCGAAGGCTGAAGGTGTAGGTTTTGTTGTCTTTGGAGACTTCACTGCCGACGGCTATGCCAGGAACCGGCTCCATCTTCAGATTCAGATCCATCAACCCCATCGATGTCGCGGCGAGGGGATGAGAAACATAGTAGTAATAATTGCGGTGCTGATCGAGGCCGCGAGAGTCGGCGCGCGTCGCGAACCGAACTGTGCCGCCGCGTTTGGGATCGCGTTTGGCAGCTTCGGCCTTGTTGGGAGAGACGCCAACTGCCGCAGCACCGGCAACGGCGCCTGCGGTTCCCAAGAATTGTCGTCGAGTCGGGCCCGTCTTACTCTCTGGATTGTGTGTCGTTTCGTCTTTTGACATTACATAGCCTCCCTTGGCGTATGACGGCGCTTGGCGCCTGTGAAAACCAACCGCGTCCACGCGGTGCTCCGTACGACCTTAGTATTATTAACGCTACGGAGAACGCTGGAGATTCTCCACTACGCCTGTTTAGAATTGGTCATGGGAATGTTCTTACAGAATTGCCGTTTGCTCAACCATAATCGACACTTTTTTTCGGTTTATAGGGATATTGGGTATCGCTTTATGCATATACAGGGTCACACACAGCGGGCTGGGAATGATTCAAGATTTATTGGATAACGGTAGTCTTCTAATGAGAGAATAAAATAACAAATACCAACCTAATGTAGGCTGACGCGCGGATTTAATGCCCGATATAGCAAATCAACCAACAGATTCACGACCACAACGATAACGCCCAATACGAATATGCCTGCCTGGATAAGCGGGTAGTCTCGATCGATTATCGCCAAATAAATGGCCTGCCCAATGCCGGGCCATGAGAAAATAGTTTCGAGAACGACCGTACCACCGAGCAGATCGGCCAATTGCAGACCGCTGATGGTGATCGTGGGGATCATGGCATTGCGCAATGTATATTTGTAGATAACTTTCTTCTCGGAAAACCCGAGCGAGCGTGCGGTATCCACGTATTCTTTGTTCATTTCGTCCAGCATGCTGGAACGGGTCAGCCGCGTTGTGTACGCCGCCTGACGGAAGCCAATGGCCGCAGCCGGTAATATCAAATAGAGCAAGCTCTGCTTCCAGTCTTCGAAAGGACTGACATAGCCGGACGATGGAAGCCATCCGAGGTGCAGGGAGAAAAGCAACACGCACATGATCGCGAACCAGAATTCCGGAATCGAAATGCCGACCAATGACGATACCTGTGCGGTGTAATCGATTGGCGTATTTCGTTTAACGGCGGCGATCGATCCTAAAGGCACGGCGATTAAGACCGATATAACGATGCCTGCAAGCCCGAGATAAACTGTTGCAGGAATAAGCTCGAACAGCTCGACGGCGATGGGCCTGCGCGTTACCAGCGACTTTCCGAAGTCGCCTTGCACCACTTTACCAAGCCAAATCACATATTGAACGACGACTGGCTTGTCTAACCCGTATTCCTTCATCAAAATATTACGGAGTTCCGGATCCTCCGCTTCTTCGTCCCCGACCAGCGTATCGATGATGTCGCCTGGGAGGAGGTGCACAAAGGAAAACACCACGAGCGAGAGGATAATGAGTACCGGAATGAGATGAAGAATCCGGTTTATCGTGTAAATCAACATGCGCTGAGAGTTCCTCCCGCCGGCCGCATTCGGCTTCTATGCCGATCTGCATGGGGCCCGGCGGAAACATAGGCGAGCAGCCCTGTCCGGTGCAAGGGAAGCGGAGTCGCCTTATCCCTCAATAAAAGTGCTATTCGGGTAAGCTTCTAGGCCTTGCCCAGTACTGCCATCCGAAATCGGTCCTTGGCGAATGCTCCGTCCAGCGAAGGCAGGACGGTGCCTGGCATTTCCGTGGCTATCTTGACGACATAGAATGCGGGTCCGTCGCCCTCATGGATATTGCGGATCATTACCGTTAGCTCATCCTGGCTGCGGATCGTTGCTGCTGTCGGGATGCCGGCACCCGTGGCGATCGCCGAGAGGTCAGTGACACCGGCGGTGTGGGTCGGTTGCCCGCCGGTTTCGCCGTAGCGTTCATTATCCAGCACGACGATCATGAGATTGCGCGGGTGAACGTTGGCGACGGTTGCAAGAGCGCCCATACCCATCAGCATATCGCCATCACCCGTAATCACGAGAATTCGATTGTCGGGCTGTGCATTTGCCAAGCCGAGCCCAACCGGAACGGCGAGCCCCATGGCGCCAATCAAGCAGAAATCTCGTGGATTGTCGGCCGTCGCCGTAATATCCCAGGACGGGGATCCTAGTCCGCCAACGACCAGCAATTCCGGTTTGCGTGGTGCGAGAATATCCCGGACCACGTCGCGGCGATGTAACGGCGCTGCGCTCATTCGAACCCCTTCGCGCCGATCAGGCGCTGCGATATGAGAACGGCCGTCGAGCACATATTGTTGAAAGCCTGCCCGGCGGCGGCATTAACGGTGTCGGTGATATCTTCGGCACGGTCGACGCGAAACAGCATCACGCCCATCGCTTCCAGCGCCCCCGGCGCGCCTTGCCCCATCGGCACCTGCCATGGATTGCCTTCGCCCCACTCGCCGCGCATGGTGACGATGGTGAGGAACGGCATGCGGCAGGCCGCAGGCAGTGCCAGCGCGTTGATCGTGTTGCCGACACCGCTGCTTTGCATCAGCAGGACACCCCGTTGCCCGCCCAGCCAGGCGCCTGCCAGGATACCGACGCCTTCTTCTTCTGTGGTCAGGGTCGTGACCGACATGTCGTTTTGGGCAGAGCAGAGACGGATCAATTGATCGTGCCCCGCATCGGGTACATGGCAGACTTGCTTGATTTCTCGAGCGCAAAGCACCGAGAAGATATCCGATGGCCAATCGGCCGCATCCGTTTTCATGGGTATCCTGTTGTCTTTGGGGAAGAGAGCGGAATTGTGGACAAGAAAATAAGATGGTTCCCATCTAAATCTGCGGGAAATTCACGCGCGCCGCTACCATCCTGAGGTTGCGACGCCCTGATTTTCACGATTAACAAAAAGGGCGCGCGGGATCGCGGTGAGTGCTTTAATCTATGAATCCAATACCTTGAGAAATTATGAAAATGGGTCGAAAAATTAAATAAAATTAGAGATTAATTAACTCGGCCTTTATTAACTATTCTCTTTAAGTATCAATAGTTTAGTATTGCAATTTGATGAGATTTCGGTATAGTTCGACCACTCTCCTGTTAATGATTAGGGGCGGTTCGCTTATAGCGTTCCGGGTAATCGAGAATGGCAGATCAGGTCGGTCTTTCTGGGGCAGTTCGCGCCAATCTTCTTAGTTTGCAGCAGACATCGGGATTGGCGCAGCGCACGGATGAGCGTTTGGCGTCGGGCTTGCGGGTCCGCGACCCGTTTGATGGCGCGAGTGAATTTTTCCAGTCTCGCGCGCTGAGCGATCGGGCGCAGGATTTAACGCAGACGAAGGACGGCGTCGACCAGGCGCTCAGCTCCATTCAGGCGGCAACGAATGGCCTGGACGCGATTGGCGAGCTTGCGAGCCAGGCGGAAGGCATTGCGATTGCTGCCCGGAACACGAACGATCCCACCCAGCGCGCCGCCTTGGCCAACCAGTTTAACGAGCTGCAGTCGCAAATTGACAGTATCGCCCAGGATGCAAGTTTCGGCGGCACCAACCTGATTCAGGGGTCGCCGGACGATCTGGATGTTTCGCTGAACGAGGATGGATCGAGCAGTCTGACCATTCAAGGCGCGGACTCGTCGAGCGCGGGACTTGGCATCAACAATACGACCTTTGCGACGGACGCGGATATCGATGCGGCGCTGGCGGAAACACAAGCGGCGCTGTCGACCGTGCGGACCAATACGGCGACGCTTGGTTCAAGCTCGTCCGCGCTTCAGACACGTCTCGATTTCACCGAAGATCTAACGAATACGCTCGAAGCAGGGGCAGCTTCGCTAACCGATGCCGATTTGACGGAGGAAGCTGCGAATCGGCTGTCATTGCAGGCACGTCAACAGATCGGGCTGAACGCCACCAGCCTTGCAGCGCAGAGTGAGACCGCCATCCTGGGGCTGTTCGGTTAAGGAATTTCGATCGTCGCTTCTCGGAACGATCCGAAGGAGTAACGGCCGCACACTGCGAAGTGTGCGGCCGTTACGCTTTTAGGACCGAACTGTTCGGCGCATACACCGATTATTAACCAATTCTTTGCGTCCGCCCTGTATCTCATTACATAGTGAATTATGGGCCGCCCAGCGGCGGCTGGATACTGGAGGGAACGGCGTATGCCCGCGAAGCAACTTGCTGCAGCCGATATATCCTTGCCTGCGATGGAGCCGGGGGCCGGTGAGGGCGGCGATATTTTTACGTTGTCGAGTCACCGCCGCGCGCGCACCGCACTTGAGTTCGGTCTCAATGTTTCCGATCCTGGTTTCAATATCTTCGTCGTTGGCGAAGACCGAAGCGGCCGGATGACGTCGACGATGAATTTCCTGGAGTCGTTTGTTGAAAGCAAACCGCCGCCGAATGACTGGGTCTATCTGAACAACTTCCGGAGGCCGCACCGGCCGAGGCCCTTGCCGTTACCGGCAGGTGTCGGCCGCCGCTTCCGTGACCGTTTGATCGTTCTCGTACGCCAAGTCCGCGAATCCCTGTCCGGCGCCTTCGGCGGTGAGACCTACCAATCCGAAGTCCGGGCCGAAAGCGAGAAGCTGCAGCAATCTGTGACGGAGGAAATGGAGGCGATCCGCACCGAAGCACAGGCCAATGGTCTGGACGTAATGCAGTCGCCGCAGGGTGCCACGGTGGTGCCGATAAACGTGGAAGGCAAACCGGTAACGCTGGATGAATTCGCGCCCGAGGAGCGGACGCGGCTGCAGGAGCGGGCCCGCGAAATCGGCGAGAAACTGAATGCCGTCAATCGGCGCGCGGTGCAGCAGCAGAATGCGTTGGGTGCCCGGGTTATGGAAATCACACGCGACACAGCGGACGGTGTGATGGATGTCCAGTTCGACGCCGTGCGCGAGGAATTCTCCGGCTATAGCGGTGTGGTGCGCTGGCTTGTCGAGATGCGGAACGATGTGCTGGAGAATGTGCATCTGTTTGGCAGCGGCGAGCAGTCCGAGACACGGCGTGAATCGCCGGAAGATCGTTACGCAGTAAACCTGTTTGTTGATCATAGCGACGACCCCAATCCCGGGGTGCTGCTGGAAGCCAATCCAACGTATGAGAACCTTTTCGGGCGCATGGAATACCGGCCTGCGGAGGGCGGCCTTTACACGGACTTCACGATGCTGCGGGCCGGCGCCGTACACCGGGCGAATGGCGGCATTCTGGTTCTCCGTGCTGATGCGCTCGCCCGCAATCCCGTGAGCTGGGAATTTCTCAAAGGCTCGCTTCGAGACGGTGAGATCCGGATCGAGGAAATGCAGCGAAACAGCGCTGTACCGCTTGCTGGTGCGCCGCGGCCGAAACCGGTGCCACTCGATGTAAAGGTCGTCATCGTCGGCGCGCCGCGCTGGTATTATGCGTTTTTCTCGATCGATCCGGAGTATCAGACTTATTTCAAAGTCAAGGCGGATATCGACGGCGATATGGATACGACGCCGGAAAATGTTTCCAGCTACGCCGCATTGATACGCAGGATCGCGCACGATCACCGTGGCTTCGATTGCGATGATGCGGCGGTACAGCGGTTGCTTGGAATGGCGACCCGATGGACAGGCAATCGCGAAAAGCTTACGGCGCGCTTCGAAATCGTTGAAGATGTTGTGACTGAAGCGGCGGAGCTTACGCACGAGGCGGGGCAAAAAACGGTGACGATGGATATCGTCCTTAAGGCGATTGAAAATCGACGCCGGCGGAATGCGCGGGTCGAAGACCGCATGCAGGAATCGATCCTGGATGGACAGGTGATGATCGCCACGTCGGGCCAGACGGTCGGGCAGATCAACGGCTTGACCGTTCGCGATCTTGGCGACCACGCATTTGGTGGGCCAGCCCGGATTACCGCGCGCGCGTCCGCCGGACGGCACGGTGTGATCAATATCGAGCGGCAGGTTGCGCTTGGCGGTCCTATCCAGCAGAAGGGCGTGATGGTTCTGCAGGGTTTTCTGTCGGGCCGCTTTGCACGGCGGTTCCCACTATCCTTTAACTGCTCAATCACCTTCGAACAGAATTATGGCGGTGTCGAAGGAGACAGCGCCTCGATGGCGGAAGTTCTCGCGATCCTTTCGGATTTATCCGGGCTGCCATTGCGCCAGGACCTTGCGATTACCGGCTCGATGAACCAGCGTGGCGACGCGCAGGCGATCGGTGGGGCGCATCACAAGGCGGAAGGGTTCTTCCGAACCTGCATCGAAAGTGGCGCACTTACGGGCGATCAGGGTGTCGTCGTGCCGCACTCGAACGAACAGAACCTTATCCTGCGCGACGATGTCGCCGAGGCCGTCGCGGCGGGGCGCTTCCATATCTGGAGCGTGCAAACGATTGAAGAAGCGGCCGAACTTTTCATGGGGCTACCGGCGGGAGAGGCCGATGCCGAGGGCCGCTACCCGGCGGAGAGCGTGTATGGCCACGTTCAGACACAGCTAGAAGCGTTCGACCGCGCGCTCTTTGAGCGGGAACGGCTGACGTCGCCGTAATGCAGGTCTCGCCAATGCGATCAGGAGAGTGAGAGCGGGTAGGAGAGGTAACCCCGGAACCGCGCCCGCCCGCCCCGGACCGGCGCGCCGTTGCGCCGCAGCGCTGGGAACCGTGCCATAAGCTGGCCGATGGCGATCCGTCCTTCCATCCGCGCGAGGGTCATCCCCGCACAGGCGTGAATGCCGGCCCCGAAGGCAAGATGACGATTCGGCGACCGCGCAATATCGAGCCGGTCCGGGTCGGGAAATTGCGCAGGGTCACGGTTCGCAGCGCCGATGCCCAGTGTGATGAAGGTGCCTGCCGGCATCGCGACCCCGCCGATTTCGATATTTTCCGCTGCGCGCCGATTGCCAAGCTGATTGGAGCTTTCGTAACGCAGGAATTCCTCCACTGCGGAGCCGATGAGGTCCGGATTGATTTGTAGCCGCTCGCGTTCTTCCGGGTGATCGATCAAGGCGGCAACGCCATTGCCGATAAGGTTGGTCGTCGTCTCGTGCCCGGCATTGAGCAGGAAAATGCAGTTCTGGATCAGTTCCTCGTCGGTGAGTTGTTCGCCGTCCACCTCACCAGTAATGAGCGCGGAAAGGACGTCATCGTCGCGCGGGTGTTGGCGGCGGTCCGCGATGAGTGCGCGGAGATAATCGGAGAACGCGGTTACGGCATCGTTTCCCCAGCGCGTCGCCTCTTCGGACAGCACCGGCTCCAAGGCGCCCAGGATGGCAAGCGACCAGCCGCGGAGCGGACCCCGGTCCTCGCGCGGTACGCCGAGCATGTCGCCGATAATCTCCACCGGCAAGGCGGAGGCAAAATCGCCGATGAGGTCCATCTCACCCTTGGCCGCGCCGTCGTCGAGCAGTCTGTCGACAAGAACGGTAAAGCGCGGCTCCAGCACTGTGAGCGCCCGCGGCGTGAAGGCCGGTGCGAGCAGTTTTCGGACGCGCGTATGCAGCGGTGGATCGTTGAAGACGAGGCTCGTCGTATGGTGGGCATAGAGAGGCGAATCGCCAAATTTCGGTTTGAACTCCGCCTTCTTATCCGAACTGAATCGCCGGTCGCGATAGACGCTCATGATATCGTCGTAACGCGTCAGGAAATACGAACCATCGGCGCATTTGTGCACGGGATCGTGGGTGCGGAGTTCGGCGTAAGTTGGGAACGGGTCGTCGAGGAACGCCTTGTCGATCTTGCTCAACTCGAAGGCCGCGGCGCGGGCGGCGGGCGTATCCAACATTCGCGAACTCCTGCTGCGGGATGAAGCGCGTGAGGCACGCTACCCAATTCCGCCCTTCCGGCGCAATGCGGCATAGAGGCTGTCTAAAAAGCCTTGCGGAATGTGAGATTGATCCGGCTACGGCCGGTCAACGCATGATTTCCGTCGGCCAAGGGTGCGACTCCGTGAAAGGTCAGGCGGGCGGGTCCGCCCCAGACCACCACGTCGCCGTTGTCGAGCCGTACGCGCCGCGGTCTGTCGGCGCGGCGTGGACCGCCGAACAGGAAGGTTGCTGGCAGGCCCAGAGAAACGGAAACGATGGGCGCATCGAAATCTTGTTCGTCGCGATCCTGATGTAGCGATAGTTTGGTGCCTGGGATATAGCGGTTGATCAGGCAGGAGTCCGGCTCGAAGCTATCGAATCCGGCAGCCGCCGCCGCGCGCGCTGCGAGATCCGAAAACGCAGCCGGCATCCGCGGCCAGGGGTCTCCACTTGTCGGGTCAGTTCGGTCGTACCGGTAGCCACTTCTGTCGCTTACCCAGCCGACGTCGCCGCAATTGGTCATGGCGACCGACATCGCACGGCCGCCCGGCGTTACCATGTTGCGGAACGGCGCGGCATTCGAAACCAGGGTCACGGTGGCTATCAGGTCCTGTGCATTTGTCAAAGCGAACCCGCGCAGCAGCATCGCGCCCTCCTCCAATTTCTCCTTGCTTGGGGAGGAGACAGTGAACAGGTCACCGGTTTTTGCACACGGAGCCATGCTCATTGCGCATCGTGAAAGATGATGCCGAGCGTATGGCGATGTCCCGACAGTACGCGGCTTACGCCATGGCGAAGGTTGACCCGGTAAAGACGCTTGGTGCCTTGGACGGGCCGCTGGCGCACTGGAAAAATAACCGCGTCGCCTTGCTGCAAGGGAACCACCATGGCGCGGGATTGCATGCGGGGCCGCTGTTCGGTCATCACAAACTCGCCGCCGGTGAAATCTTCTCCGGGTTTCGACAACAGGAACGCCATCTGTAGCGGAAACACCGTCTCGCCATAGAGATCCTGGTGCAGACAGTTGTAGTCCTCGGCGCCATATTTTAGCAGCAGCGGAGTCGCCTTGACCTGTCCTGCGGCGTGACACTGGTCGAGGAACGTCGTGAGATCGGCGGGATAGCGCGTGTCGATGCCAAGCGCCTCGTTCCACCGGTTCGCGATGTCGCTGAGCGCGGGATAAAACGCGGCCCGAAATTCAGCGACCAGGGGCGGCAAAGGGTAATCGAAGTATTTGTACTCGCCGCGCCCATAGCCGTGTCGTGCCATCACCACCCTGCTGCGGAACTGACCGTCATCCGGGTAGCGATCAACCAGCTGTCGGCAATCCTCGACCGTCAATAGCGAGCGTAGGACCGCGTATCCGTCACGGTCCAATCCCTCGGCAATGCGCGGTATACAGGCGGCTTGATTCAATGCCCTGCCTCTCTTTCGAGAAGCGCGCGCTTGCGCTCAATACCCCAGCGGTATCCCGAGAGCGACCCATCGCTGCGCACGACGCGGTGGCAGGGGATTGCAATCGCAACAGGGTTTGCCGCACAAGCCCGGGCGACGGCGCGAACGGCGTTCGGGTTGCCAATGCGTTCGGCGATATCCTTGTAGCTCGCCGTCGAGCCGGCCTCGACACCGCGAAGCGCCTGCCAAACGCGTTGCTGAAACGCCGTGCCGGAGACATCCAGCGGGAAGTCCGCTTCCCCGTCCGCTGCGTCGATGAAGTCCAGCACCCGGGTTGCTATTCGTGTAAGAGCATCGTCCCCGTCGAGAAGCGCGCGTGCCGGGAAGCGGTCTCGGAGGTCATCCTCGAGAGCCTGTGGATCGTCGCCGAACAAAATGGCGCAAACGCCCTGCTCCGTCGCTGCGATCAGAACCAATCCGAGCGTGCTTTCCAGAATTTGGAATCGGATCGCTGCGGCCAAGCGATCGGGTGCTGAATGGGACGTTGGCGACATATCTTTATCCATCGTTGCCATAATCATGACTGAATTCCCTTCCAATGTGATCGTTGGCAAGAAAATTATGCGCAATTAAGACACGAACCCACCCGATTCCTGCGCATCTTTCGATTGGAATATCGGAAGATCACGGCGACGACGGAGATATCGGGTGTTCGCGTCGTCTATTGCTGGGAGCCCGACTCATGCTTATTTACTGGCAGAGCGCCATGTTTGTTAGGCATCGGGGGAATTCGAATGGATGCATTGTCGATCGTTACCTTGGCGATGGGCGCGGCGTGGGCCAGCGGAATCAACCTGTATGCGACGGTCCTCCTGGTGGGACTGCTCGGGTCGACAGGTTTGGTGCCGCTGCCGGAAGGATTGTCGCCGCTCACAAGCCCGGTTGTACTGATCGTCGCCGGCGTCGGCTATCTGGCTGAGTTTTTCGCTGACAAAATTCCCGGCGTCGATTCGATTTGGGACGCAGTCCATACCTTTATCCGGATCCCGGCGGGGGCTCTGCTGGCAGGAGGCGCCGCGAGCGGCTTGGGAGAAGACTATATGGTTGCCTTGGCGCTGCTGGGCGGCGCGGCCATCGCGGTCGGTAGCCATGCGACCAAGGCTGGCACCCGCGCCGTAATCAACACATCGCCCGAACCCGTAAGTAATTGGGCGGCGTCCTTTTTCGAAGATGTCCTGGTCGTTGGCGGCTTGTTGCTGGCGTTGTTCAAGCCGGGCTTATTCCTCGTCTTTGTCATATTGTTCTTCCTCGCGGCTGCGTGGCTGTTGCCGAAAATTTGGCGCGGTATCCGCAGTCTTCTGCGGCGCTTCTCGCGCAAAGGCGAGGCGGAGTCTGTTCCGGTAGCAGGACGTGGCTTCAGGCTGGCGCCGCTCGACCGCAACTCGGATTGAAACGTGGCAGCAGCAAAAAAGAAAAAGAATACGTCCACGAAGAAGAAAACGCCTGTGAAGGTCATCAAGCGTAAGTCGCTGCTACGGCGTCTCACAAATTTGCTGGCGACTTTGTTCGTTACGCTCGGTGTCGTGTGGGCGGCTTTGTTCCTGACCTTGGCACCTGAGATGCCCGACACGTCGAGCCTCTGGCGCGTCAAGAAAAGTCCGGGCGTTACCGTGCTGGCGGCGGACGGCAGTGTCCTGGCGCAGCGCGGCGCGTTCAATAGCACCATGGTCCCCATCGCGGCGATGCCGGCGTATCTGCCGCGTGCGATTATCGCGACGGAGGATCGCCGATTTTACCAGCATTTCGGCATGGACATCATTGGGCTTTTCCGCGCCGTGCTGGCCAATCTGCGGGCCGGCGGCGTTGTGCAGGGCGGCAGCACAATCACGCAGCAGTTGGCGAAGAATCTGTTTCTGACGCCCGAGCGGACCCTTGTGCGCAAGATACGCGAGTTGATGCTGGCGCTATGGCTGGAAGCCCGTCTCAGCAAGGATGAAATTCTGACGCTCTATATGAACCGCGTTTATCTCGGCGCGGGCAGTTACGGTGTTGAGGCGGCCTCGCAGCGATATTTCGGCAAGTCGGCGCGGCGGGTTTCGCTGCAGGAAGCGGCGCTGTTGGCCGGGCTGCTGAAGGCGCCGTCGCGCTATGCGCCGACCAACAATATCAAGCGGTCCCGGGACCGCGCGGCGCAGGTGCTGCAGAACATGGTCGCGGCGGGCTATTTGATGGAAGGGCAGGCCGCAGCAGCGCGGCGCGCGCCTGCCAGACTGGCGCATCGGACGCGCGCCAAGAGCTCTCAATATTTCTCCGATTGGGTGCAGGAGCGGGTGCCGGGGCTGGTCGGCAACCGGGACGACGACCTCATCATCCTGACGACGTTGGAACCCGAATTGCAGCGCGCGGCAGAAGCTGCATTGACGCGGACGTTGAGCCGCCACGGCAAGTCACGCAAGGTCGCCCAGGGTGCGCTGGTCGCTGTCGGCTCCGATGGCGCGGTTCGTGCCATGGTGGGCGGCCGGTCTTACGCAAAAAGCCAGTTCAATCGGGCGGTCCAGGCGCATCGGCAGCCCGGCTCCGCCTTCAAGCCGTTTGTCTATCTGGCGGCGCTTGAGGCAGGCTTCGATCCTAGCGATGTCATCAAGGATTCGCCGGTGACGATCAATGGCTGGAAGCCGCGAAATTTTGCCAATAAGCACCGAGGGAACGTGACCTTGAGCGGGGCGCTGGTGCAATCGATCAACACCGTTGCGGTCAAGGTCTCGGAACGGGTCGGCCGCGAAAAAGTTATCGCCACGGCCCGGCGAATGGGCATCACGTCGCCGCTCAAGGCGCACCCGGCACTTGCCCTGGGCGCTTCGGAAGTCACGCTGCTGGAACTGACGTCGGCCTATGCGCCCTTTGCAAATGGCGGCTTTGCCGTTGTTTCGCATGGTATTCTCGAAGTGCGGACGCGGGCCGGGCGCACCTTGTACCGCCGGGGCGGCTCATCGCTTGGCCGGGTCGTGAATGCGCATGATCTGACCCGGATGAACGCGATGCTGACGGAGGTGCTCCGTTCGGGTACCGGACGCGGCGCGCGGCTCGATGACCGGGTGTCGGCGGGTAAGACCGGCACCAGCCAGAAATACCGGGACGGCTGGTTCATCGGCTATACGGCCGATCTGATCACGGGGGTTTGGCTCGGCAACGACAATGATGCGCCGACGCGTAAGATGACGGGCGGCCAGCTGCCCGCGTCGCTGTGGAAAGGATTTATGCGCCAGGCTTCGGTCGGTCAGCCAGCGCGGACATTACCGTCCGGCCGCGCTGTCGCCGTCTTGTCGCCGGACACGGGACAGGCGTCGACGGAAGGCGGCAGTATCGATTTCAAGCGCTTTATCAATGGGCTGGCGGGCATGCTGTCGGAAATTTCCCGGCAACCAGCGCGTACCCCGTCGAGCCGCGACCATGACCTGGACCGCGAGAACTCGGATTAGACGCGCTTAACGTTTACCGCGTAGATAACGCCACAGAAAGAGCGCGAGCCAGATCGGCACGACGACGACGGCACCGATCAAGACATACTTGAAGGCCCAGCCAAAAAAATCGACGCCCATCTTCATCAGAGCTTCAACGCCATCGCGCGCCGATTGCAGAATATTCTGTGGGTCGATATTCAAGAACGCCAGAACTAGTCCCACCAGCAGAGACATGATGAGCAGCTTGACGACCGTGCCGGGGGTTATCCTGGGCATTGCGCGATGCTCCGCGTCAGCTCGAGGACTCGGATCGCAACTCGTCAATCTTCTTGTCTGTGTTGTATTGGCTCAAGGCATACACCGCCCAAATGGCCGCTGGAATCCATCCAATCAGCGTAATTTTCAGGATCAAACAGATAATTCCCGCGATAGGACGTCCGATCGTAAAGAACAGGAAAAAGGGCAGTAAAAGCGCGATAAGAAGCCGCATGAATTATCCCTCGACTGACGTTACTGTTGTGCCAATCTGCCATATTGTTGCAGGTAAATGAAACCACGGACCGAAGGGTTTGCCATGGAAGAAGAATTGGAAACGCTATCGCGGCTCGTCGAGATGGGCACCGAGTTCGCCGTTGCTTATGGCTTCCAAATTCTGGGCGCTTTGGTCTTTCTGGTTATCGGCCTCAAGGTCGCCGGCTGGCTTGGGGGCCGTGCGTCGCAGCTTTGCGAGCGGAAAGGCGTCGATATTACGCTTTCGCGCTTCGTCGGGAACGTGGTCAAGATCGTTCTCGTCGTTTTCCTGATCATCATCACCTTGGGCAATTTTGGTGTGACGATTGCGCCTCTGATCGCGCTGGCGGGTGCTACGGCGTTCGGTGCCACTTTTGCGTTGCAGGGACCCTTGTCGAACTACGGGGCTGGGTTCGCGATTATCCTGACTCGGCCTTTTGTCGTCGGCAACACGATCCTGGTAAAGGGCGTCAGCGGTGTCGTGGAAGAGGTCGCCTTGGCGGCGACCGTGCTGCGCGGCGAGGACGGCGAAACGATTACCGTGCCGAACAAGGAAATCGTCGGTGAAATTTTGGTGAATTCCGATGCGAGCCGGATCGTCGAGTCGACCCTTTATGTCGGCGCTGACGAGGACCCGCTGCGGATCGCCGAACTGATTCGCGGTGTCATCCAGGATGCGACCGGATCGGAAGATTCGCCGTCGCCGCTGGTCGGTATCCAGGATTTTGCCTATGGCGGCATCGCGATCGGGGTGCGCTACTGGGCGCCAAGCAGCAAATACTTTCAAACGCGCTACGATACGAACGCGCGGATCAAGGTGGCCCTGGACGAGGCAGGTGTGAAGCTGCTGAGGGCGCCGTGGCCGGAACTGATGACACAAACGCCGGGCGAATAGTCGTCGTTAATCGCACTTGCTGCCGAATGCGGCGATCTTCTCATCGTCCCATTCGAGCCATTCGTGAAGCACATCGGCCGTATGTTCGCCCAGCAAGGGCGGCGGCTGTGAAGGCAGCGGATCGCCGCTCATCTGCCAGGGTGGGCCGACGACGCGGATCGCGCCGGACGTGGCGTGCTGGAGTTCGCGCACGAGTCCGCGATGTTCGACCTGCGGATCGGAAAGCGCTTCCGCATAGTCGTTGACCCGCGCGAAGGGAACCCTTTCGGTCTCGAGGATGGGGACCCATTCGTCGGCGGTCCGTTGCACAAATATTTCGCTCAACATGGCGTCGATGGCAGACCGGTCCGCGACCCGGTCGGCCATCTTCGTGTAGCGCGGGTCGTCGATCAAATCGTCTCGCCCGACCGCGCGGCAGACCGGCGGCCAGAACCGGTCGCTCATGCAAATGATCGCGATATAGCGGCCATCGGCGGTGCGATAGCTCTCCGCTGGCACGCGCAAGGGGTTGCCGTTGCCCTGCCGCTGCGGAAGTCTGCCAGCCTGCAGCGTCTCGCCCATGCGCGGACCCAGTGCTGCCAGCATGGTGTCCTGCATACTGATATCGATATAGCGTCCCTCGCCGGTATCGCGCACCCCATGCAGTGCGCCAACGATGGCGTAGGCCGCGTACATACCCGCCATCACGTCGGCGAGCGGGGCGCCGATTTGCATGGGCGGGGTGCCCGGTGCGCCGGTGACGCTCATGACCCCGGCGATAGCCTGTATGACCGGGTCGAGGGCGAGGCGGTCGCGCGCGGGGCCGGTCTGACCGAAACCGGAAATCGAGCAATAGACGAGGCGTGGATTGATCGCTTGCAAATCTTCCCAGGCCATATCGAGCCGTGCCGCCGTGCCCGGCGCGAAGTTCTCGACGACGATATCGGCCTGTTTGGCCAGCGCGTGGGCGACGTCTCGGTCCCGCGGCGATTTCAGGTCGAGCGCGATACTCCGTTTCGAGCGGTTGTTGGCGTAGAAATAGTCCTGATGATCCTCGCGGCCTTCATAGGCGAGCGTGTTGCGCAAATCGTCGCCAAACCCGGGCCGCTCCACCTTGACGACATCCGCGCCAAGGTCGGCCAGCATTTGCGTGCAATGCGGTCCCGACAGTACTTGTGTGAGGTCGAGAACGCGGAAACGTCCCAGAGGCGATTTAGGTAGATCTTTCATGGGCCGAAACTACAGCGTGGCGGCCAATTTTGTCGAACGCCGGTATTCGCGGACCTCGAGGCGGCGTTCGTTCGGGGGCAGATAGATCCGTTGATAGGTGATCGGCATGTCGCGATAGGAATAAGCTAGGACGTCCCACGACATGCCGATCGTGCCGTTCTGAATGCCGATGGCTTGGCAGGCATCCGGCGGCAGTTCGGTGACTTGCATGCGCTGCACCGTCCTCAGAATTGGGGCGTTGTGCTGTTCGCCGATAACCTTTTCCAGGGAGACCCCGTGCAGTTCATGCACGGGCATGTCGAGAAACATGCCAAAGCGCCGGGCGGGCAGGTAGACCTGATTGTACACTTCGAATTCGACATTGATGCTGACGCGGCGGGTAATCCTGACAAGGGGTTTTTCGTTGAGGAACTCGGACCACGGGCCACGCTCCTTGGTACGTGTCACGTCCAGGACGAAGGTGTATATCGGCAGCAGGCTTTCGCCATCGTCGGAGAGAAATCGGTAAATCGTTGCTTCGTCGATGATTACAGCGCCTGCAACATAGGTTCCGTCGCGATGACGCCGCACGACAACGCCGTCGTCGGCAAGCATCTGCAGTGCTTTTTGTATGGTTCCGAGGCTGAGGGGCATCTCCTGCGCGAACGCTGTTTCCGGCGGCAATTTTTCACCGGGCGCCCAGTCGCCCGACTCTATGGCCGCGAGCATTCGATTGTGGAGCAGTTGGTATTTCGGCGGTCCGCTACCCGCTGTTTCGCTGCGCAGAGACTCTGCGATACGTCGCAATACCGTCGCGGAACTCATGCTGGCTTCCGATGCAATTCTTGATTATTGCGGCGCCTGTTATTCGGACCCTTGAATAGGCGATTCCACCCGCTGAAACAAACGCGAAAACGTTATGGTTGAAATAGTTTTCCGTTACAGCGCACAAGTTCGAAACCCGGCGAGCACGTCGCGGCGGTCCGGGCCGTAATAATTGCGGTAGGTCGCGTCGATCATGCGCCCGCGGGTGGGCCAGGCGCCGCCCCGCAGGACGCGGGTGGAGCCGAAAAGAGGTTCCGAATATTCCTTGTAATCGTCCGGCGCGAAACCGGGGAAGGCATCGAACACCGTCTGCGTCCATTCCCAGACATTGCCGATCATCTGGCGACAACCGTGATAACTGTCACCATCCGATCGTGCCGCGACATCGATGGCGCCAAGCGTGCGTCCGTCGAGATTCGTTCGGCTGGCGTCAGGATCTGAGTCGCCCCAAGGATAGAGACGTTTGCCCCCATTGCCATCGGTCGTTGCGGCAAATTCCCATTCCGCTTCGGTCGGCAAACGCCGTCCGGCCCAACGGCAATAAGCGCTGGCTTCGTACCAGTTGACGTGAATAATGGGTTGGTGAAATGGCAGGTCGATGATCGCAGCGAAACGCTGCACGCTCCATTTGCCATGCCCGTCGGGCTGCCAATAGACGGGATGCCTTGCGTCGTTGTCGGCGCGCCACTGCCAGCCTTCCGCGTCCCAGAACGATTCGTTTGCGTAGCCGCCATCGTCGACGAACGCGGCGAACTCGGTATTGGTCACTGGTGCGCGCGCCATGCGAAACGGCGCGACGGTTACCGGGTGCGCCCACTTCTCGTTGTCGAAGACGAAGGGCGCGTCTTTCGGACTGCCGATCAGGAACGTGCCGCCGGGAACATCGACATCGCCCGGCAACGGTCCGGCCTCCGCGCTTTCCGGCTGCGCGAGCGCGAAGTCCGGCGTCGGATAGCCCAGCGTCTGGCGGGTATAGGTATAGGCCTCGTTATGCATGTCCTGGTGGAAGGTCGTGAACTGGTACAGGTAGCTGTCCTGCTCGCTCGCCATGCCGTCGCCAAGGCGGTCGATCAGAATGTCATATACGTCATCGATATATTTGAGAGTCTGCTCGATGCCGAGCAGCGGCAGGTCCCAGCGCGTATGGTGGTGGATTGCAATCGAATCGTAGATGCTGTCACCCTCGCCGAGAATTTTTTCTCGGCCGTATTTTTGGCGCAAGATGAAATATTCATGGAACCATGCGACGTGCCCGATTTCCCATTGCAGGGGATTGACGATGTCGAGCTTCGGTCCGATAAGCTGTTCGGCGTCCAGCCCATGGACGAGTTCCAGCGTGCGCGCTCTGGTGTCGCACATGATCTTTTTCAAATAGTCGGTCGATACGGGTTGCGTCATGAGGTTTTGTCCAACAGGTCAGCGTCGCAATGAAGATTAGCCTTATAACGCCCGCAGGGAAGCGGTCAAAGTCGGGCAACCGGACAACCGCGGACCGGTGGGCGCGTATCTTGCAGGACTTGGGGCATACTGTGGATGTCGCGGAAGCCTATGACGGTACTGATGCCGATATGTTGGTCGCGCTGCACGCCTGGCGCAGCGCCGACTCGGTAACGCGATTTCGCGCCGCGTTTCCGAAGCGTCCCGTGGTCGTTGCGTTGACGGGAACCGATATCTATCGGTTTCAGCACAGCCACCCGGAGCCCACGTTGCATTCCATGGCGGTCGCCGATTGGCTGGTTTGTCTGCATGATCGCGTGGTGTCGGATATCCCGGTGAAGTTCGGGAAAAAACTGACTGTCATCCCGCAGTCGGCACCGCCTTTGTCGCGGCCACGGGCGCCTTCGCGCCGGCATTTCGATATCTGCGTTATTGGACATTTGCGCGAAGAGAAGGACCCCCTGCGTGCGGCCTATGCCGCACGGGACGTGCCGCAAGGCTCACGCCTTCGGGTCATCCATCTCGGCAAGGCGCATGACGAGTCCTGGGCGCGCGAGGCGGAAGCCGAGATGGCCAGCAACACACGTTACATGTGGCGGGGCGAAGTGCCGGGCTGGGCCGTGCGGCGCGAGTTCGTCAAAACGCGTTTGATGGTCATCAGCTCGATCATGGAAGGCGGGGCGAACGTCGTGTCTGAGGCGCTCGTTGCCGGCGTGCCGGTCATCGCGTCGGATATCTCGGGCAATATCGGACTGCTCGGCGAAGATTATCCGGGCTATTACACGACCGGCGATACAGATAGCCTGCGGATGCTGCTGGAGCGGGCCGAAACGGACCCGTCGTTTCTCGAAACCCTCAACCGCCGCTGCGCTGCGCTGGCGCCACGCTTTACGCCGGAAACCGAATCCGCCGGCTGGCAGTCGGTTCTGCGCCAAATCGCCTGACTGCTTTAACTCACCCGTGTTCGAGCGTCGTTTTCAGCCGCAGCCTTGCGCGGATGCTTCGGGATAGTGCGTCGACGGCAATGTTCAACAGTGCTGTTAGAAAGATCAGGACGAACGCACGGTCGTAGCGGATATCCGCGAACGCGCTGTCGATATAAAATCCGAGCGTCGGGATGCCGAGAATTGCCGTTTCGCGCAGGATGACTTCCCAGCGGTAAAATAGGAAAGCGAGGAACTGCGGGTAGACCCGCGGCAGTATTTCGTAGCCGTAGAGGCTCAGCCCTTTCGGGCTATCCGGCCGGGTCCGCATGGATTCGGTATGACGGCCGATCAGATGTCCGATGATGCCCCCGTTGTGCAAGGACAAGGCAACGATGGCCGGCGCCATCGAGGGCCCCCAGAGCTGCAGGAACACATAGGCAAGGATGTATTCGGGGGTGGACCGCACCACCACCAGAAAGACATGACCGATCGTGCGGCCTTTCTTGCCGAAGAACTTCGGCGAAATCAGCGGGAACATCGTCAACGCGCAGGCGCCCGCGCCGACCAGGGCGATCATCGTCAGGACGATGGTGTTGAACGCGCCGGGCGCCGCCTGCGTCACCAGCAGGTTGCCGAACCAGTCCCAGAGTTTCGACAACGCCGCACCGTCGATTGACTCTGCCACGCGGATCGGGTGCGGCAGGATATCTTCGGTGAAGAACCGGACGACATTGGTCATTGAGATCGCCGCACCGCTGGGTAGGGCGATCAGATAGGCCGGCAACAGCCGCTTGTGCATCCAGTGCCGCATGGTGGCGATGATGATGTAGAACAGAATTAGCAGCGCCGAGACTTCGGAGTAATTGCCCTGCTTGAAAGCGGAGTCGAGATGAAACCCGAGGGTCGGCAATCCGACGAACCCGAGCACGGCGCTCGACCGCAGCCCGCATTCGAGCCGGTACATGCTGTAATGCTTGAAGTGCACCCAGGCGTCGGGGAGGCGCGCGAACAGGAAGATCGATATGGCGCTGCTTCCTGACGGTGCGGCACGGGCCGGTGCCGGGTCCGCTTCCTCCAGGATTTCCGAATAGACCTTGGCAATGATTCCGGCATAGGGAATGGCGATCGCCAGGATACCGGTCAGTGGCGACAGGCCGAAAATCTGCAAGAAGATCAGCGCCCAGAACAGTTCATGGATCGCACGAACGAAGGCGCAGCCGACCCGGACGATGCGGTAGTGAAAGGCGAGCGCCAGACCAAAACCAACTATATTGGAAAGCGCGACGCCGAGTATCGCAAAGGCCAGGGTCTGGACCACGGCGTCGAAAAGGCGGTCGGTGGCGGTGAAGTCGGGCGTTACGGCGCCCAGCGCCATCCTGCCGAATTCGGTCCATGGATCGGCGCCGATGATTTCGAGATCGGCGAGGAAAAGCCCCACGACGGCAATCGCCACAAACGTCAGGCTCGCGCGTACCAACGGCGAGGCCCGGCCCCGATCGGCAGGGCTAATGTCGGTAGAGGTCGTCAAGGTCCGAGGGGACCATGCCGGCTGTCGGCTGATCCAAGGCTATGAGGCCGTCACGCAAGCCGATGATGCGATCGGCATAGGTGATGGCGAGGGTAGTGTCGTGCATGGCGATCAGTACGGTTTTGTGCCGTTCGTTGATGCTTTCCAAAACAACGCGCGATTGATGTTCGTCGACAGCGGATACGGGCTCGTCGCCGATCAGGATATCGCTGCCCTGGTTCAAGGCGCGGCCGACGGCGGTGCGTTGTTGCTGCCCGCCGGACAACTCGCCGGTTGGCTCGAACAGCTTGTCTTCCAGGCCCAGCCGGACGGTAATTTCGCGTACGGCCGATACTTCGCGCGCCATGGGACGCATCAGATTGACGAAATTGTACCAGGCCGAATGCTGGTTCAAGCGGCCCATATAAATATTGTGGAACACGGAAAGAACACGGACGAGGCCAAGCTCCTGCGGCAACAGTGCCGCCTCTTCGGCGCGCTGCTCGTAGAGCATGCGCAGCAGTGTGGATTTGCCCGCACCGCTTGGCCCGACCAGCGCAACGCGTTCGCCGTCAGCGATGCTGAGCGAAATATTGCTCAGCACCGCCGTGCCGTTATAGCGGGCGTCCGCGTTGCGAAGATCGAACAAGGGCATCGGATCAGTCGATGAGCCCGATTGATTTGCCGACGTCGAGGATCGGCTTGTAGTCCGAGTTCGAGGCCGGTACGAAGCTTTTGCGCGGGAATGAGGACAACAGGTCGGGGTCCTTCATTTCGAGCAGCGCCTTGGTCACCTTTGCCTTGAAGTCCGCGCCGAATTTCTTTGCGATATCGCCGCGCAGGGACCATTGATAGTCGGGATAAGTCGGTGTCTTCCAGATGATCTTGATTTTGGACGGGTCGATTTTCCCGGCCTTCATCTCGTTTTCCCAGACCTTGAAATTGACTGCGCCAACTTCATAAGCGCCCGACTGGACCAGCGCGATTGTGCGCGAGTGGTCGCCGCTGAAACCGACTTTCTTGAAAACATCGTCTGGAGACGCAGAGAGTTTTTCCCGGATGTGGAATTCCGGCATCAAGCGGCCGGAGGTGGAGCCCTTCGATCCGAACGTGAAGGTTTTCCCCTTGATTCCGGTTGGAAACGATTCGCTTTCACCAAGTCCCGTCTTCGTGTTGGCGATGAAATAAGTGATGAAAAATTGATCTTCATAACCTTGCGCGACTGCTTCCGAGCCAGCAACCAATTGCCGAGCGCGAACGCCGGACAGGCCGCCGAACCAAGCCATTTGCACCTGATCGTTGCGAAAGGCCGTCACCGCGGCGGCGTAGGATTTGACGGGAACGTAACGAACGTCGACGCCGAGCTTCTCCGACAGGTAGGTTGCAACTTTGTCGAACCGTGCGCGGAGGCGAGACTCATCCTCGTCGGGTATTGCCGTAAAAACAAACGTTTCGGCATGTGCCGCGGACATAAGCCCGAAGACACACAAAACGGTCGTCAGAAATTTCTTCATGACAGTTCCTTTTGATTTTTGGAAGGCAGCATTCGGGTGCATCGGCGGAAGGGCGGGCGACGAACGCTGCGTGTTGTGAAAACCATCTTTCCCTGCCCCAATCGATACCACCCATAGATAGGCTAATACTCGCTAGCGCCAAGTCAATAATATTGACCCTGGATTGGTCACCGGTCGCGGAATTTGCGTCTCGAAGGAATAACGTTAGAGGCTGGGTTCCTGCCGGGCCTCGCCCAGAATCCATTCGCGGAATGCTTCGATGTTCGCTTCCTCGGCGCGTTCCTCTGGGCAGACCACGTAATAGGCCCACTCCCCAGGCAGGGTGAGTTCGAAGGGTTTGACCAAGCGGCCGGCGGCGAGGTCGTCGTCGACAAGGGGCGTTGCCCCCAACGCGACGCCCTGTCCGTCGATCGTCGCCTGCAACAGGACATGGGCGTGACTGAAGCTCGGCCCGCGAATCAAGTCGACGCCTTCGACACCCGCGGCAAGCAGCCAGGTGCGCCAGTCATAACTCGCCGGCCGTTCGTGCAGCAGGGTGTGATAGCGCAAATCGTTGGGCGATTTGAGTGGGTGCGGTCCGTCTTTGAGCAGGCGCGGGCTGCATACGGGGAAGACGTCCTGTCGCATAAGCAAGTCGGCATGCAAGCCGGGCCAGACACCGCGGCCGAAGCGAATGGCGATATCGACATCGTCATGATTGAAATCGACCAGCTTGTCCTCGGCGGAAAACCGCAGATCGACACCGGGATGCTGCCGGCCGAACCGCGCCAGCCGCGAGACCAGCCATTTCGCGCCGAAAGACGGCATGACGCTGATCGTCAAAGGCTCGCCGCCGCCGGTCGCGACGAGCTGCTGCGTTGCGTCGGCCAAGGATTCCAGAGCTTTGCGCACCGCGTGCAGGTATTGCTGGCCCGGTTCCGTCAGCAGCAGCGCGCGGTTGAGGCGCTTGAATAGCGGTACGTCCAGCCAGGTCTCGAGCGCCTTGATCTGGTGGCTCACCGCGGCCTGGGTAACGTTCAATTCTCCGGCTGCGCGCGTGAAGCTCAGATGGCGGCCGGCTGCTTCGAAGGCGCGCAGGGCTTTCAAGGGCGGGAGGCGGTCGACCATGTAGCACAAACCCTTTCAGATTAGTTTTGCTAATGGTTATCACAAAAAACGATCGTTTGTAAGATCGTAAAATCAGCCCTAAATATCTGTCAATTCAATAGAACGTCCGACGCCCAGATCGGCTGCCGGACAAAGCACAGTAAGGAATTCGGCTATGAGCACCAATCAGGCTATATGCAGCGAAACCACCGCACCGGCGCCCATTCGGACGGGCGCGATCGCATCATTTCTGGCCACGAGTGTCCTACGCACCGTTTGCACGGTGCAGGTCTGGCGGGACCGCGCGCGGCAGCGCCGTATACTCGCATCGCTCGACGATCGGATGCTGAAGGATATCGGCGTCAGCCGTTCCACGGCACGGATGGAATTCAGCAAACCGTTCTGGCGTCTTTAGACCTCACGGCGAGCTCTAACGCACTTTGACGACGACCTTACCGATCACCTTGCGCTGGAGCAGAATATCGAGCGCGTCGGCGGTTTCCGCGAGAGGGAAGGTGTGGCTAACTCTTGGCCGCAGCTTCCCCTCCGCGTACCACTGCCGAAGCTGTTCGTAGGCCACCGTGACGACGCTCGGATCGGTGATCCGATACGCGCCCATGGCCATGCCGACCACGGATACGTTTTTGACCAGCAGATGATTTGAAGGAATCTGCTGAATCTCGCCGCCGGCGAATCCGATGATCACGAGCCGCCCGTCGCTGTTGATACAGCGCAGCGACTGCTTGAAGACATCGCCGCCGACGGGGTCGTAAACGACGTCCGCGCCGCCGACTAATTCCTTGACCCTGTCGCGAATGTTTTCCGTACTGGCGTTGATCAGATGATCCGCGTCGTATTCGGCGGCGACCGCGAGCTTTTCATCCGTGCTGGCCGTTGCGACGACGGTGGCACCCATCGCCTTTCCGATATCGACGCAGGCCAAACCCACACCGCCGGCGGCGCCATGCACCAGCAGCACTTCGCCGGCTTGTAGGGCGACACGTTTGTGCGTGAGCGCGACGGCGCCCGTCGAATAGGCCACGGGGAAGCTGGCACCGGTCACGAAGTCCATGCCGTCGGGCATCGGTTCGACGCTGTCCGCGTCGGCAACGACTTCCTCGGCATAGCCACCGCTGGACAGGTTCGCCATCACCCGGTCGCCTGCCTTGAAGCGGGTAACGTCGGAGCCGACATCGATGATCTCGCCGGCGACTTCCAGCCCTGGGGAGAAGGGCAGGTCGGGCTTGTACTGATAGGTACCCGCGATTACCAGCGTATCCGCGAAATTGCAGCCGGTGGCGTGGACCGCGATGCGGACTTGTCCCGGTCCGGCGGTCGGGCTGGTCACGTCCTCATCCAAGCGCAGGACGTCAAGTGTGCCGAGTTCGTGAACGCGGATCGCGCGCATGAAAGTCTCCTAAGTTTTCTAGAATGACAAAGTGGCGGCCGGTCGCACCATGCCGACGGGCGCACCGTTGCAATTATTCAGTGGAATGGTGATCAGCGAATCCAACTGCGCCGCAAGAGCATCGTCGAGCGCACCGATACGGCGGAGGATCGCGGTCAGCATCAGTTGCGAACCACGTACTGCACCATCGTCGCATTTCAAGGCGATGCCGAGGCCATATTCCGGCAAGGCGGCGCAGAAAACGCCTTCCGCGCCGGTCTTCACGAAAACTGCCTCGCCTGCCGCTTCCATCATCACCGTGCAGTAACGGTCCGTCCCGGCGACCATGAAAGGCGCTGCCGCCACCGCCTTGCGGATTCGTTTCGCGGCGTCGGCGCGGGCCGGCGGCAAATCGTCGGGCGCGCCCAGCCGCGCAAAGGCCAGCGCCATATTGGACAGCGGAATACCCCAGGTCGGCACCGAGCAGCCGTCTGTCCCGCGCGGCGCGTCGGACAGGTCGATGCCGCACAGCGCTTCCAGGATGCCCATAATGCGCTGTTGCACCGGATGGGTCGGTTTGGTGTAGCCCGCCAGCGGCTCGCCCAGATGATGGGCAGTCGCCAGCATGCCGGTATGCTTGCCCGAGCAGTTGTTATGGACATCGCCAGGCGTCTCCCCGGCGCGGACCATATCGTGCAGGGTCTGCTGGTGATGGCGCGGCCAATGCGGGCCGCATTCGAGATGGTCTTCCGACAATCCCATCCGCGCCAGCCAGGCCCGCACGGTTTCGACATGCCGCGATTCGCCGCTGTGCGAGGCGCAAGCAATGGCGAGTTCCGCATCGCTTAGACCGAACACGTCTGCCGCCCCGGATTCCACCAGAGGCAGTGCCTGCATCGCTTTGATGGCGGAGCGCGGATAGACCGGCGAATCGATATCGCCAAACTGCAGCGCGACTTTCCCCTTGGTGTCGACGACGGCGACGCGGCCGCGATGGATGCTTTCCACCATATCGCCCCGCGTCACTTCGATCAGGACGGGATTTGCCGTGTCTTGTGGCAGCGAGACGATGGTGTTCGCAGTCTTTGTGTCGTTCATAGCGTTTTTGTGATCATTCCCTGCCGTTCAGATGGCGAAGCAACTTGCCTCGTCAAGGGCTCGCATGCAAGGTTCCGCGCCATGCGAGGATTTTTTGGAATCGGCGTCGAGCGCATCTCGAAACCGATGAATGTTGGCAATCTTTTTCGCTCGGCGCACGCCTTCGGCGCCGACTTCGTTTTTGCGATCGCGCCGGCCGTCGACGTGCGCGCGCTCTACAAGTCGGATACGTCGGCGACGGCGAAACATGTGCCCCTGTATTGCTACCCAACGGTGAAGGAATTGACCGTGCCGCACGGTTGTCAGCTGGTCGGCGTGGAGCTGCTTGACGAGGCGGTCGACCTGCCAAGCTTCACGCATCCGGAACAGGCCGCTTATGTGCTGGGGCCGGAGCGGGGGTCTCTGTCGCCCGAACTGGTCGCGCGGTGCGATCACACGGTCAAGATTTCGACAAAATTCTGCGTCAATGTTGGTATCGCCGGTGCGATTTTGATGTATGACAGGTTGATTACGCGGGGCCGGCATGCGCCGCGGCCGCCATCGCCGGGCGGACCGGTTGAGGAACTGCGGCCGCATGCGCATGGCGGCCGGTATTCTCGAACCGAGAGTTAGAGTTTCACTTAATTTGGGACGGTAGTTGATGAAGCAGTTGGGTTTTGTCCGAATTTCGAGCGCCGTTGCGGCGTTTGCCTTGTTTGCCATGCCGCTTGCCGTGAGCGCGGCGGAGAAATCGCTCGGGGTGTTCAAGGGATGGGAGGCCTATTCGTTTGAAGAAAGCGGCAAGACGGTATGCGTGGTTTGGGGCAAGCCGGCGAAGTCCGAAGGCAAATACAAGAAACGGGGCGACATCCGCATGTTCATCGCGCATCGTGCCTGGGCCCGGCCGAAGCGGGTGAACGAGGTCAGCTTCGAGTCCGGCTATACCTTCAAGAAAGACGGCGAGGCGGCCATTTCGGTCGATGGCAAGAAATTCGCGCTGTTTACCGACGGGGACACCGCTTGGAACCGGTCGGCGCAGGACGATGCCGCCATGACAAGGGCGATGCGCGTCGGCAAAAGCATGATCGTCCAAGGTGTTTCGAGCCGCGGCACGAAAACGAAAGACACCTACTCTTTGTTTGGTTTTACCGCCGCGCACAACGCGATCAACAAGGCTTGCAAGGTGAAGTAGCGGGCGGCTGCCTCTCGGGGCAATCGCATAGGCGGTTCGCCGTTATCGATTGCTCCACCCGTCATCCTCAACCCGCCCCGTCATCCTCAAACACCAAGCCGTCATCCTCAACTTGATTGAGGAACCAGTCCGCCACCTGAAAGTCCACCGTCCCGATTGAAGTTCGCTCCGAACCTATGAAGCCGCTCTTCATGACGCACCGCGCCAGGATGATAAGACAGAATGCGTCTGGCAATCAGCGGGGAAGCCTCTTACAGACCGTTGTGCCGTCTCGGCGTTGCCTGGTTCCTCAATCAAGTTGAGGATGACGGCTCTTGTAGATTGAGATGAAATCGCGATAGGACTGTCGATCTCCGTCAAGACGGGGGCTTTCCGTATCTTTCAAGCGATTGCCCTGGGTTGCCTCTCCGCCCGTTTGTAATAAACCGCCCGGACCGCTACCCTTTCCCGAGTTGCAACGGTCGTGATCGGAGGCGTTCGGATGGAATCGGCGGGAATCGAAGTCAAGCAGGTTGCGGGTGCGCTCGGCGCTGAAATTCACGGTGTCGATCTAAGCCAATCGCTGAGTAACAGCGAATTCGACGCGGTCCACCAGGCGTTTCTCGACCATCAGGTGATCTTCTTCCGCGATCAGACCATCACGCCAGAACAGCATATCGAATTCGGCCGCCGGTTCGGCGAGCTCGACGTGCATCCGTTCGCAGCGGGTCTCGACGACCACCCCGAAATCATCCATGTGTTGAAGGAACCGAAGGATCATAGCGGGCGGACCTTCGGCGGCGGCTGGCACACCGACGTCACCTTCTATGAAAAGCCGGCGCTAGGTTCGATCCTCTATGCGCTGGATGTGCCGGAGTCCGGTGGCGATACGCAATTTGCGAATATGTATGCGGCATACGAGACGCTATCGGATGGGCTGAAGGAGACGCTCGACGGGATGACGGCGGTCCACAGCGCCTCGCGCGCCTATGGCGAGCGCGGCCGGGCGATGCATCGCGACAAAGAAAGTTATTCATCGATGAAGGTGCGCACCGGTCCCGATGCCGAAACGGAAATCGAGCATCCGGTTATCCGCACCCATCCGGAAACCGGCCGCAAGGGGCTGTTCGTCAACCGCGCCTTCACGGTCCGCTTCAAGGGCTGGACCGAAGCAGAAAGCATGCCGCTGCTGGAGTATCTCTATAACCACGCCGTCCGGCCCGAATTCACCTGCCGGTTCCGCTGGGAAAAGGGGTCGATCGCCTTCTGGGACAATCGCTGCACCCATCATTTTGCGATCAACGACTACCACGGCAAACGCCGCTCGATGCACCGCGTGACGGTTTGTGGGGATCGGCCGGTTTAGGCGACCGACTCTTAGAGAAGCGTCGGTCAACGGGCCTTGTAGTTTGCCGGTCTACGCCTAACATTGGACTTACTCGACGATAATGCCCACTTCCGTGTCGAGACAATGCCGGAAGCGGATTTTTTCTGATCGCCACTGCAAAAGGCTTGCCCTAACAGGCTGATTGCGAGGGGTATTTGTATGCCGGCGCGGTTCAAAACACCCAAATTGACTGCCCGGCTTCTGGCGGCATGTTGTTTCGTCCTGATTACGCTTTCCGGTTATACATCGGCGAAGGCGATTTCCTTTATTCGCGATACAGAAATTGAGAATACGATCCGTTTATTCTCGGCGCCGATTTTCGAGGCCGCCGGCCTGAATATCGCCGATATTCAAATTCATATTGTGAATGACCCGGCCTTGAATGCCTTTGTCGCTGCCGGACAACGCTTATTCATCAACACGGGACTCTTGATGCGCGCCGAACATGCCGGACAGGTCATCGGCGTGATCGCGCACGAAGCGGGCCACATCTCGGGTGGCCATCTTATTCGGCTTCATGAAAATCTACGCGGTTCCACGGCAAAAGCTGTTTTGACCACGCTCTTTGGTGGCGTTGCTGCGCACTACACACGGTCCATGGAACAGGCGGCTGACCAGGCGGCCGTCAATTTTTTGGATGAAGCCGGTTATTCGGGGAAAGGGCTGGCGGAGTTTCTGGGCACGCTCTCCAAAGAAGAGGCGTTGCTGACGGGAAGCCAGGACATTTACCTGCGGTCTCATCCATTGACCCGCGATCGTATCAAATTCATGAATGATCACGTCGCAACGTCAACACTGTCGGACAAGCCGCTCCCGACCGACGTTCAGGAAGCGCATGATCGGATGCGTGCGAAACTCAAGGGCTTTATCAATCCGCCGTCGCGCACATTGCGCGAGTATAAGGCCGACGATCCCAGCTTCTCCGCCCGTTACGCCCGTGCGATTGCCTATAAATTGCTCCACCAAATCGATACCTCATTGGCGCTCATCGACGGCCTTATTGCGGAACACCCGAACGATCCGTTTTTGTACGAATTGAAGGGCGATGTTCTGCAAGACGCCGGCCGTGTTGCGGAGTCGATACCGCCCTACAACAAGGCGCTGGAGTTTTTGCCGTGGGCCGCGCTCATTCGCGTCAATCTGGCGCAATCGCAGCTTGAAGCGAAAGATCCGGCCTTAGGCAATGCGGCGCTGGAGAACCTGCTGCAAGCCGTGCGCTATGAACCGGAAATGCCATTACTGTGGCGGTTGTTGGCGACAGCCTATGCCCGCGGTGGCGACCAAGCGAACGTCATGCTGGCTTTGGCCGAAGAAGCGCTTCTCACCGGCAAGAATTCTGAAGCGAAACAACGTGCGGCCCGGGCGTTGGAGATGCTGCCGGAAGGATCGGCGGGCGCGCGGCGCGCGCAAGATATTCAAAACGCGGCAAAGAACGAATAGGAATAGCGGCTTCTGAAAACAGAAAGCACCCTGCTGCTGGCGTATCTCTACAACCACGCGAAGCGGCCCGAATTCAACTATCGATTCAAATGGGAAAAGGGCTCGACCTCCCTCTGGGACAATCGATGCGCCCAGCACTTCGCGATCAACGATTATCATGGCAAACGCCGCTCGATGCACCGCGTGGCAATCTGCGGCGACCAGCCGGTCTAGGACGTCTGCGTCTAGCGGGGTGTCCATCGACGATAGAGCCCAGCATTTACAGGGATTCTTACCCCCTCGCAAGCCGTTAAATTGATCCAGGTCAAGGCGGGATCTTATGATTCCCTTAGCCTGTTATCCGTGAATTTTTCTGCTAGACCGGATACCGATCCACGCTTGGATTTAGTAACGGCTGAGTTTTGGGCGGCATCGTATCCCCGTCGTTGAGCGAATGTTTTCAGATAACCTGAAAACCATCAGTGAAACCCGGTGAGTATGCTTTGCGTGAAAAACCAAAAAAGGAAGTCTGAAAATGCCTAGTTTGACGGAAATTGAAGGGATCGGCCCCTCATTGGCGGCAGCTTTCGTGAAAAAAAGGTACTTGAGCATTGCGAAAATAGCGGCAGCGAAGCCAGTCGAATTGTCGGCTATCCCCGGAATAAGTGAGAAGGGAGCCACGCTGATAATTGCCTCTGCGAAAACACTTTTAGCGAATACACCTTCCCAAAATAAGGTCCGAAAAAGGACAAAGAAATACGTGGCGCCATTAAAGGTTAGAGAAAACAGCCGTTCAAAAACGAACAAAGACAAAGGGAAAAAAGGAAAAGATAGTAAAGTCAAAGATCCGAAAACAAGTAAGGATGAATTATCCAAGAAAGACAAAAAAACTAAACAAAAAATAAGAGAGATGAAGAAGAAAATAAAGAAGTTGAAGAAAGAAAAGAAGAAAATTGTGGCGAAAGACAAAAAGAAAGCAAAAAAGAGTCGATCAAAAACGTCCAACAAAAAGAAGTAATCACAATATGGCGGATGAGAATTTTACGTAAGTCGTGTGTTTTCCGTTTTTTATCTCGTCGCGTCAAAATTTAAAGGTTAAAGGGAAATTCCGAATGGGAATCGAGGAACGACAAAGCGTCCGCGTTGTTAGGTCGTTTCGTTGAGCGAACAATCGACTGAACGGCAGCAAATATGCACGCGGCCACGGACAGTCTATTCCGGTTTCATTTCTGGAACCCACAACCAGTGACCAACGAGCGCCGGTAACGGAGATAAGCGTCATGAAAATGAATGATGTTTCTGCAAAGGTTTCTCTGGCGGGAGAATCTAAGTCAGGAAAAGGTAAGGGTTCTAGGAAGTCGGTGAGGAATGGGGCGTTGAGCACCAAGAAAGAAACAGTAGCCAAGTCTAAAAAACCGTCGCTGAAACCAAAAGCGAAGACCTTGGATGAAACATTGAAAAGCAGCGCGCTAATTCTCCATGAGACACTTGAAAAAAAGGGTCGAGCCGCGCCGTTACCAAAAAACTATCCCTATAAACGCCGTATGCGGAGAGCGAAATACGAAGTTCGCAAACAAGAGCTGCAAATCGAATTACTGAAGGTGCAAAACTGGGTAAAAGACACAGGCCAGAGAATTTTATGTGTATTCGAAGGGCGTGATGCGGCGGGTAAAGGGGGGACCATTAAGAGGTTTACCGAGCATCTAAATCCACGCGGCGCTCGTGTTGTTGCCCTGGAAAAGCCCACCGATGAAGAACGTGGCCAATGGTATTTCCAGCGGTACGCACGGCAGTTGCCGACAAGTGGTGAGATGGTTTTCTTTGACCGATCCTGGTACAATAGAGCCGGCGTCGAAAAGGTTATGGGATTTTGTTCTCCTGCTGAATACATGGAATTCATGCGGCAGGTTCCGGAATTTGAGCGGATGCTGGTGCGAAGCGGAATCCAAATTTTCAAATTCTGGTTCTCGGTTAGCAGAGAAGAACAATTGCGGCGGTTCCAGTCGCGCGGGAGCGATCCTCTAAAAAGTTGGAAGTTAAGCCCTGTCGATCTTGAGTCTCTTGATCTGTGGGACGACTATTCTGAAGCCAAGGAGTCGATGTTTTTTAATACGCACACAGCCGATTGCCCGTGGATTGTTATCCGGTCCGACGACAAAAAGCGTGCCCGATTAAATTGTATGCGGCATTTTCTTTCGAATCTCAATTACCCGGGGGTCGATTTAGGCGTTTCCCTCGAACCTGATCCGCTGATTGTCGGCCCAGCGGACACTTTCTACGAAACACTCGATGATTATGATCCGAGTATGCAAATCAGAGATTAGATTCTAGGTCAATTGCCACGAAGCAAGTTCAAACGTGCTGACGTTGCCAGCCGCGGTCGCGTTGTGATTCGAAGCCCCGAAACTGCGCTTTGGAATATCCTGGTTGAACGCACCACCAAAGAATAGGCCCTAACCGGTTCTATCCGGCCGTGACGGGAGAAATTTGGAACATGGCGCTCCCGTTAAGCGCTTGGCATTTTCGTCGCCAAAAACAACTCGGTGACATAAGGAATCGTGACTGTGCGGTCCGCGTTGCCGAATTCCGTGGCCATGGATCGCAAGGACTCTTCGACGGCCGCCTCACCGCGTTTGGCGACTGTCGGTTTCATGGTGCTCCGCGACAGCATCATGCCGACGAAGCGGTCCGCGTCGATTATGCGCTCCCAGCTTTCGTCGATGCGTTCGACCTCCGCCGACCATTCCAGGGCATCCAACTCGTGCTGCAGATCGATGTCGCGATAATTCCGCGAATAGGTCGGGTCGTTGGTTTCGATGAGCGATTCGTGGGCGTCGAGCAGGGGGCTTTGCTGCCAGACTCGGTTGTTCTGGATAATCGATAGCAGGCCGCCTGGTGCTAGAACCCGCCGGACCTCCTCGAAGAAGACGGGGCGGTCGAAAAACTGGATGGCCTGGCCGACATTGACGATCCCCAGCGACCCGTCGCTGAAGGGCAGGGATTCGGCGCTGCCGTCGAGGTAGGCAATCCCGTCTTCTTCCGGCGTCGACTCGATGGCCTGCCGGCGCATGTCCGATCCGGGCTCGATCCCCGTTACGGTCCACGCCGCACCCAACCCGCGTTGCAGCGCCCGGGTCGAAATACCGGTGCCGGCGCCGATATCCGCCGCCGTCAGGGGGGAATCGGGCGCGCGGGCGGACAGTGCTGCCAGCAGGCTCTCCGGGTAATCCGGCCGGTTGGCCTGGTAGCGGGCGGCGAGCCCGTCGAAGGGGTTATTGTCGTTCATATACGCAAACTGCCGTTATTGATCTTTCGCTTCCGCCTCGAACTCGGTAGCAAGCGCTTGCTCCATCTTGGCCAGATCGTCGGGCACCGGCAAGCCTTCCGCGCGCATCGTGTCTAGCGTCTGACGCAGACGGAAGAATATTTCATGCAGGTCGCCTTGGTCGCCTTCCATTTCGTCGACCAGCAAGGATAATTCGGCTTCGTAATCTTCTAGGCCCATTTTCGTCCCTTTCTCGCGATGGCGTTGCGTCTATTCTAAGCATGTAAGCCGTTGCCGGACATGATCTATGCCAATCGCGGCTTGTGATCCCCGCGCCGTGGGCTATATCTAATCGCCATGACCGAGCAGAGCACAATCGAGAGCGTGGCGGAAGACCGGACCGACCTGGTGGGCATGGACCGTACCGACCTGGAAGCCGTGACCGAGGCGCTGGGCGAACCCGCCTACCGCAGCCGGCAGATCTATCAGTGGATCTATCAGCGCGGTGTGACGGATTTCGACGACATGCTGAATTTGTCGAAGGCCACCCGCGCCCGCCTCAACGATGGCTATAGAATTGGCCGGCCCGAGGTCGCGACGGCGCAGCTTTCGACCGACGGCACGCGCAAATGGCTGCTGGGATTTGCCGACGGCAACGAGGCCGAGACGGTTTTCATTCCCGAGGCGCCGCGCGGCACCTTGTGCGTGTCCAGCCAGATCGGCTGCACCCTGACCTGCGCCTTCTGTCATACCGGCACGCAACGGCTCGTGCGCAATCTGGAGCCGTCGGAGATCGTCGGTCAGATCATGCTGGCCCGCGATGCGCTCGACGCCTGGCCGGCGGCGGCGGAGAACCGGCCGCTGACCAACATCGTGATGATGGGCATGGGCGAGCCGCTCTACAATTTTGAGAACGTCAAGAAGGCGCTCAGCATCGTCATCGACGACGAGGGCCTCGCCATGTCGCGCCGGCGGGTCACCCTGTCGACTTCGGGCCTGGTGCCGGAGATCCGGCGGTGCGGGCGGGAGATCGGCTGCATGCTGGCGATCTCGCTGCATGCGGTTCGCGATGACGTGCGCGACATGCTGGTGCCGATCAACCGCAAATGGCCGATCAAGGACCTCATGGATGCTTGCCGCGACTACAGCACCCTGTCGAACGCACGCCGGATTACCTTTGAATATGTCATGCTGAAGGGGGTGAATGATTCCCTGGCCGATGCGCGCGAGCTGATCCGGCTGATGTCGGACATTCCCTCCAAGGTCAATCTGATCCCGTTCAACCCGTGGCCCGGCTCGACCTTCGAATGTTCCAGCAATTCCGCCATCGACCGGTTCGCCAAGCTTCTGCGCGATGCCGGCTGCGTGGCGACGGTGCGCAGCCCGCGCGGCCAGGATATCATGGCGGCTTGTGGGCAGCTTAAATCGGATAGTGTGCGTCAGCGCCGCTCGGCGGCAGCGGCGGGATAGACTCGAAGCATAATCGACAGGAAGGGAGAACATTATGGCGGATCAGGAAAAGGCATTGATTGTCGGCACCGGCCCGGGGCTCAGCGCATCGCTTGCCCGGCTTTTCGCGAAGGAAGGCATGACCGTCGCCCTAGCGGCGCGCAATACGGACAAGCTATCGGGCCTCGCCGAAGAAGTTGGGGGCACGGCTTACGCCTGCGACGCGTCCGATCCGACGTCGGTCGACACGCTCTTTGCCGATGTCACCGGCGCCATCGGCGAGCCGGATATCGTCGTCTATAACGCCAGCAACCGCGGCGGCCGGGGGCCGGTTACCGATCTGGATCCCGACGCGGTGCGTCAGGCGATCCTGATTTCCTGCTATGGCGGGTTCCTGGTCGCGCAAGCGGCGGCAAAGCAGATGGTGGCGCGCGGTAGCGGATCGATCCAGCTCACCGGCGCGTCGGCGAGCTATAAGGGTTATGCCAATTCCTCGTCCTTCGCGATGGGCAAGTTCGGACTGCGCGGGCTCGCGCAGAGCCTGGCCCGGGAACTCCAGCCGAAGAACGTGCATGTCGCGCATTTCTGCATCGATGGCGGCATCATGGTCAGTCCGGACGATGCGCGTACCGTCAAGGCGGGGCCGGACGGGACGCTCGATCCGGATGCGATTGCCGAGACGTATCTGCACGTTCATCGCCAGCACCGTAGCGCCTGGAGCTGGGAAGTCGAGCTGCGGCCGTGGGCGGAGACGTTTTAGGTTAGGCGCGCTGATAACGCGACGCCGTCTCCACCACCAATACCGTCATCCCGGACAAGGCGCATTGCGCCGCCGATCCGGGATCCAGGGAAACGCCGCGTATGGCATCGACATGGATCCCGCATCAAGTGCGGGATGACAGGTAGAGTGGTTATTTAGGCCGAGTCTCAGTGATACTCCGCCGCTTTCGCCAGTGCCGCCTTCACGCTCTCGATCCCGGCGCCGGGGGCCTTGCATGCGCCCAGTACAATCGCTTCCCGCTCAATGATCTTCTGCGCCGCTGCCGGCACGTCGCGCGCGACGCTCATCGGGATGACGACAGCGCCGTGCTGATCGGCATGGATAAGATCGTTCGACTCGACATCCATGCCGTGAATGTTCACGGGTTCGCCAAAATCGACGATATGCACATGGGCGTGCGAAGGGCCGACATTACCGGCGAGCAGTTGGAAGCCTTCCGCACAGTCGTCCAGGTCGCGGATGCTGCCGCTCGTAACGACGCCAAGGCAGCCGATGGCCTTGTGGATGTTGGTGTTCACTTCGCCCCAGAAGGCGCCATATCCGGGCTGCGTGTCGATATCCTCGATCACCGTGATCGTTGGGCCCGGTGCGTCCGCGACATATTCGTAGTAGGCGACCCGGTCGGCGACCCCGGATTGGGCCGGCCGCATCGACCGCAGGCCGGCGGTGCGGGCATAGCCGACGATCGGCGGCAGTTCCGGCCGCGGACAGACCAGCGGTGTCGTTGTAAAGCCGATAGCACGGCGCTCCGGTGCGACGATTTCAAGCGCGTTGCAGACGGTCGGCGTGTCGAGGGCGCGAAGGGCGGCGAATTCGGCCTCGCTCAAGGGCTGGTCGGTCATCGGTCTAGTTCTCCCTAAATTGGTTTTGCCCGACATTCCGATGTTTTCGCGGTCAGCGCAAGCGGCGCTTGCGGGTGTTCTTGCAATGCCTATACTGCGCCGCCGCAATTGCCGTGGGACCAAATCATGACTGAGAAACCGACACCACAGAACGTGAACAAGGTCGTGCTCGCTTATTCGGGCGGGCTGGATACGTCGGTCATTCTGCGCTGGCTGCAGGATACCTATCAGTGCGAAGTCGTGACCTTCACCGCCGATCTGGGGCAGGGCGAGGAAATCGAGCCGACGCGCAAGAAGGCCGAGATGCTGGGGGTCAAGGAGATCTACATCGAGGATCTGCGAGAGACCTTTGTGCGCGACTACGTGTTCCCGATGTTCCGCGCCAACACGGTGTATGAGGGGACCTATCTGCTCGGCACCTCGATTGCGCGGCCGCTGATCGCGAAGCGCCAGATCGAGATCGCCCGAGAGACGGGCGCGGATGCCGTGGCGCATGGCGCGACGGGCAAGGGCAACGATCAGGTGCGGTTCGAGCTGGGCTATTACGGGCTCAATCCGGATATCAAGGTGATCTCGCCGTGGCGCGAGTGGGACCTCGCCAGCCGCACCAGCCTGATCGCCTATGCGGAATCGCATCAGATCCCGGTGCCGAAGGACAAGCGCGGGGAAGCACCGTTTTCGGTCGATGCGAACCTGCTGCACATCTCGGCCGAAGGCAAAGTACTGGAAGACCCCAACGAAGAAGCGCCGGAATATGTCTATTCCCGCACGGTCGCGCCGGAAGACGCGCCCGATAAACCGACGGTCATCGAGATCGCCTTTGAAAAGGGCGACCCTGTTGCCATCGACGGCAAGACGCTGTCACCCGCAGGACTGCTGACCAAGCTGAACGAGGTTGCGGGTGCGAATGGCGTCGGCCGGTTGGATCTGGTCGAAAACCGCTTCGTCGGCATGAAATCGCGCGGCGTTTACGAAACCCCCGGCGGGACGGCGCTACTGGCGGCGCACCGCGGCATCGAGTCGATCACGCTCGACCGCGAGGCGATGCATCTCAAGGACGAGATCATGCCGCGCTACGCCAAGCTGATCTATAATGGTTTTTGGTTCTCGCCCGAGCGCGAGATGATGCAGGCGCTGATCGACAAGAGTCAGGAAAGGGTCAACGGTACGGTGCGGCTCAAGCTCTATAAGGGCGGCGTCTCCGTCATCGGCCGTGCATCGGCGGACAGCCTGTATTCGCTCGAGCATGTGACCTTCGAAGACGACGATGTCTACGATCAGCACGACGCGGAAGGGTTCATCAAGCTGAATGCGCTGCGACTGCGGCTGGGGCGGCGGCGGGAAGGCTGAGTATCGCCCAGAGCAAATCAGGATTAGACGGAACCGTTTCCGGTTCCGTCTAATCCTGTGAATTTGCTCTATTATCAAGTTGGTAGACCGGATTCACGCGGTTTTCGGATCGCCAAAGGCGATTCCGACAAACCCCGATCCGGTCTACGGCAGCGCGGGCACGCCGAACAGCGAGCCGTGCGCCGCTAGAAACACGACATATACCGCCAGGCCCGCCAAGACTCGTGTGAGGCCGATCCCGGCCCAGTCGATTTTCGACCGTCCTTGGATGACGGCGACGAAGGGGATCGCGGACGTGCTCAACGCCACCGGGCCCCAGCCCGAACCGACGGTTTCGCGGCGACGGTAATCGATATGCATCATGCCGCCCAGCGCGAGCACGACCAGCCCGCCGAACAGCAACAGGCTCGCCACGTCGCCATTCGTTGCGATATGGGCGATCCCCCACAGCGCGACGCCCCACAGAAACGGATGCCTCGTAATGGTCGCGATGCCACGGACGGGATGCGGGTCGTCGAGCAGTTTCTCGCCACCCACACCGGTCGCTGTCCGCGTCGTCACGCCGATGACGGCGAAGAGACAGGCGAACGGCAAGACGACGATCGGGACGTAACGCAGGCCTTCGGTTAAGGGCCACAGCTCCACATAGGGCGCGGCACCGTAGGCGTATAGCATCCAGACAAACGTCGATATGGCGAACAACGAATAGATCCCGCGGAACCCATTTTCGCTGACGATTTCCAAAAGGCCACGTCGCACCGGCAGGCTGGACAAGATGAAATGCCCGCCCACGAAAGCGGCCACGGCGAGGACAAGGCTTTCGATTGTTCCGATCATGGCGCGATTATTAGCCGCATCGGTTCCAGCGTCCAGAAAAGAGTATCGGTTACCAAACTGTCGACGGGCATGGCTCTCGTATATCTCCGCGTGATACAACCCGGCTATGACAGAACAAGAAGATACCACGTCGAAACCGAAAACCGATCCGATTGTCGACGCGATCCTCGCAACGCTGCGGGATCTGGAGCCTGGGAAATCCGCCTCGCCGATGGATGTGGCGCGTGCCTACGCCGCCGCGCGGGCTAAACCGGGCGACGGCCCGCAGGCCTGGCGGCGCTACATGAATGCGGTCAAGCAGCAGATGGTGCATCTGGCACGTGCCCGCCGTATCGAGATTATCCGCAAGGGACAGCCGGTCGACCCGAATAATTTTAAGGGCGTCGTCCGCCTGCGCATGCCTGAAAGCGAGTAATCTTGCCGGTCTGGCTGCGTTTGGCGATCGGCGGTGGCGCCACTCTGCTGGTCGGCATGGGCATTGGCCGATTTTCCTACACGCCGCTGATTCCAGCTATCATTCTCGACGGCGCGCTAACCGCAGCGGAGGCCGGTTATGTCGGCGCGTTCAATCTCGGCGGCTATCTGCTCGGTGCGCTCGCCGTGCCGGTGCTGCGGCGGCGCTACCGCACAATGCCGGTGCTTAAAGCGGCGTTGCTGATTTCGCTGGTCTGCCTTGTCGCCAGTATTTTCCCATTCGGCTTCCTGTGGCTCGTCTGGTGGCGCACCCTCGTCGGTGTGACGGTGGCCGTCCTGATGATCTACAGCCTCGCCTTGGTGACGACGTCCGTTCCGTCGGACCGGCTGGGCAAGGCGACCGGTGTCGTCTTTACGGGCGTCGGCGTGGCGATCCTGATGTCGGGCACGCTTGTGCCGACCTTGCTTGAATTCGGGTTGGCTGCGGCCTGGACGGGGCTCGCAATCGTCGGCACGGTCGGCGTGCTGATCGGCTGGTGGGGGTTGGCGGCGGCACGCGATGCGCCGGCACCGGAACGCGATATATCGCCGCCGATCGATTGGGCATCGTCTCGCTTGGTCGCAGCGCAGGGGCTTTTTGCGGTCGGCCTCGTGCCGCATTCGATTTATTGGGTCGATTACGTCGCGCGCGGGCTCGATCTCGGCATGGGGCAGGGCGGGTTTCAGTGGGTGCTGGTCGGCGTCGGCGCAGTCGGCGGCACCTATCTGTGTGGCTGGCTGGCCGACCGGATCGGATTTGCCTCCGCGCTGGTGCTGGTCTTCGGCGTGCTGGCCGTAGGGATCGCGGTTCCCGTGATTTATCCCGTAGGTGCAGCGCTCGTCGCGTCATCGCTGATTTTCGGCGGGCAGCCGGGCCTGTCCGCGGTGATTGCCGGCCGTGCGCGGCAGATCGTCGGCGCGCGCGATATGCCGCATGTCTGGCGGCGGATGGTGCTGTCGGTCGGTATTTCGCAAACCGTGAGCGGCTACGCGCTGGTCGCCCTCTTCAACGCGACTGGCAGTTATACGCCGGTGTTTTTGATTGGCGGTGCGGCCATGGCACTGGGCGCGGTTCTCTCTCTGCCTATTTGGGCTAGATCGTAGGCTCGGCAATGCCCGCTTGTCGGCAGGCGGCGACCACGGTGTTGCGCAGCAGCACGGCGATGGTCATCGGGCCGACGCCGCCGGGGACCGGCGTGATGGCGCCCGCCACCGCCGCCGCTTCGGCAAACGCGACATCGCCGACCAGCCGGGTCTTGCCTTCTTCCGCGCCGGGCACCCGATTGATGCCGACATCGATTACGGTCGCGCCCGGTTTGATCCAGTCGCCGCGGATCATCTCCGGCCGGCCGACGGCGGCGACCAGGATATCGGCGCGGCGGCAGACATCGGGCAGGTTGCGCGTGCGCGAATGGGCCACAGTGACGGTGCAGTTCGCGCCGATCAGCAGTGCTGCCATCGGCTTGCCGACGATGTTCGAGCGCCCGACGATCACCGCCTCCAGCCCCGAGAGGTCGCCGAGCCGGTCCTGCAGCATCATCAGGCAACCAAGCGGCGTGCACGGAACCATCGCGGCGGCGCCGGTGGCGAGCCGGCCCGTATTGATCACATGGAAGCCGTCGACATCCTTGTCCGGGTCGACCGCATCGATCACCGCCTGTTCCTCGATATGGTCGGGCAGAGGCAGCTGGACCAGAATGCCGTGCACTGCGTCGTCGGCGTTCAGCCGGTCGATGAGGTCGAGCAGTTCCTGTTGCGTCGTCTCCACCGGCAACCGGTGCTCGAAACTCTGCATGCCGCAGGCGACTGTCTGTTTCGCTTTGTTGCGGACATAGACCTGACTGGCGGGATCTTCGCCGACCAGCACGACGGCGAGGCCCGGTACGAGGGCATGATCCAGTTTGATCGTCGCGACGGCCTCGGTGATTCGCGCGCGAAGCCCTTCGGCGAATGCCTTGCCGTCGATGATGTTTTTCCTATCCGTCATGTTCCGCCACCCATTCGTCGAGAGTTTGCTTCAATGTGTCGGGATCGCCCGCAATATGGATCGTTTTCCACCGGTTTGTCGTACCCATTGTCAGCGTAAAGGCCGATTTTGGCAGGCGCCATGCTTTTGCGAGAAGAGCGATGAGCGCCGCGTTGGCCTTGCCGCGCTCCGGCGCTGCTGTCACCTCGACCTTGAGTGCGGACGAGCCGTCTGCCTGGCAGACAGTGCCGGTGACCCGGTTCTTCTTTGCCTTTGGCGTCAGGCGGATCGCCGCGGTGGCGCCGTCCGCCACGCACCGGATCGGCGAGCCGGTCAAAATCCGGTAAATTCGTGCAACAGATTTCGAGCGAAAAGAAGGAGCAAGATCAACACGATGGGCGAAATATCGATGCCGCCAAGGTTGGGCATGAACCGCCGGATTGGCCGCAATGCCGGTTCGGTGATCCGATACAGAAACTCGCCAATCGTATAGACGACCCGGTTCTGCGTATTGACCACGTTAAACGCGACGAGCCAGCTCAGTATGGCTGAAATGATCAGGCACCAGATATAAAGGCTTATGACGGTGTCGATCAGCCAAATAAGTGATTGCATAGTGTTTTTCGCCCGGTCGTTGGAGGGGGGCCGGCGGAGAAACTACCGCCTGGAGCAAGACCTAGGCAACCCTCTCAATGCGTAGATCTCCGGCAAGACGAATACTTGACACCGTACCGTGAGACTAACATATTCCGGCCACTTCGTGCGGGCCGTTAGCCCGCCGGTGAGGGGCCGTAGCTCAGATGGGAGAGCGCCGCGTTCGCAATGCGGAGGTCAGGGGTTCGATTCCCCTCGGCTCCACCACCCGCTTCCCGGCGAACCGGGATCCATAAAACTGCTCGCCGTAAAGGCCCTGGTTTCTGGGGACCTGGCGCGATGTCAGCGTCTGTCTTTGATCCGGGAGACCCCCTCAGTTCCCCAAACCTGCGCCATTTCGGCCACGAGTCTCCGTTGGCTGTTTTCGGAGTCCATAACTTTTGGCGACTGGGTTTAGACGAATCCGAGAATGCAACGTTGTTCCGCCCATGATATGGGCAGATCGCCGATCCGTTTGAGCCGACTGGCCGTCAATTCTGTGGGCTGGCGACCGTAAAGGATCGCCTCGACGATGTCGGGTGCGAGTAATCCGAGGGGTAGGATTCGGCTGACATCGCCCTGGTTGACGCCTTGATCTGCGGCGAGTTCGCGGACCGATTTCACATCCCCGTCCTTGATCTGAGCGAACCAATGTCGGCCCTGCGCGACAGCCGCGATGAGATGCGGATCAGGAGCCAGGGGTCTTTTCCGGTCGTCGGTGATGACGAGCTTCATCTCCACGCCGCGCCGCTTGAACTTGACCGGAATTTCTAACCGAAGTTCCTCTTCTTTGAACATCGCCGTCTTAGCCTTTACATCATCAAGACGGCCGTGTCTCAACATCGCATGCAAAACCTGTGAGCGTTGAATGATGCTAACCCGATTTTGTTGAACCTCGACGCGTTTAACCACCTCAAGAAGGAAGCTGCGCTGATTGGCTGTCCCGTTTTTTTGGAACCGGTCGCCCAAGCGGCGGGCCTCAGACAACATCTCCTGTATGCTCGCGCCTGTCAGGTGGAAGGCTTTTGTCAGGCGAAGCCTGTCATGCAGGAATGAACGCAATTCAGTGAGTACGATTTCCTCGATCATTGGCGCAGGCAAACGCCACCCCGTATCGGATGCGCTCTCTGGCACTGGTTTCGAGACGTAGTAACGATATCGTCGACCCGCCTTGTTGGCATGCGAGGGAACCATCCGGTCGCCGTATTCATCGAAGAGGATTCCGGCCAGCAGGCTCGGAGACTTCGCGTTGGTGTTGCGGTGGCGGACGACGGCATTTCGGCTGAGCTGTTCCTGCACGGCGCCCCAGGTTTCATGATCGATGATGGCGCTATGTTCGCCATCGTGAAGTTGGCCCTTGTGGACGATCTTGCCGATATAGACCGGGTTCGCCAGCAGCTTGTAGATATGCCCCGGTGTAAAGGGTTCGCCGCCTTTCCTTGCGCCATTTTGCGGGCGGCGAAGCTTCGTTCTTAACCCGCGCCGGTCGGCCTCGTTCTTCACGAGACTGACGCTTGCATGCTTTAGATAGAGCCGGAACAGCGCGCGGACCGTTTCCGCTTCGACGTCGTTGACGATCAGCTTGCGGTTGACGACATCGTAGCCCAGGGGCACGACACCGCCCATCCACATGCCTTTCCGCTTGGAAGCGGCAATCTTGTCGCGGATGCGCTCGCCGGTAACCTCGCGTTCGAACTGCGCGAAGGACAGCAGCATATTGAGCGTGAGCCGTCCCATCGAGGTCGTGGTGTTGAACTGCTGGGTGATCGAGACGAAGGACACGTCGTTCGCATCGAACAGCTCAACGATCCTGGCGAAGTCGGCTAGCGACCGGGTGAGCCGGTCTACCTTGTAGACGACGATAGTGTCGACCTTACCCGCATTGATGTCCGCAAGCAGATGTTGAAGGGCGGGCCGGTCCATTGTCCCGCCGGAATAGGCGCCATCGTCGTATCGTGTCTTGATCAGGCGCCATCCTTCGCCCGCCTGACTTGCGATATAGGCTTCGCAGGCCTCGCGCTGGGCATCCAGACTGTTGAAAGCCTGATCGAGGCCTTCGTCGGTGGATTTGCGAGTGTAGATCGCACAGCGTAGGCGGCTGCTCATGGCGAATCAGCTGAAGTGAGACCGAAGAACCGTGGCCCGGACCATCGCGCGCCGGTAATTGCGCGCGCGATGGCGGATAACGACCGGTGCCGGTTGCCGTTCCAGATGAACCCGCCCTCAGTCACCTCGACCATATGGCTGACGCCATTCCACTCGCGGACCAGCCGCGCGCCCGGTTGGAGTGAAGGCGGCGCTTTGTGCTCGCCGTTGTCCGTGCCGTTGACGATGGCCTTGAGCCGGCGGTCCGTAGCAGGCTTTAGGCCACCGTATCGCTTCATCTGTATTTCGTATGCGATGGCGCGGATGAGAAGATGCCGGCTGATCCCCTTGGGTGGTTCGGCACGATAAGTAGCCTGCCAGCGCTCCATCAGCGCCGAGCGGGCGAGATCGGCTAGCAAACCGATCTCCCGCTCTACGTTGCTATTCCTTATCGTCATGAGTGTCGACATCACAGGTCTGACCGGGACATTGATCCCTGCTCGGCGTTTCTCCTACACCTTTCCGAACACGTGCGGTGCGCTGTAGATCGCGCAGCGCCTTTTCATAAGTGCGCAAGGGGCGCTGCAGATAGGGACTCACATTCGGGTCGTAATCGGTGATCGGTTCGTTGCGGCACATGGTTCAGCCCTCCGCTGCGATGCGGTAAACGCGGCCGCGCTCGGCGCTCTTTTCGGACATCACCGTCAAGCCGAGCTTCTTCTTCAGCGCGCCGCTGATCGCGCCGCGCACAGAATGGGCTTGCCAGCCCAAAGTCTGGCTCAATTCGTCAATACTGGCGCCACTGTCCTGTTTTAGTAAATCGATTAGCATCGTTTGTTTGCTGCGCTTTCGATTAGGCTTCGCGTCGGCAGGCGTTTCCACTGGATCGATGCCGATCGCGGCGAGGCCCGTATCGGTAATGACAAGCGTCAGGCGGGTATCGCCGTCTTCGCGCCAGATTTGGTCTTTTGCTTTGGCATGCCGTTCGGAGATCAGACCGCGCTTGATCAGGCTTTTTATCGTATTCGCCGAAGCGCCCTTATTGGCTTTTAGGGACTGGCGCAGGGGCAAAACTGCACCGTCGGCGCGTTCGGCGGCAGAGGATAGGATTACAAGCTGGGTGTCGGTAAGTTTAGGCATGGGGGTTTCTCCGTGTGTGATGCACCGCGATCGTCGCGGCGCTCCCACTGCCCATTGCCCGGATGGCGGGTCTTACCGGGGTGGCGGGCCGACCCTGAACCGGCGGCGCGCCGTTACCTGCCCCCATTCATGCTTGCTATACCAAGGAAGTCCAGTCCTTCAGGAAGATGCTTCGATCCCGCCCCGTGGATCGTCATCAGGCTTTCCAGCAATTACCAGTGCGGCGTCGGCTAGGGCTGCAAGGTTGTGCGCTACCGCCCGGAGCCGGCGCGCGACGCTCACATAGTCAGCGGCGGCCAATTCGGCCGACTGACCTGCAATGGCGCATTCAAGCGCCGCCTCTATTCGTGCCGTTGCTTCGACAAAAAGCAATTGCGTGAGTTCCCGCCGATCCGCATCCATGGCCCAATTCCATAAAGACAGGCCACACACGCTTGCCCGGACCGCAAAGTCCAGAAACTTATCGATTGGCTCACTGGGGTAGCGTTATTCATGCGCTCCTGTCGTAGACATGCTTGGCGAGCGCGGTTCTCACAAAAAAAAGACTGCCTAGCTTTTCTTCTTCCCCGACCTACCGGACGTCACTTCATTAGGATTCCACGGCAGGTCGGTCGTATTTTCCAAATGGGCTTCAGCAGGGGTTAGTCTATCCCGCTTTGGCATTACCCTATTTACTCTGCGAAAGGCTTCCATGACTTCGGCCGATCCCCTGAATTCGGCGTGCTGCCTCAAAATTTCTTCCGCTCGACCGGGGTTGGCGGCGGCATCATCGATATATTCCCGATCAATCTCCAAAATTCCGGAGATCAGCGAAGCCAAACTGTTTTCTCTTTTTTCAACAGCTACCTTAAGAAGGTCGATAGCAAGCTTAGCCGATCGGAAGTCGCCTTTGGCGGCTTTGAGAGCCAATTGGTCGTAGATTGCGAGGATTATCGGCACCTTGGTTTGTTTGCCACCGCGAAATACCGGGACTTCCTGCTCCAGGCTCGCGATTAAATCCTCATCGAACTGATCGGAAGAAAAATATCTGATTTTCTTCTTCTTCGGCGCTCCCTTGGGATTGCCCGATTGGCCCGGCTTGAACTGATGTTCTTTGGGTGGCCTGCCATAGCCGACCGTATAGTTGCTGGAGCCTTCGGCCTCACCCATTGCACGGGCCCATTCTTCATCGCTGACCGTATCTTTATGGCGATCGCCCTTTTTATCACCTGCCATTTGCCATGCCTCCTTTCTTAATCTTCAATCCGCATCGCTCATTCTGATCACTGACTTGCTTTCCCGACTCTCCGGCTCCGGGATTCACGCCACCGTCACGCCAGCGCGTTGAACGGCAAGCCACTATCGGCGACCACGGCGTCAATACCGGTTTCCTTTTGAAAGCGCCGGATGATCGTATCCACGTAATGGGGATCCAACTCGATGGCGCGGGCATGCCGCCCGGTCTTCTCCGCGGCGAGTATCGTGCTGCCGCTGCCGGCGAACGGATCCAATATGATGCCGCCGCGCTTCGACGCATCGTGTATCGCATCGGCGACCAGCGCGACCGGCTTTACCGTGGGATGCAGCGCCAAATCCCGCCCGCGTCCGCCCGCCAGACTGCTGGCGCCGGGATAATCCCAGACATTGGTGCGCGAACGCCCATAGCGGCCGAGCTCGACATTGTTGATATGCGTTGCCGTTCCGTTCTTGAACACGAACACCAGCTCGTGCTTGGAGCGATAGAACGAGCCCATGCCGCCATTGTTCTTGTTCCAGACGCACAGGTTCTTGAATTCCCGATAGATCGCCCGGCCAGCACCCAGGATTTCAAAGGCATGGCGCCAATCCATGCAGAGGTAATGCAGCGAGCCATCCAGGCTGAAGTCGGCCATATGCCTAAAGGCGGTGCGCAGGAAGCCGGTGAATTCGCTTTCGCTCATCTCGCCGCACGCCATGGCGAAATCATCGTGCTTGATCTTGCCGAGCCCGCTCACATGGCCCGCGATCGGCACGTTATATGGCGGATCCGTGAAGACCATCTGGGCTTTTTCATCTCCCATCAGCGCTGCATAGCTCTCCCGCTTCAAGGCGTCGCCGCAGAGCAGTAAGTGGTCGCCCAGCCGCCACAGATCGCCAAGCACGCTTACTGCCGGCCTGCTTCGGTCCGGACCTTCGAACGCCGGTTCCGGTTCATCTGGCGTATCATCCTCCTCGAGACTACCGATCAACAGATCGATCTCGGCGGTCTCGAAGCCGGTGAGGTCCAGATCGAAACCCAGATCCAGCGTGCTCAGCACCTGCAGTTCGGTCGCCAGTATGGCATCGTCCCAACCGGCCAGCTCCGCAAGCCGGTTGTCGGCGATGATGTAGGCGCGCACCTGCTCCGGGCTTAAGTGCTCCAGCCGGATCGTCGGAACAGACGTTCGCCCAAGGAGCTTGGCGGCCTCGACCCGGCCGTGCCCGGCGATGATGCGGCCCACGCCGTCGATCAGGATCGGGTTGGTGAAGCCGAATTCCTTAATGCTGGCCGCGATTTGCCTGATCTGCTTCTTCGAATGTGTCCGTGCGTTGCGCGGGTATGGCTTCAGTTCATCGATACGGTGCTCGGCTATTTCCAATCTTTGCAATAGATCGCTCATGAATGTTGTCCTCGGCAGTTTCGCTACGCGTCTCTTCCAGTCGTTGGAATCGGCAGGTTTAGCGCTCGTCAATCGGCGGAGGCCGACGATCGTAGGATTGCCGGACAACTCGTGTGGGAGTATGGGAAAGTTTGTACCGGGGGCGAGCGAGAACGGCTCAGCTGCTCTTAAAGCGCTCGACCGCCCGGCGGACTTCGGTAAAGATCCGTGTCGGTAAGATCTCTGGCTGATTGTTTTTCTTCAGGGTTCGGTTGATCGGACCGAAGACCATCGTCACGAACCGTCCCGCTTTCGAGTTGAGCGCTTCGGTATTGTCGGCACGGGAAACCACCGAGTGGGTTGGAGCCTTACCGGTTATCTTGTGATAGAGATCCAGCACATCATCGACGGCAAGCGAAAGATTGATTGCATAGTCCGGGCCGCGCTGCCTTTGCAGATGAGGCAGATATTCCTCGACGGCCGCGCGCATATAGCCAGTGGCGATATCAATATCCACATCGCCACTGGCGCGCTTTACCTCTTCAATGAGGTGGAATGCACTTTCCACACCCAAACCTTTCATCCAGGAGCGGTCCGAATACAATTGTAACGCGTCCATCAGCGCGCTTTCGGCTCGGTGATTGAGTGCATCAAGTGCCTGGACAAAATCCTCTGCTTTCGCTAGCCGCCTCAGCGCTTCATTGCGTTCGGCGCGCGTTGGTCCTTCTTCGTCCTGTGCCCGGCGCGCGAAATATATCTGGCCAATACCCTCCACGGCGGCCTTGAGCGAGGCGATATCCTCTTCACGGGAAACGTCCAGAAACGCCGCAAGCGCTTTCGCTTCGGAGTCTTCGATCATAAATATAGGCGGCTCTTGCGGCACGATCTCGCCCCAGCGGGGATCGATTTTACGAGGCATGGCGATGTCCATAAATTTGCCCGCATCATAACAGGGTTCGAAGTCGGTCGCCGCTAGTAAACGCCTCTCCTGCAAACGCCCTCGACCTAGATCGATCGCTTCTGAATTGCAGCAGGTTTCGCATTCATACAACGGACGCTACGCTGATTTTACACCTTTTCCACAAATTAGGCCCGGCTGTCTATCGCCGCCAGAAGCCGTTCGCAGACTTCCACGAGGGTGCGGCAGCGGTAGGGTGTGTAACGGTCGTTCGAGGTCGACTTTGCGCTGGGCGTCAGCACCAGCTTGTCGGGCCTGCGGTTCGAGACGTCTTCGAGTTCTGCGTTGGGTACGAGCCAAGCAGACCGGATCCCTTGACCCGCCGCGTCGAGGAGGATCCCGAGCATATAGGCGTCGGCCTGGATCGTGAACGTGGCGCGCCGTACATTGAACTCCACGGTTTGGGCTTTCTTGTTGTCGACATCGGTCCGGCTTTTGATCTGGATTGTCAAAGCCGCGGCCGTCACCTTGTCGAGCAGAACGAGGTCGACCCCGTCATCGTCCGCGAGCGGCAGGAAGGGCGACAGCCGCCCGCCCGAGGCTAGCATGAGCTGGGAAGCGACAAGGGTCTCGCCGACCTTGCCGATCTGGCTCGTGGTCAACGCCGTCATCCTGGGGGCCGTTTTGAAGGGACTGTTCATAGTCACAGCAACGCTTGCGCGGGGGCGGAAGTCAACTGAATTGTGACTCATAGTCTGTAGACCAAAAATCTGCAATCCGGCCTCCTGCGATGCATGGACATCCGCAAGCAGGTGGGGATCAACCTTAGACGCCTCAGGCTGGAGAAGGGGTGGTCGCAGGAGGATATGGCTTTCGAATCAGGCCTGCATCGCACCTATGTGAGCGGCATCGAGCGCGGTGTCCGGAACCCGACGCTGCTGATCCTCGAAAAGCTGGCGACGACACTCGGCGTGGCGCCAGCAGAGCTGGTGGCGCACCGCAGGCGCTGATCCATGATATGTCGTTTTCTGAATAGTTCGACCTGGCGCTGATGCGTCGTTGCGCAGATTCCGACAATCTTTATCCGGAACGCGGCTAGTGCCCCTTGGGCAATTCCAGCAGAGCGGCGGGCTCGACACCCAGCGCATGTGCGATCTTGGCGATCACCGTGACCGTGGGGTTCGTGACGGCGCGCTCGACCTGCGAAATGTAGGTGCGGTGCACGCCCGCCCTGTGCGCCAGCTCTTCCTGCGACCAGACGCGCTCCTGCCTGAACGCGCGCACGTTGTGAGCGACCACCTGTCGATAATCCATACCCGACCTGTGGCCGCTTGTAGATTTTACGTCTACAGCGTATGACTCTCATTTTATTAACGAAGAGTTAAGACTTGCACGCTATGGTGAGGGTCATGATCACCGACACCATCGCCGAAGAAGCCAAATCGCTCCGCCAGTCCCACGGTAACGAAGCCATGCTCGTGGCTATCGAGAGGTCGCTCATGGCGTGGGCGAAGGGTGAAGGTTCCGAAGCCGAGTTTTGGGAAGCGGTGGCCCTGGCCGCCGTGCAGCCGGAATCCTGTGATGCCTGATCACCCGGTTCCCAAGACGGAAGCCGAGAAACAGGCCGCCCGTACCGCCCTGGCCAAGGCCAGAGAGTTGGTAGATGCAGGCACCACCTCCCAAGACGCCGCCACGTTCTCGTGCGTGGACTGTCTACGATGGCGCGGCTGGGTGCTGGCCGTGCTGGAAGGCCGCGAGTCCGCGTGGCGGGCGATGTCCACGCCAGGGCAAGCCGCAAGGCTGACTCGCAAGACCCACGGCGACCATGCACGCGAAACCTGCCTAGCCCGCGCCGAGGCGGCGGACACGGAGGCCGACGCGGCGTACTGGAACGAAGTAGCGTCCCTGCTGTGACCGGTTGGCCAGGAGCGGGACGCAACCCACGCACGTCCGAGATGCGAAGCGGCAACAGAGCCAAACCGCGCGTTGAATGATTTCGGGCGGGTACCGGTGGCAATGATACGAAATCTGTCTCCGCCTATTGAGAAAACCGACAACAAAGGAGATTTGAGAAATGCCTAAATCAGAATGTGAAAATTGCGGAGCAGATTACTTTTGGTCCTGGGACGAAGCCTTTTACAAACACGGTTTCAATGGCGGCAATCGCTAAATAGAAAGTGAGCGCCGCGTTCAAGCCCTACCGTACCTTATGAACTTTTTTTGAAGCGACATCCGCGTCGCGCTGCATTACACGCCGAGTTGTGCCGACTATTGAGACCGCCGCTTCCGTAACGCCGCCAAAGTGTGAGCTGGTGTTAGGCGGCCTTTTTACGCCGTGCAAAACCGAGGCCTGCGAGGCCAAGGCCGAAGAGAGCCAACGTGCCAGGCTCGGGAATCCGGTTAGAGACATGTGCCTGAAACGTGACGTCATCAAAGCCGAAGGTACTGCAATCATTCCCTTGGATTTCACAGGCGCCGACACCCAGCGGCGCACTAATTTTAAATGACGTTATATTTGTCCATCCCGTCAATACGCTGAAATCGATAAGGCCAACGAAGGGATCGCTTACCGTGTGCGTTGCGCCTGAAGACGCGGCGAAGGTCACGGTCAGACCAAGCCCGGCGTTGTCCGGATCCAACAAGAACCCTTCCGAGAAAACGCTCAGCAGATCGAATGCGCCGCCCGAAAATACGAAAGATACCTCTTCAGCGTTATTGCCTGTATGGATGCCGGCGGCATTGTCCGCTGGGCTGCCGAAAGAGTCTGCGAAATGGTCGTAGTGATTGCCAGCAACGCTACCCGTGTTAAGCGGTGTCATCGTCAAACCATTTTGAGAAAACGGAAGTGACGGGGTTGAGGTTGTCGGCTGCGTCCCAAAATCCATGACAAGAGCATAGGAAGATCCGGACGCGATTGTTAAAAATCCAGCAACAACGCCACTAATAGCGATATGTTTCAAATGCTTGTTCATCGTTTTCTCCCCAAATTCAAACGGGAACGTCCAAAGTTCTACGCTAACAGGACTGGGCCTTACCGCGCTTCCTGCATATAGGGGAGAAATACAACATTTTCTGTTTTGAAACCGTCCAGTTCCTGCATTAGGGCGCGGCCAAGGCCAAAATTGAAGTCGAGGAATTGACAAACACCGGAGGTGATACTAGTTAGTTATTAATCACTAATTAGGATCATGTTCGATGCGTATCCGCAAATCAGCCGAAACCCGCAAGGCCGAAATCATAGACGCCACCCTTCGCCTGGCCGACAAGCTTGGTCCTGACCGGGTGACGACCGAGACGATCGCGGACGCTGTGGGCCTGACCCAACCGGGAATATTCCGGCACTTCCCGAAGAAACAGGATCTGTGGGAAGCAGTCGCCGCGCGCGTTGGGACGATGATGGAAGCGCGGTGGAAGAAGGCTCACAACAGCGACGCCTTGGCGATGGACAGGATTCGTGCACTCATTGGCGCTCAGTTGCGATTGATTCAATCCACGCCTGCGATTCCAGCCATCCTCTTTTCGCGAGAGCTGCACACCAAGAACAAGGGCCTCCGCACGGCCTTCTTCGGACTCATGAGCCGCTTCCACCGGCTGATCGCCGGTCTGGTAACGCAAGCATGCGCTGTGGGTGAGCTGCGCGACGATCTCGACCCGGACGATGCCGCTTACCTTATCATTGGCCTTGTTCAGGGCCTTGCCGTGAGATGGTCCATCAGTGGCCGGAACTTCGACCTGACAAAAGAAGGAAACCGCCTTCTTGAACTGCAACTGAAGGGCCTCGCTTTTGGAAGGGCGGGCGCCGATGGAGAAAGGGGCGCATCATGAGAAAACGTCTTTTCCGGTATCTTCTGCCCCTGCTGGGGATCGGCGCGGCCAGCGCCGCCGTGTTCCTGTTCGTCTTTATGCGCCCGTTGCCGGTGGAGGTCGCACGACCCGCCGAGAATGTGCCGATACAGGTCTTCGGCCTCGGCACCGTAGAGGCGCGCATCCTCTCGAAAATCGGCTTCGAGGTCGGTGCCGCGCTTGTCGAGTTGAATGCCGATCATGGCGACCAGGTGAAAGAAGGCGATGTCCTGGCGCGCCTACACATCGCCGAACAGGAAGCCCGCGTCGCCAAGGCCGGGGCCGGAATGGTCAACGGAGAAGCGACGGTAAAGATGGCGGAGGCCGCCGTCGGTAAGGCGCGCGCGGTTCTGGCTCAGAAGAAGCAGACCAACAAGCGTAAACAGACGCTCGTCGCCCGGCGGACGGTCTCGGTAGAGGCTGGCGAGGAAGCGCAGATGGAAGAAGAGGTCGCCGACGCTGAGCTGGCCGTGGCGATCAGCGACGTTGAGGTTGCAAAAGCCTCTCTCGAAGATGCCAAAGCGCAGTATGAGCTGGAGAAGGTTCTTCTCGATCATCACGTGCTCAGAGCGCCCTACGACGCGATTGTCGTCCAGCGTCACAAGGAGCTGGGCTCGGTCCTGAGCCCCGGCGAGGCGCTGTTCACGCTGGTGGCGCCGGAAACGATTTGGGCGTTGGCCTATGTGGATGAAGCGCGCGCTGGCGATCTGCGGGTTGGCCAGCTCGCGGAAGTCCGTCTGCGCTCCCTGCCTCGGCAGATGTTCGAGGGCCATGTGACCCGCATCGGCATTGAAAGCGACCGGGTGAGTGAAGAGCGCCGCGTCTATATCGCCTGCGACCGCTGCCCCGAAAGCTTCCATCTCGGCGAACAGGCCGAAGTCTTCATCACGACCGGCGTACTCGACAAGGCGCTTCTGGTGCCGGAAACGGCTGTTGAGCATTTTAGCGGAACCGACGGCACGGTCTGGACCGTGGAGGACGGCGCGCTGCAACGCCGTGAGGTAAAGGTTGGGCACAGGACGCTCGATTCCCGGCTTGAAATTACTAGCGGCCTGCCGGACGGCGCACGCGTCGTCAGTACCTTGCGTCCGGGGCTGCGAGAAGGACGCGCGGCGAAGGTGCTGGAGGATACCTCGCCATGAATCTGGCTTACCGGGATATCCGGCACAATCTCGGGCGCTTTCTGCTCACCTGTTTCGGGCTAAGCTTGCTGCTGGGCGTCGTCCTGTCCATGATCGGGATTTACCGGGGGCTGGTCGAAGATGCGCTGACGCTCGTTCGCACGCCCGCCGTCGATGTCTGGGTCGTGGAATCGGGTACGCGCGGGCCTTTTGCCGAATCCTCGCGCATTCCCGGCGATACGCGGGAGGCCATTGCCCGCCTTCAGGGCGTCAGCGCGGCGGGCAGTGTGACCTATCAGTCCGCTGAGACACGCCACGGCAGCGAAAAACTCCGGCTTTATGTCGTCGGTTACGAACCCGGACGCCCCGGCGGACCTGACCGGATCGCCGGCGGGCGACCGATTGGCCGGAGCCATTATGAAATGGTAGCGGACAAGCGGACAGGGCTCTCAACCGGCAGTCGTGTGGAACTGGGCCGCGACACCTTCACCGTCGTCGGCCTGACCGATGATCAGGTCTCATCCGGCGGCGATCCGGTCATCTACATCACGCTAAAGGATTCCCAACAGCTTCAATTCGAACTCGCCCCGCCGGCGGCGCGGCGGGAGATCGCGCGCGGCAGCAGCCCCGGCGACACGGACACGATCAACGCGGTTATCGCCCGCGTTTCCCCGAATGTTTCGCCCGAAAGTGTGGCTGAAGCGGCACGGCGCTGGAAGCATCTTGCGGCCATGAGCCAGGCCGAGCAGGAACGCATCCTGACGCGTTCCGTCGTCGAACGCGCGCGCAAGCAAATTGGGCTGTTCACAGCCCTGCTTCTGATCGTCTCGGCGGTCATCATCGCGCTGATCCTCTACACGATGACCATGGACAAGCTGCGGGAGATCGCCACCCTCAAACTGATTGGCGCACCGGACCGGACCATTGTCGGGCTTATCTTACAACAAGCTCTGGCAATGGGAACGATCGGCTTCGGTTTCGGCGCATTGCTGATCACGAGCATCAAAGACTATTTCCCGCGCCGTGTCGTGCTCCTGCCTGAAGATGGGCTCGCGCTGGCAGCGGCGGTGATTCTTGTTTGCGTCCTCTCCAGCGCCCTCGGGGTGCGGCTGGCACTCAAGGTCGATCCGGCAACGGCGTTGGGGGGATAACAATGAGCAATCCCGACAGCGAAACCCCGCTTGTGCAGGTGCGGAATGTCTCGAAGCATTTCGGTGACGGCGATACCCGCGTCGATGCTCTGCGCGATGTCAGCCTGGAGGTCCACCCCGGTGAGGTGGTGGCGCTGCTTGGGCCCAGCGGATCGGGTAAAACCACACTTCTGAACGTCATCGGGTGCATCTTGGAGCCCAGCACCGGCTGGTTAAGCCTTGATGGCGAGGTCGTCTATGACGGGCGCTGGCTGCGATCCGATCTGCGCAAACTCCGGCTGGAAAAGGTCGGTTTCATTTTCCAGTTCCACAACCTGCTCCCCTTCCTCGACAGCACCGATAACGTCGCCGTGGTTCTCAGTCTGGCCGGTTTCGGCAAGGATGAATCGAAACGGCGGGCGATTGAACTGTTGGACTATCTGGAAGTTGGACACCGCAAGAACGCGATGCCCGCCAATTTATCCGGAGGTGAGGCACAGCGGGTGGCGATTGCCCGCGCGCTTGCCAACCGCCCCCGGATCATTCTTGCTGACGAGCCGACGGCAGCGCTCGACTCCGAGCGTGCGGGGATCGTGATGGACCTGTTGCGCAAGGTCGCTGTCGAACAGGAGGCGGCGATCCTCGCCGTCACGCATGACGAGAAAATATTCGACCGCTTCGACCGCATCTTCCATTTGCGGGACGGACGGCTGGATGATCAGAACACCTGACAGAAAGAAATTGCCATGCCCGGAAAATACTCAGAATACCGTTTCATTCTGCTGGGGGCTTGTTCTCGCGGCCTGCGTTGCATTTGCCGGGTTCGCATGGGCTCAGAGCGCGGAACCTGTCTCGCCAAACAGACATGCTTCTACGTGATGCCGAACCGTCGCTAATAACCATAACCGGAAATTACAATTCAGCGATGCCGAACCGGCTTGATCTCTATCAACGCTCTGTTGCTGCAATTCGGCATAAATAGGCGAGCGGGCGTCGAGCGCGCCGGTTAGGCGTTCTACTCCGGCCAGGTCACACAACTTGGCCTATGAGGAAGAATCAATGGACCTCGGCTATTTCATGATACCGTCACATCCGCCGGAGAGAAAACCGTACGACTGGAACCAGTATGACCTACAGGCTCTTCGATGGGGCGACGAACTCGGCGTCAGCGAAGCCTGGGTCGGCGAGCATTTCACTGTCGCCTGGGAACCCAACCCTGCGCCTGATCTGACGATTGCTCAGGCATTGCTTCAGACCAAGCACATCAAGCTCGCTCCCGGCGCTCACCTGCTGCCGTATCACCATCCCGTCGAGCTGGCTCATCGGGTCGCCTTCCTCGATCACTTGGCGCAGGGACGCCTGCAGCTCGGCGTCGCCGCCGGTGACCACCTGGGCGACTTCATGGCGTTCGGCGTCGACGGCCAGCACGGCGAGAACCACGTCATGATGCGCGAGGCCCTCGACATCATGCTGGGGATCTGGGCGGCGGAAGGCGAGTTCAAGTTCAGCGGCAAGTACTGGAACGTGTACCTCCCGCCGGAGATGATCGAGGGCAACTATCGTCATCACATGCATACCTTCACCAAGCCGCATCCGCCGATCGGCATGCCGGTGGTGTTGCCGGCGTCGGAGGCGATCAAGCTCGCCGGTGCGCGCGGGTACATGCCGTTGAGCATTCATTTCAACGATGCGTACACACTTGGTCTCTGGGAGAGCTATGCGGAGTCTGCGGAAGCCGCAGGAATCAAAGCCGACCGCAACAAGTGGCGCCTTTACACCGAGATACTGGTTGCCGATACCGATGCGGAGGCCGAGCGTCTAGCCTTCGAGGGGCCGCTCGGCAGAGCTTGCCGCGAGTATCTGTGGCAGTTCTGCAAGGCGTTCGGCTTCCTCAAGCATTTGAAGCACGACCCGTCGATGTCGGATGAGGAGGTGACGCCGGAATACTTCATGAGGACGAGCTGGATCATCGGGTCGGTCGAAACGGTCACCGACAGGATCGTCGAGATGTACGAGACCGTCGGCGGCTTCGGCACCTTACTGTGGAGCCCGACCGACTGGGGCGACCAGCCCGAGCGGATGCGCCATACGCTGGAGTTGCTTACCAAAGAAGTACTCCCGCGTGCGAACAAGAGAGTGAAGCCGCTCCCGACGCCGGCATAAGTCCGTCCGGCCCGAGGGCAAGCTGTGTTACTCAGCTAGATGCCTCAGACAGGCTCAAGGCGGGAGCAGGATTCCTGCTAATTTGGGCTGGAGAAGGAAGAAAGTAACTCTATGAGGTCGAAAATGACCGAAGAAAACAAGGAATTCGCACAGAAGTTTCTGAACACCATGGATGCGCAAGATTGGCATGCTTTTAGAGAAATGATGTCTCCTGAACATAGATTCAATTCGCCTCTTGGCCCGCCAATGGGACGTGATGAGCACGTTGGCGTAGACAGGGATTTCTTTAAGTCCTTCGACGCCAAGCACCATATTCTCGATATCGTGGCGGAAGGAGACAAAGTAGCGTTTCGCGGCAAGACCACCATGGTGCACAAAGGAGAATTTCAAGGCATCCCTCCAACAGGGAAGCATATAGAGTTGCACTGGCTAGACATTATGCGCATTGAGGATGGGAAGAATGCAGAAGAATGGCTTTCCCTGGACCTGATGGGTCTCATGCAGCAATTGGAGGCATAACGCTTTCAATGAGGTTTTAAAGACGGTTTGGGGGCTTAAGGGAGGATGGTTTTCGGGCGCGGGATCGCCGCCTAGCGAGCTTGGCTGAGCTGTGTTGCCAACTATCCGTGGAGATGAAGGAGAGCAACAATGACACGCATCAAAGGACGAAACGATGGTCCTGGTGGCCGCAATGAGCATTATGATATCGGTGGCCGAAAGAACGTACCGCGTCGAAATGTAGTCGCCGAGATAAAGCGAGGTGAACATCCCGGCGCTCATGTTGCGAATATTAATGGACGTGAATACGCACGGGATAACCCTGACGGATCAAAATCGGACAATGTGAACAGAGGTAAATAAACTCACTGCTGTAATACACGCATCCTGGCAAGGGAGCCGCTGCGCTCTCCCGTTGTATCCCTCTCGCCGTGGCGCGCATCAGGCATCAAGCCTTTGTGTGCCAGATGAACATATCGCCGTTCAATCACTCGAAAGCGTCTGGCCTTTGAATCGTCATTCAGGGAGATTTCACTCTCCCCGAAACCCCATTGGGCAGGGCTTGGAGATATGACTTCTCTACCTTGTCTGTAATCGGAATGGTAATACAGGTTTGCGTATCGGTTTCATTCCGATGTGGTTCCGTGTTCCACCAGGACACGGAAGGCGATGATGCGTCATTCATGGCCCGGTTTTTTTATGCCGACCGAGGCGGCCTCGGCGGTCATTTGCAAGGCGTATTATATTATTCCGCTGCGCCGCATCATCCGCGGAATGTCCGAAATAGGGTGCTGAAGAGACGTGAACCACGTGCCGCCAAACCGGCGCTAATAGCCACATCCAGAAGTTCGACGGTGTCGAAATCCCGTCAGTTCAAAGGCCGAAATTGACCCACAACTGCCGTTCAGTTTTCTAGCCGAACCAACCCTTGCGTTCAGCCGATTTTGAATACCAGATCAGAAATGCCGCAAGTAACAGCGGCATCAAAATAATCCCGATGATCTCGCCGGGCCCGAAGTCGATACCGACACCAAGAGCATGGATCATTGTTACAATGACGCCAAGCAACGATGCGATAAACACATAGAACGAAGCCGACTTCCTAAGCAGAAGCAGAAGGCCGCCGAGCGCGCCGCCGAAAACGGCAATCGCAAAACCGGCCGTCGCCCAAACTGGTCGGCCTTCGATGATCGCGCGCTCCGATGCCTGATAAGAATCGAGCATATCGGCATTCATCATCTGCAAGATGAAATTTACAACGCCGCCAACATTCCAGAGCAGCGCAACCACACCGATTACCCAGAAACTCCAGTGAACACGGCCAGTGGTCTGACCGGTCGTCGCATTGCTCATGTGTTGCCCGCCTGTAGCTCTGCGAGCAACTCATCGATGATTGCGTATCCTTTACCCCAACCGCCACTCATACCGTAAGCGTTCGGTCTGCCCGCTCTGTGATGGAGGTTAAGTGCCATTTAGTGTCCACCTAATTTAAGTGGACACGATCGGGGTTTTGTGGCGAAGGACGGGAAGCGGCGGCGGTGGAGTTCTGACGAGAAGCAGATGATTTGCGCGCAGACGCGTGTTCCGGGCGTTTCGGTTGCGCAGGTCGCACGTCGTTACAATGTCAACGCCAACCAGGTTTTCAACTGGCTGAAAGACCCTCGGTTCGCAGTTGGCGATGAGGGCGCGGGCGCGGACCGTTTCCTTCCGGTGGAGATCGTTAGGCCCGAAGGGCATGAAGCCGATCAGCGCGGTGCTGTCGATGGCAAGATCGAGATCGCGCTTGTCTGCGGTCATCGACTGAGTATCAGCGGTCCTTACGATCCAGAGGCGCTCGGGCGTCTGATCCGGAGCCTGTCCGAGTGATCCCAGTTCCGACGAACACGAAGGTCTGGCTCGCGTGCGGCGTGACGGACATGCGCAAGGGGTTCGTCACGCTTGCCGCGCAGGCTGAGAGGGTGTTGCGGCAGGATCCGTACAGCGGTCACCTGTTCGTGTTCCGCGGCCGTCGCGGCGACCTGATCAAGGTGATCTGGTGGGACGGCCAGGGGGCCTGCCTGTTCAGCAAGCGTCTGGAGAAAGGCAAGTTCGTATGGCCTGCGGCGAAGGACGGCAAGCTGTCTCTGACGCCGGCGCAACTGTCGATGCTGCTGGAAGGAATCGACTGGCGCATACCCAGGCGAACCTGGCGGCCGCTGACGGTGGGATGAGGAAAGCCGTTTCACAGCAATGGCTTGTCGATTAGCGGGGATTCCTGTGCGACCCCTATCTGGTAGATTGCCGTCATGCTCGACGATGCCAAGGACCTGCCGAACGACCCCGCCGTGCTGAAGGGGCTTGTGACCTCTCTGGCGTCGGAGTTGAAGTCCCGCGATATCCTGATCGAGAAGCTGAAGCATCAGCTTGCCGGGCTTCGTCGCCACCAATTCGGTTCGCGGTCGGAAAGTCTCGACCAGCTCGAACTGATGCTGGAAGAGGAAGAGATCGCCCGGGCGGCGGAAGCGCCGGCTCGAAAGGATACAGAATCGCCAGCCGGGGAGAAGCGCCGGCCGAAGCGGCGTCCGCTACCGGATCATCTGCCGCGCAACGAGACCGTGCTGGCGGCCGGCGAGGTCTGCGTCTCCTGCGGCGGTGCGCTGAAGCGGCTTGGCGATGACGTGACCGAAGAACTGGAATATGTGCCGGGCCGCTTCGTCGTGAACCGGATCGTCCGCCCGCGCACGGCCTGCGCGTGCTGCGAGAGGTTCCATCAGGCGGCGCTGCCGTCGCGTCCGATCGAACGAGGGCGTCCCGGCCCCGGGTTGCTTGCTCATGTACTGGTCAGCAAGTACGCCGATCATCTGCCTCTCTACCGGCAATCTCGGATATTCGAGCGCGAAGGGATCGATCTGGACCGTTCGACGCTGGCCGGCTGGGTTGGTCAATCCGCGGCGCTGCTGGAACCGCTGGCCGACGCCATCGGGCGGCATGTCCTCGCGGGCCAGGCCATCTTCGCCGACGACACGCCGGTGAAACTGCTCTCTCCTGGCGCAGGCAAAACCAAAACGGCCCGCCTGTGGGTCTATGCCCGGGATGAAGGGCCCTGGGACGATGAAGCGCCGCCGGCGGCTTGGTATCGGTTCTCGACCGACCGAAAGGCCAAGCGGACCAAGGAGCACCTCGCGGACTACAAAGGCTGGATGCATGCCGATGGCTATGCCGGCTTCGAGGAATTGTACCGCTCGGGCCGCGTGAGAGAAGTCGCCTGCATGGCGCATATCCGACGCAAGTTCGTCGACGTGCACAAGAGCCAGGGTTCCGCCATCGCCGACGAGGCGATCAGGCGCATCGCAGACCTCTACGCCGTCGAGAAAGAGGCGCGTGGCCGGCCGCCGGACGAACGGGCGTGCATCAGACAGACCAAAGCTAGACCGATCTTCGACGATCTCGAAGCCTGGCTCCCCGCCCGGCTTCGCAAAATATCCGGCAAGACGCCGCTTGCCGCCGCGATCCGCTATGCCATCACGCGTCTCAAGCGGCTGAGGCCCTATCTCGACAATGGCACCTTGGAGATCGACAACAACGCTGCCGAACGCGCCATACGAGGCGTCGCGGTCGGGCGCAAGAACTGGCTGTTCGCCGGGTCACAACGCGGCGGCAGATCGGCCGCGATCACCTATACCCTCATCGAGACCGCCAGGCTCAACGACATCGATCCGCAGGCATGGCTGACCGACACACTTGCTCGCATCGCCGATCACAAGATCAACCGCATCGACGAACTGCTGCCCTGGCGTTACGCTCAAACGCGAGCGTAACGGGAACCGACGAACGACGGTAGGGCAGGATCACCGGATGCTCGTGACCGAGCGTACGAATGAGGTACAGATCATGTCGATAAGATATGTTGAAGGAATCGTGCCCGATCAGGAAGCCCTTGTCGCGCTTTACAGCGCGAACGGCTGGAGTTCGGCTAAGAAACCGATCCAATTGGCCGCTGCTCTTGGTAATTCCGATCATCTCATTGTGGCCTATGAAGGTGATCGTCTTGTGGGCTTAGCAAATGCAATCAGTGATGGTCATCTTGTTGTCTACTATCCCCATCTACTCGTCGAACCAGAAACTCAGGGAAAGGGTGTCGGACTTGCCTTAATGACCCGAATGCTCAAGAAATATAAACATGTTCATCAACATATGCTGACGGCGGTTGCGGACGCGGTAGGGTTCTATAAACGCGTCGGCTTCGAAAAAGCTGGCACAACGATTCCCATGTGGATTTACGAGGGCGGTGATACTTAGGCATTCGTCATGCTGTAGGTCGGCTGAGCCGGACGCTTACCTCATACCGGCCATCATCTTGGCAAAACAGGCAATCTCTGCATCTGTGGCATCTAACGGTATCTGAGAGAGACGCACGTTTGTTTGGCTGCCAAGAGGACGGGTGCGGACGAAGGGGCGGCGGCTTTGCTACTCATGGCCTTCGCAGAGGAAATCGAAGCGGAGGATCGTGACGGTCAGGATGACGGGCCGGACATGTCACGGCGATCCTTCTGAACGTGATCCCCTGCCCGGAAATCCCAACGCGAGGAGTGAGCGCATGTCTACGGAACGCCTGGCAGACCACCTGGTGAACTACCTGTTCGACGGGTACCAAGGCACCCGCCACGTCCGGCGCGTGGCCACGTGGGTCGGCTTCCTGCTGAAGGCAATCGAGAAACTGCCCGGGGCCAACCCGCGTCCGAACAGGTCGCGCCAAGTGGTGTTCGACTACGGGGGCCACGCGTTCAGAGCGCGGTACCGGCACGACCTTGGCAGCCGCGGTGGCGTCGAGTTCGTGGAGATGCTACCCGGACGCGGGCGGCCAGACGCGGCGGGGTCGCGGTCAGCGTCACCACCCTGGACGAGGCCGAGGCCGTTTACGGTGACCTCCACGCGCGGCTGGACCGGTTCATCCAGGAGCGCGGTGCCCCGGCCTAGTCCTCGATCCTGGCGGTCCCGCTGTAGCCGAGGTAGCGCATCTGGTCGAAGAGCGACCCCACGGCCTCCCGCACTTCGCCGCCAGCCGGCCCAGGTGTCCGGTGACGCTGTCCCAGTCGTGGGCTGATTGATGTGGCTTGAACGTGTTCGGCGTGAACTTCCTCTGGGCTTCCTGGCCGACGGCGGCCACCATGACGTGACCTTCGTGTCTGACGTCAGCGCCTTTGGGACCAGCTGAGAAGTCTTCATTTGCTTCAAGCCAAAGCGATGACTCAACTTCCGGCACTTCCGCGGAAAAATATTCAACCAGCTCAGCCGCTGCGGCTTCACCCTCATCAACGTTTCCGTCGGGCTTGAAAAAATAGTCATTTACAATCGTTAGCGACATGGCGTTTTCCCTCACTCTCGTGTTGGTCTAGCTGTTGTATTCGTCGTGAAGGCGGAGCCATTCCATAGTGGATGACAAGCCGTCTTCATCTCGTCCTTTTGGTACCAGGTCGAGGTAGTGGTAGGCGGTTATGAACATGTCGAGCCCACGTTCATAAACGGAATAGGTGTGGAAAATCGTGTCGTCGGCTTCTTTGAAGAAAACGCTGGCGCCGGGCGCCTCCGTGCTTGGAAAGCCTTGTTTCTTGTAATTGTAATAGGCGTCGCCTTTATCGACCTCTTCCTGGGTGAAGGAGACGTGATAATCCTCGTTAAAATCATTTTCGTTTGAAGAGACCCACCTAAAAGTCCAACCCATTCGAGTCTTGAATTTTTCCAGTACAGCCAGCGGCGCCTTCGACACCGCGGCCATGGAGACGTCCCTTTGATTGAGGTGGACAATGGCCGGGTTAAAATGATCGGCGGTGAACGAGCAGCTTTTGCATCCGGCGTCCCAATCAGGACCATACATAAAGTGATACACGATAAGCTGACTGCGTCCGTCGAACAGATCGGCAAGCGAGACTTTTCCCTCCGGTCCGTCAAACACGTAGCGCTTCTCAATCCGCTCCCAGGGTAGTGATCGGCGCTCGTGGCTGAGGGCATCACGAGCCCGCGTAAACGCCTTTTCTTTTTCGAGGAGTTGCTTGCGAGCTTCGACCCAGTCTTCGTGTGAGACGACTTGGCGGGATTCCGTCATTTTTCGCTCTCTCCTATGCTCTAGAGATGCAAGCGCTTGCATCGGTATGCCCAGATTATATATTATAGTAATTACTATAATATTAGAATTAGGCGAGCGGAGCAAGGGTTTGGACGTTTATCATGCGATTGCCGACGGGAGCCGACGCAGGCTGCTTGAGCTGTTATCCGGACAGGAACGGTCAGTGCAGGAGCTAATGCCCCATTTCGATGTCACGATCGGAGCGGTGTCGCAGCACCTTCAGATACTTCTGGCGAGCGGACTTGTGGCGCGACGGCGGCAGGGGCAGTTTCGATTTTACAGGGCAAGCCCGCAAGCCCTGAAGGAGGTTTACGAGTGGACGGAGCAATACCGTCAATTCTGGGAGACGCGCCTCGACCGGCTTGGCGAGTATCTCGATCGAAGCGATGAAGTTTGATATCAGCTTCGAGCGGGTCTATCTGCATCCGCCTGAAAAGGTTTGGCGCGCACTCATCGATCCAACCGCCCTGGGCGAATGGTTGATGGAGACCGATTTCGAACCAAAGGTCGGCCGGAATTTTAGAATGTGGTGTGAAGACGGTGCGGGCGGCACCGACACCTATCATTGTGTGTTGCTGGAATACGATCCACCGAACCGTATGCTGTGGTCATGGCTTCTCGCCGGTCGGCAGGACGCTGGCGAAACGTTCGTAGAGTTTCGGATAGAACCCGTGGCAGGCGGCACAAAGGTCACGATCAATCACACCGGTGATCGTGACGCGGAAACCATCGAGAGTTTCAAAGGCGGTTGGCCCTATAAGCTTGATCTCCTCTCGACTGTTTTGTCCGTTTTGTCGCGTTAACTGAATGGGCTGACGTGAATTCTTTGCCCGATTGTTCTTTTGCCCCGCCCTTTTGTTTCGCGCCGACCTGATAGACTAAACCCTCGCAGGACCGCTCCATAGGATGGAGGCTTGTCGGCGACGGTCGCTTTCGGCGAAACGTCCTGCCTCTTGAGCAGCTTCCGCATCGGCTTCTTAGCGGCGTTCACATCACGCCTACGCCGGATAACAAAATCCAGGATCTTGACCTCAGCATAGAGCTCGCGCCAGGGATACACCCGCTTGTCACGGATCGCCGCAAATGTCTCATCAAGATACCAACGGTTATCGAGGCTGGGCCTGAAAAGACGGGGCTTCCATGCACAAGCTGGATTGAATTTGAGGGCTTGATGGTTACATGCAAAGATATAATTATATTTATTTTTCACAACTAAAAACTTACAAGCATATTGGCATGAACAAATCATGTGGTCTAAAATGTTCGTGTTTTGTGCTTAATAAAATCGAACCATAGACCAAGGTTGTTTAATTAGCGCGTCTAGGGAGCAGATCCGAGGTGAGTGAGCTAGCGGCCACACGGCACGGTGATCTCGCGGGTCAGCAGAAGAAACTGCTGCTGATCGAACCCATCGCACGTCTCGAAGCGGACCAGCGAGTTAAATCGCGCGTTCTCGGCAACCTGGGAGTCGAGCCGGACAGGGTGGACCTACGATACATCGCGCTCTCGATGCTGGACCATGTTATGGAGGCAAGCGCCTTCAATCCTGGCGCGGATGCAACAGAAATTGTCGCGGCGGGACGGTCCCAGATCGAACGGATGATCCCAGAGGTTGATGAACAGACAGCGCTCAAGCTCGCCAGAAAGGTTTACGATCATCTGCGTAATGCTGCAAAGCGCTATAGCGCCATCTCCGTCGAATATTTTGATGCGCTCAAGAGCAACTGGTCTTTCCATGAGTTTCACTACCTGAACTTGATTCCCGATCCAGAGGACGGGGACAAGGTATGGATCAAGCTAGGCGATGCCGGGCAGATGGTTTTTTTGGGAATGCTCGAGGTCGCCGACGAGCTACTCGAGGAGGCCGAGCTTATCATGATGCGCAAGGCGATCGAGCGCGGACGGTTCGAGGACGCTCAAGGGGCTGCGGCGCGCGCGCGGGTGCGGTCCATAAACTTCAAGTTGTTCATCCAGGACAAGCTCTATCGGGCGCGCCGGGCCGTCGGCACGGTTGATTGGTGCGCCGATGTGATCCCCGAACTCGATGGTGCCCGGGAGCACTTGAACCGCCGGCTTACCGAGGAGAACGAACTCCTACGCCGCCTTTCGGAAAAGATGGTGGTAATCAAAGACGATGCGGATGCTCTTCGCGCGAGCCTTGGGCTGAAGGAGACCATCGAGGAGAGCCAAAGCATCCATAGCGCTCTCTACCGTGAAGTCTCGCGCGCCAATGAGCGCTTCGTCGAACTCTCCACCGACGCGTTCGAAGAACGTTCGGCGATGCCCTGCCACGACCCAGAAGGGGAGGTGCTCCTGCCGCTCCTCAAAGCGCCGCTTGCCGTTTCGGTTGCTCTTTCCGAGGACGTTTGGGCGTCCTTGTCAGCTCCCACCATGCCAAGGCTTCTCGACATCGGTTTGCTGTTCGAGATCGCCACTTCGGACCGCCCTGAGGATCCGGTCGAAGAGGAAGAAGACCTGATCGTACCGCTTGAGCCGCTTCGGCCGCGACATCCGCCTGAGCAGTTTGAGCGGATCGCGCAATGGTTTGCGCTACAGGTGGCTCAACTGGGGAAGGCGCAATTGTCGCAGCTTCTCAGCTTGGCTGTTGACCAGGGTCTGAGCGAGAGCGACCTACGATGTCTTGTGCTTGTAGCCATCCGCTCCATGGCTGCCAGCGATGACCCATACGACCTCATCGTCGAGCTAAGTGGTGCATACCGAAATCGCGGTTTTATCGGCGACGATGTGATGTTCCGTTGGAGGGAGGCAGCTTGAAGGGATAAAAGGGATGACAACTGAAACCGCACACCTCAACGGCTCCGAGAAGGCAGTGCGTCTTGTATACAAAGCGCTGCGACCGAAGGCTTCCGCGGCACAGGATCGCGAATATGCCGAGCTGTTACTGCATTGGGACGCGTCACCGGAATGGCGCGAGACCGTAAGGGCGTATGCGCGGTTGCTCGAACTGGAAGTCATCGGGACGACGAGGCAAAAGCTGATTCTCCGCCCGAGTTCGGAAGCCAGTGCGTTTACTGCGCGCCTGTCGGATTTTCGTCGAAACATGCCGGAGGTAGACCGTGGCATTCTTGCCTTGGTGTTAATCGCGATCGGAGCAGCCTTCTTCCGTTCGGGAAACGATCTTTCCGGACTGCGGGATACGATCCAGGAACTCACGATCGGTCAGATCGAGGGCATCCTCGACGAGCTTTGCGAGCAGCTCAAGGTAGAGACCGACGGCGACCCGGAGCGGCGCAGCGACGTACTGCAAGAAGCGTGGCGGCGCCTTATCGCGAAGCCACGTCGTATGGAGCGCTCCGTCACCGCCAACGCTGAACAACATCACGAAAGACAGGAACGCGCCAACACGTCCTCGCGTTACGGCATGGTCAAGCTTGTAGTCAGCCGACTGGTCGATCACGATCTGCTGCGGCCGAATGTTGCGGGGGAAATGGAAAGCTACTATCCGACCGAACGCTTTCGTCTGCAATTGCGAAGCGCGATGGCCGACGACACGCTGTACGACCGGTTGGTGCGAGCTCTCGAAGCGGATCAGATCGTCGCCTGAAAGATAAACCATTCATGCACAAGCTCCTCCGTCTCCACATGGACAACGTCGGTCATCCCGGCGCTTTCTTCGATGGCGTTACCATTCCCTTCACGCACCCGGAAACCGACGAGCCTGCGGATACTGTCCTGCATGCGATGAACGGCAGCGGCAAGACCACTGCCTTGGCGCTTTTCTTCTCTTGTTTTGACACTCGCGTCTCACGGTTCCTGCGGACCCTTTCCAAACGACACGAGCGGTTCGAGGACTGCTTCAACGCGAGACCCGCACTTATCGCCGTTGAGTGGTTGCGAGAAGGCGGTTCGCGCCTGGTTACGGGCCAGATTGTGGTTCCGCACACGCGCGAGCAGGGTGTTAATCTTGATCGCTTTTTTTTCAGCTTCCGGCCTGACACGATTTTCGGCTTCGACGACCTGCCGTCGAGAAGAATCGGTCAGAACGAGAAGTCTCGCTTGGGCACCCGCGATGAGGTCGTCCGCTGGCTGCAGCAATGCGCGCATTTGCGTGGCGCCAGTCATGGGTTTTTTCGAACGGACAACCAGAGAGACTGGCAAGCTCGCCTGGAAGCGGAAAAGATTGATGTCGAGCTCCTCGCCCAGCAGGTTGACCTCAATAAGGACGAAGGCGGGATCGATGCCTTCTTGCGGTTTGACAACGAAGCCCACTTCGTTCGCCGCTTTCTCGATGTCGTTATGGATGACCGGCGCGCAAAGGATGTTCGCGCGGACCTCTCCGAAGGTCTTCATAAGCTCGCCGGCCTGGACAAGCTCGCCGAGAGAGCTCGGCAGCTTCAGTCGCTCGTAGAATACTACGACCGTTTCTGCCCGACGGCCGATGCGGCGCGGCGCGTGAAGGCGGCGTTGGCGAAAGCGGAAGCCGTTGCCGGCGCGCTGAAACGAGCCCTGCTGACTCAAGCAAGGAAACTCGAAGCAGATGCCAACGCGCTGGATGAGCAGGTCCATGAAGTGGCGGATAGAATCGCCGAGAAATCAAAGCAGAAAAGAGAAACGGCTGACCAACAGGCCGTATACGAGGCCGCCTTGGAAGAGCAGAAGGCGCGTGAGGCGCGGCGCACTTGCGAAAACAGCGAGCGGCACCGTGACAAGCTGCGACTGGAACAGGAACTCTACGAAGCCGCCCGCGAATGGGCACCCATCGCGGGAGCGAGCGCCCGCCTGGAAGAGCTCGATCGTGCGATCGCACAAGAGACAATTTCCATCACCATACCCAAAAGGGAAGCAGAAGCTGCAGGAGATGCGCTTTATTCCTCGCTTCAAAGATTTATTGCAGACAGACGGAACGAATTTGATGCAACGCGCCGTGCGATCGAGCAGCTCGGGCAGGAGCGCCTGAAAGCACAAGAAACCACTCGAATACTCAATGGCGAGGTGGAAGGCGTGCAAAAACAGGCGGCAGAAATCTGTGCTTGGTTGGAGCATGCGGAGAAGACTAAAGCGTTGCTGATCGCCAAAGGCTATTTGGCCGAAGGGACCCCGGCGCGTATGTCGGTCTATGATGCGCTGGAACACGACCGCCGTCTCGACGTCCAGATCGCACGAGCGGAAGGCGCGGTGCGGGAGCTTGAATCCCGACTATCGGCCTTGAGCGACGAAAAGGAGCGTCTGCAACGCAAAGAAGGAGCTACAGAGGCCCAACTCGAATCGGAACAGAGTCGGCTGGCAAAGGCTCAGGATAGGCGAGACGTGCTGGCCAACGACCCTTATCTGACCGAATTGTGTGCAGCTGCCCCAATCGATCCGGAGTCGCCGTCGGTCGATGCCGCGCTTACCGAATGCGTCGAAAGGTCTCGCACTGCCGCGCGCCGTGCGCAGCGGGAGCGAGAGGTCAAAGAGGCCGATGCCGAGTCCATTCAGCGGACTGGGCTCGCCGCGGTCGACGAGAATACCTCGCGACTCGCCAACTTTCTTGATTCCCACGGGGTGAGAGGCGCAATGCCCTTTGCATCCTGGCTTGCCGGCCAGGATATCGATCCCGAGGCCATTCGTGACTTCGCGGGTCACTTTCCGGCCCGATTTGCCGGCGTAGCCGTGCAAGGGAAAGACGCATATGAGAGGGCCCAGGCACTCGATTTCTCGAATCTTGGCCTGACCCGCACGATTGTGATCTCGCGCGCGACCATCGAGCCGGCAGAGGCTGCGGCCGACGCGATCGTCGTAACGGTGGATAGACCGGAGGCCTATGACCGAGCGCAAGCACGCCTACTCCTGGATACCTTGCAGAAGCAGATACAAGGTCTCGAGGAGGAAATTGCGAACGCGGATGAGGATGACCAAAAAGCGCGCGAAGCAAGACAGGTAGTAAGCGCGTGGGTCACCGACTGGGGCGCTGGTAGGCTGGCACGCCTGGCTGCAAACTGCGCAGAGCTGCATGGTCAGCTAGCGCGCCTTGCCGAGCAACTCACTGAGCATCAGGTCGAAATCGAAGGTATTCATGGAGAAATTCGATCCCGCCGGGACGAGGTCGACCAAGTCAAGGACGAACGGGGTAGACTTGCGGTCCGAATCGAGCATTTGGAGATTTTCGTTAATGAATTCGAAAATCAGGAGCCCGAAAAACGGGCGCAGCTTCAACAAGTTGAACATGAAATCGAAGAAGCGCGGGCGGCCCAGAGCAACATTGCAAGCCGGATCGAGGCGATCGATAGAGAGATTGAAGATCGTCGCGAGGACCTTCGATCTCTCGAGCGCACTATCGAAGAGTTTGAGAAAGAGCTGGCGACCATCGAGTTACGGTCGGGAGATGAGCTGAAATCCGATCCCGAGCGTCTCGAAGAGCAACGCGTTCGCTACCGGCAACTCAGAGACAATTATCGGGCACTGCTCGCGGACAAGGTGGAAGTGCTGCAAGCGCAACGGGACGAAGTCGCAAAGACGCGGGGGGAGAATCTCGCCAGATATCGTCGGCTTCACCCCGATGTGGAACAAGTCGAGGTGTCTCGTCGGGCGGCTCTTCCCGATTTGGAGGGCCGCTTGCGTCGTTCTACCCAACAGTGGGAACAGGCAGCTGGCGATGCTGGCGCTGCAAGAAACGAGGCGAAGGACGCAGAACAGAGGGCGAAACACTTCCGCACCGGCCTCGCCGGCCGCCTCAATCCGCTGCTAGGGCCGCTTCTCACTCGGACACGATCCGATCTAGAGATGGCCTTGGAGCGGTTCGGCGCGGAGTTCACCGTGCTGGAAACGGAACTGCCCCAGCTGGAGCAGGAGCGCGAAGCGGTGGCAAAGCGTCGCGACCAACAGATTCAATATGCAAAGCTCAGCCGCACTCACGCCAATGCGTTTCAGGAAGATCTGACAGCGCCGCTGGGCGACCTCGAGCTCGAGGTCGAGGAAAAACAGCTTGAGCGGCAGGTCGGACGGTCACGCAAGGCCCTTTCGGATGCGCAACAGGCATTGAGGGAAACCCGCGATACAGCGGAACGGGAATTCGAGAAGATCCGAGCGTTTGCGCAATCCGATCTCTTCCAGGAAGCAGATGCTCGGCTCTCCAATCTGATCCGCGTGAAGCCACTTGAGGACGCGATCGCTCACGCCGATTCCCACGCTACAACAGTCGCGCAGACGCTCGCTGCAGTTGAGAACGACCAGGCGAGTGTGCAGAGCGATTTTGACTATCAGACCGAGCGTCTCGAGGACCTTCTTCGCGACGCCCAACTGAAGCTGCGACTGGCCTGCGAGCGTGGAGTCGTCCCGGACCGCGTCGAGCGGCTCGGCGGCCATTCGGTGCTGCGGATGCCCGTCCGCTTCAACGCAGTGGCGGTCGAAACCCGCAGACACGTGATCCGTCAGTATATCGAGCGCTTGATTAAAACGGACCGCATTCCCGAGAGCGGACATGCAATCGCCGCCGATCTGATCGACGAGATGCGGCAGGTGATGAACCGCGATCGCCTCGGAATTGAGATCCTCAAGCCGAACGATGTCGGTGACATTCAGTACTGTCCAATCGACCGCCTCGCTTCGTCAGGGGGCGAGGGGCTGACGGCCGCGTTGCTCCTCTACCTCGTATTGAGTCGCCTGCGGGCCGAAGGATTGGCCGACACGCGCACTGCGATGGGGGGTGTACTCCTGGTCGATAACCCGTTCGGCAAGGTCACGCACTCATTGTTCCTCAGGACTCAGCGCGAACTCGCTCGCGCCATGGACGTCCAACTCGTGTTTACGACCAACGTCAAGGACCTCGATTCCGTCGGCGAGTTTCCGCATGTCGTGAAAATGGCTAAGGAGGAACGGGAATTGCGCCGCGGCCGCGCACTTGTGCGCGTCTCGAGGCATTGGATCAAGGAACCTGGTCCCGCTTTCGAGAAAACGGCTGAGGACCCGCCGCCCAAGGCCGCAGCAGAGTGAATGATTTTCTTGATCATCTCCGCGTGGAGGGCCGCAGCCGGTTGCCTCTCCAGGCGCTCGTGAACGCATTCCGCCTCGCTCATCCGGAGCATGCCGAAGCACCGGATTTCCGAACCAGGCTGCTGAGTGCCTTGGAGGCCCTGCAGCATGAGGGCGCCATCGAATTGACCCGCACGAGATACGACCGCTCAGGTCAGCCTCCCCTGCCGCGGAGCGCTCGATTGGTACACATCCTTCAGCCAAAAGCAGCGGCGCCACCGGAAGCCTGGATCGAGGAGCTGGCCTTCGCGGCTTCGCTGCCGCGCGGATCGATGCTTGATGATCTGAAAAGACTAAATGCCTGGTTAAAGGCCATGCGCGACCGTGACGTGCCGGATGTGCCGCTGCCGGAACGGGCGTTGGAGATTTTCGACAATGAGAAGCGGTTCGATGGTGATCTGCGTCAGGGACACGTCTTTGGCGGGCGCGTGCCGATCTCGTTGATACGGGCCTATGAAATCACGCCAACGCTCGTTCATGAGCGTTTCGGGAAGGGTCCCGTCCTAGTGCTCGAGAATCAGGCGAGCTATGAAAGTTTCCGACGCTGGAATCGTTCTCGATCCGCTGGAACCGTTTACGGAGCGATATGCTGGGGCGCAGGACGTGGTTTTAGTCGCAGCCATTTGAGTCTGGACCCGGTGATGACCGCCGTATGTGCAGAACGGGCCTTTTATTTGGGTGATCTCGACCCGACCGGCTTACAGATTCTTCACCACGTGAATCTGGCCCGTCGGGTCGAGAAACTTCCTGAGATCGAAGCACACCTGCCTCTTTACACATGGTTCGTCGAAAATGGGCGTCGTCGTTCGGCAGAGATAAAGATCACGCAAAAGGCGGAGCGAGCAGTCCATGAGTTACTTCCGATCGGGTTTGCCGAAAAGGTGATTCAGATGTGGGCTACAAGCGAGATCGTCCCCCAGGAGAGCTTCGGCACGGCAGCACTTGCAGCTTCAGATGATGTTGCGTTGCCTTATTGAGGGGGGGGCTGAGGGCATTGACACGTTAACTGGCGCGGTCGCCAGAATTCGATCGTGATCCGCATCAGGCGGCAAGCCAACATTGGTTCCAGACAGCGAACGTCTCGGCTCGAAACGCCTTGAATATACGTCAGGAAAGAAGATGGCGTTGGACGTAGAAGGCGTTGTAGACGGCAGCGTGGATCGACAGAAACCGTTGGGCCGATCCCGGCGACTTGAAGCGCTGTTGTTTTCGTTCGCGTCGACGAACCGGCTGGTGTGAATTCTCGGCTCGATTGTTCGCTCGTAATCCCTGTACGTGAACAGCGGTAAGTCGTTCTTTGCGGATGGCGACAGCGTAGGATTTCAGCTTGTCCGTGGTATTGCGCTTCGGCGCGAAGCCCTGCTTCTTCAGAAGCTTTCGCAGCAACCTCTGCGCCGATCGGGCGCAGCGTCGTAGCTGGACCAGGAAGTCCAGAACTTCACCTTCGTCGTCGACAGCCCGCCACAGCCAGTGATTACGTCCACGGATCTCTACGACCATCTCGTCAAGATGCCAACGCACGCCGGCGTGCGGACGGCTGCGCCGCAGATTGCCTGCAATCAGCCGCCTGAACTTCAGGAACCAACGCCGAACTGTATCGTTCGAAACTTCGATGCTACGCTCGGCCAGGACGTCTTCGACATCACGAAACGACAGCGTGAACCGGGCGTAGAGCCAGACCGCGTGCTGGATGATCTCCGGCGGAAAACGGTGTCGCTTGAAAGAAATTGGGGTCATACGCCGACGGTACCGGCCCCTGCCCACTCCGGCCACCGACTTAACGTGTCATTGCCCTCGGATGAGGTCGAACATCTGAAAGGTGAATTCCGACGGCTTCGATAGGCTATCGCACAATAATGCTAACCTATGAATTTATTGAGCTCCAAGGTTTTGGCGGGGGAAAATGAGGCAAGGCTCCAGCGAGGAAATCAATGAAAATAAGTTATCAACATACAATTATTATGAATTATAATTTTGTTATTGGTATCGATACGCTCACTGGGTTACTGCAATTCACACTGCGTGATCCATGGGCATCTCCGCGAATCCAGACCTAATTGGCACAAGCCCCCTTTCCCAAGAGGGTGATTTTGTTGCTGGGAGCAGCCAGTGCTTTGTCTTGACATATCAATGCGACCTTTACGGGATCGACGATCTTGGGATGTTGTTGACCGCCTTTCGTTCGGCGAATGATCAGACGATATTGCAAACGACCGATCTGGCTGCTGCAGGATATATCTCCGCCGACGCTAGTAAAGGCGCCTTGTTCGACAGCTTCAAGAAACGGCACTACTACGCGACGACCGGCGCACAAATTTGGCTGTCCGTCTCCGCAGCCTTCGGTGAACAAGCCGTCATCTACGGTACGAATCCTGAGTACGGTCCCGCCAATTCGGCAGCCGCCCTGAAGTTCTCGACCACCACGGTCGGTTTTGACATAGACATTTCCGATATCGGCATGCCCGACACAGTGTTCGGCGACGGTGGCATCGAGAAGAGAGTGTGGCTGTTTCGTCTTCCCGACAAGAACGACTGTACGCATTTTGGATTCAGCAAAAAAATCGACGTTTGCGAACGTGGCAACACACGTCCCTATGTCTGCACCACCCAAGAAGACGGGCATCGGGCTTGGTCGAGTCCACTGTACATATTCCGTGCGCGCGCCGATTTATCCGGCCTAACAAGCTCAAGTGCTTCCACGTTTGAGGGGAGCCTCGGACATGGGAGCTGAAATGCCGTCCGCGCTGTTTCCGACCCACAAACGCGTCGACCTGTCGTTCGAACGAGGCGAAGGGGCCTATTTGTTCGGATCGGACGGACAAAAATATCTGGATTTTTTCTCCGGCATCGCAGTCACCGGGCTCGGCCATGCGCATCCCCATCTGGTCGCCACGGCTTGTAGGTATGCGGATCGGGTTTGGCACATATCGAATAACTTCCGCATCCCCGAACAAGAGCGGTTGGCCGAGCGGCTTGCCGCCCACTCGTTCGCGGACAACGTCTATTTTTGCAGTACCGGTCTTGAAGCGGCCGAAGGCGCGATCAAGATGGCGCGCCGCGCCCAATATACGGCGGGAAGTCCGGATAAGGTCAACATCATCACCGTTCAAGGGGCGTTCCACGGCAGGTCTCTTGCGGGTTTGGCCGCGACCAATAACGCCCAATACCTTGAAGGGTTCGGACCGCGTACTCCGGGGTTCTCGCAAGTACCGTTCAATGATCTGAAAGCGCTCGAGGCCGCGTTGGGCGCCGATACCGCCGCGGTCATGTTGGAACCGATCCAGGGGGAAGGGGGCATCCGTCGAACGCCCTTGGATTATCTGCGCGCGGTCCGCGCTCTGTGCGATAGGACAGGAACCTTGCTGATTTTCGATGAGGTTCAGTGCGGCATGGGCCGCAGTGGGCGCTTGTTCGCATATGAGTGGTCGAATATCGCGCCAGACATCATGATGCTGGCGAAAGGTCTTGGTGGCGGTTTTGTGATCGGCGCCATACTCGCAACGAAGGAAATAAGCGCCTGCATGGTGCCGGGTACCCATGGCAGCACCTTTGGCGGCAATCCCTTCGCAACGGCTATCGCAAACGCCGTGCTCGACATAATGATCGAACCATCCTTTTTGGCGCATGTCCGCGACATGTCCACGCTGCTCCGGGCCGGCCTCGCCAATCTTGTCAAGAAGTACGGTCATGTATTCAGCGAAGTCCGTGGCGTCGGTTTGCTGGTCGGTCTGAAGTGCTGCATTCCCAACAACCAATGTGTCGCGGCGGCTCGCGAGATGGGGCTCCTTACCCATGTCGCCGGAGACAACGTCTTGCGGTTGATGCCGCCTCTCATTGTTGAGCCCACTCATATTTCAGAAGCGTTGGAAATGCTCGATGCGGTCGCAATGCGGGTCTCAGAAGAGACGGCTTCAGCATGAGTACCCTAACCAATCTTTCCGCCGCACGAAACGGATTTTGGTTGCCGCGTGCGCGTCGTCGGAAGGCGCTAGTCACGCACGCGATTTCTACATGGCGTCAAGGTCATCCACTTCTGAAGGCGGACGGGAACTATGAATGATACACAGGTATCCCCTTCAGATTCATCAGCACTGCTTGCCAAAAATCGTGTGATCGGCGCCGAGACCATCTGGGACATGACCCTGCCCGGGATGTTTAGTGGCCTCAATGACGCCGGTACGCTGAAGCGTTTCCACGACCTGGGATACCGGTTTGTATCAGTGACGGCTGCCAATGATACATGCCATGACCCGGATATCGCCGAGGCTTTCATTAGAACGGTCCAAGGCATCGCTGCTGAAGATCCGGCCAGATTCAGAGTTGCCCGCTCATCCGCCGACGTGTCGAAAGCCTTGGAGAACAAACAATTAGCGATCAGCTTTAACTTTCAGGGGACCAATCCGTTTGCCGGTGACGTCCGGAATGTCGAGAGGTTTGCGAAACTGGCTCTTGATCACGCGCTTCTCGCTTATAACGAGCCGAATCGCGTTGGCGATGGATGTGCGAGCTTCCCTGGCGAAGGTCTGTCGCCGTTCGGCCGGGAATTGATTCGTGCGATGAACGGTTCCGGCGTCATCGTCGACGGCAGCCATGCCGGGTATCGGACGACGATGGAGGCAATGGAGCTTGGCACGGCTCCATTCATCTTCTCCCATTCCAACGCGCACGGCGTCTTTCCGCATTATCGAAACCTCCGCGACGATCAGATCACGGCTTGTGCGGCATCGGGCGGCGTGATCGGCGTCAATGGGGTCGGTGCGTTCTTGAACGAACACGGCCGCGCCAGCGCTCAGCAGATTTTTAGCCACGTCGACTATCTAGTGAGTTTAGTCGGCGACCAGCATGTCGGGCTGGCGTTGGACTTCATCGAGCGGACTGACGTGTTTGCCGAGAGAGTCGCCAAAGAGACGGAAAAATGGCCGCTTAACGATGGGAAGCAGGTCTGTTTTGAAGAGTTTGCTGCGCCGGAGATTGTCCGGGATGTCGCGGCACACATGGCAAACCATGGTTACGGGGCGGCGCAGATCGAAAACGTATTCTGGCGCAACTTCCATCGCGTCTACTCGCAGGTGGTCGGATGAGCCGCCGCTCCCTCTTTTCAGACGCGGGGACATAATCGATGTCTAGAGTCGCGGTCATAGGAGGCGGACTGGTCGGCGTCTGTTGCGCGGTGTTTGCTCGACGCGCCGGCCACGATGTCGACCTATTCGAGCGTGGCGATATCGGTGGCGGCGCATCATTCGGAAACGCGGGAATCATGTCGTCCGGTGGATGCGTGCCGATGGCGCTCCCCGGTGTTTTCAAAAAACTTCCAAAGATGCTGTTGGCGGCGAACGAACCTCTTTCTATTCGTTGGTCATATGCGCCGAAGCTTCTGCCCTGGTTAAGCCACTTTGTGCGTTCGGCAAAGCCCGCGCGCGTCGAGGCGACTTCGAAAGCGCTATATCGCTTACAATCCGCTGCGCATGCTGCTTATGACGAAATTGTCGAAACTTCGGCATTCGATTCTCAAATCGCATCCAAGGGCTTGCTGTTTCCGTTCTCATCCAAAACCGCATTTGAAGGGTCGGCTCGGGCGCGTCAGATCCGCACGGCTCGGGGGGTTCAATTTGAGGTGGTGGATCGCGAACGGCTTTACGAACTGGCACCTGATTTGGCTGCCGGATTCTATAACGGGGTCCTGTTCGGCGAGGCCCGCCACGCGCTGAACCCGAGCCGGCTCGCGCAAAAACTAACTCAAGACTTCTCCGGTTCGGGAGGGCGCGTCAAACGGGTTGCCGTTCAAATGGTGCGTGAAAGACAGACAGTCGTTGATGTCGTTTCGGCGGAGGAACGCCGAGGTTATGGCTCGGTCGTCATCGCGGCAGGTGCCTGGTCGCGTCAATTGCTTGGCAAGGAAGGCGCAGGGGTCCCGCTGGAATCGGAACGGGGCTATCACGTCATGCTGCCGAACCCAGGCGTCATAATCCCGCGTCCGATGATATTTTCGGAATTTGGGCTTGCCGTGACGCCCATGCAGGGCGGTGTACGTATAAGCGGTCTTGTGGAGTTCGCGGGATTGGATGCGCCGCCCGATTTTCGCAAGGCCGACCGGATGTTGCACCGGGCAGTAGATCTGATTCCGAATTTAAAGATCGCGGGGGCGGATTATTGGATGGGTCACCGTCCATCGTTACCCGATTCAATGCCGGTGATCGGCCCGCCGCGCTCCGGATCGCGGCTGTTGTTTGCGTTCGGCCACGGTCATCAAGGGGTCGGTCAGGCAGCCATCACCGGGAAGATCATTGCAGCACTGCTTAGCGATGCTCCGTTGCCGCTCGATATTCGACCCTTCTCACCCGTGAGGTTTTCAAGAACTACCTAAATCTGCGTCCTCGGCGAAAAGCGTCCATTCGCCGGGCTCGCGCTTTCGAAATCGGGACGCAATTAATTTCGAGGCCTTTGACGACCTCGCAAACAAGGGAGTTGTACGTGATGCCCTTATCAAAATTGAGAAAGGCTACGCGCGGCCTGAGTGCCGCGGTAATGCTGGTCTCGTGTGTTATGAGCGCAGACGCGGCGGCGGACACTTTAACGATCGGCACACGATCCGAAATGACCATGGATCCGCATTTTTTCTGGTCGACGCCGAACCGGGCTTACAATGTTCATCTCTATGGTTCGTTGGTCAGGCTGAATAACGCCATGCGTACGCAGCCAATGATTGCCAGCAAATGGATACTTGTCGACGAAACCACTTGGGATTTCAAAATCGACCCCGCCGCCAGGTTCCACAATGGGTCGAAGGTGACAGCGAAGGATGTGGAAGCCTCGTTCAAACGCGCCTCGACGCTGGAGAATGCGGCAGCATCTTATAAAGGGGCGTTGCGGGGTGTAGCGAGCGTAACGGCAATCGATACGGACACGGTTCGGGTCAAGACAAAAAAGGCAAACCCCGCATTACTGCACCAGGTCGCACAAATTTCGATCATTCCGGCCAACATTGCCGTCTCGGCCAACCAAGGCGACTTTATTTCAGGCAAGGCCGCTATCGGTGCCGGTCCCTACAAGTTCGTCCGGTTCAAAGCGGGCGACCGACTGGTACTTGAGCGCAACGAGGCCTATTTCGGCCCGAAGGCGAAATGGGACAAGGTGGTGTTCCGGGTCATCTCCGACGATGCGGCGCGTGTCGCGGCGTTACTCGGTGGCGACGTGGATCTGATCGACTATGTGCCGCCTTCGGATGTAGCGCGCCTGAAACGGGAGAGCGGCATCAAGGTTTTTCGCAGCACCTCCGATCGAACCATGTTTCTGATCCCAGACGTCGGTCGAAACGTGTCGCCATTCGTGACAGACAAGGACGGCGAGTCCATGAACAAAAATCCGCTGCAGGACGTTCGTGTCCGCAAAGCCATGGCCATGGCCATCGACCGCAAGTCACTGGTTGCCCGGATCATGGACGGTGCGGGAACACCCGCCAACCAGAATGTCGCGCCCGATGTTTTGGGCCACGCGGCGGCGTTGCCGGGAATCAAGTACGACGTCAGTGCGGCTAAAAAGCTTTTAGCTGAGGCTGGCTACCCGAACGGGTTTGGTCTCACGATTCACTGCACAAACGACCGCTACGTAAATGATGCGCGCATCTGCCAGGCATTGGGCCAGATGTTGGCGCGTCTTGGCCTGAAAATGAAAGTCGAGGCGCTACCGAAGGCCGTCATGTTCCCGCGCATCCGCGATCCGAAGGGCGACCGCACCAGCCTAATGCTGCTGTCGTTCGGTAGCGGTACGAGTGGAGATGCCGGCGGCACCTTGACCCATACCATCCACACCTTTGATAAGGGACGTGGGTTCGGAACATGGAACGTTGGGCGTTATTCCAACGCGAATGTCGACGCTGTTATCGAAAAGGCGGTGACCACCCTCAGGGCGAATGACCGCGCGAAGCTCCAGTCCAAGGCCATTTCCCTGGCAATCGCCGACATGGCGGTCATTCCGCTCTTCTACAACAATGTGATTGTAGCTTCCCGGAAGGGTCTGAGTTACACGATCTATGCCGATCAAAGCACGATCGCTGATGCCGCGGTGCCCGCGAATTAGTGCCCGATCGAACCGAGAATAGATGATGGGCACGTTTCTACTGTATAGAACCCTGCAGGCATTTGTGACGCTGGCAGTCGTGTCCATCATCATCTTCCTTGGCGTGTTCGCGTTGGGGAATCCCGTTTACGTTCTAGTTGATCCCAGTGCTCCGGCAGATGTGGTCGAGCAGACGATCAGGCGGTTGGGGTTGGATCGCCCCATCTATGAGCAGTACGGGATTTTCGTCACGAACGCGTTAAGCGGCGATCTCGGTACATCCTACACCCACGCGCAACCTTCTCTGGCGCTGATCGCCAGTCGGTTCACCGCCACTTTCGAACTCGTTCTGGCGAGTTTGGTGATCGCTGTCGCGCTTGGTTTGCCGCTTGGTTTGATTGCTGGCTACGGGAAGAATAACTGGGTCGGCCGGACATTATCTTCCGTCTCGATCTTGGGAATCAGTGTGCCCATTTTCTGGTTGGGCTTATTGATGATCATCGTCTTTTCGCTGGAATTGAAATGGCTCCCTACGGGTGGACGGGGCGAGACGGTAGCGTTGTTTGGAGTAGAGACGTCGCTTCTCACCTTGGATGGATTATCGCACCTCGTATTGCCGGCGATGGCGCTGTCGCTATTTCCTCTCGCATTGATCATTCGGCTGACGCGGGCAGGTGTGAGAGAGCACAGTCAGATGGATTATGTCCGTTTCGCTCGGGCCATGGGAATACGGCCGGCGAAGCTTCTTTTCGCCTACGTCCTCAGAAACGTCCTCATTCCGATTGTCACAATGATCGGTTTGATTTTCGGGACTCTAATCGCCTTCGCCGTCGTGACGGAAACCGTTTTTGCTTGGCCGGGAATTGGCAAATTACTCATCGACTCAATCAAGGTATCCGACCGTCCCGTGATAATTGCCTACCTCTTGTTCGTTGTCGTCATGTTTCTTGTCATTAATTTAATCGTCGATGTGATCAATGCGGCACTCGATCCCCGCATTCGTCTCAGCGGCACCTCATAGAGTTTTGGATTGCTAAAAGAATTTACCCGATCCATCTACGCGGGCGTCTCGCTCGCTGTTTTGTCGTCGGCGATCGTCTTTGCACTACTCGCACCGTGGATCGCTCCGCAAGACCCCTATGACCTGGCGCAACTGTTTATCCTCGATTCTCGGCTGCCACCAATGAGCCGGAATTCCGATGGATTCCTATTCCTTTTGGGAACCGACGACCAGGGCCGCGATGTTTTCAGCGCGATCCTCTACGGCCTGCGCATCAGTCTCGGCGTAGCATTTCTATCCACCGCCATTGCGTTCTTACTGGGCACGGCGATCGGGCTGATATCGGCTTACCTGGGCGGCCGGGTCGACGCATTTTTGATGCGGATCGTTGACATGCAACTATCCTTCCCGGCGGTTCTGATCGCCCTCATGTTGGTGGCCTTGGTCGGAACGGGTATCGACAAGGTGATCATTGCCATAATTGCCGTCCAGTGGGCGCGTTACGCACGAACTGTGCGCGGATCGGCGCTAGTCGAGCGTGAGCGAGAATATATCGAGGCGGTGGAATGCCTGGCGTTCAGCCGCTCGCGGATAATGTTCGTCCATATACTTCCAAATTGCATGGCGCCACTCAGTATCCTGGCGACGGTCGAAATCGCATCCGCCATTTCGATCGAAGCAACCCTTTCGTTTTTGGGGGTCGGGCTCCCGATTACCCAGCCGTCGTTGGGCCTTCTGATTGCCAACGGTTACCCATTCATGTTGAGCGGAAACTATTGGTTATCGATTTATCCTGGGTTGGTGCTCATAGCGCTCATGGTTGCCGTCAACATCATCGGCGACCGCATGCGTGAATTGATTAACCCGAGATCCGAAAAGTAAGACGCAATATGACCGCACATTCGAAGTCGAACACAGCGTCGCGCGTGCTACGTGTGCAGTCCCTGTCAACGCATTTCGATCTTGGCTTTGCGATGGTGCGCGCCGTCGATGATGTGGATTTCGAGGTAGAGAGAGGAGAGATACTGGGACTTGTCGGCGAATCCGGATCTGGGAAAACCGTGGCCGGGCTTTCGATACTCGGACTGGTCGAGCCCCCGGGCGAAATCATCCACGGCAGTGTATTTTTTGAGGGTCGGGATTTGACTCGAATGCCGGACAATGAAATTCGGCAAATTCGTGGAAACCGGATTTCCATGATCTTCCAGGACCCCTTAACAACCCTGTCTCCAACCATGCGGATCGGAAAGCAAATGCAAAATGTCATTGCAGCCCATCACAGGATTGCAAGGCGAGATGCTCGTGTCCGGTGTCGCGATGCACTGGGAAAACTTGGTATCTCATCCCCCGAGGAGCGTCTGAATGCCTATCCGCATGAGCTTTCCGGCGGCATGCGGCAGCGTGTGTGTATCGCTATGGCGATGCTCAATGAACCCGATTTGATTATCGCCGACGAGCCGACGACCGCACTCGATGTGACGACCCAGGCGCAGATACTCCAAGAGATAAAGTTGTTACGTGAAAGGACCGGGGCCGCCTTTATTTGGATTACGCACGATCTCGCCGTCGTTTCGGAATTGGCGGACCGTCTGGTGGTGATGTATTCGGGCCAGATCGTCGAGGAAGGAACGGCTGCCGAGGTTCTCTCTGCACCGAAACATCCCTATACCCATGGCTTGCTGCAATCGGTTCCGGCACATAATCGCGATCTGGTGCGGTTACCTCAAATTCCCGGATTCGCTCCTACGCCCGTCGATCGAATTGCAGGCTGTAAGTTTGGTCCACGCTGTAAATACGCACAGCCAAAATGCCAGGAACGTCCGGGTCTTCAGGGAGCCGTATCGGGACGCCTTGCCCGATGCTTTTTTCCGTTAGACGAAACCGGCGATCCGGCGGAGGATATGCGGTGATGTCGACGGCGGTTTTGGGCGCGCGCGGCGTCAGCAAGGAATTTAGCTCGGGAAGCGACTTCATATCCAAGGCGATGAGAAGGCCCGAGCAAACCGTCCACGCCGTACAAGATGTGACGTTCGATCTCGGAGAGAACGAAGTGCTTGGGCTGGTCGGGGAGTCGGGTTGCGGGAAATCGACACTCGGGCGAATCCTGGCAGGATTGATCCCTTCCACTTCCGGCGACATTCTGCTCGGCGGGGACCACCCGACATCGTTTGACCGAGCCCAGAAACGTGACTGGGCCCGTAACGTGCAGATGATTTTTCAAAACCCCTACGCTTCGTTAAATGCTCGCCGGACGGTACGGCAATGTATAACGGAGCCGTTGCATGTTCATCAAATGGTGCCGGACGGCGATCTTGAGTCCCGGACCAACGAGCTTTTGGAAATGGTTGGGCTGACGCCTGAATTCGGTGACCGTCTGCCGCATCAATTGTCAGGAGGGCAATGTCAGCGGGTCGGTATTGCCCGTGCTCTAGCGGTGTCGCCGAGGGTTCTGATCTGTGATGAGGTCGTCTCCGCGTTGGACGTTTCCATACAGGCCCAAATTTTGAATCTCTTCGCTGATCTCCGCGAAGAGATGCGTATTGCGTATCTGTTCATCAGTCATGACCTCGGTGTCGTCGAGAGGTTGAGCGACAGGGTCGCGGTCATGTATTTGGGACGTATCGTCGAGATGGCGGATCGGCGCGAAATATTCGAGGCGCCTGAACACCCCTATACCGTCGCGCTATTGCAGGCGGTTCCGAAAATTGGGATCGGGAGCCGGGACGTTGAGATCGTTGCGGGAGAGCGGCCGTCGCCGCTCGATCCACCGTCGGGTTGTCATTTCCATCCCCGGTGTCCGCACGCGACGGCAAGATGCAGTACCGAAGTTCCCGCGCTAAGGAAAGTGGGAAACAAGCGTTACGCCGCGTGCCACTTCGCCGGACGGGAGCAAGCCAATGGGTGATTCATGGACACTCGCGGCCGTCGGTGACGTGTTCCTCAATCACGAGAACAACGTTGACGCATTCGAATTCGTTCAGCCAATTTTCGACGCATCGGACATCGTTTTCGGAAACTGTGAGGGTGCGTATGCCTCCAGATTAGGTACGACGCCAACCGCCAGCGGGTTCAGTCTGATCGCTACTCCGGATCGGGCGAGTCTGCTTCGGACGGCAGGTTTCAATGTGATGTCTCTAGCCAACAACCACGCCGTTGACGCATCGCATGATGGTTTGACGGAAACCGTTCGTACACTCGCAGACATGGACATTTCGACCGTCGGCGCCGGAGAGAATATAGCGGCGGCGCGAAAACCCGCTTTCATACATGCAGCGGGGCGAAAGGTCGGTTTCCTCGCATTTGCATCGGTATTTCCGGCGGGCTACGAGGCCCGAGCAACTGTGCCTGGCATTGCCGCCATGCGGGCGCACACTCACTATTTCATTCACCCGGAAGCCTTCGGGCGGGTTGAGCCAGGTGCGGACCCCAGCGTTCATACCTTCCCGTTTCGTGAAGATCTTGCCGCGCTGGAGGGACTTATTACATCTGCAGGTGCGGAGTGCGACACACTTGCGGTCAGTTTTCATTGGGGGAAATCCATCCGTCCTGCGGAACTGATGGATTACGAGTTCAGTTATGGGCGCGCGGCTATCGATTTTGGCGCCGATATTATCCTTGGTCATCACCATCATCTGTTGCGGGCCGTCGAGGTTTATAAAGGCAAACCCATTTTCTATGGTCTCAGCCATTTTGCCTTCGATATGGCCGGTTTGGAGCAAGCCCTCGGTCCACAGCGTATCGAGACGCTGAAGAAGTCCGGTGACTATGCGATTTATCCCAGAGCGGGGTATCCGCTTCTGCCGTTCCATCCGGACGCCAGAATGACGGCGATCGCGGTTTGTGTATTCAATGAAGCCTCATGCACGAACCGGTATTTGATCCCATGTATGATCAACGAAAAAAACCAGCCTGTCCCCGTTGACGTCGCGAGCTCCGAAGGCGAGAAGATGACCCGCTATATGGCGGATATCACAAATCAGGTTGGCCTTAAGACCGGTTATCGGAAATCCGATCGTGCGACCGGCGGGTTTCGAATGCTGGAAATTACCGAGTCTTCATCCTGATGGTCACGCCAATAGGTCTTTTTGAACCACTGCGAAAGCATGTTCCTGGATGGTTGCCGAAAGCTCCTCGACCATTGGTGCGGGCGCCCGGCCCTTCTGTTTGACGAGGCCGTATTCCAGGGTGATTTCCGCGTCAAGGGGCACAAACGCTATCCGGTCCGATCTCGCTGCAAAGGCCGTGAACGGATCGACGACACCGCAGCCATGTCCGCAAGCGACGAAGTTACAAACCGCAAAAAGAGACGTTGTGTCTATCATCAGGGTGGCTTTATTCGCACTGTCTGAGATCTGCCGGTTGATGCGCCGTTGCATGACGGAGTCAGAGCTCAGACCGACCAGTGACTCGCCGGCCAAATCGTCGAGCTCTATCGATTTTCTGCTCGCCAACCGGTGCCCCGCGGGCAGGGCGGCGAGTGTTTTCGTCTTGATGAAAGGCTCGGACAGAACGGCCGGATTTGCAACGGGCAAGGCGACAAGTCCGATGTCGAACTGACGGGTTGCGACCCATCTGGCGACCTCCGAGCGGTTGCTGACTTCGACCGAGATCAAGGCGTCGTCGTGCCTGTCTCTAAAGGCTTTCAACGCCGTTGGGAGAAGACCGTAGGCGAGCGTCGGCATGGCGACGATCCGGACTCGCGAAAACCGGCCTTGGCGGATGTTAGCTGCCGTATCGGTGAGCTCGTCGAACCGGCTCAACATACTTTCGACTTCGGCCAGAAAGGCGACGCCTTCCTGTGTTAATTCGAGGCGGCGCTTACGACGCTCGAATAGCGCAAATTCCAGCTCATTTTCCAAGCCGCTAATGATTTTGCTGACCGCAGGCTGGGTCAGAAACAACTTAGTTGCAGCGGCTGTTACGGTTCCCGACTGAACGACGGTTACGAACGTTTGCAGGTCTTTGACATTCATTCAGTCTGGCCTATGAACGATCCAAAACAAATATCGACCGAACCTTGGGAAACCTTACTTGTTTGTCGCTTAGAATGCCCACTTTGTTTTCTCCGTCCCTAATCAAAACTTGACGGCGAGCCGAGTTCGTCAGGTTTGATGAGCGAACCAGGTGGCCAAAGCGAATGGATTGCTTGGTATCACGAGAATTGTCGGCCGTTTATCACCCATTCCCGCAAATGCCGCTCAATTCCAAGAATTCCGTGCGCATCTCGATGCAATTTATTTGCGACTTTCGTACGTCGTTCAGGGTTAACATATTGATATGACGTAGTGAACTTTCCAAACTATCGAACCGATGACCTGAAGGTCGTAGATTTAAATCCTACCCTCACTACCGATCACGATACCAGCGAGACATTCGACTGCTTTGACCGCATCTTCCTTTTGCGGGACGGATGACTGGACGACCAGAACACCTGACATTGCATTGACACGTTAACGGCCGCTCTTTGCGAATGGTGACGGCATAGGATTTGAATTTGTCGGTGGTGATGCGTTTCGGTACTAAGCCATGCTTCTTTAACAGCTTTCGCAACAATCGCCTCGCCGATCGAGCGCAGCACCGTGGCTGAACCAGGAAGTCGAGCACCTTGTCTTCGTCATCAACCGCCCGCCACAGCCAATGTTTTCGGCCTCGGATCTTGATGACCATCTCGTCAAGGTGCCAGTGAGCACTAACGCTGGGGCTGTCAGAGGAAACGGGCTTGAGCTAAAGGTCGCGGTTTCGCTACGTTTTGGGATGAGAAACCCCTTCCGATATTTCAAGACGTCCCCCGAGATCATTCGCTTGGCTGTGATGATGTATGTCCGGTATCCGCTTTCGCCGCGGCAGGTCGAAGATTTGCTGCACGAACGCGGCATCGATATTAGCCATGAAACGGTTCGCGCCTGGTGGAACCGGTTCGGCCCGATATTTGCGGCGGAGATTCGAAAACGGCGCTATCATCATCGAATGTTTTCATCTTGGCGCTGGCATTTGGACGAGGTTTTCGTGCGGATCAATGGCGAAACGCACTACCTCTGGCGAGCCGTCGATCACAAAGGCGAAGTGCTGGAGTCATTCGTCACCAAACGGCGGGATTGCAAGGCTGCTTTGAAGTTTTTGCGCAAAGCGATGAAACGATACGGTCGCCCGGAAGTGATCGTGACAGATCTGCTTCGGTCCTACCCGGCGGCAATGAAAATCATCGGAAACGCCAAGCGCCAGGAGACCGGTCGCTGGCTGAACAATCGAGCCGAAAATTCACACCAGCCGTTCCGGCGACGAGAGCGCGCGATGGCAAAGTTCAGGAGTGCGAAATCTCTCCAGAAAATCGCCTCAATCCACGCTTCGGTCCACAACCATTTTAACCAGGAACGTCATCTTCACAGCCGCCAAAACTTCAAACTCAGCCGATCGGCCGCCCTCGCTGAATGGCGTCAAATTGCCGCTTGAAACCACAGGCGACCCGAATTTTCTGGCACGCCCACGTTCCTCTGACAGTGCCGGTGGAAAGCGATAACGTGTCAAGGAGATTATCGGGATCCTGGTTGCTGCACGGCAGAAAGATCGAGGTCAGAGCGCTTAACGTGACAACGCTGTGTTCGCCATGTATTGAATAATGTGAGATCCGAAGGACTGCTGGTGTCGGCTACGCCGAGGGGGCCGATGCTCCTACGTTTCCCGTTTTAGTGTTTGAGGGGTTGTTTCTGAGACTTTATCTAGAAACTTGATAATTTAAAAAATCATAGACACAGAACGTCTTAGATGAAGGTGATAAATGACAGTCTTTGATTTGGATCGTTATGTTGTCGAAGACTACATGACATTTGCTCGGTCCTTTACGGATATTCGTGCGGATGATCTGCGTACAAAACTCGACCAGGCATATGCGGGTGGTCAATTCTGGCCTGAACCAATGGTCCAAATTAATCCACGGTTCCGGTCAGGAGAATCAGTTAAACAGCTGGTAAATGAAAACGAACTGCATCCAGGGTGTGCTGAAATTTTTCGAGATGACTCATCCCCTACCGGGGTAGAGGATCGTTCGCTTACGCTCCACAAACATCAGCTCGATGCGGTTACACTTGCAAATCAACGCGAAAGTTTCGTTGTTACGACCGGCACAGGTTCTGGGAAGTCTCTTTGTTATTTTCTGCCAATTATTGATCACATCCTGAAAGCTAAAGCAGCAGGCAGTCCTCCTAGGACTAGGGCGATCGTGGTCTATCCAATGAACGCGCTTGCCAACAGTCAACTTGAGGAACTTGACAAAAGAGTAAGAGGATCAGGCTTCGAACAGAAAGTAACTTTCAAACTCTTTACGGGTCAAGAAAGTGAAGAAAAGCGGGAGGGCGTTCGTCGGCACGCGCCAGACATATTGCTCACGAACTTCATGATGCTCGAACTTCTCCTGACCCGACAAAGTGACCGGGATAAGGATGTTATCGCGAATTGCGAGAACCTCGAATTTCTAGTCTTGGATGAACTCCATACTTACCGTGGTCGCCAAGGCGCGGACGTTGCGATGTTGGTACGCCGCGTCCGGGAACGACTCGAAAGTCCGGATCATCCGCTCTTGTGCATTGGCACGTCCGCAACAATGGCAAGCGATAGCGAGGGGGATGAGGCGACGCGACGCCAGAAGGTGGCGAGAGTCGCCAGCACGCTTTTCGCAGTCCAGATTTCGCCCGATTCCGTCGTGACAGAGACACTGGAACGGTCAACCGATCCGACGCGCTCAAAAACAGACTTTGCACGGGAAGAGCTGAAAGCGGCCGTCAAGCGATTTGGCCCGGAGGGCGCGTCAAACGCCAAACTCAAAACCGACCCGTTCATGGTCTGGATCGAAATGACGTTGGGTCTAAATGAAGACGAGAGCGGGGCTCTGCTTCGCCGTGCGGTTCCCCTCGATCTTGAGACTGCAGCTTCGAAGCTCGCCGAGGAGGCCGGACTTCCTGTAGAGGTTTGTTGGAAAAAACTTGAGATCGCGCTCGAAGCCGCAGGAAAACCTGAGATTGAGCGTGGTGGAGGAGAGGGTCCAGCGTTTTTCCCAGTGCGCCTTCATCGCTTCATTTCGGGAGCAGGTAGGCTGTTCGCCACAATTGAAGCGCCAACTATTCGGGATATCACTTTTGACGGCCAAGTGTTCCTCCCGGGTAGAGAAACACGAGCGCGGCTGTTTCCGACGTATTTCTGCCGAAATTGTGGACAGGAACATCATCCCGTTCGTTTCGTTGTCGAAGACGGCGTACCGTCGTTTTTTGCCCGAAACATCGATGACACCCCTGTAACCAACGACGATGGCGAAGTGGAGGAGGACGCCGATGTTGCCGGCTTTCTTACGCCAGTCACGAACGACGAAATGGCGTCCTTTACAGGAGAAGTTGGTCAGTATCCGGATGATTGGATCGAAGAAACGCGATCTGGAGAGCTACGACTAAAGAGAGCGTATCGTGCTTCTGCCCTTCGTCGGCATCTTGTTTGCCTCGACGGTTCGGTTGGAGCAGGAGGCTTTCCGGCTTGGTTCCAACCGGGCAAGTTTCGGTTCTGCGCCGCGTGTGGTGATGTTCGTTCTTACGGTCGCGATATCAATCGCTTGGCGGGTCTGTCGGCCGAAGGTCGCAGTTCAGCGACAACTGTTTTAGTCAGCTCTATTCTCCGGTGGATGAAAGACCCGGAACATCAGCGCGAAATTCTCCGTCGTAAAGTCTTGGGTTTCACTGACAATCGTCAGGACGCCGCTCTTCAAGCGGGCCATTTTAACGATTTCATATTCATATCTCTGCTCCGCGGATCAGTTCTTGCGGCCCTTGAAGCAGCTGGCGAGGCTGGTCTGACCGATTCGGTGGTCGGACGGTCGGTTGCCGCAATTTTGGGCTTTGATGTCGCGCGTCCAGAAAGAGCGGGTGAATGGCTTGCCGATCCCGATCTGGAAGGGCAAGCGCTGAACGACGCGCAAAGCGATCTGGCAGCCATACTCGCGCACCGATTTTGGTACGACCAAAGGCGGGGCTGGCGATACACGTTTCCTAATCTTGAACAAATGGGACTGGTTGCGGTTCACTATTCGGGATTGCTTGAGTTGTGTGCCGACGATAACCGTTTCGTTGACGATCTTGCTCCGTTAAGGGGCCTTGGGGTCGAAATGCGAGAGAAGGCATTTCGCGTACTGCTTGACGCGGCTCGGACAGGATTAGCTGTCAGAACGGATGCTTTGTCGCGTGAACGTCTCGAAGAACTGCAACGGCGTCGGCAGCGACTTTCACCTCCATGGGGGTTTTCGGAGGATGAAACGATCCGCGAGGCAAGTACGCTAGTCGTAGGCCGCCCGCCTACCGTCCGGACCTTTCGCGAATCGGAACGTTTCGTCCGAACGGGTGTGCAAAGCGCAGTTGGCAAGGCACTGCGTAACGTCCACGGGCAAAGACTCAAAATGGACCGGCACAATGCCTTGCTGCGCACGATGGCTCGCGCTCTCCAACGTGCTGGTCTGTTTGCGGAAATACCGGTTGGAGGTGATGCGTGCGGTTTCCGCCTCGCAGTGGAGGGTATCCGCTTTACGCGAGGTCTCCCGACCGACGAGACGGGCAATGCCTTCTTTCGCGTGCTCTACATGACTATGGCGAACGAGCTTGAGCGAGGTGGTAGCACACTATTCGGCGATGAGGCTCGCGAACATACCGCTCAAGTAGATACGGAACGCAGGAAGATCAGAGAGAGCCGCTTTCGGTGGGGAGAGAAAGAGCAAGAGTTGCTCAACGAAGACCGGGCAGTTCTGCGCGATCACGGTGAAGTGGCGCGTTTCCTCCCAGTTCTCTTCTGTTCACCAACAATGGAACTGGGCGTAGACATTTCCGAGCTTGACGCTGTCTTTCTCCGGAATGTCCCCCCCACTCCTGCCAATTATGCTCAAAGAAGTGGCCGGGCCGGCCGTGGTGGTTCGGCTGCACTTGTGTTGACTTACTGTTCGTCACAAAGTCCTCACGATCAGTATTTCTTCGCGCATCGGCCGGACATGATTCAAGGTGTAGTACAACCGCCGGCAATCGACCTCGCTAATGAAGAGTTAGTCGAAAGTCACTTACACGCAATTTGGCTCGCGGAAATGGGCGAACCTTTAAGTGGGCGAATCGCCGAGGTGCTTGATACTGGCCCGGAAGATCGGCCGCTACGTTCGGAGATTACTGACGCGATTTCCAGTCCAGACCTTGTAGCCAAAGCGCAATCGCGCATGGCGCGCGTTTTCGAACGACTTGAAATCGACCATGGGACTCAACGCCCGGCTTGGTTTGGCAAGCCACAAGAGGCGGCAACGCGGATTGCACAAGATGCAGCTAGCCGTTTCACTCATACGTTCGATCGATGGCGGGGCCTTCTTTCTTCCGCCGAGGCGCAGCGCAATGAAGCGAGGCGCGTCCTCGACAATTTCGGCATTACCGACCGGCGTGAGCGTCAAGCGGCGGACCGCCTCCAGCAAATGGCGCAACGTCAGATCGACACGCTGCTTTCGGGTGGCGAGACGGCGGGAAGTGATTTTTACACATACCGATACTTGGCGACGGAAGGTTTCCTTCCTGGTTACAATTTTCCCCGTTTGCCGCTTATGGCGTTCATTCCTGGCCAAGTCGGAGATCGCCGCCAGGCATTTGTTCAGCGCCCACGTTTCGTTGGGATCTCCGAGTTTGGGCCGCATAGCCGCATTTATCATGAAGGAAGGGCTTATCGCGTTGTCCGGGCGCAACTGCCGGCGTCCGAGCACGACCAAGGTGGCGGACGGTTATTGACGGAGATCGTATGGCTTTGCAAGGCTTGCGGCGCTCGGCATTCCGAACAACCAGAACGGTGTCACGCGTGTCGAACAACCGAAGGCTGGCGACCGATCAGAGATGTTCGACGCATCGAAAACCTTGCTACGCGGCCCGCCGAGCAAATCACGGCAAATGATGAAGAACGCCAACGCCAGGGCTTCGAAATTGTCACGACGTTCGCCTGGGCGCGAAAAGGCGACCATTGGGATGTGGGCCGCGCCGAAATCTTGGCCAGTGACGGCACACAAGTAGCGATCGCCGACTATGCGGGAGCTGCAACCCTTCAGCGTCTGAACCTAGGCCTCAGACGAAGAAAGGAACGCAACGAGCTAGGTTTTATGATAGAGCCGGGTACGGGCCTCTGGTTAAACCGAGATCAATCCGATGATGCGGTGGAAGAGGCGGAGACAGATCCTTCTCGGACGCGACCTCAACGTATCGTTCCCATGGTCGAAGATCGGAAAAATGCTGTGTTGTTTCGGCCGACGCACGGTTTTAAATCGCCGGTGACGGCGGCAGTCGTGCAGTACGCTCTGCTGCGCGGAATCGTAACGGAGTATCAACTTGAAGAAGGAGAAGTACTCGCCGAGCCTATGCCTGACCGCGAAGACAGAAGGGCAATTCTCATATACGAGGCGACTGAAGGTGGCGCCGGAGTTCTCGGACGGATCGTTCGTGAGTCGGACGGACTTGCCCGTGCAGCGAGACGGGCGCTCATGATGATGCACTTCGAAAAAGAAGGTGATCGCTGGAGTGCGGGTAATCTGAAAGACGCAGGTGCTGAGACTTGTGTATTGGCGTGTTACCGCTGCCTCCTTTCTTATTTCAACCAACCGGAGCACGAACTGATTGATCGAAGTGATGCTGATGCGCTTGAGTTGCTCTGTGCGATCGCGGAGGGGTCCACTAGATTGCTTGCTGGCTTGGGATCGCCCGCTTCCGCGCAGAACGGGGGAAAGGCACCGATCGACCGCCTGTCAGCGCTTATCGAAGAGATCGGATTGCCTGCCGCCAAGATCAAGCGGTCCGGATCCGGGTGGCAACTCACTTGGCAAGCGAACTTGCTGGTCGCGCTGTTCGGCATGACCGCGGCGGATCGACAGACGCTTGAGGACTTGGACTATACTGTTGTGGATGTTCCGTCGGATGAAGATGAATGGGCTGATGCACTCAGCAGGCTCGGCAAGATACTAGGTGGGAAAGCGTCATGAGCGAGCCGCAAGTCGGGCCGGGAGTTATTGTCCGAATGCGCGGACGCGAGTGGGTTGTCCTCGAGCGTGCGACCGATGACGCTCTGTCTCTTCGGCCGATTGGCGGCATTGACGCGGATGTTCAAGTCGTATGGCCGAAACTGGAGAGAGGACTGCAAGCGGCGTCGTTCTCTCCACCAAATCTCGAACAAACTGGTCCAAGTGCTGATGCTCGGCTATTGAAGGAAGCTTTGGCGCTTTCACTTCGCCGCGGTGCCGGTCCGTTTCGAAGCTTTGGCCGACTGGCATTTGAACCTCGCGCATACCAGCTTGCGCCGCTTCTCATGGCGTTGAAGCTGGATCCAATCCGCCTTCTCATTGCCGATGATGTCGGTATCGGCAAAACAATCGAAGCTGGGCTTATTGCGAGAGAACTGCTTGACCGAGGTGAAGTTCGCCGCGTCACCGTCATGTGTCCGCCGCATCTCGTTGAACAATGGGTTGATGAACTTTCTTCCAAATTCGGTATCGAAGCGACGGCGGTCACTGCGGCGACGGCGCCAAAGCTGGAGCGAGGACTGCCGATCGGCGTAAGCCTCATGGAGGCATATCCATTTACCGTCGTTAGCCTTGATTTTGTGAAGTCGGATAGGCGGCGTAGCGAATTCGTCAATGCCTGTCCAAATTTCGTGGTCGTCGATGAAGCCCATGCGTGCGTGGGTGCGGGAGGTGGCCGCCGCCAGCAGCGTTACGCGCTTCTCAGCGAACTTCTGAAACGACCAGAGCGCCATCTCTTGCTTCTTACGGCAACGCCGCACTCGGGCGACACAGACGCCTTCGCCCGGCTCACGGGCCTTCTGCATCCGGATTTTCTATCGATTGACGAGTCCACAGGTGAGCGCCGCGCCGAGCTGCGCCGGCGACTTGGCGATCAGTTTGTACAACGCCGACGGGCGGACATCGATGCCTGGAAGGAGCCGGGTCTTTTCCCAATTCCTGAAACCAAAGAGGTGACCTATAGACTTCACCCGGACGCAGCTTCGTTTTACGAGGCTGTTCTTGACTACGCTGCGGAAGTGACCGACCGCGCGGGCGCAGATCAGCGACGGCGACGCCTCGCCTTCTGGGGCACTCTCGCCATCATGCGATGCGTAGCGTCGAGCCCGGTAGCAGCCCTACAAGCTCTGCGATCGCGGGCCCTAAGGCTTGATGAAATAGGTGATGAAGAAGCAAAGCTCATCGAGACGCGGGCTTTTGATGGCACCGAAGATGATCTCTCTACGGATGATTTCGAACCGATTGCCATCGACGACCCTGGCCTCGCAAATCTCATGCTGCAGGCGGAGGGATTAGCGCGTGATCCCAAACGTGACGAAAAGCTCAAGAAGCTTATCGCTGAGGTGAGATTGCTCATTGCGGAAGGCTTCAACCCGGTCATCTTCTGTCGATTCATCGCGACCGCACAGGGCGTCGGTGCGGCTCTGGAGTCGGCGCTTTCTGGCGTTGCCGTCGATGTGGTTACGGGACTACTCGCCAGTGACGCGAGGCGTGATCGAGTTGAGCAACTCGGTGAGGCGGAAAGCCGCATTCTCGTGGCCACGGATTGCCTTTCTGAGGGCGTCAATCTCCAGTCCTATTTTGATGCCGTCGTGCACTATGACTTGAGTTGGAACCCGACACGTCATCAGCAGCGAGAAGGTCGGGTCAATCGATATGGTCAGAAGAGCGGGCGCGTGCGGTCTCTGTTGCTTTACGGTGAGAACAATCCCGTAGATGGCGCCGTGCTCCAGGTCATCCTTCGAAAAGCGGAAAAGATCCGAAAGGAAACCGGCGTGCCGGTGCCGCTACCAGATGACGAACGCGCCATGACCGAAGCGCTTATGCAAGCCGTGCTGCTGCGCCGGGGAAACATCAAACCAGATAGCCAATTAGCGTTGTTTGACGAGTTGCCCGAAGCGCGGAAAATCGAAAGGGCTTGGACTGACGCGAGTGAGCGGGAAAAGCAGACTCAGACGATCTTCGCGCAACGTGCGCTGAAGCCCGAGGCGGTAATTCCAGAATGGGAGAAAGCACGTTCGGCCCTCGGGGGTAACGAAGATGCAGTACAGACCTTCCTCGACGAAGCTCTTGCTCGCTTCGGTACGCCTTTGGAAAAGGATAAATCGGGATGGCGTTTTCGCCTTCCCGATCCGTTTGACCATCAAGGACTCAAGGACCGATTGGCTGAATCTGGCGTTCCCGAGAGGTTGAAAATCAGTTTCGGACCCGGAGCCGATCGTGAACATGTCCACCGAACCCACCCGCTGGTCGCAGCCACTGCCGAAACACTGTTTGAACGGACGCTCGACGGCGATGCCGATCCAAAGGACATCGCTGTTCTTGGGCGTTGCGGTGCTTGGCTATCGCGCAGCGTAAGCAAACGAACAGTAGTGGCGCTCTTACGCCTGCGTCACCGTCTTATCCCTCAGGCCGATCAACCCGCAATGCTGGCGGAGGAAGCAAGCGCATTGGCCTGGGAAGGAGGCAAGGCCATGAAGCTCGCTTTGCGAGGCGACGCGGCGCTGCAATTGCTGGATGCCGGGGCTGATAACGATCTTGCCGAAGGTGTGCGACAGCATCGCATCGCTGCCATGCTTGAACAGCTTGGTCGGCTCAATTCTGATCTCGAAGCTTTTGCAAAAGTGCGTGCGGAAGCACTTGCCGACGATCACGAGCGCGTTCGGGCCGCCACTATGCGCGAAAGGAGAACCGGCCTCGCCCGCATTCGCGTTGAGCCGGTAACGCCTGTCGATATCATTGGCCTGTACGTTTTGATCCCAGTAATCGATTGATGGCTCGGCGTGCGACATCCCGCGCCCGGCGCATTGATCCGTTGATTACCTTCGACGCGCTCAGCATCGAAGGCGCCATCCTTCAGCCAGAGATGATTGCGCGCATCGCGGCGAGAGAAGCCGGCGAACAGGAAGAAATCGCCTACGGCCTCGATCCAAAAGAAAAGCTTCGCGACGTTGTTCAGACCAAGTTCCCTTTGGCGCAGTCGCTTTTTGCGCGTTTCGTGGGCTCCGATCGCGGCCCGCAGGCGTTGAAGCGCTTCCTTCAAAATTTGTTCGCTCAGGTTTTTGAGTTCACCGACTTGGGGCAAACTGGGCCAATCGAGAGCACTGGGCGCTTTTTTCCGATTGGGCACCAGGCTCTTGGGGGCTGTGTTCCAATTGTGTTCGCGCCGCACGACAAGATCGATGCCTCGTCAAAGGCATTTAGTGATGGCGGGCGAGCGCGGTCGCCGTCGCAAATGCTTCAGGAATTACTAAATGTCGAAGACCGCGCCTTGTGGGGTTTAGTTTGCGATGGGGTTCGTCTTCGCCTTTACCGCGACAACGCCGCTCTGACGCGCCCTGCATACCTTGAAGCAGACCTCGAGCGCATTTTTGATGCCGACACGCCTTTGATGGCGGATTTCTCTGCGCTTTGGATGATCGTCCACGCCTCGCGGTTCGGATCTGCCGACGCGCCCGTGACCGACTGTGCGCTTGAGCACTGGCGCGAAGCCGGAGGCAAGCAGGGCGCGACTGCTCGCGAACGGTTACGTGAGGGTGTCGAAAAGGCGCTGCTCGAACTTGGTGAAGGCTTTATTGAACACCCAGCGAACGAAGCGCTGCGAGCGGACCTTCACGAAGGGCGCCTGTCTCCTCAAAGCTATCTTGAAGCACTTCTTCGCCTGATTTACCGGTTCCTCTTCGTCTTCACGGCGGAGGATCGTGATCTCTTGCATCTTCCAACCCCGGAAGAGCCAGACGCCGCACGCGCTCATGCGCGTGCGAAAGCGATCTACGCCAGAGGCTACTCGTTAGCGAGGTTGCGCGACCGGTCGGTGAAGCGCCATGTCCGCGACCGGCATGGCGATGGGTGGGAAGGCGTGGTCATCCTCTTCGGCGCTTTGTGGCGCGGTGAGCCGGTATTGGCGCTGCCTGCGCTTGGGGGACTGTTTGCGAATGATGGCGAGCCGAGATCATTTGAGGATTGCTCGCTTTCGAATGCCCGACTCTACGAAGCGATATTCCGCCTGGCGTGGCTGCGCACGGAAGCGGGACTTGAACGCGTCAACTGGCGCGACATGGAGACTGAGGAACTCGGCTCCGTTTATGAGAGCCTCCTGGAGCTCGCGCCGAAACTTGGCGGTCCGGAAGGCTTCAGCTTCATTGGCGCCGCTGGCAATTCTCGCAAGACGACCGCCAGCTACTACACGCCCGACAGTCTGGTTCAGGCGTTGCTCGATGAGGCGCTCGACCCTCTGATTGACGCGACGGTCGACGGCAAAGAGGGGCGAGCCGCGATTGAGGCGTTGCTCAGCCTCAAGATCATCGACCCCGCCTGCGGTTCAGGTCATTTCCTGCTTGCAGCCGGCCGTCGAGTCGCGGCGCGCTGTGCGCAATTGGCGAGTCCTGGCGCGCCAAGTGCATCGGACTATCGCCACTGGCTCAGGGAAGCGGCGCGGCGCTGCCTTTTTGGAGTCGACAAGAATCCGCTTGCCGTGGAACTCGCGAAGGTGGCGCTTTGGATCGAAACGGTGGAACCCGGCAAACCGCTCTCCTTCCTTGACGCCCACATCCGCTGCGGCGACAGCCTTCTCGGCGTCTACGGTTTGGATGCGCTTCAAAAGGGCATTTCCGACGGAGCCTACAAGCCGCTGACTGGAGATGTGAAAGCGGCGGCGTCCGAATGGAGGAAGCGCAACAAAGCGGAGCGAGAGGCACGCGCTCAGGGCGAGCTAGGGCTGATTGGTCCGCCGCGCGCTTTGATGGAAGCAGCGCGCAAACTGGAAGCGCAGGAGGAAGACGACCTCTTCGGCGGTCGAGGCGAAGGCCAAGGCCTTTCAGACATTCCTCGCCGGAGAAGACCGCCATCGGCTGGAAACCGCCTGTGATATCTATATTGCCGCTTTCCTATTGCCGAAAGTCGACCCGCCGGCACGCCTATCCGGCGACCGCGGAGCCTACGTCCCGACTACACGCGATGTATGGGAGATGTTAGCGGGGAAGGAGCCACATAGACTGCTCATCGGTAATGCCGTTGTCGCAGCCAGGGCCGCAGGCGCGTTTCACTGGCCATTGGAGTTCCCGCAGGTGTTCGCAAATGGCGGCTTCGACCTCGTGCTCGGCAATCCGCCTTGGGAAACCATGAGCCCGGACGCAAAAGAGTTCTTTTCTCCCTATGATCCGCAGGTACGATTCCTGTCTCCTGAAGAACAGAAATATCGCTTTGACGAGCTGAAGGCGCTTCCCGGCGTGCAGGCAGAATGGGACGCTTATTGTGACCGGCTTTATCGCGCCGCTGAATTCATGCGTCGAAGCGGGCGGTACAAAATGTTTGCAGAAGGAAATCTCGGAAAAGGTGATTTCAATGTATACAGATTGTTCGTCGAACTAGCTCTCACCGCAATTCGCCCGGGTGCCCGAGCAGCGCAGTTCGTACCTGAGAACCTTTATAATGGAGCGAATGCCGCCGCCATTCGGAAACATCTGTTCACGAATATGCGGCTCCAGACGATTGTTGCGTTCGAGAATACGAAGAAAATTTGGTTCGATATCGATAGCAGAGCCAAGTTCTGCCTCTACGTAGCGATTGCTGGGGGCCAAACAACAGAGTTCGATGCGGCGTTTGGCGTTAACTCGATCGGAAAACTACAGGCTCTCGAGCGTGAGTGCCTGTTGCAGGTACCTGTTTCACTGGTGGAAGAATTCAGCCCAGAGGCGCTTGCGATATCCGAAATCACACACCCATTTGACATAGAGATTGTAAAAAAACTCTATTCGATATTTCTGAAGTTTGGAGCAGATGATGCCAGCCCAGCATCTCGCGAATACCAGCGCGAGATTGACATGGGTAACGACCGTGGCCTTTTCACTGAAGATCCTTCGGGCATACCGATTTATGAAGGTCGCATGGTGGAGGCATTTGATCACCGGGCCAAAGCATATAAATCAGGCAGAGGGCGTGCGGCGGTCTGGGATGAACTAAGATTCGGGCCAGAGAAATGCATAGCACCGCAATGGAGAATTTTAGTCGAAGAGATTCCGGGCAAAATTCGAGATCGATGGATGAAACCACGGATTGGGTTTTGTGATGTAGCGAGCCCTACGAACCAAAGGTCTTTAGTGGCGGCGATTATACCTGGCGGCGCAGTCTGTGGTCACAAAGTGCCAACAATTACCTTTTCCCCGGAAGATGCACGATTAACGTGTTTTTGGTTAGGCGTCGCCAATTCCTTCTGCATGGATTTTTTGGTGCGAAAGAAAGTGTCACTGACAATGTCATTTACGCTTATGGATAGTCTACCATTGCCTCGCACCTATCAGGATTCGAAAATCGAACGGGCCATTGCATCTCGTGCGTTGCTGTTGAGCTCGACTGGTCCGGAGATGTTCAATTTTTGGAGCCAAACTGCTCCGTTGCTGGGGCTTGATCCCAGTCGAGATGCGCCGGTTGAGGAGCCGAGCGAACGGCGGCGGGTTCGCTCAGAATTGGACATACTCGTGGCGCGCGATTTATGCGGTCTTACCGTCGAACAATTGCGCTACCTGATGGAGCCATCGGACATTCTGGGCGCGGATTGTGGGTTTGAGACGTTCGGCGCACTCAAACGAGCGGACACCAGAAACTTCGATAGACGGTTTGAAACACGAGACGAAATAATCGCCGCCTGGGACCGATTGAAACGACCGGAGGCCGGGGAGGATACGCGTATAGTTGCGTCAGTGCAGCCACCGGTTCCCATCGATCCTGCAATCCTACCTGATGGCGCCTGGGCGACGCCGCCCGGTGTGTCCGCAGAAAATCTTGCGCTTTTCGCTCTGATTGATGCTATGCGTCAGCTTGACACGCCGGCGGCGTCAACGACCATTCGCGTAGCAACGATTCTGGCACGCAGGCCAGCTATCGCAGCAGCCTTTATGGATAAACGCCAAAACGGCGAATGGTCCCGTTTGGTGGGACAAGACGCGCTGCCCTTGCGCGCAAACGTCGTACCAATCTCGCAATTCCAGCCAAACGCCGTCGATCATGAATGGGGAACGGTGGTGCAGCAGTTGAAGGCTGTCGACGCACTCATAGAAAGCATCGCCGGGGATTGGTCCATAGGCGCGAATTTCCCGGAAAGCTCCGGCCAGGATTGGATGATGGGGCGAATGTCGATGATTGCATCGCTGCTAATCTTTGTCGATATGGCACAGGCGGAGCAGAATATTGTCGCCTTTATCAGGAGCGTGGAGGATGGAACAGCAAGCCGAGTTATTTCCTGAATCCACACAAGCCGTTCAGCCAGATCCTAGTCGGGCAGAACCGTTCCTGTGGGTGCGTCGACTCGTCATTTGGGAAGAGCCTGGCAAGACCATAAGGGATATCAGTTTGCGACGCGGGCTGAACGTCATCTGGTCGCCTGATCCGGGCGCTCCCGCCGCTGAGCTTGGGCAGCGTGCAGGTGGCGGGCACGGAGCTGGCAAGACTCTGTTCTGCCGCTTACTGCGGTACTGTCTGGGCGAAGAGACCTTCGCAAATTACGCCTTGCGCCGCTCCATCGCCGATACGCTTCCATCAGGATTGGTAGGCGCGGAGGTTTCAATTAGCGGGACGCTATGGGCCGTCATTCGCCCAATTGGCACAACGCGAAAGCATTGGAGCATCAAAGACCGCACTTTGGAGTCTATTGTCGAGGGGAACGATCCTGCAACAGGCATCGAGCCGCTTCTTGAAGCCATAACTTCATCGTTAGTTCCGAGCGACCTTGAACAGGTTCTTCCCGGTACACATGAATGGCGCGCGTGGCTTTACGCTCTCGGTTGGGCAAGTCGGGACCAGGAATGTCGGTTTGATCATCTTCTCGATTGGCGCCACGCGGATGCAAACACTCGATCCCCTCTTGGCAGCTTGACCAAGGAAGAGACGCTACTTGTGGTTCGGCTCTTTCTGCGGCTGATTTCCGGCGAGGAATTGGAGGCTCGCGAGAAGCGGAACGAACTGCCAGATGAAGGAGAGCTTGAACGAGAAATCTCTTACAGTCATCGAAGGACAGAGCAGCTTGGTGATGAGCTCACTAAAGCGCTCAGCGTCACTTTGACCGTTCCGGCAACCGACCCTCTTGGCGCGGCAGCTCTTCAAAACGCGGCAAAACAGAACCTCTCGAAGATTAACAGGGAAGGCCTGCCGGCTGAGTCAACAGAGCAACTGAGAGCCCTGCAGCAGCAGCTTGACGATGCGATTGGACAATCAGCGGTTATCTCGGATCAGCTTGCTAAGACCAAAGGATTAATCGAACTGCACCAAGAGCAACTCAAAGCCTTGCGAGGAGAGAGAGCGAATTTGGATGCGGCAAGTATCAAGGCCAAGCTTGGTGATTTTTGCCCAGTTTGCCGCGTTCCTATCGACACAGCTCTAGTTGAGGGGTGCACCCTATCGCGTCGGCCAACAGACGCAGACCAGCTTTCCAGTGAAAAGGGCGACAATCAAGTCCAGATCGATCAATGCAGCTCAGCGCTCGGCACTTATCGGCAACAAGAGAGCGAGACAGAGCGCATACAGTCCATGCTTTCAGCGCAGCAAGAAAGCCTGCGTACACAAATAAACGGCATTAGACAGAAAGATCGATCTGCCAGGGAAGCCTTCCTCCAACTGAGATTTGCGGCTCAACAGCTTGTCGACCGGAGTAGCGCCCTTAGCACGCTACTGCAGAAGAGGGCTGAATTTCAAAAACAATTGGACAAGCGCGGTAAGGATGATCTGACGCTCAAAAGTCAGATTGAGAAACTTCGCGAGCAACATAGAGAGACGATGACCCGTCTCAATGAGCATTTTAACTATGTGTCCAAAGGTTTTCTTGGAGCTGGCACGACAGCAAATCTAAAGCTATCTGGGCAGGATCGCATTCTGGCGAATGTGCAGATCGGCGGTCTGGCGATGACGTCGTTGAAAGCGGTCTTGTTCGATCTCACCGCGCTTTTGATGAGTATTGAGGGGCGATCTGCGCTGCCGGCGTTTCTTGTTCACGACAGCCCTCGGGAAGCGGATCTTGGGCTGTCCTTGTACCATCGGCTGTTTCGACTACTTCGAGAATTCGAGGCTCTTGGGGATGAGCCTCCATTCCAATACATCGTCACTACTACGACTGAGCCTCCTGATGAAATTCGTGCCAGCGATTACCTGGTCGAGACATTGGACGGTTCGACTGTTCAAGGCCGATTATTGCGACGGGAGTTTATTGGGGGGCTTGAGGCATCGTAATAATTGCGGATTACACACAAGAAATCATGGCTTCCAAATCAATTGTTGATGATGAATCAAGAGGCCGCTTAGGCAGTTACGATCGCCGAAGGTCGATGCAGTGACCCTCAGTTCGCTTCAAAAAAATGCGCTCGAATATATTCTTCGCACCAACGGGTTTCATGTCGAGTGCGAGACGAAGCCAAGCTGGGTCGCCGCGGATGCCACCTTCGCGCCTGGCCGATGCTTTTTGGCATATGACTTGGAGAATCAGGATCGCATAATTGCTGCCACGTCCTTACAGCACGTTGCGCAAGCTCTGATCGGTGAGGGCCACCAGCCCATCGCTGAAGTGAAACTACCCAATGAGGCGGTTCAGGCTTTTGGAGCTGAGAACCAGGAACAAGCCCATAAGCTCGTTCGACGCCTTTTCCAGCTCTCCAAATCGTTGCCAACGGCGCCGCTGGACACGTACCGGCAAAAGATACGCGCACTTCCAACGACGACGGAGGCGGAGCGTACCGTCATTCAGCGGATCGGACAGGACATCTTTCGCGAGGCGTTGCTGGACTTCTGGGCAGGGCGGTGCGCGGTGACCGGCCTCGACCAGCCCGAGCTTCTTCGTGCAAGCCACATGAAGCCTTGGGCTGCCTGCGCATCGGATGAAGAACGTCTAGACCCGTTTAACGGCCTCCTGCTGGCCGTGCACTGGGATGCAGCCTTTGATTGTGGATTAGTTTCATTCGACGACGATGGAAGCGTATTGTTTTCATCAGCTCTGACGTCGGCTGGACACACTCTCCTCGACACCGATATCAATCGATCTAAGTCAGGGTTTTCAGTCCGACCGGAGCATCGCCCGTATCTGCACCACCATCGAGGACACATTTGGCAGAAATGACTGAATGTGGAAGGTCATGTTGGATGATCAAATCGCAGCTTGGAAAACGTCTTGCTGATATCGTTTTTCGGGTGCCTGCGAATTCCATTTAGATCGTAGGAGATGAGTGTTGCGCACTCCTGATTCGAACCTACTCGATAATCTAAGAGTTCCCTGTTAGGCCTACAAAATTCCCTGAAAGCGAGGTGATATTCCCTGTTTCGCTGTATAGGGAAATTCACTCATAAACCGCAGAGTCCTCGGAGTTTGGACACCGAATCTCGCTGTCGAAACGCAGAATCTGACTAAATTCCCTGTATTTTCCCTGTTTAACAGGGAAATCCGGCGGAGACGGGTTCGCTCTCGCCTCGCTCCACCACCACTACTTTCCGGGCGAACAGAGGTCCATAAACCTGCTCACCGTAAGGTCCCCGGTTTCCGGGCCTCTGGCGCGATATCTGCGCATGTCTTTGGTTCGGGAGACCGCTTAATTTGCCAAAACTACGCCATTTGGGTCAGGAGTCTCTGTAGGCCGTTTTCGGAGTCCATAACTTTTGGCGATTGGGTTTAGGCGACCCCGAGAATACGACGCTGTTCTGCCCATGATATTGGGAGATTGCGTATCCGTTTGAGACGGCTGGCTGTCAGCTCCGTAGGCTGGCGACCGTTAAGGATCGCCTCGACGATGTCGGGTGCGAGCAGCCCGAGTGGAAGGATTCGGCTGACATCGCCCTGGTTGACGCCTTGATCTGCGGCGAGTTCGCGGACCGATTTCACATCACCGTCTTTGATTTGGGCGAACCAATGTCGGCCCTGTGCGACGGCTGCAATCAGATGATGGTCGGGATTGGGCAGTCTTTTCTGGTTGTCGGTGATGACGAGCTTCATCTCCACGCCGCGTCGCTTGAACTTGACCGGGATTTCTAATCGAATTTCCTCTTCGTCATGCGCTACTGTCTTAACTTTATCATGATCAAAACGGCCACGGCTCAGCATCGCATGCAAGACCTGGGGGCGTAGAATGATGCTAACCCGATTTTGTTGGACCTCGACACTTTTAACCACCTCAAGAAGGAAGGCGCGCTGTTCGGCGGGTCCGTCTTTTTGGAACCGATCGCCCAAGCAGCGAGCCTCTGCCAATATCTCCTTCATGCTCGCGCCTGTCAGGTGAAGGGCTTTAGTCAGGCGGAGCCTGTCATCCAGGAAAGAACGCAATTCAATGAGAACCGCGTCTTCGATCATTGGCGCAGGCAAACGCCACCCCGTATCGGATTCGCTCTCTGTTCCCGGTTTCGAGACGTAGTAACGATATCGTCGACCCGCCTTGTTGGCGTGTGAGGGAACCATCCGGTCGCCGTATTCATCGAAGAGGATCCCGGCCAATAGGCTTGGGGATTTGGCGTTGGTGTTGCGGTGTCGGATGACGGCATTGCGGTTGAGCTGTTCCTGTACGGAGTCCGTTGAGCTGTTCCTGTACGGAGTCCCAGGTTTCACGATCGATAATGGCGCTATGTTCGCCATCGTGACGCTCGCCCTTGTGGACGATCTTGCCGATATAGATCGGGTTCGCCAGCAGTTTGTAGATATGCCCTGGTGTAAAAGGTTCGCCACCTCTCCTCGCGCCATTTTGGGGGCGGCGACGCTTCGTTCTTAAACCTCGCCGGTCGGCCTCGTTCTTCACCAGCCTGACACTGCCGTGCTGCAGGTAGAGCCGGAACAGCGCGCGGACCGTTTCCGCTTCGGCCGCGTTGACGATAAGCTTGCGATCGACAACGTCATAGCCCAAGGGCACGACGCCTCCCATCCACATGCCTTTCCGCTTGGAGGCGGCAATCTTATCGCGGATGCGTTCGCCGGTGACTTCGCGTTCGAACTGCGCGAAGGACAGCAGCATGTTAAGCGTCAGTCGGCCCATCGAGGTCGTGGTGTTGAACTGCTGGGTGATCGAGACGAAGGACACGTTGTTCGTATCGAATAGCTCAACGATCCTGGCGAAGTCGGCGAGCGACCGGGTGAGGCGGTCGACCTTGTAGACGACGATGGTGTCGACCTTCCCGGTACCAATATCCGCAAGCAGATTTTGGAGGGCTGGACGGTCCATCGTCCCGCCGGAATAGGCGCCATCGTCGTACCGTGTCCTGATCAGACGCCAGCCTTCGCCCGCCTGACTTGCGATATAGGCTTCGCAGGCCTCACGTTGGGCATCCAGACTGTTGAAGGCCTGGTCGAGTCCTTCGTCAGTGGATTTACGGGTGTAGATCGCGCAGCGCAATCGACGGCTCATGCCGCATCCACCGAAGTCAGGCCGAAGAACCGTGGCCCGGACCAACGCGCGCCGGTGATCGCGCGCGCGATGGCGGATAGTGAGCGATGCCGGTCGCCATTCCAAATGAACCCATCTGTAGTCACCTCGACCACGTGGCTGACGCCATGCCACTCCCGGACCAGTCTTGCGCCCGGTTGAAGCCTGGGCGGCGTCTTACGCTCGCTGTTTGTACCGTTGACGATGCCCTTGAGCCGACGACCCGTAGCAGGCTTAAGGCCACCGTACCGCTTCGCCTGTATTTCATATGCGATGGCGCGGATGAGAAGATGTCGGCTGATTCCCTTTGGTGGTTCGCTGCAATATATCGTTAGCCATCGCGCCGTCAGCGCCGAACGTGGGAGATCGGCCAGCAAGCCGATCTCCCGCTCTATGTTACTATTCCTTATCGTCATGAGTATCGGTATCGCGGGCGGGGTGAGAACATTGATCCTGGGCCGTCGGTTTCGCTATGCCCATTCGATTGCGCGCGGCGCGCTGCAGATCGCGCAGCGCTTCTTCATAGGTGCGCAAGGGGCGTTGCAGATAGGCGCTCACATTCGGGTCATAATTGGCGATGGGTTCGCTGCGGCACATGGTTCAGCCCTCCGCCGCGATGTGATACACGCGGCCGCGCTCGGCATGTTTTTCAGACATCACCGTCAAACCGAGCTTCTTCTTCAGCGCGCCGCTGATGGCGCCGCGCACCGAATGGGCTTGCCAGCCCAGGGCTTGGCTTAGCTCGTCGATGCTGGCGCCACCGTCCCGGCGTAGTAGATCGATCATCACATTCTGTTTGGTGCCTTTTCGATCGGGCTTTGCGCTGGAAGGCGTTTCCGGTTGATCAATGCCGATTGCGGCAAGCCCTGCTTCGGTGATCATGAGTGACAGGCGATTATCGCCTTCTTCCCGCCACACCACGTCATCGGGAGCCGCGTTCCGTTCGCCAATCAGACCGCGTTTTATCAGGCTTCTTATGGTGTTTGCCGAAGCGCCCTTGTTGCGCTTCAGAGATTTCGGCAAGGGTAGCACCGCACCATCAGTATGTTTGGCGGCGGCAGAAAGAATAACGAGCTGTGTATCGGTAAGTCGGGCCATTGGGTTTCTCCGTGTGATGCACCGCGATCGTCGTGGCGCTTCCACTGCCCAATGCCCGGCCCAGGATTCCTACCGGGGCGGCGGGCCGACCCGGAATCGGTGGCGCGCCTTTATGCGTCCCCATTCATGCTTGCGGTGGCACCGAAGTCCAGTCTTTCAGACCGGTTATTCGTCCAGTTTGTCTTCAATCCCCGGTGGCGGCTTCCTTGTCAGGTTTTTCCTCTCCTGTTCCTCGGCCCATTCTTCCGGCGTCATTTCTGCCGGCGCAACGAGGTAGCCAACATTTTCAAGGTCGATTTCAGGCTGATAGATTTTTAACAATCTGTGTAGTTCCTCAATCGCTCGGACATTCTTGCCTTCCAACGCTAGATTCCGAAGGCGAAGTAAAATGAGGTCAAGTGAATAGCCCCGAGTTTTCTAGACGCCCTCGGTTCTCATTTTCTGCTGCCGTTAGAACTCGACGGGCGACAGCATCCCGTTTCTCACATGCTTGCGCTTCTGATTGTAGAACATTTCGATGTAGTCGAACACATCGTGGCGTGCCTCGGCGCGAGTTTTGTAGGTCCGGCGCCGTATTCGCTCTCGCTTGAGCAGATTGAAGAAGCTCTCGACGACAGCGTTGTCGTGACAGTTCCCGCGTCGGCTCATCGAGTGCTCCAGATTGTGAGCCCTGAGGAATGACGCCCAGTCCACGCTGGTGAACTGGGAGCCCTGATCCGAGTGGATCAGAACCGTGGTCTTCGGCTTCCTGCACCGCACGGCCATGAGCAACGCCTGCAGAACAACATCCGTCGTCTGACGGCTCTGCATGGACCAGCCGACAACACGGCGAGAATAGAGATCGATCACGACGGCCAGATAGGCGAAGCCTTCCAGCGTTCTGATGTAGGTGATGTCGGTGACCCAGACTCTGTCAGGAGCGTTTACGTTGAACTGCCTGTCCAGCGTGTTGTCGACAATCACTGACGGCTTGCCGCCATAGCTGCCCGGTCGACGCTTATAGCCGATCCGGGCCTTGATGCCCGCCAGCCTGGCCAAACGTGCAACGCGGTTCGCACAGCACGTCTCGCCCTGATCCAGCAGGTCATCATGAAGCTTGCGATAGCCATACACCTTGCCACTCTCCTCCTAGGCCTTGCGAATGAGCTTGGTCTGGCGGGTGTCTTCCCGGGCCCGGTTGCTAAGCGGATTCTTGAACCAGGCGTAGAAGCCGCTCGGTTGGATGCGCAGGCAACGACACATCGCACGCACCGAAAACAGCGAGCGATGCTTGGCGACAAACGCGTAGTTCACTTTGCATCCTTGGCGAAATACGCGGTGGCCTGCCTACACTCTCTCGAACACATGGCGTTCGCTGCGGCAGTTTAGAATATCGCGCTCCTCGGTCGCCCTGGACAGCTCTCGCTTCAATTGCCGGATCTCGGCGTCCTTGGCATCGCCTCCGGCCGGCTGCGAGAACTTCTTCTTCCATGCATAGAGCGAGTGCTGGCTGACACCCAGACGCTGCGAAACCTCCGCGACCGGATAGCCCCGCTCGGTGATCTGGGCCACCGCGTCCCGTTTGAAATCGTCGCTGAAATTACCTTTGCCCATCATGGCCTCCTTGCCTCAAATTTAGGGAAGAAGGCGTCTATGAATCTGGGGGCTACTCAAATAGAGGTACACCGTTACGCATTTTTCCAGGCTCTGAAATTGAGGACTCTGGAGGTAAGCTCGGGAAAGTCTCTTGATCCGGCGTTATCCATACCAACCCTGTTTTCTTTGACAGTGCCGTTACCGGAAATTCTTGTCCGGTTCCTTCCCTACGACAGGGTGCACGGCGATCGACCGCAGTGCCCTAATGCTCTGAAGGAGGATCGCGATGGTCGACGACTATGGGGTGGGAAACCCGCTCATCGAAGTTTTGGCCGCCATGCTCGGCTTCGTGACGATCGGTTTCGTCATCATGTTGCTCAACCTGACGCCCAAGCCGCTGGAGCTGGCGAAGTGCTTCGACAGCAAGCTCCCGGCTACGGTCCTCTCTTCGAACCAGAAAGTGGCTTCGGCGGCTGTGTCCATCAAAGAAAACGATGCGTTCGTCGTGCATTATTCCGGTATCTTCGTCGATCGGGAGATGCGCCCCGTGTCGGTCGTGTCACTTACCGAGGCGCCGCGCGTCGTCCTCGCGGTCGATCCCGCCTTGCCACATGGGAGCGTGCTTCGGATTCGCTTGCGAATCGAAAACGCTAACGTCGTCGTCGTCCCGCTCGATGACGCCTGGCTGACGCGGCTGAAGGCGGGGATGCGTCATGCGAACTAGGGAGTCGATCTTTAAGCGAATTGGTTGGCTGGCTGTCTACGCCGCGTTCTTGGCACCGATCTTTCTCGCGCACGATAGCGAAGCCGCGTCGAAGAAAGTCGTGCGCTATGATCGGGAACGGGTCAAGAGAATCGTCGTCGCCGAGGCACGCCGGTACCAGGTACCGGCGGACCTCGCGCTCGCGGTCGCACACCAAGAGTCGGGCTTCGACGTTTATGCGAAAGGACCCGTCGATGAGATTGGCGCGATGCAGGTCCGTCCAGGTACGGCATGGGGTGAGTACGGCATCATCGACAGGGAACTGCGCCGACCATTGATCGGCATCCGCATCGGTGTTCATTTCCTGGGTCGTCTTCTGGCAAAATATAATTACAATGTGAGACTTACATTGAGCCACTACAACGGTGGGTCGAGGGCCCGCTACGGTGTCATTCCGGCTACACGGTCTTATGTACGAGATGTTTTGCGGTTGCGGGCGCACTACCGCCGCTTACTGCGCAAGGGGGAGTTGAGTGTTAGAGGAAGGTCCGATATCACCGTTTCGACCGCCACTCGAGATCGTTGACGCCATGCGTTACCGTCCCGAATTGAGCGAACACTATGTCACCGCATTGCGGGCGCGTGTTCGGTCCCGGATATTCACATTTAAAGATCCGGACACTGGGGCGACCGCTTCGTTGCCACTGGAGATGGGCTATTTCCTGATCCTTATGGGTCGACTTTGCCATCGCTTCGACGATTATTGTGTGTGGATGTTCTTCAACGACCTGACGACTGACCATATCAATCGGCATACCGTGGCGGAAAGGCTGAATACGCTTCATGCAAAAAGAGAAATGCCCGAGGGGGTGACGTTCGAACCCGAGACTGGGAAAATTGTGCTCGCTCTTGACGATGCCGAATGGGGGTTCCTCCCCGGACGCTTGGTGCATCTGTACCTGCTTCATGAATTCCTCGTCGAGTTTCTTCCCGAACTCGAGGCTGAGTCGGAATACAAGGGATTTCCGGCGATTATTCGGAAACTTCTGGACGATCCTCCGACACGGGACGCCGTCACCGAATGCGGGCGCAACATCGAACAAAGCCTCTACCGTGCTTATAGAGACTTCACGCCGCCGCTTCATTTTCTCCGACAAGTCCAGAAGTTTACAGGCTTCCTGGCAAAGCGTGGCAGGGCGGATTCGGTCCAGGCAAGGTTCGATTTCGATGACCAGGATATTCTTGAGTTCTGGCGATCTGCGGCCAAGAATACCGATGATACAGCGACCAACGTCGTGGCGTTTCCCTCCCCGCACCGACTTGGCACCGCTAAAGACGGCCCAACCGATCGCAATAGTCTGATCCCCGGCGGTTTCGAGAAATTGGTGAGAATTGTCAACCGGTGCCGAATATACAACGTCATCGATCTCGAAGGCTTTCGCATTCAAAGCCAACAAGCGATCTCGGCGCTCAATACAGGCGAAGACGACGCTGCCGATGCCAAAAATCCGGTAAACCGCGCTATCGATGCAGTCCTCGGCCAATATCGCCGCCCCTTCGATTTCCTGTTTTCCGGGCCTGCCGCCGAAGTGAAGTGGTTCCGGAACGACGCGAGCCTGAAATTGGTGAAACGGTTCGTGGAGCTGCTCCCACTTGCGGAACAGTTGCCGCTGACGGAACTGCGCGCGTTAGCTTTCGGTACGGCGCAAAATTTAATAAGCGGTTCGATCGGCAATCGCTCGGGCGAGGACGCGATTCGAAGGAAGACGTTTGACGTCGCGGATTATGGCGAGTTATTGGCTGGTTGGGATGCGGTGACCGAGGAACTGCGCACGTCATTACATTTGAATCTCGTCATCCTGCAGCGTGGCCTCGCTTCGGAGTTTCTGGTGACGGCCAGTTCTGAACCGTTTGGTGTCCCGGTCGGTCGCCTCGTGATTGAACTCACCATGGAGCACAAGACAGCCGACAGCCGCGACCTAATTCCGCACGATAGAGACGTGGGCGTGTTGCTTCAGGACATACGTAAATACTTCGAGGCACTCGGCGAAGAATCTTTGGTCGAAAAACAACTGGCTACTTCCGGTGTAGAGGTCGACGATTTGCCGATCGTACCATTGCTCCTTCAATTTCTGGCGGACGAAAGTATTTCGGGTGATCCGGCCGGCGCGGAAATTGCGTTGAATGTCGACGAATCGAACAAGGAGCTGGACGAAATCGCTTCTGAACTCCTGCTTTGGCTTTACGGTCGATACGATCGCGGCTTAAAGCGCGTCCGGGATACTGCGGGAGAGAAAGGGTCTCCGTTAAGCGTCGCGATTTGTCTCGGGGAGAAGCTAAAAATGCCAACGCGGATAGGATTCCGCGCCCGCAATGAGGATGACCTCTTGGGACACCGAATGGCGGCATCGCAAATTGGAAAGGCCTATACCAGCATGAGAGGATTCGGGGAACGGATACGTGCTCTCGGTTCGCACGCGGCGAGCGATGGAGAGGGGTCGGATAGCGGGTTGACCAATTTGTTCTCGAAAGACCGGGAAACTTTCGTCGTAGAATTTTGTGCCCGATATCTTGTCAGACACGACGAAGGAGAAACGTCATGACCGCGAAACCTCCACCATCTACGGGCGGACCTTCGTTCGAGGAGAGCCTTGCGGTCGGCCTTTTGGTCGAGGACGAGCAGTTCGAACTTTCCGATCACACGCCACGCCCTTCAGCCCGTGACATTTGGGCTAAGCTGCGGAGGTTCGGCATCGAAATCAGTCTTGCCGAAGCGTCGAGGTTCTCCCGCGATTTCCGCGATTTAGGGTGGGAGGGCATCTTGAGCGGTAGTAGCGCCTCCGCGGCGATCGCCCGTCCAGTCGCTGCAGCCGACGATGTGCCTATGGAGGAACTACGCCGACAGGGAAGCCGCAGTTTTGAAGGTGGCGGGACCGTCGAATGGCGCCTTAGCGCGGTCGACGCCTCGGAAGTTCTGGTTCGGGTGCACCCGGGGCCGGGCGTCTCGTATGCCCATGCCGTCGATGTTACGTGGATGCTGGTCGCTGTGTATGGTGCGAATTTTTTCTGCTTGGAGTTCCCGGACCCTGGGGACGGTGTCTTTGAAGAATATTTCCCTAGGGACCAACCAGCCGTTGCCGCGCTTTGCGACCATGATTTCCTGCTCATGTTCAGTCGGGTACAACGAAGCGGACCGTCGAACGGAAAGTGAACCAACAGGCAGATTCTTGAACGCTAAGCATGACCGAACCTGAAAAGACAGGCGTATTCATCGCGACGACCCAAGGGCCAGTCGGAATTCTCAATTACGAGGACCGACATGCAGATCCGTTGACCAAGGTAGAGGTGCTTGTCCGCGGAAATCAGAGGGTCGGTCTCGGCGGGAGGATAAACGATTTTATCCAGACATTGTGTGTCGATTTGCTCGGCGGCTCTTTCGCCGGCCGTTTGTCTCTTTCAGGCGACATCATGTTTGGCGATAGCTACCAGCTGGGCATGTTTGTCGCCTTGGGCATTGCGCGGCAGGGCGAGTGTCACTTGGCAGGCGTAGACCATACGGAGATCGACCAGTCACTGCACCGGGTGATCTGGGCGACCGGAAAAATCGAACAGGGTACAAATTCAAATGAGTACCGGGTGCGTGGGATTTCGCATGCGCGAACGAAAATTACGAAAAGCAAGGATGTATTTGTCGCATGCGCACGTCGCGGCATCAAAGTCGTCGTCATTCTGCCGAAGGAAAACAAGGGAGACCCCGATAGCGAAGAGGGCGGCGCGGAGCCGTTCGACACGGGTTGGTTTCGAAAAAAACTGGAAGAATTCGGATTGACTGACGAGGAGCAATCGCTTTTCTCTGATCCAGCATTCGTTGCGGACGCTCGCGAGCTGGATCGGTGGGTTTCGCTGAATTATCGTGGCGAGGCCAATAGAAATGAAAAGGAGGCCGGTCTTGGCGATGCCATTGGTGACACCGCTGGAGACGGGAAACCGGAAGGGAGAAGAAATAGAATAAATGTATTCGGAAAACATGTAATATACATATTGACTGCGATATTTGTAGCGATAATAGGAACTATAATTGCTAGTTATGTTCTAAATATTTTTGATCCGCTCCCGGAATTAGAGGTTGCTGGGACGGATTATTATGCTTCTTATATGGATCTTTGCCCATCTCAAATTGACATTGATAGTGATTTGAAGACGGGTAGATGGTGGCCGAGCCTAAATGTTGGGATCGCGAACTTGTGGTCTCTCTGTAATATAAGAATTGAATTTCCAAGACCGAAAATAGAGATAAACTCGATGTACGACGCTTATCTCGTCTGGAACAATACTGAAAAAATCGAAGAAACTAGGCTGGAAAAATTTCATTCCACCAATGATGTTTATATAGTCGACATAGCAACACGCTGCACGATCCGTGACTTTTGTTCTGTCAATGGCACCTATAAATTTTATTTGGTGCACGGAAAAAAGAGAGTCGGAGAAACTGCCAGATTTCTCGAAGTAAAAATTTCAAAAAAAGATCTGGATTCAGACGATGTCTACGATATTGCAGAGAGTCACAATGTCCAAATACTTACATTCCAACGAAAATTTATCGTAAGTCCCGGCGAGAAGCAAAAAAACTAGTCACTGTCAGTAATTTTTTCGCGGGCCTCTTCCCTACGGCAGGTATAGCCGCGGTGCCAATTGTTGGTCCGCGATCTGCCATAGAAGGAGAACCGACGCATGTCGATCGACCGACAGACTAGGAATCGTATAGATCGTTATATCGACCGTCCCAATACCGGGCGAGCTTTGCCGTTCAATGCCCGCTCGCGGGCCGCACGGCCGAACGACTCGGGCCCTTGGGCCTCGGACACCGTTGCGCATCTCGCCGATCCAGAAAATGCGAGTCCTGTCGGCAACCCGACGGCTGGAGCCCGCGAGGGGAACGGGACACCAGTCTTTCTTGATGAGCGCGTCTATTTCGGTCAAATAGAGGCGGCCGAGAAGGAGCAGCTTACTGAAGAGCTCGATCAGTTCCTGATGGCGAACACCTGGCCAAGCGATGCGGCGAGTCAGGCGCAGATCGGGAAGGCATTTGTTGAGCACATTAAAAGGGCCGTGCCGCGTATTTCTCAAGCCCTACAGAAAGCGAAGCAAGGCAAATACGACGCGGTCTATATAACGGGTCTTCCGGTTGACCTAAATTGCGCCCGGATCGTTTTGCTTGCGATGACCCAAATTTTGGGTGAGCCGTTTAATTATTCCTGTCAGAACGGCGGAGAATTGGTGATGGAACTTCGCCCGATTGAAGGTTCTGTTGGCAATACAAACTCGACACGTGATGATTTCGCCCTCCACACTGATGATGCGGCGGTTCCAGACGCTGCACGGACTGAGTTCATTTGCCTCTACGGAATTGTAAATCCGCCCAACACGTTAACCGGTTTCGCACCTACGATCGATGCCCTCAGAGATTTGAGGGCTAGCACGTCTTTTGTTAATGCCCTCGTTGACGTGTTGAAGGAAAGGCGTTTTAGGTTCCGGTTCCCGACCAGTTTCAACTTTGAGGAGGAGTTATGGTCGGGACCATGTTCGGTGATTAAAGTCAATGACGATGGCAATGCCGAGACGCGTTTTCCGAGTTTTGCCGTTAAGCCTGTCCGTGACGATGATTTCATTGCTCATGCAGCTATTGCTGTGTTCAGGGCTTCACTTGAGTTAAACGTATTTGAAGTGCCAATCGATCAAGGGTGCTTCCTCGCATTCAACAATTCGCGCGGGGTGCATAAGCGCGGCGCGATAGGCAAGGGTGAGCGGTTGGTGCTACGGGCTTATAGCATTCAATCGCTGGATTTCCTTCGTGAGGTGACTGGCGAGCCGGGGCCGATCTTTTCGATCGACCCAATCGTTGAGATCGCCGGCACGTGAACACTGGATAGGCACAAACCTATCGCGGCGGAGCTTGCCTCCGTCGCGATTGAGCTTGGAGACGACTCTATGACGCAGCAGAAAAACTTATTCTATGACTGCCCTGACCTGACCTCGGTTTCTTCCTCCGTTATCGACGTACGAATCCATGAGTTAGGGGTGGCAATAGCAGCAGAACAGAACATTGTACGGGCTGCTGGAGGCGGTGAGCCGCGAGACGTTGGCTGTATAAAAATTGAAGGTTCTCACAATTCAAGGATTCTTGATGTCGAGAAAAAGGACGGATTGACGTGGATTATAACTGATGAAGACATTTCAAAACTTGAGACTATCAACCAAATTGGCGTCGAAGTTGACGCGATGCATCGTGATCGTCGACGGCGCCTTCATACAGCTGTTCATATGGCAATTAGATGTGCCTACAATCACTTTAAAACCTTCCATGTCCTGGAAGCGGAAATCAACGATGATGCTTACGCGGCGAGGGTTATCGGGCGTGCAAACCGTGTTGTATCCAGTGATGATATAATAGATATCAAACAGGCTATGAGATCCCAGGTGCGGATCTGCCGGCCGGTGCTAGCGTCTAAAGTGCGTTCCATACAGTATGCTGAGGAAACCTATGGCGACTTATTTCGGATGAGCGCCCGTTATGCTCTAAAGGGCAAAGTGCGGCTGGTATGCATCGAGGGCTTCGATGCCAATCCGTGTAGTGGACTTCATTACACCTCTTCGAATATAGGGCCCTATGAGATGACGGTTAATTCGACAAAATTGACGATAGGAATGGTTTCTATTTGTCTCAACCTTTAACAACCACGGGTGCCGAAGCTGAATCAACGCTGATTTGGCACTATTGTGAAAGACAGGCTACGCGTCTTTTCACTTGTATGATCGCCGGCTTTGTTCACGCAGTCGTGAAAGAAAGCCGAGGCTTATGCCGCAGCGGGCGTCGAGGCGGCTCACCGACTGGAGACGGCGTTGCGGGCGACTGCGGTCGAGATTGAAGTCGTCCTTCCGAATTTTTTCCAAGTTTGCTCGATCGCGGCGACGACACTCGACAGGCTCGGACCGCGTATCCGCGATCTTTCCGAAACCGTCTGCGAGCTGCCAGATTGGTTGCGATACTGGCCGGTGCAATCTACTGTCCATGCGTCGACCTTGGATCCAATTGTGGACGATCTCCATGCGGGCGGCGTTGAGCCGAGAAAACTTCATGCTTCGTTTCGGAAGGCTTATCTGGAGAGAATCTTGTTGGGATTGAGGACGCAAGAGCCTGAGGCGTTCTATTTCGAGCGGAGCGAGATGTGGCGGACCTGCGCGGGATACCGGCGTAAATTACATGCACAGCAGAATTACATGCGTCATGAACTGGCCGGTCGTCATGCACACAGATTGAACGCGTTGTGATGCCGCAATCCACGTCTCGCCATTCTTCGGGGTAAAGCAGCGAACCGATCCGGCAATTGTCGACTGCCACGGTTCTTCCGTAAAAGTAGTGATGCTTTGCTCACGGTTCAACTGATCGTTCTGGCAGCGCCGTAGACGATGGCGGCACTGTTGCGAAGAACGAAAACCTTCGATCTCGTTCTTGTCGACGAGGGGTGAGCGACCCCAATTTTAGTGAAGAGACGATTCTCGGGATCCAACTCAACGGATCGTCTTTGCCGGTATTCGAGGATTGCCGCGACCGCACGTTCCGCCAATCGGAACTGCTCGAATCGCGAGGATGGCTAATCCATTACGCTTTTGCGTTCGACTGCTGGCACATCCCGACGAAGGTGAGGCGCCGATAGTCGTCGTACTTGTCACCGCTGCGTCGGAGGCGCGCCGGATTGTCGACGATGAATGTCAGGAACGGTTGGCAGTCCTCCCGCGACCGCACGTATCTGACAATTCCGAGAATAATTCGTGACTTTTGGCTCACGGCTGAAAAAAGCGGGGATCGCTTTCCTACGAATTTGTGAGGTCAACAACCAAGCGAAGTGAGGTCGCTATGACGAGCTTGAATTTCCAAGACGTGACGCGGGGAGGCAGTGTTCTCGCGATCTCCCTGTCCATGCTGGCCCTCACGGCCGGCTGTCAGACATTCAGCTTTCCTGAAAGCCCGGGCATAGGCCTTGCCCAAGCTGAACAGGTCCGTCGGGCCCAGTTTGAATCCTACGAGTCTTGCACGAAGGACGCCAAGGTCCTGGCGTCGGTCGCGAACGGGCCGTTAGCGGCGACGAAACATCGCCGGGTCGCGGCACTCTACGAGCATTGCGAAGGCGAAATCGATCGGGTCAACCCAGCAATCGCCCAGGACCGCAGGTTTCGAAACCTTCTAAGGGCCGCGCGCCACCAGGTGCTCGGTGGCGATGTCAGGGCCGGGGCTGTGGATTTTGGAGCGGCACGGGAGCTGTGCCCGAACTGCGAGATCTACGTGGGGCCAAACGAGATCAGTCTGGTTGACAAGATGGCGTACATTACCGGCGCTGGGTCCGATCCCGGATTGATGAACCTGGACTCCATTAGCCTGATGGAGTTCCGAAGAGTCGAGCGCAATAAGCGCAATCGCTAGCCCAGGCATTCAATTCAGGAACTGAAAGGAAGGAACAATGCGCAATAGTATAATCAGATGCTTGATTGTGGGCACCATCCTGACGGCGGGCTGGGCTATGCCGGCCGCGGGGGAGGCCACTTGGAAACATCCGGTAATTACCGAGCGACTTACCCAGTTGCCGATTCAGAAGATGGAAAGGGAGATCAACAAATCCTACCAGAAGTCGAGCCTTGCAGCCGCAATCGTGGATGCCGAAGTCGACTTCCGGAATCGGAGTACTGCCGTCGTTGAAAAACAGGAACGGGTTGAAAAAACAGCGAGCGAACGAGAAAAAGTTCTGTTCGAGGTCGAGTATGAAGAGGCGCGCGAGGACCTGTTTGGTAATGAAGGTGTGATGGTCGAATTGCTTAACCTGAGGCGGCGGAAGATCCGTTCATCGCGGGCGTTTTGGAACGCGCTCCAACTGAAAGAAAGGCGTCGGTTCCAAGACCTGACTGCTGCGGATAAGCAACTCTTCGAGGCCCAGCGGAGCGCGAAGTTCTGGTATGAGTCGGCCGTTACGATCGACACCTCGGTAATCGATGAGGCGCTCGAGGTTCAAACCGGTCGCCATACCGATGAACTTCGGAGCAACCAGAACACACTGGTTGCGCTCCGCGAGAGGGTTCGCGGTCTCGAAATAGAGCGCCAGGCGCTTTACTCCGACATGCCTGAGAGTCGGCAGGAATGGTTGAATCGGATTTTTGCTGATCTAGCCCTCGAAGAACGGATCGTTGAACAGCAGGAAGAGATGCGTCAGCTGTCGCTTCGTGTGATCCAACTCTCGAGCGAGCGCCTGAGAAATCAGCTTGATGAAATCGACAGCGCTGGCGACGCCCAGGACACCGAGAGGAAATTGTCTGTCGCTAATATCGTCAATTCTCTCATCATAAAACGGTGAACAAAATTCCGATCTAAAAAGGAGATTCGATATGAACAAATTTTTCCGGCAGACCGTCAAGACGGCGCTATTCAGCGCCTCCCTAGCACCCATGCTCATGGCGCCGGCCGCTGCCGACACAGTCAAGGCTTTGCATAGCATCGGCGCCGACTTCCGGGCGGCGATGATCGATGCCGAGCTGACTATTGACGAACGGGCGGAAAAGATGCGCGGTACGGTATCTACGCTCAAGTCGCTCGAGCGGGAAGTCCTAACTGCCGATCACGGCGACCGCAGCCAGGATCCGAAGCTGCTGCGGATGCTGAAGGATCCGGAACGATACTTCATCGTTCATGCTGCCCAGAAGGCGGAAAAGTCGGTCACTGAGTATTGGCTTGAGAATGTGATCGGCATTACGGATCGGGCGATCGATTCCGGCCGGCTCGGGAGGCGCTGATGCTGGCCGCCGCAAACCGGACGGCCATACCTGTCCTGCGAGCCTTAAAGTGGTTCGCAAGCGGAGCAATCGTTCTACTCGCTGCGACCGAACTCGTGACGGGACTCGCTGTCGCTGGCGTGATGGAATTGCTTGCTAACCGGCTCGGTGGGCCCTTTCTTGGATTGATCTCCGCGCTTGTTCTGATGGCCTTAGTCGCCATCAATCGGCGTCTAATGGGAACCGACGAGACCGGCAGAGCCTATCTGCTGGCAGTGGATTGCTCCGCGTACATCTTCGCGGCCGGTATGGTGTCCACCATCATCGGCGTTGCCGAGGCCTACCTCGCGATGCAGGCCTTCAGCTTCGAGCGCGCTGCGTTGGCCGAGATGATGAGCAGCTACTCCCGGGACTTCTCTTGGGGCCTGTTCACGACGGCCTATGCAATCCCAACCAGTCTCGCGTTGAAAACCCTGATCCGCCAGCTGTTTCCTGAAATGGTACTACCGACGGGGCAGTCCGGATTCGCTAACTGAAGGAGAAAGTTCATGTTCAAATTTCTCGCAACAATCACCGTGGCTGGCTGTCTCGTGCTTATCATGGTCAACGAGGACCCGATTGTCGATCGGGTCAAGGAAGGCGTTCGGGGTCTTTGGTCCGAAACCGTAACAAAAGTGTCCGACGCAGCGCATGAGATGACTTTGAAGGCCGCCGAACCGCAAGCGCGCGCCGCGTCGCCGAAGTCCGGTCCGAAAGGGCGACAGGAGGTCCCGCCGTTGGGCGCTAAGAAATTTCCTGTCAGGGCGCCCGATACAATATCTCGGCTGGGCTCGGCATCCGACAAAACACCGATCAAAACCGATAGTCGGCGCGATCTTGCCGAAATGGAGCCCCATCTCCGTCAGCGGCGCGAGGAAATTCTCAATCCACCGGCTGTCAATATAGCGGATGACAGTGCCGTAGCACAGGCGGCCTTCCATCGTAAGATGGCGCGTCGTCTCGCCGCGATAGCGGAGCGTGCAGCGACAGGCTATCGCAACTCCTTTATCAGGAACTAGCCCGTGATCTCTGAGCGCAAATCAGCACTAGCTTTCTGGGCGACACTGGCAATCGGCACTATCTTTGCGCTCGCTATCAAGAACGCACCGACCCGTCCAGAGTTCGAAGAGCGTCGGGAAACATCCAAAGAGAACGAGGTTGCGCCGCCGGCTACATTGGCTCTGCCGGATACACCGCCGCCGATAGCATTCGTCCTTCCCGCGCCACCACTGATGCCTGCGCTGCGCAAGGAGTTGCGGGCGGTTCATCCGTCGGTCGGGAAACGTGCAGAACCGGAAGTCCCCCGACCGGAGTCCGAGAAGTTAGGGGTTGAACGCCCGCTAATGCCCGACAGGGCGAAGCCATCGGAGCCGGATACCATAAAGCAAGCACCGCGCCGTCTCTATGAACACCAAGGAGCTATGCAGGCAATTCGCTCCAGAAGGCGCGGGGCAGACGATAAAAAGACTGCAATCTCCGCAACACCTGATATCCGGAGAACAGGCAGGTCGCTGCTTCGTCAGGCCGAAAAAGGCAGAGGGCCGGAAGTCGACGTTCTTTGGCCGTCATCGCCGACAAACAGCGGCCGGTTGCAAGATGTGCTCTCGCGATGTTTTGGGATGAAGACGATACTGCGGGCCGGTCACGCAAAGTTCTATGCTGCAGGTGGTGCCCGGGGTGTGCCTATGCGCTTCGATACGGTCCGCTACAGTAGCGTTGGACGACTGGTCTCCCGTACTGCCTCGGAAGGGGAACGCCGGGAGGTTGATGCAATCCGCAAACACCACAGCGTCGACGGCTCCATATACAGGATTCTCCCGCGCAGCCTCGACGCCGCCTTGTTCGGAGGTCTAGACCGGCTCGTCCCCAACCTAGATAAGGCACGGTCGATCGAGGTCGCCTATCGACTCGAAGGCCGGCAACTCCTCGTCGATCTCATCTCAATTGACGGCAATCGCGCCGCCGGAACGATTTCGCTCGGCGCCTTTCGCTCCGAATGCGCTGGCAATCCATAGAGCAGAGAGGAAAGTCATGCTATGACCAGAAGGAACGGAAAAGGAATCGCGCTCCGCGGCTCTGTAACCTGCCTTATGATTGCCGGTATTCTTTACGGCTGTGGCGGTACGCGCTATGTCGAAGGTCGCCCGAGCGAGGTTGAGAGCGCGCGGCCGGGCCGTCTCGTAAACTACGAAATAGATCCTTCGTACTGGCGTCGGCCGGCAAAATGCATTGCGCTCGGTAAGGTCGCGGGTCTCGAGGAGAGTCCCGGAGGCGATGCGGCCGTCCGCGCGGCATTCGGACGGCATCTCCGCGAGCGGAACTTCGAGGTCCGCGACACGGCTGTCGGCAAAGACAGCCGTCGGACGGCCATGCCGTGGAGCGGGCAGTGTGGCTTCCACCTCGTCGTCAACGTCAAGCGAGCGGAAAGCACGAATCTGCTCTTCTGGTCGCGTCGGGAGATTGCGATCGTGACCGAGCTGGTGCGCGATGCCGACGGTCGCCGTGTTTGGTGGGCGGCACATTCGGACGCCCAATCGGTCGGCGGACTGCCGCTCAGTCCGATTTCGGCATCGCTCAACATCGCCGACGCAACTAGCAATTCGCTGGATCACGAAGCAAACCTGTCCTTGGTGGATGCTGTTGCCCGCCGCATAGTCAACACGCTCCCGAGTAGCGGGTAAAGATATGTTAGGCATGGCAACTTGGTTGACCATTTTGGATGTAACTATACTCTAGGTATGTTTGCAGCAGCGTGTTTAGAATTAGGGGAGGTAACCGTCGCCTACTGTTTCCGTGCTGAGGACCGGCAAAATGCCGAGCAGGTCGACGATCAAAGAGAAATGCTGAAACAGATACTTTGTTCAAAAACAGTTGGCTTTAACGACAAGCGGTTGTTGGTTGCAATAGTGATTCTGCTAGGATGCCCATCGGCTGGAATGGCTCAATCGGCAACGGCACCGATCAAAACCGGCGACCAGAAAGGGCTTCTCGCCCGACCTCCGGCGCATGAGGAAATATCTTCGCCTAAAAACATCATTGATTGCAAAAGATCTAATGATCCAATCTTTGTAAGATTCGTAGGAAATGAGCTTAGAAAATTCCGGTTGAACCGCAAACACAGTGAATTAATCCCTGTCGATGATGCTGAATTCTCAATATCGAGCGATTCAAGGTCTTACGTATTAATTAATCGAACGAAGACTTCCCCAGTTTTCTACATGCTCTCACATCCTAAGACGGATTTTCGCCGTGGGACAGTATTTTCCGCCTTTTGCAAGGAGAACGGACGGGATAAAAAGCATCGGATTGCGCGGTTAGCCAGGAAAAAAATCTCCGACAAAGTCTGGTTCCACACCGAGAAAGCGGTCGAAACAGAGAATGGGTCCGCATTTGCGGTGCTCTATACCGATCGAAATGTCCTCGTATTTCATGGCGTTAAGAATGTAGGGGATCCAAAGCAGTTTCCACACATACCTGAATTTAAACATTCGATCCGCGCAATATCGATCGGTGTTTTAAAAAAGCAAACCGGGTTTCTGCCGCGAGGAGAAATTCTCGCGGTTATGACGGATAACGGTGTACTGCATCTCAAATCACTGAAAGATCACTCGTTAGATATCGTATCAATCGGGGGTGCCGCGCCTGAAGGTCTTTCCGACTATGAATTGGGTATTCGGCACTATGTTTCCGACAGGCCTTTACTGCGGATGGCAGGCGACGTCTTATATTATGTTTCTTCCTTGCAGGCACTGGCATACGACCTCCGAAAGAAACCAGTAAGACTGCAGCGGTTCGGCAAAGGTCAGAAGTCCGAGAAGACCATCTCATGGGCTATGTTGCGTGGGCCGAGAGCAGAAAACCTAGCTTTCGTATCCTTGATTGCGAAAGAGTTGGAAAGCGAAGGAGAAAAGCTTCGAAAACAATACGCATTGAAGGTTTTCGGGCGTGGTACTAGGGAACTGATTGCACCGCTGGGCAACATCGACGGCAAAGACGTAAGCACCGTCCTGAACAATCATCCTCTCGAAATTACTACCGCTCGAATTTTCGGACGGATCAACAGCCTGACTAGCGTGGACAGTCTGACGTTACTGCTTGTCATGAACAGGCAAGGAGAGAGCCAGGATCACTCCGCTTTGTCGATAGTCAGACTGGAGATGCACTGGGGGGGAGAAGCCACAGGTTGGCAGATTGACTTCAAAAAAGATTGGGTCTCACACAAAGAAGGCACGAAAGTGATTCTTGAACAGGTAGAGCCGCTCCGGCCCGATAGTCGTGGCGGAATATACTATGAGTCGAAGCAGGTTAATTTTATCGAGACCTTTGACGGTCAGTTCGTAGGTCTCCGATAATACAGCGAGGCAACATGGCATCAAATTTCATGCTGCTTTCGGCGTCGTTGTTCGTTACTGCAGCGATTTTGACACCGGGGCGGGTATCTGCAGAAGTGTTGGAGTTCATTGCCGGCGGGTTTGTCTTCGAGAAATATGAATACGCATTCGAAGATTATGGAGAGACGGATTTTCGGTTCCCGTATGTAAATCAAGACGCATTGTTGTTTTCGGGAATCAAGGGCTCGAGTATCCGTTTGTACGGTATGCCGTTAAATATTGCGACCAATTCCAATACTAAGACGTTCCAGGTTCCGAGTGTACCGGATTTCGACCCCGACAAACAGAAAAAGAGAGGAATGCTCGCTGCGAGCGAAGCTATAAATGTTATTACCGTTCAAGGGTATTTTCCCGGACCCGCAATTCTTGGCAGGGACAGCAAGAATCCGGGCAAATTTCGAATCAAGTCTGTCACTGCCGGTTCGGAGGAACTTTCCGTCCAGTCGGATGCTAATATTCCAAGTAGTGCGGTCGACTATGACGCCTCAGATCCTGATGACCAAATCTGGGCAGACGCAGTTGGTATTTACTCGTTATCAAAGAAAAACTCCTCGGCAAGAAGAAAACCGATATTTCTCTGTCGCAAAAAACGACATTGCGATACGATTCAAGGTTTTGACCGAAGCGGCAATGTAATCGCGGTTGGCTATTCCGACGAACAAGGATTCCCGCGTGTTTGTATTTTCCACGACCATAAAGAATGTCGAGATTTGGTCGTTCGACATCCAGAGGGTAGATTTACACAGCCTAAGTTCTCGCGGGACGGACGGTATCTTGCCATAGCGGTCCATTTGCCCGAATACGCAATACCATCTGATGGATCAAAGGCCGGATTGCGGTGGGAATTGCATATATACTCACGAAAGGAGGCGGATAAACAATCCTACAAATTTGTCACAGCCATAGATTCTGTGAGCCTTTATGATATTTCAACAAAGGTTTTCTTCTACGACTCTTCGTACGTTTGGGTGGGAAGTACCTTATATTTCCAATCAAGCAATACGGAATCGAAAAGTGTCCAAAAAATAGACTGCAGGGAGGACGGCACATGTGAGCGTCCCAATAAAATTGTGTTTCCGAAATGCGTTCGGGTTAAGGATCCGATGTCGGGCAGGCCCGTCAGGAAGAAGAACAGCAAGAATTGGTATCTCGAATGGCATGGTGCTGCCCACCACGGTGATGGACTTTGCCAGGGACGGATTGAAGATATCGCCATCCGTGCCGTCAGTTGGGTTTTCCGTTTTCCTTTGACGACAACACATATTTTGCTGCTGAAGTGCTGACACGAGTTGGCTTCAAGGATGCGCACCGCGCCGAACCACGCGTGCGACTCCTCATTTTTCGATCTAAATAAGATTTGCCTCCTATGTGCACTAAATCCCAAAGAGGCTAGCTCAAGAGACCGATTGTCACTCTGGCCATAGTCATACTGTTACTGTCGCCGGAAGTATTGGTCTCTCAGGATGTCCCTTTCCCAGAATATGACTTACCGGCGGATATCGCAGATTACATCATTTTGAGGAAGGCGTTTGCCGTATTGCCAGACGCATACGAGAAACTATTCGACAGCTTGAAGGCCAGATATAAGCGTGAGGTGACGGATATACGCTTCAGTATCCAAAAAGAGAAACTGACGAAAACGACCGTAAAATACCGAAATAAGAAAGTGCAGGAACTTGAAAATTTTATTTCAGAGATGGATTCGTATTCCCGTGCAATAGAGCTTTGGAAAAAACAGAGTGCTAGTCATCAGCCCGACAAATTTTTAAAGACAGTTTTTAAGCCCGAAATCGGACTCCATCTTATCGACGTTCGTTTAATCGATGTGGTGCTTCAACGTATGAGAAAATCTATTGAGTTAAAAACTTGTTTAAAAATTTCTGGGAACAACGCAGTCCCCAATTACGATGCTAAGTCGGTCATCCAAAATTTTTTACTCTACTATGTACGGACAGTCGAGAAAGTATGCGGCCCTAGGTTTGAATGGGAAATATTGGAAGTCGATACCATTCGCGGTGATCAAAAATTTTTGAGTGAACTCAAGAAAATACGGAACTCCTATGGGGGTGAAAACACTTTTCGGCAATTAGATGAAGTTTTCGAGGGCGAGGGATTCACCCGAGAAGACCGAATTTATGTAGCAATTTACACTGATTTATTTAAGCGATCTTACTATGCGGGTCGCTATCGATACATGTTAAGGCATTTCATCGAAGCGCACACTCGCCTTTGGGGAAACGCTGAAAATGTGGAAGCAATATTCTACGGATACCCGCCGAAGAAATTTGGTAAGATACAAGGTAATTTTCCGATCCTTCGAGTGCTTCATGGTGTTTTGAAGGCGCTGGAGCTCGAAGGATAGAAAATTCCATTTTTCCTCGGAGAAAACGATGGTAGTGAAAAATTTTAAATACAAAAATACAAGAATAGTTTCTAGTATAGCCTGTTTCTTCTATATGGCTGTGTTTGTTTCTAGTCCCGGCACACTATTCGCGCAGGAAAAGGCACTCAATATAGTTAGTACTTTTTACACGTCCAGTTGGAACCCTATTACTTACGATTCATACCCTGCACAAATCCTGACGCATTTTACTACACAACGACTTTTTGAGAAAAGGTGCTTTATCGAGAAGGGTGCCCGTGGCGTCGAATTTGAGAATATTTGCCTTCAGGAAGGTGAGCAGCCGAAGGACGGCCAATTGGTGCTAAGGTTTACCGATCGATGCAGCAATTTAAGTGGAACGGACATCAGTTACACGATCGATCAAATAGGGAAGGCTGGCTCCAAGAATAGTTATAGTCATTATAGGATGGTTATAGACGAAGACGATGGTAACCAAATTCAAATCACGCAGCCGGCCTCGGTTTCCATCGCCAAGGCAAAGGAAATTCTGTCGTTTCCTCTCCTCCGCTATCCCGAGGGTGCTGATCAAGAGTTTTACAAATTGTCACTAAGTGACGGGAGCCGTACTGCTGAAAGTGTTGATACGCTTACCTACAACGCGGCGACCGCGGGGATGTTTCAACTCAACGCACTGGACAATGGAACCTACGCAAAATTGGTCCGACGAATGGCGAAAACAGAAAAGAATGAAATTTCAAGTGTGAATTTTCGATACAACGATACGCGGTCCGTATTGGTCACAGGATTGAGTGATTCCTCGAAAGCACCGGATATCGTCTTGAGCCTGCCTCGGGGCTTGTTATCGACACTTCCAGAGGTGTCGGTTAGGGACCGTTACAAGGTCGTTAAAAACGACGATGCGCTAACAGGATTTACCTATTTTGGATTTAACTTCAGTCCCGAATTGGATCGTGAAAAAACCGACATGTTCGACAATATACAGTTCCGCGAGTTGTTTGCGAAGTCCCTTTGGACAGTACCTAAAATTAGAGAACGTTATATCGGATATTCCGGTGAGGGCGGTAACGTTACATTTACCGGTGGGAGTTTTGAGGTCTTTGGCGGCTTCGACACGAACATCAGTGATTATACCGCGCCGGAACGAGTTGCGGAAATTGCTGCAGAGGTGCGGCAGTTCATGGACGTGCAACCGAACTCTCTAACGCTCAAAGTGCTTGTCAGTCATGCGATAGCGTCATTGTTTGATGAGAATGAATTGGAAAGAATGAAGGAATCCCTGGAAGAAAAATGGAAATCTTCAGATAAAGATATCGGATTTAATTTCCGGTTCCTTCGCCCAGGTTCTGCAAAAGATTATGATAATATAATCAAACAGGGTGAGTTTGACATGGTTTTTGATACATTTACTTTCGGGTCAAATAGGTTGAGGTATATGTCTTTTCTGGATCCTGAAAGTTCGCTCAATTTTCTTCAGATTAACCTTGATGAGTTCAAGCGGTTGGAAAACGAAGATTGTGCAGGAATCGATCTTCACGATAAGGGTCTGTCCTGCCTGATGAGCCGTCAGGTAGAGGGAAAGGTGGAGTTTTTGCGTCGCGTTGCGCGGGCATGGCCCGTTGCCGTGATCGGAATTTTTGAGCAGGTAGACCTCATATCGAAGGCGTTAAAACCACTGAATACCGGGGGTGATAGCGAATGCGCCAACACATCCGGTTCCGTGGCGGCGCCATACTTTGGGATAAGCAATTGGGTTAAGAACTGACCTGTTTTCGCGAAGAACCGATCACAGCCGGCAATTCGTATGGCAAATTAGTAGAAGGACGAGCCGCGTGCGCTGGGTAATTCGCATAACATTCGAAAAAGCCTCATCGTTATCCCCCGTGATTTTTTATTTTGCGCTGTGTGCTGGAATTTATGTTGCGGTGGAACTTGGGGAAACGACTGGAGCCACCGTCAGAACGTCTCTTGCCGCGACGGTTATCACTCTAGCCGAGTCGTTATTGGCAGTGTTTGTGATCGCGTTTATTTTGGCAGTCTTGGGATTTATCGGACTAAAGATTCTGTGTAAATACGAATACCTACCCGACCGGCTCATCACTAGGTTCGCACTGTTCTACTCGCTTATTTTGTTTACCAACATGTGGCCAATCAGTATTTGGATCAACTTTCTTTCCGCATGGGAAATTTCGAGAGTCTTGGAAATGGTTGCGGTGTTGGGTCTAGCGAATGGTTTGCTCTATTTCTTCTTCCAACGCTTTATTTCGTCCACACATTCCGAATTCAAGAAAGATTATATCCTTTCGGAGCGATTTAAGGCTCGGCCGCAAGGGGACGGTTCTGCAATGCAAAGCAGACCATATATACGGGAGTATCTGTACTGGTTTTCCTGCTTGCAACTCAGCCCATTACTTTACTACACGATGTCGTTCACGCTGTTTACCGATGTGTTCGTAAAGCAGGCTTTTCCGCCCGGCTTTTATTTGTGGAAGTTTTTGAACTTTATTGAATTTTTAGTCGGGCCAACTACACTCGGGTTGTCTGCCGAAGGGGATATGCAGGGCAGGATACCACAAGGCATAATCTGGAGAATTTTCAATTCTGCTGTACAATTAGAATTTAAAGTAGTGGCGGTGCAATTTGCCTCTATGCTCGTGTTCGTTCTGCCGGTTCGTTGGGTGTTTGATCGTAAGCGTCCGGCCTGACCGCTCTGCCGTGCAGAAGAAGTGAGGTTTAGTGTCCACTTGTTTAGGTGGACACTAACGGGGATCAGGATGTGGCGAAGCGGGGCAAGCGTCGGCGCTGGAGTGCAGA
>WLWI01000060.1_pt1 | contig 181296 bp, 168 predicted proteins | sample 6701501 | NCBI WGS metagenome assembly WLWI01 (sample SAMN12718690, study PRJNA515312) | sponge metagenome | isolation source: marine sponge | host: Mycale hentscheli | place: New Zealand: South Island, Marlborough, Capsize Point | collected 2014-11-01 | reverse complement strand
GCACTCCAGCGCCGACGCTTGCCCCGCTTCGCCACATCCTGATCCCCGTTAGTGTCCACCTAAACAAGTGGACACTAAACCTCACTTCTTCTGCACGGCAGAGCGGTCAGGCCGGACGCTTACGTTCATGGCCCCGCATGGTCTCGCGGTCGACAGCCACGGCGATATCTATGTCGGCGAGGTCTCCTTCACCAATATGCGCAACATGGGCGATGAACCGCCGGCGGGGATGCAGACGCTGCGGAAACTGGTGCGGGTCGCGGGCTAGCTACGACTGCTGCACTTGTTCGCAGGCGTCCGGCCATGCCTGCGGGCAGGTGGCCTGAAGGCACAGTCTTTTGGCCTATGCGCGATGGACCCGCGTTCCACTAAAAACGGTGGCCCGAAGGCCGCCGCTATAGAACGACATTGATCGATGGTTAGGTGAATTTCCGGCGGCGCACCCGGGCGATACCCATGCCCAGCAATCCGACACTTAGCAAGGCAAGCGTCCCTGGTTCTGATACCGCGATGTTCCGTCCGACTGAACCGATCGTGACAATTCCTGCTTGTGCGGCCACAAGTGTGGCTGCTTGAAGACCGACACTCTGTGTGTTTGGGGTGACATCGCAAGCAAAAGTTCCTTCGAGACACCAGAAATTGATGCCGGAACCAGTATCTGGGTTTTGAAACAATGCAAACCCGGCTCCATCAAAGTTGAACAGCAAGTCCGTCGCCGTCGCGGAAAAATTACCGCCGATTACCAAGACATTCGAATTATCCCCGCCAGATCCATCGCCTAAAAGATTGAACGTCGAAACACCATCATCCAAAACCAGGTTCCAATCGCTGATATTCCCGTTGCCAAGAATGCCGATTGTGCCATCAGTTGAAATGGTTCCGGTTACACCGCCAATACCAATTGTTTGATCGACGTTATATAGAATTGCCTGCGCCGTTGTCGCCGAAAGCGCGATACTCATAATGGCGAATATGGCCATTGCAAATTTGCGCATGATTATCCCCTGTCGGAATTCTTTACAATTTACCCTTAAAAGGTGCCTCTGGGATGAATTTATGCAAAATTGGTACCGTCAGCTAAAATAATGGTAAGGTATTGATAGTTAATAGAACTCGAAAATGTAGTGGCGAAAATTGTGGAGTTTCTGCGTAAAAGTGTCGAATTTCTTTACACCCGCTTTGTTGCAGCGGTTACTGCATTCCACCGAAGTAAAACCTGCTTAAACTGGCGCGGACCCGCACATTCGGACTATAAACCGCCTCTTCACAATCCATAGTCGCCGAACACTTCGGCCCGGAAGGAAACCCATGCGCAATCTCGAACTCCCCGGACGCTCGCCGGTGCATGCCACGAACGGCATGGCGGCGACCTCGCACCCGCTGTCGACGATGACCGCGGTCAAGGTGCTGCAGGATGGCGGCAACGCGATGGATGCCGCCGTGGCGGCGTGCGCGGTGCAGTGCGTGGTCGAGCCGGGATCGACGGGCATTGGTGGCGACAACTTCATGCTGTTCGCACCCGGCAATGGCGGCGATGTCGTCGCGTTCAACGGGTCGGGCCGGGCGCCGGCGGCGGCGCATGTCGAGTGGTATGTGGAACAGGGGATCACCGAAATCGAGCGTTATACGCCGCATTCGGTGACGGTGCCGGGCGCCATCGACGCCTGGTCGATTCTGCTCAAGGATTACGGGACGATGGGGCTCGACCGGCTGCTGCAGCCGGCGATTACCTTCGCACGCGAAGGCTATCCGATCCACAGCCGCGTGTCCTACGACTGGGCGATTGGGGCGGAGGCGACCTTGCGGCACAATCCGAACGCGGCACGGGTCATGCTGCCGGGCGGCAAGCCGCCGAAGGTCGGTTCGATCCACCGTCAGCCGGCGCTTGCCGACACGATGGAACTGATCGCCGAGAAGGGGCGCGACGCCTTCTATTTCGGCAAGGTCGCGGAGGACATCGTCGGCCATTTGCAAGAACTCGGCGGGCTGCACACGATGGAGGATTTCGCCGATGCCAAGGGCGAATTTGTGACGCCGGTGCGGACCAGCTACCGCGGCTACGACGTTTACGAATGTCCGCCGAACGGGCAGGGGATCATTGCGTTGGAGATGCTCAACATCCTGTCCGGTTTCGACTTCTCCGGCATGGACCCGCTATCGGCGGAGCGGCTGCATCTGTTGGTCGAGGCGACACGGCTGGCCTATCGCGACCGCGACGACGCGGTGGCGGACCCGGCACAGGCGCAAGTGCCGATCGACTGGATGCTCTCAGCGGAGCGTGCGGACGAACTGCGCGGGGCGATTGCCGCCGACCGCGCCATGATCCAGCCACCGCCGACCGACCTGCCGGCGCACGCGGACACGGTCTATCTCTGCGTCGTCGACAAGGACCGCAATGCGGTCAGCTTTATCAACTCGCTGTTCGCCGGCTACGGTAGCGGCATCATGAGCCCGGAGACCGGCGTCATGCTGCACAATCGCGGCAACGGCTTCGTCGTCGATCCGGGCCACCCGAACTGCATCGCGCCGCGCAAGCGGCCACTGCACACGATTATCCCCGGTATGCTCGCGCAGAATGGCAAGGCGGTGATGCCCTTCGGCGTCATGGGGGGGCACTACCAGTGTGTCGGGCACAGCCATTTCCTCGGCAATTTTATCGATTTCGGCCTCGATGTGCAGGAAGCGATCGACCTCGCCCGCGTTTTCGCCCCGCCGGGCGGCGACGTGGAGGTCGAGGCCGGTGTGCCCGCGGAGACCGTCGAGAAGCTAAAGGCGCTCGGCCACAAAGTCGTCGCCCCCGAGAAGCCGACCGGTGGCGGTCAGGCGATCCTGATCGATTGGGAAAACGGTGTCCTCACCGGCGGTTCCGATCCGCGTAAGGATGGCTGCGCGATGGGGTACTAATTCTGCGTCTCCTTGATTTTTCTGGATTTTTACGCCCGGATCGGTGACTCTGGCCGCCGCATTTGACTGAGGAGCCACGCCTATGAGTACCGGATTCGATCGCATCAACATGCAGATCATGTGGAACCGCCTGATCGCCGTCGTGGAGGAGCAGGCGCAGACGCTGATCCGCACCGCATTCAGTTCCATGGTGCGGGAATGCGGCGATCTGTCGGCAGGCGTGTTCGACCTCGAGGGCAAGATGCTGGCGCAGGCGGTGACCGGCACGCCGGGGCACGTCAATTCGATGGCCGAGTCGGTAAAGCATTTCATCGACCGCTTTCCGGTCGCGGAGATGAATGAAGGCGATATCTACATCACGAACGATCCGTGGATGGGCACCGGGCACCTGAACGACTTCGTGCTGACCACGCCGGCATTTCATCACGGCAAGCTGGTCGCGCTGTTTTCTTGCACCAGCCACTTGATCGACATCGGCGGCATCGGCTTCGGCCCGGATGCGACGGATGTGCATATGGAGGGGATCTATATCCCGTTCCTGAAGCTTGCCGATCGCGGCGTGATGAACGAGACCCTGCTTGCCATGGTGCGGGCCAACACGCGCCAACCGGTCGAGTCGGAGGGCGATGTCTATTCGCTGGCCGCGTGCAACGATATCGGCTGCGAGCGCCTGTCGGAGATGATGGACGAGTTCAGGCTCGACGATCTTGATAATCTTGGTCGCTACATTATCGAGCGGTCGCGGGAAGCGGTTCTGGCGGAGATCGCCAAGCTGCCGAAAGGCACATACAAGAATACCATGCGGGTCGACGGCTATGACGCACCGCTCGATCTGGTCGCAGCCCTGACCATTTCAGACGACGGGATCCATGTCGATTATGACGGTACGTCGCCGATGTCGAAACTCGGCATCAACGTGCCGCATGCCTATACGACGGCCTACACCTGTTTTGGTGTTGCTTGCGCCGTGGCGCCTGGGGTGCCGAATAACGCGGGGTCGCTCGGGCCGTTTACGGTATCGGCGCCGCCGGGCAGCATCTTGAATGCGCCGAAGCCGGCCGCCGTCTCCTCACGCCACATCACCGGACAGATGCTGCCCGACGTCGTGTTCGGCTGCATGCGCCAGGCGGTACCGGAACGGGTGCCGGCGGAAGGGACGTCGTGCCTGTGGAATCTCAACATGCGCGGCCGCAATCTCGGCGCGAACGAGGCCGGCGCGGGCTATGTCGTTACCGTTGTGACCAATGGCGGCACTGGCGCGCGGCCGACCAAGGACGGGTTGTCCGCGACCGCCTATCCGAGCGGCGTGCGGGCGAACCCGATCGAAATCATGGAATCGATCGCGCCGCTGGTGTTCTGGAAAAAGGAGTTACGACCGAATTCCGGCGGGGCGGGGAAGTACAGCGGCGGCCATGGCCAGTCCATCGAGGTGGAGAACCGGCATGGCCAGCCCTTCGATATTCTGGCGTCGTTCGACCGTATCGACAATCCGCCGCGCGGTCGCGACGGCGGCAGCAACGGGGCGAACGGCTATGTCGGACTGGCATCGGGGCGTAAGCTGAACGGCAAGGGCTTCCAGGAAATTCCCCCGGGCGACCGTCTTATCGTGGAGACGCCGGGCGGTGCCGGCATTGGCGAGCCTGGACAGCGCAATCAGGCTGCGGTGCAGGAGGATGTGCGCGACGGCTTGATAAATGGTGTTGCGGCTGAGTGAGCCGCGGGAGATCGAGTCTATGACCTAGTCTATTCGCGCGGTTCGGTTCGTAGATCGCGGAGCTCGAAGGCGTCGATATAAATATCCGCGAGCGCTGCACCGGCAAGGAAAGCGCGACGCTGCGCATCCCGCACCATGGGCGGATAGCCGCATAGAAAGACCCGCCAATCGGAAAGGTCAGTATGATCGGCGAGCGCGATGTCTTCTGCCCGGCCATGACAGCATTCCGCATCTTCTCCGCGTGACAGACAGGCATTGTAGAAAAAATTGCCGTGGTCCGCGTCCATTTGGCGGAGCGTGTCATCCAAATACAGGCCGCCGGAAAATTGCGTGCCGTGATACAGATGGATCGGTCCTGTATGTCCGTCCTTAAGGGCATCCCGGGCGATTCCGATCAGTGGCGCCAGGCCGGAGCCGTTGCCTATAAGAAGCATTGGCTGTGCTTTGTTTCCCGGAAAATAAAAACAGCCGCCGCTGGGTCCTTGGATATCGATGGATACGCCTGGCTGCAGGTCGTCATAAATCCAGTTGCTCATCTGCCCGCCCGGGAGACGTTTGACGTGGATCTCAAGATACGGCTCAAGGCTGGGGACGCTGGCCAAGGAATAGGATCGTGTGAGCCCATCGTCGCGGCGCAAATTGAGGAACTGTCCCGCGTGATAATATAGCGGCGTTGCGGATGTCAGGCGGACACGGCAAATGTTTTTCGATAGATGATCGACCGCCGTCACGGCCGCACGCCCGAAAAGATCGGCATCCTCCGGCGGGGCGATTTCAAGATCTTCGGTAGGTTTGCAAATACAGGACAGGAAGTAGTCCTGTCCGCGCAAGGTGTCCTTGATCCCCTTTTGCGCCTCAGCGGGGACAGTGCCCCGTACCGCGCGGGAAATGCATGTCATGCAGGTCCCGTTGCGGCAGGAGTAGGGGATTTCCGCGCCGGCACGCAGCAACCCTTCCAACACAGTTTCGCCCGGCGCGCATCTGACGATTTTATCGCCGTACCGAACGCGGGCTGCCGGGGTCTCGGGCGGTAAAGTGTTATCGGTTGAGGACGTCGTCACGGGTGCTCCCGGCAATCGCCATAACTTCGGATACGGTATCGGCTGCGACGCCGAGTTCTTCCAATGTTGCCTGCAAATGGCCGGCAACAGCATCGAAATGAGAGTCGTTCAACCCATCCTTCACGAGTTGCGCATGGGCGGTGCGCAAATCCTTGCCGGTGTATTCGTTGGGACCGCCAAAAACCATGGTCAGAAACGATTTCTGCTTTGCCCGTTGTGCATCCATATCGGTATGGAAGAAGAAGGGGGCGGTGGTCGTGTCATGCAATACCTTACGGTAGAATAGGTCGACGGCAGCTTCAACGGCCGGCTCTCCGCCAATGCGCTCGTACAGGCTCTCGGTCATGAATCTTCTCCAACGTTGGGAGCGATTAGTCACTCACGCCCGGGGCATTACGGCATTGATCGACGTCAATGCGGCGCCGTAATCCGCAGTGTGCCTTTGTAAAACCGATTGGTTACCGAAACCTGAAGGTTGATCGGGTGCCATATGGCAGAAGATGGCCACTAAGCGCCTTCCGCGACTCTTTTGAGGTTCGCCAGGCCGCGTTCGTAGTCCGCACCAATCCACGTTTCGAACATCAGGCCCATATAGCGCAATATCGGATTCCAGCCCAAATCCGTATCGAATCCCCAAACCAGTTCTGTTCCTCCGGGCACGGCCTTCAGATTGTAGGTGCTTGTCGCTTCGCCGTGGCCTTCGAATGCGAGCGCGACACGAACGAAGCTATTCGGCTTGCTTTCGGTGATTTCCAGATTGCCGACGCCGACTTCTCGATTTTCACTACGCCACGAGAGCTTCGCGCCGACACCTTCAGCCGGGCCGCTATATGTTAGGGCCGTATTGCGGTCCCGCTCCAGCCAGGGCGACCACTTTTCCGTATTCTTTGGATTGTTTAGCAGGGGAAATACGGCCTCCGGCGCAGCGTTAACCGTTGTCTGCCGCTCGACATGGACGTGCGCCGGCAGAAACTGACTGACAATAACGAGGACGACGACGAGCCCGACGAAACCAATCAACAATTTTTTGAGCATGGCTGGATCCTTTCAGAAATGGGACCGTACGACGGCGACCAAGGTATCGATTCGCGTCAATATGACAACACGGGACCCAACGTTCTGCCGTTAGGGAATGGATGGTTTCAGTGTAACGGGCCCCGCGGCTCCGACGACTCCAAATCTATGATGCGCTGGAGGATTTTACGCCAGCGATTGATTTCCAGTTCGGCCCTATGGCGTGCTGTTTCACCATATTCGAAATGCATTTTTAATGCGACATCCCACGAATTGGCGTCCGGCAGCTCCTGCATCCGCAAATAATAAGCGATGCCGAAAAGAAATATAGGGAAAACAGGCCGGGTGCCTCCGCGAATTTTCCCGGGGCCGATTGCTGCGTCCCATTCGCCTCCGGCCATGCGCGGCACGGTGCGAGAGGGGGCATTTTTGTTTCTGAAGGGAAAAATGGTGCCGCCGCACAGAATTGAACTGTGGACCTCGCCCTTACCAAGGGCGCGCTCTACCCCTGAGCTACGGCGGCCTAAAGTTGGGCTGCCTTATGCCACAGGCATGCGGTGCGGGCAAGGCGTCTGGGTTTGGCTGTCCGACGGTCGGGAATTGCTCAGTCGGGTTCCCTCGAACCCCTCGATCAGGGTGCGGAAATACTCCGCGATGCGGTGGTTGCGGGGCGCGGTGGAATATGCAGGATGGCGGATGACAACGAAAGCGCCGCGACTCGGTGTTGCGATATGGACCAGAAAACATCTAATAAAACTAACGGGTCGCCACCGTCTCCGCCCGCGAAGAGCAGCGAGCGTGAAAATCGGCTGGCTTCAGCGTTGCGTCGTAACCTGTTGAAACGGAAAGATCAAACGCGGGCCCGGGAAGCTGTGGGCAAGAGTGGAGAAGATCCTGAATGCTGACGCGGCGGTTGGTCGTCGACCTGCCTTGTGATCACCATTTTCCTACAGTAGAAAGCCTTATGTTCTGCGGCTTGCGGCGTGCGTCGCCGTTTCCGCCGGCCTTTGGGGGATGAAGACGCATGACGCCGCACGATTTGCCGGAAGACCAGCAGGAGACGACCCGTGCACCGGTGCCGTCGGTGACGGCCGCTATCGGGAGAGGGGGCATGGATCAAATTCGCATTCGCGGCAGAAATCCGCTGCATGGCGAGATACGGATCAGCGGTGCGAAGAACGCTACGCTGCCTCTGATGGCCGCAAGCCTATTGACCGATGAAACGCTGACCCTCACCGGCGTGCCCCATCTGGCGGACATCACGACCCTTGCTAACCTCCTGGTCCAGCATGGCGTGGACATTGGCATGAACGGTGAGGGCGCGGCGTGCGATGGGCGCGAGCTTGCGCTGACGGCATCATCGATCGTCAATACCACCGCACCCTACGATTTGGTGCGGAAGATGCGGGCCAGCGCTCTGGTGCTCGGCCCTCTGGTCGCGCGCTGCGGCGAGGCGCGGGTTTCCTTGCCCGGCGGTTGCGCCATCGGGACGCGCCCGCTCGATCTGCACATCAAAGGACTGCAGCAGCTGGGAGCGGAGATTGAGCTCGAGAACGGCTATATCCATGCGCGTGCGCCAAAGGGGCTGACTGGCGCCGAAATCGCATTTCCGTTTGTTTCGGTTGGCGCAACGGAGAATCTGATGATGGCGGCCTGCCTCGCGGAAGGGGAGACGCGGCTGGTCAATGCCGCACGCGAGCCGGAGGTCGCCGACCTTGCGAAATGCCTGTCGGCGATGGGCGGGAATATCGAAGGCATCGGCAGCGATACGATCGTGATCCGCGGCGTGGGGCGGTTGAGTGGTGCGCACCATCACATCATCGCGGACCGCATCGAGACCGGAACCTTTGCGATGGCCGTCGGTGTCGCTGGCGGTTCTGTCGAACTGGTTGGTGCATCGCTGGAATTGATCGGCGTCGTGGCGGATACGTTGCGAGCGGCTGGATTAACGCTCGAACCGACCGACCGTGGAATGCGCGTTGCCTGCGAACCTGGTCAGTTGCAGGGGATCGATGTGATGACTGAGCCCTATCCCGGTTTCCCGACCGATTTGCAGGCGCAAATGATGGCGCTCATGTCGATTGCGGACGGTGCCTCCATGGTCACGGAAACAATCTTCGAAAACCGTTTTATGCACGTGCCGGAACTCGCGCGTATGGGTGCGAACATCAATGTGCATGGTGCGTCCGCGATGATCCGGGGCGTGCCGAAACTGACCGGCGCCCCGGTTATGGCAACCGATTTGCGCGCCTCCGTCAGCCTCGTATTGGCGGGACTGGCGGCGTCCGGCGAAACGACGATTGGCCGCGTCTATCATTTGGACCGGGGATATGAACGCCTGGAAGAAAAACTCTCGGCGTGCGGCGGGGAGGTCGAGCGGATCAAGGCAGCGCGATGACCGCCAACAAGCCGCTCAAGTTGCGCGCGCGCGACGCGGAGGATCTATCCGTCATATCGGCGGCGCTGCAGGATGCCCTGGTTCCACTCGGCGACATGACCCACCTTCCCGACGAGAAGACGTTCATGATGGTCGTCAACCGGTTCCGCTGGGAGGGGCAGGGGGAGGATAGCCACGCGGAGCGCGTCCATGCCGGGCTGCGTTTCGATGCTGTGCGTCGGGTTCAATATCGTGGGATCGACCGTAAAGACCACTCGCAGTTCCTATCGGTGCTCGCTGTGGCGTTTGATGCAAAAGACGAAAAGGACGGCATTGTCGTTATGCATTTTGCCGATGGCGGTGCCATACGTCTGGAGGTCGGTGGACTGTATTGCATACTAGCCGACCTCGGCCAGCCTTGGCCGACGCAATGGACGCCGGAGCACGGCGTAGAGTAGGACCGTTATGGATCGCCTCGGCCATGCCGAAGCGAGATCAACCGTTCCACATGTTACGGTTCTTCGTGCTGCGCGGTCGCGTGAAACAAACGGTAAGTTGATTTTTTTCGGCTATAGGCTGAAATCATCGGTATATTGCGCGACGGATTTCGAATTTGCCGTGCAGTTTTGAGGAATTGACATCGCAGTTCGAGTTAACGGTTCGGACATTGTAGTTGGCGGGAAGGGAGCTTGAGCGCGAGTCGATTCGAGTACGCGTTAACGCGACATTTTCTGCAAGCGGACATTGTCAGGATTTAGAATTTGTTAATAATAGATATTATTAATCTCTATAACGATGTTTTTTCAATTTCTTTTTCCCGTAAAAAACGTATCTTGGCTGCGCCGACTTGGACTGACGGCGGTGCTGGCTCGTGAAATGAATATTCGTGAAATTTGTTAGTCGATCAGATCGGCGCGCAGGGCGTGCACACACTCCGGGCTCAGCCTTCATTGCGCTGTTCGCGCTCGACTCGCTTGCCCGTTCTACACTCGTGACGATCATTCCCTTGCAGGCCTATGCGCTGCTCGGGGACGCGCAGAAGGTCAGTTTTCTGTATTTTTTGGTCAGCGCTGCGGGATTGAGCGGCAGCATGCTGGTCCCGTGGCTCGTGCGCAAGATACGCCATCATCGGACGCTGATTTTGGGCTCTTGCTGCATGGCCGTGTCGACGGTCTTCCTCTCGCAGCATTCGCTTATCTGGTTCGCTCCGGGGCTTGCGCTGCAGATGTTCGGGGCCGCGACCGTTGTCATTTGCCTAAACCTTTATGTTCTGAGACATGTTCCCCGTGACGATTTCACACGGTTCGAACCGGTTCGGATCCTGTTTGCCGGCGGCGCGTGGGTCATAGGCCCCGCTCTTGGTGTCTATCTTCAGGAACATGTGGCGATATGGGTGCCGTACACCGCCGCTGCGGTTTTCTCGCTGACCCAGCTCGCGTACTTTCTATGGATGCGTGTCGAGGGTGGGCAGGACGAAATCAGTGCTGCCGGTCCGCATGCGAGCCCGGTGCGCTTCATACGTCGGTATTTCAGCCAACCAAGATTGATATTGGCGTGGCTTCTTTCTGTCACGAGAGCTGGTTGGTGGGGTCTCTTCTACATATTCGGGCCCATCTATATCGTCTCCAGCGGCCTCAGTGCGGAGACCAGCGGCCTCGTTTCTTCGGCCGGGTCAGCAGGCATGCTGACTGTTGTACTTTGGGGGTGGGTCGGCCGGCGCATTGGTATCCGCAATCTGTTTATGCTGGGATATACCTTGGCGGGCGTGCTGACCCTGCTGGTTGCAATGACAACAGGTTATCCGTGGATCGGTGCCGTGTTGCTGATTGCCGCGGCGGCGGGGACATCGATCATCGATAGTGGCGGGAATGTGCCATTCTTACGCGCCGTGCGGCCGCGGGAGCGGTCGGAAATGACAACCGTCTATGCGACGTATCGCGATGCGTCACGGTTTTCCTTTCCTGCTCTGTATTCGCTGCTTTTGCTTGTATTTCCGCTTCCGGTCGTCTTCCTTGCGAGCGGCAGCGTCATGCTTGTTTTGTCGCAGTGCGCGCGCAAATTGCCGCGCAGTCTGGGCCGCGAAGGAAGAAAGAGCGCCTTCGCTCAGCAGGCAAACCTTTCGAGGCAAGACGGTAAGACGTAACATTGCTGCAGCTGATTGTTCTTCTCTTAACCCGCGTTTATTTACCTGTTATTAACGTTAATGCGTGTACCACAGCCGTCAAGAGTCGCGTGGTTAATAGGCTGATATCGCTTCCCTTTGCAAACGGCGAAGCGCCACGCTGACCGGCACTGCGACGGGTTACGAAACATGAAGTGCAAGCGGCCCGAAGCTGAGACATTGCTGCGGAACGTCCTGGAGACCGTAAACGAAGGCGTCGTGGTTTTTGATCCGGATGACCGGATGGTCGTTTGCAATGCCCGCTATCGTGAGCTTTATGCGCCGATTGCAGACAAGCTCATTCCGGGCGTTACCTACAAAGACATGGTCCGCGCATGGGGAAGGCTCGGCCTGTTTAATGCGACAGATGGGACGGCCAAAGAGCAGGTCCAGGACAGGCTCAAGCGACACCGATGCCCGAAAGGCCCCTTCGAATTGCACACGACGGAACATTCGGTGCGGGTCGAGGAGCGGGTGACAGAAGACGGCTATATTATTGGAACACACACCGATATTACGGTGTGGAAAGGCATGGAGCGCGTCCTTCAAAACTACGAAGAGCGGCTTCTTGGTTCGACCCGAAAGCGGGCGGACAGGTTTTGGACGATGGACGCGGACCTTCGTTTCACGACACTTGTCGACTATCCGAATTCGAACATTATCGCCTCGCCAAATAGCTATATCGGTTATACGCGATGGGAGGCAGTCGGCATCGATCCCGAAACGGACGATGCCTGGCGCCGGCACCGCGAAGACTTACTGGCGCATCGTCCCTTCGAAGATTTCCGATATGCGTCCGAAGACGGGTTCGGCGGCGTTTACAATATGAGCGTCAGCGGGACGCCGGTCTTTGACGACGATGGCGTGTTCGCCGGATATCATGGTACAACGACGCGAATTGTCGACTGCCGCGATACGGATAACGGGGGCGATGCCGGCTGACACGAAAGGCTGGCACGCCACGGCTTAACACCATGTTTGCGGCGCGATCCTTTTGGCCCGTACCAAGGATACCGCCATGTCCCTCGACTCCTATTACAAGGACCATTGGGTCGAAATCGAACCCGACCGGCTGGACCGCTATGAGGAACAGTTCATCTGGGGACCGGGGCGCGACCGCCTGCTCGAGCCAGCCGGTATCGAGGCGGGACAGGCTGTGGCTGACTATGGCTGCGGCCCGGGTTACGTGTCGGTGGAACTGGCGAAACGGGTCGGCGAGGCAGGGCAGGTGCACGCCTTCGACATCAATACGGATTTCGTAAACCGCACGCGAGAGCGGGTCGCGGCGAACGGATTTGCCGACCGCGTGTCGGTTACGCATTTGCTAAACGATATGCTGCCGCTCGCCGACGATACGCTCGACCGGCTAGTGATCAAGAATGTTATGGTCTATGTCGACGATCCGCTCGCCAGTTTCCGGGAGTTTCGCCGCGTCGTGAAGCCGGGCGGCAAGGTGCACGCGATCGACAGCGACTTCTACATGACGGCGTTCGATCCCGTGTCGCCGGAAGATTGGCGCATCGTCCTGGATTCCGCACTGCACGCCTTTCGTACACCGGCGATCGGGCGCAAGATGCGCGGGTTCGCGCTAAAGGCGGGCTATTCCGATGTCAGCGTGCAAGTCATCGCGGCGCCGGAAACCACGGGCCGGATGCTGAATTTCATTAAGAACATGGCCGGCTACGCCCGCGAAGGCGGAATGCATGACGAGACCACGGTGCAGCGTGTTGTCGATATTGCCTCGCGCGCGGTGGAGGAGGGCACGTTCTTTTCGCTGAACCCGCAGTTCCTCGTGACCGCGACGGTTTAGGTCATGGACTCATAAACTGCGCTGATCTTGATCGCGTTTTGGGCCGTTTTCGGGGCGTCGAACGTCCTCACCGGGCCTCCAGGCCCGCTTTCGAACGCCCTCCTGCCGAAAACGGCCCAAAACGCGACCCTTCAGGGCGGCAGGATTTCGCGCCCTGGACAGCGTCGTGTCGTCGGTCGCGATGCTCAGGCATCGCTCCGTTCCTAACTCCTTGCCAGAACGCGAAATCTTGCCGTCAAGACCGGCGTAGTTTATGAGTCCATGACCTAGACCGAACGGATCATGTCGCGGATGCGTGGCTGAATTTCCGTCCGCCAACGGGTGCCGTTGAACACGCCGTAATGGCCGACGCCGGGCTGCACATAGTGGAAACGCCGGTCGTCCGGTACGTTGGTGCACAGATCGTGGGCAGCGGCGGTTTGCCCAACTGCGCAGATGTCGTCCTTTTCCCCTTCCACGGTCATCAGGGCGGTCTTGGTGATTGCGGTCAGGTCGACGGGCTCGCCCCGGTGCTGCATGAGCCCTTTTGGCAGATGGTGCTCCTTGAAGACCGTCTTGACGGTCTGCAGAAAGAACTCCGCCGGCAGGTCCATGACGGACAAATATTCTTCGTAGAATTTCTTGTGCTGATCGACGGGATCGCAATCGCCTTCAACGAGATGATCGAAATAACGGTGATGCGCCGTAATGTGCCGTTCCAAATTCATCGATAGGAAACCGCTGAGCTGGACGAAACCCGGATAGACCTTACGCATGGCGCCAGGGTTCGGCCAGGGCACGGTCGAGATGACCATCTGTTCGAACCAGTGCATATCCTTCGACTCGGCATGCCTGTTCACCACGGTCGGGCTTCGGCGGGTATCGATCGGTCCGCCCATCAGGGTCAGCGACGCTGGCTGGCAAGGGTCGTCGTCGGCCGCCATCAGGGCGGTTGCGATCAGGGCTGGCACCGCCGGCTGACAAACCGCGATGACATGGGTGTCCGCGCCCAGGAACCCGATGAAGTCGCGGACATAATCGACATAATCGTCGAGATCGAAATCCCCGTCATAGACCGGCACGCTCCGCGCATCGCGCCAGTCGGTGATGTAGACGTCATGCTCCGGCAGCATCGCGCGCACCGTATCGCGCAGCAGCGTCGCGTAATGTCCCGATAGCGGGGCGACGATGAGGACGCGCGGATCGTTCTTCCGGTCCGCGGCACGCTCGAAATGCAGCAGGTTGCAGAACGGCTTCGATAGAACGACCGATTCGGTGACGGGAATGAGTTCGCCCTCGATCGGAGTCATTTCCAGCCCGAAGGCCGGCTTGCCGTAACGCCTGGTGAGACCTTCGAACACATCGCAGGCCGCTGCGGTATGCCGGCCCCACAGGGTCTTGCCCCAGGGGTTGAACGGCAGGTCCAGCGCCAGTTTCATGCCTTGCGTGGCGGCACGCATGGGGCTGATCCAGGCATGGGCGAGTTCGTAGGCGTGATATTGCACGATGGCGTCTTCCCGATTGTTCGACCCGATTGCTCCAACCCGAATGACGCACAACGGGAAACCCGATCCTCGAACCGCTATGATATGACAATTGCGCTGCAACGCAAAACGCTGCTGCTGCAATGCGAATATATATCATCATTTTACATTAGGATTAGTTCCTAAGATGCTAAGAAATAACATTAAAGATTGTATTTTAGGAATATTGCATGTGCGAAATTCCTATGATTTCTGGCCTTGACGTATCGTTTTCCCAAAAGTTTGATTTTTTATGACTTTTCGACTTTTCTCTATTTGGGCCTGAATTTGCGATAATCGCTTGCAGGCCGCCCGCCGGTGCATTTGTTTGGAAGATCCTGCGGAAACGTGAATGGAAGGAAATTATGTCGGTTCAGGTCAATTTTGTTGGATCGGGCGACGCCTTCGGCACCGGAGGCCGTTTCAATACCTGCATCATGGTGGACGGCAAGGATGTTCGGTTTACCATCGATTTTGGCGCATCGTCGCTGATCGCCTTGAACAAGCAGGGCATCGCGCACAATTCGATCGATGCCATCCTGCTGACTCACATCCATGGCGACCACTCCGCCGGCATTCCCTTTATGCTGATGGACGCGATGCTGGGTGCGCGGCGCGACCGGCCGCTGACCATCGCCGGACCGAAGAATTTGGAGGCCCGTCTGGCGGAGGCCGCCGAGGTGCTTTTCCCCGGCTCGAACGCTATGACGCCAAAGTTCCCGATCCATTATGTCGAGCTTGAGGTCGGCGTGCCGAACACGGTGCTGGGCCTGACGGTCACGTCGTATGCGGCGAAACACACCTGGCAGACCGATCCGACCGCGTTGCGTATTGCCGTGGACGACAAGATCGTGACCTATTCGGGCGACGGCGATTGGACACCGGATCTGCCCAAGGCGACCCAAGGTGCCGACCTGTTCATCGCCGAATGTTACTTTCATCAAAAGCCGATCAAGTGGCATCTGAATTATCCCACAATCCAGGAACACAAAGACGCGTTTGGTGCCAAACGCATGATCCTGACCCATATGGGGCCGGAAATGTTGGCCATGGCCGGCAAGGTACCCGAGGAATGTGCAGAAGACGGACTAGTCATCACCCTGTAACAGTGCCGTTACAGAATATGGCAAACGGGCTTGAAGGTGCGGCATGACGATACGGGTAGGGATTAACGGGTTCGGACGCATGGGACGGCTGGCGTTGCGGGCGGCATGGAATTTCGACCCAGCGCAGGCCGGAAGCTTGAACCAGCCGAACGGTATTTGGGGAAATGGCGATCTCGAATTCGTGCACATCAATGAAGCGAAGGGCGGGGCGGAGACGGCAGCGCATCTGTTGGCATTCGACAGTGTGCATGGCCGCTGGCCCGTGTCAGTCGCCGTTGATGGTGGCGCCATCCAGATTGGGGAAAGCCGTGTCGGTTTCTCGGAACTCGATACGCCGGAGGCGATGCCTTGGCAGGATTATGGTGTCGATATCGTTCTGGAGTGTACGGGCAAGTTCAAAACGATGGCAGCCTTGCAGCCGTACTTCGACGCAGGCGTGAAGAAGGTCATTGTCGCGGCACCGGTCAAGGAGGACGCGGCGCTGAACATCGTGATGGGCGTGAACGATCATCTCTACGGTCCGGCGAAGCATGATCTACTGACGGCGGCGTCCTGCACGACCAACTGTCTGGCCCCCGTCGTCAAGGTGATCCATGAAGGGCTCGGCATCCGCCACGGCGTGATTACGACAATCCACGATGTGACCAACACGCAGACGATTGTCGATGCGCCACACAAGGATCTGCGCCGTGCGCGGTCGTCGCTGACCTCGCTGATCCCGACCACGACCGGGTCGGCCAAGGCCATCGCAATGATATACCCGGAGCTCGACGGCAAGCTGAACGGTATCGCGGTTCGCGTCCCGATCCTGAACGCCTCGTTGACCGATTGCGTGTTCGAAGTCGCGAGGGAGACAACGATCGAGGAGGTGAACGGGCTATTCGAAGTGGCGTCAACTGGAGCGCTTAAGGATATTCTCGGCTATGAGACGCGGCCGCTCGTGTCGGCGGACTTCGTGAACGACACAAGGTCCTCGATCGTCGATGCGCCCTCGACCATGGTGGTCGATGGCACGCAGGTGAAGGTCTTTTCGTGGTACGATAACGAGTACGGCTATGTGTGCCGCATGGTCGAACTTGCCGACAAGGTCGCGGCGGGATTGATGCGAGGCCGCGAAGCTGCGGAATAGGGCATGATCGATATTCGGAATTATGCCGTTGTGACGGCCGCCTATTGGGGCTTCACCCTGACCGACGGTGCGCTGCGCATGCTGGTGCTGCTGCATTTCCACACGCTGGGTTATTCGCCGCTGGAACTGGCGTTCCTGTTCATGCTGTACGAGTTCTTCGGCGTCGTGACGAACTTGCTGGGCGGCTGGATCGGCTCGCGGTTCGGTCTACGGATCACGCTCTACGCCGGGCTGGCGCTACAGGTGGTGGCGCTATGGATGCTGTCGCAGCTCGATCCCGCCTGGTCGAAGCTGTCGTCGGTCGCCTTCGTCGTCGCGGCGCAAGGCCTGTCAGGGATCGCCAAGGATCTGACCAAGATGAGCTCCAAGAGCGCGATCAAGCTGGTCGTTCCGGACGATGCGCACTCCACGTTGTTCAAATGGGTCGCGCTGTTGACGGGTTCGAAGAACGCGCTGAAAGGGGCGGGTTTCTTTCTCGGCGGCTTCCTGTTGGCAGCACTCGGCTTCGAACAGTCATTGTGGGTGATGGCGGGCGCTCTTGCCGCTGTGCTGCTGGCCTGCGTGGCCTTCTTGCGCACCGACCTGGGCAAGGCAAAGACGAAGGTGAAGTTCACCCAGATCCTGTCGAAGACGCGGGCGATCAATCTGCTGTCGGCGGCGCGCTTCTTCCTGTTTGGCGCGCGCGATGTGTGGTTCGTCGTCGGCGTTCCGATATTCCTCTACGAAGCTCTGGGCTGGAGCTTTACCGAAGTTGGCGGTTTCCTAGCCGTCTGGGTAATCGGCTACGGCGTCGTGCAGGCTGCCGCACCGACGGTGGTGAAGCGCTCAGCGGATGGCAGGTCCGCCGAGACGAAGGCGGCGCAGCTCGGCGCCTTCCTGCTCACCGCGATTCCCATCGCGATTGTCGCCGCGTTAGAGGCCGGCCTGGAACCGGCGGTAGCAGTCGTCGGTGGCCTCGCTCTGTTCGGCGTCGTCTTTGCCTACAACTCCTCCGTCCATTCCTACCTGATCCTGACCTACACCGACACGGACAAGGTCGCGCTCAATGTCGGTTTCTATTACATGGCCAATGCCGGCGGCCGTCTCGCCGGAAGTCTGCTCTCCGGTCTGTCCTACCAGCTCTGGGGCCTCACTGGGTGTCTGCTGACCGCGTCCGCGCTGCTCGCGATGGCAGGCCTGATCACGATCGCGCTTTCCGCCGAACAGCGTGGCTTGGCGTCGGGCGAGGTGTCGGACCCAGGGTGAATCGGCGGCGATGATCCGACATGGATACCGGTCAAACGGCGCCGAGCGCCTTCGGCCGAAGCAGGGCGATCGGCGGGATGGCGAGTACCGATATCGCGGCCATGACGATCATGGTCGTCTCGATGCCGTGATGGTCGCTGAGCAACCCGAAAAAGATCGGTCCCAACAGCCCGGATAGGCTGGAAACGGAATAGATCAGGGCAAAGCCGCGCGAGACGCGCGCACCGTGGACGAGATCGCCAACGAGCCCATAGGTGATCGACGTCGATCCCTGCAGGACGACTCCCAGCACCGGCAGTAGCACGAAAGCCAACGTCTTTTCGGACAGCAGGACCGCGACGATGCCACCTGCTGTAAGGGTTTGAACCAGGGCGAAGGCGGCGCGCGTGCCGATCCGCTCGGCGAGAAAGCCGCACGCCGCCTTACCCAGCATTCCACCGACGAGGGTCAAGGTAACCGCCAGAGTTGCGAGGCTCAACGGCACCTGCTTTGCCGCAATAAAAAAAGCGAGAAACGTCAAAAAGCCTGTCTGGATCGCCGTGTCGAGAAACACCGCGATGCACAGCCCGGTGAATCCCGTCCTGTCCTGAATGCCCCATCCGATCGCGGCCGTTCCGTCGTGCGCCTCGACGCCCACTCGCCGGCCGCCGGCTGCCGTGGAAAACAAGGTGAAGAAGACGGCGACGGCGCCAATCAGCGCGGCCATCCCGAAAGCCGATACGACTCCCTGCCAGGCGATGCCCAATCCGGCGGCAAGGCTGAACAGGCCCGTGAAGGCGAGTTTCCCGGCATCGCCGGAAGAGTTGTACAGGCCCAGTGCCGACCGTCGCCCGTCCGCTTCGAAAGTGCTGCTGACAATCGACGACGACAGCGCGTGCTGGAACGCCCCGCCGACGCCGACGACGAAGAGGCACACTGCGAGTATCCACAAACTTTCTGCCATGGAGAGGGCGACATATCCGGCCCCGGCGCAGACCAGGCCGAACACCAACAGGTTCCGCTCACCCAGGCGTTCCGAAATCACGCCGGATGACATTTCCAGCAACGTCATCGCACCATTGTTGACGGAGCGCAGCAAACCGATCTGGGCGTAGCTCAACCCAAAGGCCTGCGCGAGCACCGGCAGCAGGACGTAAAGCGAGGCGCCTAGGCCATCCTGGATGGCGTGCGCGCCGCAGCAGGTCGCAAGAATGCTTTTTCGTCGACGATCCAATCGCATGGTTCGCCGACGTTATCAGGACCGATGCGCGGCCTACAGATCAAATCGCCCGGATGTGCGCGAAATTTGAGAGAGGGGACGCGCTAACGCGTACTGTAATTGACTGCATTGCTTCCTATATTTCGGAGATGACCATCCCCCTCACGGAGCGTTCCTCATGAAATGGCTTGTGATAACTTTCACCGGCTTAGCCATCGTTACAGGCCTAGTCAGCGGTGTCTTCAACGGGCCTGTGGTGCTGGCCGCCGAAAAACAAGCCAATGTGACAATCGAGCGTACGATCAAGAAACGCAAACTTGTCGAGGCAAATGTCATTCGTGTTACCGAAGGCCAGATGGTCGAACTGCGCTGGAACACAGACGAGACCGCCGACCTGCATCTGCACGGCTACGACATTGAGGTGAAGGCGAAGCCGGGGGCGCCCGCAACGATGCGCTTCAAGGCCCACGCGACGGGCCGGTTTCCGGTGACCGTGCACGGGTTCGGCAATCATCATGGCGGTGGGCATGCAGAGAAGACGCTGCTCTATCTGGAAGTGCACCCGAACTAGCCGCTGTGCAGTTTTATGAGACGTGGCTTTTGAAGAAGTCGCCGATGCTGTCGATTGCTTCCTGCGCTTCCGGCAGAACCCGCGCGCTGCCGTGCCAGCCATGGATCATGTCGTCCCATGGCTGATAAACGACATCCACACCGGCCGCTTCGGCGCGTTCCGCGAACAACCGGCTGTCGTCCAGGAGCGTCTCGGCCGTGCCGACTTGAACGAGCAACGGCGGCAGCCCAGAAAGATCGCCGAACAGCGGCGAGGCGAGCGGCGTTTTCGGGTCCGCACCGTTCAGGTAATAGCCCGACATGCGGTCCAGATAGATTTTGCTGATGGACGGATCCTCATCGGCTTTGGTCAGGTAAGTTGCAGCCGTCTGGGTCATGTCGGTCCAAGCGCTCATCGGCACGGCGCCCGCCGGCTGCGGGTCGCTGGCTTCCTTTAGCTTAAGCAGCAGCGCGAGCGTCAGGCCGCCGCCCGCGGAAATGCCGCCGACCATGAGACGCGACGGATCGACATTCTCCGACAAGAGCCAACGGTAGGCGCTATGCACATCGTCGATGGCGGCGGGGAAGGAGTGTTCCGGCGCCAGACGATAGCTGGTCGACAGGACCCGGGCGCCCGTGGCGGCCGAGATGCGCGCCGCGGTCGCCCGGCTCGCCGCGACGGAACCGCGGTAGTAGCCGCCGCCATGAATGAACAGGAACGTTCGGTCGTGGCGCGCGCCGGCGCCTTCGATCCATTCCGCGGGCACGCCGTTGGCGTTTATCACTTCAAAGGTTGCGCCGTCGGGCAACGGCTCCGCCGCGCCTTTGTCCGACTGAGCGCGGAGTTCCGCAACGGTCTTCTTGGGGCCATAAGGATTGGCTCGTTTGGCGGCGATGATTTCCTGCAGCACGGCGCTGGCCATTGGCGAAGGTTCTCCTGGCGTGGTTTTGAACTGGGCGTGATATCATGGCGTCGCGCAGGGTCGGCACGCAATGGGGCTAGTGTGATGATTCTGAAGTTTGCCGCATTCAATGCGGCAAAGTTTAGGATCTGAATCACACTAGCCTTTGATAGTTGGTGTGCTAATTCACGCGAAATTCAATGCTTTGAAATTCGCGATCAGGACACTAGGAGATTTGCATGGGTAAAATTGGCGTTGCTTTGGTGGTGCTTTTGAGCGTTATCGGTGCCGACGCTCTGGCGCAGGAAAAGGTCGATCTCGAACTCGTCCTGCTGGCGGATGCGTCCTGGTCGATCGACAATGCGGAAATCCGTCTGCAGCGCGAAGGGTACGCGGCCGGTATCACGCATCCCGACGTGCTGGATACGATCTTGGGCGGTTATCACCGGCGCATCGCCATTACCTATGTCGAATGGGGCGACGAGAACTGGCAGGACATCGTCGTACCCTGGACGATTATCGACGGCCCGAAGAGTGCTGCTGCCTTTGTGCAGAAACTTCGCGCTGCACCGCGCCGCGCCACCGGACCCAACGCCATCGGGAGTGCCATCGCCGCCGGGCATGCCCTGATTAAGGACAACGCGCTGATAGGGACGCGCAAAGTCATCGATTTTTCCGGCGACAGCGCGAACACCTGGAATGGAATTTTGATTCATGTGGCGCGGGCGGCGGCCTTGGCCGACGGCATCATCATCAACGGGCTGGCAATCCTGTGCCGCGACTGCAACGGCCGGCCGGTTCTTTATGACCTGGAATTGGCGTTCGAAACGCAGATCATTGGTGGCCCCGGCAGTTTCGTCGTGACCGCCGACGGCAATACGAGCTTCGAGCAGGCCGTCCTGCGCAAGCTCCTGCTGGAGGTGGCGTCCGCACCGAATGAGCTTGCGGCACAACGCTAATTCTTAGCGCGCGCGCTTTTCCGGATATTGTGCGACCAGTGTTGCGGCGTCGCCCCAACCCTTATCCAGTGTGGTCATACAGTCCACGGTTATGATCATTTTCGAAATCAGCCAGAGACCGTCGACGCAGGCGAACTCCCAGTCGTAGCAGCCCCAGCCGGCGTAGGACGCACCGTCATTCGCATGCAGCGTCAGCCAGTTGGCCCAGGCTGTTGCCGTGTCCGGTCCGGTGATATCGATCTGTTCGTTGACAATGAAACGCTTCCGGTTGACGAAGCGGCGTTGGTAGCTTTTGAAGGCCTTGACCGCGTGGTCCTTGCCGGTCGCCTGACCTTGCGACCAGGGTATGGTCTGGGACACGACATCTTCGGTGAAGATCGCCGAAAGCTCGTCGTCGATTTCCTCGTCGACCGCACGGGCGTAGCGCGTAATCATGCGCCAGATTTCGTCCTTTGCGTTGAGGACATGCATTTCCGATTCCAGTTTTTCGAGACGTGCTTCCAGGCTCATCGCTGTTCCCATTCGGATTGTTCATTACGGTGGCGTGCTGCATAGAATAGCGGCCATGAGGGTAGGGGATAGCCCGGATGATCGATAGGGGTGGGACGCGACGATGACCGAAGCAACGGACCGGGGGGCGATTGCGCCACTCCTGGCGACGTCGTCAGTCCAGATCATGGCGTCGCTGACGATGTTCGGGGTTGCGGTGATCGCGCCGGTGGCCGCACCGGATATCGGTGTCGAGGCGACCTTGATCGGCACCTTCACGGCCATCGCCTATGGTTCCGGCATGTTGGCCGGCTTGCTGACCGGTGCGTTCTCGGACCGTTTCGGCGCCATCCGGGTCGCGCAGACGATGATGGTGCTGGCGATGCTGGGCGTCGCGTGCCTCGCTCTGTCCAATCCGCTTGCCGCGCTGATCAGCGCCATCGTGCTGGGCATCAGCTACGGCCCGATCAATCCGCTCAGCACCCATATCCTCGCCCGCGTCGTTCCGGAGCCGCGGCGGCCGCTGTTCTTTTCCATCAAGCAATCGGCGCAGCCCGCCGGTACGGCGCTTGCGGGGGCGGTGCTGCCACTGCTTGTGATCCTGTTCGACTGGCGGGTCGCGATCCTGGCAACGGGTGTTGCCGCCTGCATTGTCGCGATCGCCATTCAGTCCCTGCGGCCGCGGCTGGATGGCGGCCGGGATCTCGGCCGCACGATCCGGGTTGGCAGCGTCATGGAACCCTTGCGGCTGGTCTGGCGTGACTCCCGTTTGCGCTGTCTCGCCCTGAGCGGATTCATTTTCTCCGGAACCCAAGTGTCGCTGGCGAGTTTCTTCGTCGTCTATCTGACCGACGCGTTATCCCGTTCGCTCACGACGGCAGGCCTGATCTTCACGGTGATGCAGATCGGCGGCGTGCTGGGCCGGTTGTTTTGGGGTGCCATCGCGGACAGCGTGATTCCGGCGAACTACGTGCTGCCCGGTCTCGGCGCGGCAACGGCGGTTTTCTCGATCGTGACAGGCTATTTCGCCCCGGACTGGCCGGTGCTGTTGCTCGGCGTCTTGAGCTTCGCGCTGGGCGCGACGAGCCATGGCTGGAACGGTGTCTATTTCTCCGAGCTGGTCAAGTTCGCACCGCCCGGCACTGTCGGCGACGCCGCGAGCGGGGCGCAGTTTGCGACCTTGGCTGGCGTCGCCGTGGTTCCCGTCCTCTTCGGCCTCATCGTTACGTTGAGTGGCAGTTATCTTGCGGCGTTTTATGCAGTCGCTGGCGCAATCGCTGTCGCAACGACCTATATGCGGCTGACCTTGCGGAGTCGCGGCTAGGTCAAGAAGTGGATGGCAATCGCACCGGTGCCGCAGAGGGCGAGGGTTTTCAGAACGTCCAGATGGAAGCGGAACATGGCCAGCGCTGCGACGACGGTCAGGCCGAGTGCCGCATAGCTGATGGTCGCGACGTCGGGGGCGGGCAACGACAGCATCCCGAATTGCACCGAACCGACTTCGGCGAAGACAACGCGCAGGCCGAACCAGACGGCAAGGTTCAGGATAACGCCGACCACGGCGGCGGTAATACCGGACAGCGCGGCGCTTAACGACCGGTTATTGCGGAGCCGTTCGATGTAAGGCGCACCGAGGAAGATCCACAGGAAGCACGGCGCGAAGGTCACCCAAACGGTCACGACGGAGCCGATGACGCCGGCGAGGATCGGATCGATGCCCGTCGCGTGGCGATAGGCGCCGAGAAACCCGACGAATTGCGTCACCATGATCAGCGGCCCCGGCGTCGTCTCGGCGAGGCCCAGCCCGTCGAGCATTTCCGCCCCGGTCAGCCATTGATGAGTCTCGACCGCCTGCTGCGCCATATAGGCGAGAACCGCATAGGCGCCGCCGAAGGTAACGACGGCCAGTTTGCTGAAGAAGGCCGCTTCCTCCGCGAAGACGTTGCCGGCGCCGAGGGTTGCAAATAGCGCCGCGACCGGACCAGCCCACAGCAACCCGAATATGACGATGAGCCAAATCGACCGGCTTGCGGAGGGCGCGGTGTGCGAAAGTTCGCCCCGTGCCGCCATCGTATCGATGACGCTGGGTCCATCACTGTCTTCGACCGACTGACCCTTGATGACGACAAACAGGTCGGGCCGCGCCATGCCACCGATGAAGCCGACCAGTGCGGCTCCCGCGACGATCAATGGGAACGGTACGGCGAACAGGGCGATGGCGACAAAGGCGCCGGCGGCGATCAGATACATCGGGGCCGTTTTGAGTGCGCGTTTGCCGATCCGCAGCACGGCCTCGACGACGACGATCAGCACTGCGGCCTTGACTCCGATGAAGGCCGCCGCGACGAGCGGGAGGTCGGCGTAAAGCGCGTAAGCGATGCTGAGAGCGAGCATCACCGCCGCGCCGGGCAGCACGAAGAGCAGGCCCGCGATCAGCCCGCCGACGGTCCGGTGCAACAGCCAGCCGATATAGGTGGCAAGCTGCTGGGCCTCCGGCCCCGGCAGGAGCATGCAGTAATTGAGTGCATGCAGGAACCGCGACTCGTCTATCCAGCGCCGTTCCTCGACCAGCATCTTGTGCATGAGGGCGATTTGCCCGGCGGGACCGCCGAAGCTGAGCAGGCCGATCTTGAGCCAGACGTGGAACGCCTGGGTCAGCGACGGTACTTCTGTTCGTTCGGTCTTGTCGATGATGGGAGTCTCCAGACTGGTCATTGTCCGGCCGCCTGTGCTGGCCAGCTGTGGGTTTCGGCCACCGCGTTGCGGCACCAGGAGTATAGCGCATCGTATATCACCATGCCCTGGTCAAGTGCCGCATGATCGTCGTGGTTCGCCGCCGATACGCCGAGCGACAGCGCGAGCAGGCCCGCCGCTTGCGGTTCGAGGTCGAGACGGGCGGTGTCGGCGCCCCGCACGATCCGGGCGAGATGGCGCAAGGCGCTGTCCTCGACGCCGAAACGGTCCAGAAAGACATCGAAGCTACATTTTTCGCCGTCATGGCTGTAGTCGGTGTCCGGCACGTCGAAGGGTATGGCGTCCAGCTCGATGGCCGAATCCTTCACCCAATCCGCGTGGACATAAAGAATTTCCGCTGCAGGATCGACGAAGCGCTTAATGAACCAGGGGCAAGCGATACGGTCGACTTTGGGCCGCTCGCGCGTCACCCATCGCGTAGCACCCTCGTGGTATTTCGGCAGCGCGTCGGATTTCGCGATCGTGACGCCACCGGCTTCGATATACGCGTCGGTCCCGCCTTCTAGTGCGCGGGCATTGACGTCCTTTTCGCGCAGCTGGGCGGTCGTGCTCTGGCTCATCTGATGCCCATGCAGGCAGTTCACGACCACATCGGCGTTGGCGGGAATTTCCGCGATCCAGTCGTCCACGGCGCGCTGGGAACGCCATTTCGCGCCGGCGATGACCCGGTCGGCAGCCGCAAAGGCCTTCCCACGGCAGGTGTCGAACAGCATTGGCGCGCGCGGCGTCCCGATACGGTCGATCAGGTCTTCGGCGGAGATCCAAAAGGGAGACATTGTCATTTCTAATCTTCCTATCGTTTTCTGTCGCAGAAAAATGACCGAATTTGAGGAACTCTAAAAACGAACAATTTTACTACTGCCATTAAATATTTTAATGTCTCGCCGATGGATTATTTACCCAGCACCCCCGCCTTGCGGACCTTCGAAGCGGCAGCGCGGCTGCTCAATTTTACGCGCGCGGCGGAGGAGCTGAGCCTTACGCAAGGCGCGGTCAGCCACCAGATGCGTGAACTGGAAGCCCTGCTTGGCGTACGCTTGTTCGAGCGAAAGGCGCGCGGGCTCCTGCTGACCGAGGCGGGACGGACCTATCTGCCCTATGCGCGGGAGGCGCTGGAACGGCTGCGGGCCGGCGCCGAGTCGTTGCGGCGCGACCGCCGGGACCGCGTTCTCACCGTGACCATGTCGCCCAATTTCGCCAACAAATGGCTGGTCCCGAGACTCGGTGATTTCGCCGATGCCCATTCGGAAATAGACCTGCGGATCAGCGCGTCGCGCCAGCATGTCGATTTCGCCACTGACGATATCGATCTCGGCATCCGGCACGGCACAGGCGACTGGCCACACCTGCATGTCACACGGCTGTGCCCCGAATGGTACTTCCCGGTGTGCAGCCCTGCATTCGCCGCGGAGGCTTCCATCACGACGCCCTTCGACCTGGCGCATTGCCGCTTGTTGCACGACCAGGAGCGCACGCGCTGGCGCGAATGGTTCGCGGCGTTCGGCGTTGATGAGGCGGCAACCCGGCAAGGCCCGATCTTCTCGGACACCAGCCTGGCAATCGACGCCGCGGTGGCGGGGCAGGGCGTTGCCTTGGCGAGAAGCGCGCTGGCGACTCTCGACCTGAAAGCAGAACGTCTTATCCGCCCGGTTACGGCTTCCGTTCCCGCCCCGATCGCCTATTGGATCGTGTGTCCGAAAGGCACTGCCGAGCAGCCTTCAATCGAGGCTTTCCGGGCCTGGTTGCAATCGGAAGCGGAACGGGATCAGGAGGTCGCGCTTCCAATCGGTGAAACCTGAGGAGCGCTCGGGCGTGGCGCGACAACGAGACGAGCTGTGGTGAACACATTTCGGACTTCCGCATGCTCCAGCAGTCCGTGCCGTTTCATTTCTGCGTGGCAGGCCGGCAGATTGTAATGCGGGATCGACGGATAGAGATGATGCTCCACGTGATAATTGACGTGGTGCGGGAACATCCACCAGCGCAGCCACGCGGGTGCGATGTTGGTCCGTGCGGCGGTCAGCGGCGATGACATATCGGTTACAGCGCCGTGCTCGCAAATTGCCCGGAAGCGCAACAGCGCCTGCAATACCGTAACCAGTGGCAGGATCCAGAGGACCAGGTATTCGACGCCGTACCCCAATGAAAAGGCGACGATGGGGGCTGCGATATGGAAGGCAGCGACAAACCAGCGATCCTGTCGGGCGGCCTTGCGGAGCGCTAGTGAAGTGTCGTCCAGGGGGCGGTTTGCGCCGTCTGCATCGTCGTTGATCGCCGGCGCGCCGAAAAAGTACGAATAGGTCTTGTAGGCGGTGAGGCCGGCTAAGTCCTTCGCCAGCTTCCTGACGAGATAGGCGCCCCCGCGTGGGTAGCCGCCATGCAGCGGCGTGTCCGGGTCGCGGTCCTCATAGAGATGGTTGTGGTGCAGACGGTGCAGGACGCGGTAAGTGCACATCGAGATGCCGACGATCGTCGCAAAGGCGCGGCCTATCACATCGTTCAACGCGCGATTCTCGAACATCCGGTAATGCGCAGCATCATGCGCCAGCACGAAACACGCCTGTTGCCGACCGGCGATGACGATGATCGCGGGGATCACGACCCAGGGCGTCCACCATATGATCGAAGCGGATATCGCGGCGGCGATGATCGCCAGCGTTTCGAGAGCCGCATACGAGGATTTGACAGGATTGATTGCGGTGAGGCGCTTGACGGTCTCCGGCGGCAGGCGCGTCGCGCGTCGCTCATCGTCCCTGAACTCCGTGCCTGTCTTTGCATGTTCGTTCATAGCGGCAAGCTTCTCAGATTGGCGTGCGTCGTGCAATTGCGCCGTTGCAGGCCCCCCATCCTAGCCTTCCCCCGCAAGGGGGAAGGGACAAATCAGACACGCCGCTTACTATTCCCCCCTTCGATGGGGGAGGGTTAGGGTCGGGGTGGACGGCGGCCATCATTGCCTGGTTTGTCGCGTCTCGTCTCTAGCTACGGCGCGACGCTGGAGAAGGCATCCATCGCTTCGCAGCGCGCCGAGAAGGCGGCGAGGGCAGGGAATTTTTCCGCCAGTTCCAACTTTGGCCGCGCCATATTGGTGAAGGCGTAGGCGATTGCCCCGCTGACATCGGCCTGGCCAATCCGGTTGCCGCCGCCAAGCCAACCGTCATTGGCTTCCTTCGCGCAGTCGTTCAGGAAACCGAGGCCGCCGCAGGCCTGTTCCTCATTATGCTCGATCCAGGGACGGTGGATTTTTTCCTTCGGATGGAACCGGCCCTCATAGACCGCCCAGATCGCCTTATCCATCGTGCCGGTGGCAATCGCCGTCAGCTTCAACAAAGCCCGTCGTTCCGGGCCGTTTGCGGGCAATAACCGTTTTTCCGGGCCGGCCATATCGTCGAGCGTGTCGAGGATTGCATAACTTTCCAGCAGGGACTCGCCGTCATCGAGTACCAAGGTGGGAATCCGGACCAGAGGATTGTATTTCCGCACCGCGTCCTGTTCGTCGAATACGGGGATCGGATCGTGCTCGTATGCCATCCCCATCAGGTTCAGGCTTACGGCAACACGGCGGACGTACGGCGAACGGTAGGCACCAATCAGTTTCATGTTCTTCTCTTTCCCTAAAGCATATGTGTGATTGCGCGTAGAGTGACATGGCGGCAAATGGCGCGAAAGCCCAAATCTCCGCTACACTCCGATCATGAATTGGTGAGGAGATCCGACATGCTGACGATATGGGGCCGCCCGACATCTGCCCGGACGCAGAAGGTGCTGTGGGCACTCGGCGAGATCGGTATCGAGTTCGAAATGATCCTGGCCAGCGGCACGATGGGGCCGGACGGTAGTGTCGACAAAGGCAACGCGCCCTACGGTATCGTCGACACGCTGGAATACCGTGCCATGAATCCCAACGGAACCGTTCCGACGGTCATGGACGGCGAGTTCACCCTGTGGGAATCGAACAGCATCATCCAATATTTGGCGATGAAATACGCGCCGGATTCGATGTACGGCAGCGAAATCGAGACCTTTGCTTCGGCGAGCCGCTGGATGGATTGGGAAGGCAACGTGTTCCTGCCGCACCAGCATACGCTGGTGATGAATCTGGTCCGGTTGCCGCCGGAAGAACGGAACCCGGATGAGGTGGAAAGTGCGCGGCAAGCGCTGCTGACGCCCTTGCGGATCATCGACGATCAGCTGGCGCGCACGCCGTTCATTACCGGGGATCGCTTTACGATGGGCGACATTCCCATCGGCATGCGCGTACATCGCTGGTTTCTCTTCGATCTCGAAACGCCGGATTTACCGCATATGCAGCGCTGGTACGACGTGATCAGGCAGCGCCCGGCGTTTCTCGAATATATTGCCGATCCGGCGTTGCATCTGTCCGGTTAGCGGTTCGCTAACGACTTTTTGTTTGTGATAGGTTGTAAGGATGTTCACGAGGGAACGCGGTATGCGCAGAGAAGCTAAAAATACCGAGCCGGTTTGGACGGCTATTCGCGACCGGCTTGAAGCGAAGCGGAAGGAAACCTTCGAAGCGCTGCGCAATTACCCGCGCCAGGTCGCCGGATGCGATACGCACTACCAGCATCTTGCCGAACGGCGGGCGAAGATTTCCGGCGAATTGCGGCAGCTCGAGGCGCTGCGCCGCGACAATCCGGCCGAGGGGATCGAGAAATTCCTCCGCGAGTCGGCCTTTATCGACGAAACGGTCGTGCCGGGACGGTAGCGTTCGAAACCATTTTGCCATCGCCGTTAAATCGACGACACTCGACATTGTGTTGCGACGATAAAGGACGGCGGCGAAAAGATGCAGGGCGATGGGAATCAGGCAACGGTTGGAGTCCAGGGCGCCGAGCCGGACGCGATAGCTGACGTACAACGTTTCGCCACGGCCGTTCGCGAGGCCGTTCAGCGTGTGATTGTCGGTAAGTCGCAGGCGATCGATCTTGCGGTCTCGGCGCTGCTCGCGCGCGGCCACGTGCTGATTGAAGACGTGCCCGGGACCGGTAAGACGACCCTCTCGAAGGCTCTGGCGATGACCTTGCGCTGCGACTTTGGCCGCGTACAATTCACGCCCGATCTCGTGCCGGCCGACGTGCTGGGTGTGAACCTGTTCGACATGAACAAGCGCGAATTTGAGTTCAGTCCGGGGCCGGTGTTCACGCAAATTCTTTTGGCGGACGAGATCAACCGGGCAACGCCCCGCACGCAGTCGGCGTTGTTGGAGGCGATGCAGGAGCGCCAGGTATCCACGGATGGCACCACGCGATCGCTGCCGACTCCGTTCTTTGTGATCGCGACGCTTAATCCGGTCGAGTTGGAAGGCACCTTTCCGCTACCGGAAGCCCAGCTTGATCGTTTCCTGCTGCGTCTTGCGCTCGGTTATCCGGATATCGAGGAAGAGGCGGCAATGCTGGACCGCTTCCAGAGCGATCCCGGGCAGGCGAGAATCGAGCCGGTTGCCGGGCCCGAGGACGTCGTGCGGCTGCAAGCCGCGGTGGACGGCGTGCAGGTCGATAGCGCGGTGCGCGACTATCTGCTGACAATCGTTGGGGCGACGCGAAGCGACAAGCGGTTGCGGCTTGGCGCGAGCCCTCGCGCAGCGTTGTCGCTACAGCGCGCCTGTCAGGCGCATGCGGCGATCGACGGCCGCGGCTACGTGATGCCGGATGACGTTAAGGCGCTGGCCGCGCCGGTGCTGATGCATCGGCTGATCGTCGAGTCCGGAGCGCGCCTGCGCGGTGTCAATGCGGCAACCGTTATCGCGGAAATTCTCGACCAGACGGCTGTGCCGATCGAAGGGGCCGGTGGGCCCACCTGATGGCGATCGGCGACGGGCAGATCGTCGAGACCCGGCACGGCCGGTGGACGCGGTCCGGCTCGGTGGTTTCCGATCTGATCGTGGCTGTCATCTTTATCGTTGCGATTGTTGGGGCCGCGGCCGGCAAACTGTTCGTTGCGGCGCTTTGTGGTCTTGTCCTGGTGCTCGTGTTCGTGTCCCGGCTTTGGGCGCGCCTGGCGCTGGTCGATGTAGAGTACCGTTGTGTTGCCTCGAACGACCGGCTCATGGTCGGCGACGAATTCGATCTCGCCTTGACGGTGGAAAACCGCAAACCGCTTCCGCTTCCCTGGTTTAGCCTTACCGAATTCGTTCCGACCGGCCTGGCGCTCGCGGATGGGGGGCCGCCGCGCTTGAGCCAGTTCGGAATGACCGAGGTCAAGGAGGTAACCAGCCTTGGCCAATATGAACGCATTACGTTTCATCATCGCCTGAAGGCGCTGAGCCGAGGACATTACGCATTCGGGCCGTCGCGGATCATGAGTGGCGATATATTCGGATTCTATCAGGCGACCGTCGAAGCGCTGCGGCGGCCGCCGGGGGTGGTTGTCTATCCCCGGACGGTGCCGCTGCCCGATTTCGTGCTGCCGGCGTCGCGGCCGATCGGGGACTCCTTAAGCCAGTTGCAGCGCGTCGACGATCCGACGCGGCCAAGCGGACTGCGCGAGTACCGGCCCGGCGATCCTGCCCGCCGGATCGACTGGAAGGCGACCGCGCGCCGCGATGCGGTTTATGTCAGGACGTATGATCCGAGCGTTGCGCAACGGGTCGTGATCCTGGTGGAGTGCGATACCAGCGAGCTCGACCGCTGGAGCAATCGCCCCGAACTACTGGAAGCCGCAGTGTCAGGCGCCGCGTCGGTAGCGGTTCGATCGGTGGAGCTCGGCTGCTCGGTCGGAGTCGTGGTCAATTGCAACATCGCAGGCGGTATCGCGCCGCCGATGGTCGCGCCAGGCGCAGGGCCGGAGCAATTGACGACCATAATGACGACCCTGGCGGGGGCAACGTCGATGACAGCTCGGCCGCTGGAGTCTGTCGCCGCTGAATATGGGGCGGAGGCGATTCCCTTCGGCGCGACGATTGTTTACGTCGCTGGGGTTTTTCGGTCCTCGGCCACCGACTTCGTTATCGATCTGGGGCGGCGCGGCCATCCGATCGTTGCTCTCTATGTCGGGGCGGATGACATGCCCGACATTCCCAATTTGCCGATTCAGGATTACCGCTCGGTGTTTACCGTGCACGAGGGCGCGGATGCCGACTAAGCGCGACATGCTGGTGATCGCAGCAACCGTTATTGCCGACACGGTGTGGCTCTATCCAGTGTTGGGCATGGCTGGTTTCCTGCTTGATCAAGGCGGTTCGCCGTTGCCGCTTCTTATCGTGTTTTTGCTGATTGCCGTAAGCGTTGTTGTTACGCGGACGATCCCACGCGCAGCCCAGCAGCCGGCCGGGCCAGCCGTGGCGCAGGCACTGCTCGGCCTGGCGACGATTTACGTTTCAATGTCCGTTGTCGCCGCCGAAGGTTCAATCGATCTTCTGTGGGGGCCGCGCTTTATTGGTGGGGGATATCCAGGCAAGGTATTGGCCGGCTTGATTATCGGTACGGCGATGGCCGGTCTTCTTTGGTATCGCGGGGTCCGTATTGCCGTCGACACACACCCTCAGGCGCGCTTGCTGCTGACCTTCCGCACCGGCATCGTCGGGCTGGCTGTGACGATCCTGGCGGAACTGGCGTTCGATGCCGATTTCGCCGCGACGATCATGATCATTCCGTTCTTCGCGGTCAGTCTCGCGGGTTTGGCTTTTGCCCGTATGGCGCCCACCGGTGCCTGGCCGCGTACGGTAGCCCTCGCGGTGGCTGCCGTGATCGGCGGCGGGTTCGCGATTGGCTTGATCGGCATACTGTTTGGCGGAGACGGTTTGCGGTTGTTGGTCGCCGTCTGGGGCCGCGTTCTCGATGGCGTTTCCTGGGTCATCACGGTCTTACTGGTGCCGGTCCTGGAAGTAATCTTCAGCTTCATCATTTGGCTGATTGGCGACAGCGTGCCGCGTAGCCGTGCCGACCGCGTTGTGACACCGCGGGAAAACGCATGGTGGGAGAATATCGAAACTGGCAGTGTATCGCCGTTTGTCGAATTTATCGCAGAGTTACTGAAATATCCGCTGCTCCTGGCCGCGATCTACCTGCTGTATCGCCTGCTCCTATGGGCCTATCGCGCGCATGCGGCGCGCGTCCTGGCGGTCTCGGTCGTGGATCGAGAATCGATACGGGGCGAAGCCAATGCGGCTGCCGATTTGATCAATCTGGCACTTGGCCTTCTGCCGGATTGGATGCTGTCTGGGCAGGCTTCGGCGGGATTCCGTTATCCCAAAGACAGGCCTGGAATATCCGAGGTGTATGCGCTCTATTTCGCTATGTTGTCCGCTGCCGTGAAGCGCGGCTACGAGTTCATACCTTCGATGACGCCGCGAGAACGCCGGCCCGACCTCGAAGCTACCGTTCCCGGCGCGCCGGTTGCCCGGATTACCGACTGCTTCAACGCCGCCTGTTATGGCAACATCGCGGTCGATGGTCAAACGGTCGACCAGCTTCGTCAGGAACTCGAGGCCGCGTCCCAGGATCAGTAGTCTATTTATGCGTGCCTATTCCTGCGGATAGCGCCAGGGGCTTTCCGGCTGATCGGCGTCTTCGTCGATGGCCCATTGCGGAATGGCGAAGCCGTCGACGACGTCGACAAAGACCATCTTGACCCGAGTCCCGATACCGACCCGTTTGACCATCTCCGGCGGCGCAAACTCACCGTCCGCGGTGACAAGGTTCCCAGCGACGCGGATAGCTTCGTCGGCGCTAGGTTCACCCTTCTGTGTGTCGAGATCGGCCAGGATAATCATGTAAGGGACCTTGTCGTGGAATGCCGGTTGGATCGGGTGATGGACTTCGGCATAGGAATGCACCGTGCCCTTGCCTTCGACCGAGACCCATTCCGACTCGCGGTCGCTGGTCCACGGGCAAGCGGTCGCCGGCGGGTAGCGCAGCAGGCCGCTTTGCTTGCCGCGTTGCAGGCGGAAATCCCGCGCTCCGCAATAGCGGAAGAAGTCCAGATTCTCGCCATCGAGATCGTCGATGGTTAGCATCATGCCCATATAATCGCCTTGTACTGGCATCGTTCTTCCTCCCCTACCGGTGATCTTTGGCCATGACCATCGCCGATCCCGTACCGGGCATGGCCCAGCCTAGATTGGCGGACAGCTCCGCGTCCTTGACCTGACGGCAGCCACCTTCGGCATAGTCGTATGTGTGTTGTTTCTTACCGTCTGGCCCGACCGGACAGGAATCGTCCGCGGTACCGCGAAGCTGGCGGGTATTCTCGATCACCATGCTCATGCCATGCGTGTAGCCTTCGCACAGATGGCCGCCCGACGTGTTGTTCGGCCGCGCGCCGCCAAGTTCGATAGTCCCGGAGGAAACATAATCGCCGCCTTCGCCCTTCTTGCAGAAGCCGTAATCTTCAAGCTGCAGCATCGTTGTGAAGGTAAAGGCGTCGTAGGACCCGGTGACATCGATGTCCTCGGGGCCGACACCCGCGTTGGGCCACAAGATATCCTTGGCGTAGTGGCCGGCGACGGTGGAAATGGGGCCGTGCTGATAGTGCATGTCAATGCGCGGCTTGCAGCAACGGCCGACGACCGACTGGATGACCGCCGGCGGATTCGGACAGTCCCGCGCCCTGTTGAGGCGCGTGACGATGATGCAGGTCGCGTTGTCGGTTTCTACGCAGCAATCCAGCAGATGCAATGGCTTGCAGATGATCCGAGAGTTGATCACGTCGTCGACGGTATAGCGCGTCTTGTAATAGGCCTTTGGATTGTTCGAGGCGTGTTTCGAATGCGCCACTTTCACGCCGGCGACTTGCTCCGGCGTGGTGCCGTAATCGTACATGTGGCGCAGGAAGGTTGGCGCGAACATTTGTCCGGCGCTTTGCCAGCCATAGGCGCGGTGGTGGATCTGGTCGCCGTTGATAGGTACCGCGGAGCGCGCGCCGGTACCGCCGATGCGGACCGCGCTGTAGCCGTTCATGGCGCGGAAGATCGCCACCGTCTTGCACATGCCGGCCTCGATGACGCCAATCGCGATACCGACCAGCGCTTCCGTCGAGGAGCCGCCGCCATGCACGTCCATGTAGAAGTTAAGCCGAATACCGAGATCGCCTGCGATGAAGGTCGAGAAGGTCGAGTCGTTGCCGGAATAGCTCAGCATGCCGTCGATATCGCCAGCCTCCATGCCCGCATCGTCCATCGCGTTCTTGATCGCCCAGGTACCAAGGGCACGCGTTGTTTCATTGGAGCCGCGACGATAGGTCGTCTCCCCAATGCCGCAGATCGCATATTTTCCTCGGAGAAACTTTTCTGTCGAAGTGTCCGCTTCGCTGACGCTCGATAAAGACATGTGCCTTCGCTCCCTCCCGTCGCCGGCTTGCCGTCCGGCCCTATTCGCTGGAATAATGTCTATATAAACGGAACGATGTTTGAGCGCCCGCGTCAAGAGGGCGGCGCGAAATCGAGAAGGAGATGGGTATGGGCCTGGAGATCACGCCGACCGATGCGACACTCGCTGCGACGGTGTGCGGCGTCAACCTGGCGCAACTCGACGATACGACGTTCGAGGTTATCGAGGATGCCTGGCATGAACACGGCGTTCTGATATTCCCGGAACAGCATCTCGACAACGAAGCGCATCTCGCCTTCACCCGCCGCTTCGGTGCGCTGGAGCAAAGCATCCGGCGGACGCGGACGACGGGCATTTCCAATTTAAGCAACGTGCAGGCCGATGGGTCGGTGGCGCCGCCCTCAAGTCTTCAGGCGCGCTTCCTCGTCGGCAATACCTATTGGCATAGCGACAGCTCCTACAAGCGGGTCGGCGCGAAGGCATCGATCCTGGCGGCTCACGTCGTGCCAACTGAAGGCGGCGAGACCGAATGGGCCGATATGCGCGCCGCCTATGACGCGCTCGATGATGACAGGAAGGCGTGGCTCGACGACAAGATTGCCGTGCACGACTACGCCTTCAGCCATGCGCCGTATGGCGGGCTGGAGATACTGAACAAGGACGAACTTTCCCACCTCGATCCGGTGGAGCACCCGGTCGTCCGCATCCATCCGGCGACGGGCCGCAAGATCTTGTTCGTCGGCCGGCACGCCAGCCACATCCTGGGGGAAGATCTGGAAGAAAGCCGCAAACTGCTGGCCGACCTAACCGAGCAGGGTGCACAGCCGCCGCGGATCTACAAACACACATGGGTGGCGGGAGACATTGTCATCTGGGACAATCGCTGTGTTCTGCACCGTGGCCACCACTGGCCCGAAGACCAGCCCCGAACCATGGTCCGCACCACCGTTGCCGGCGATGCGCCCGGCAACGAGTGGGTGGCGGCAGGGGAAGCGAACCGGCCAGAGGTGGTGCAAGGCGAGTTTTAGATCCGTGGGCCGTCAGACGCCTTTGAAATTCACGCCGCCTTCCAACGCCATGACTTCGCCAGTAGTTGGGGCGCGGCGTGCAGCATTGCGGCGCTCCAATATGGGGCCGAGTTGGGCCACGGCGATACCGAAGACAATGATGCCGCCGCCAAGGAGGACAGCCATATTGGGCGTTTCTCCGAGCAGCAGGATCGCAAAAAGTACGCCGGCGACCGGAGTGAAAGAGTTCGCGAGGGAGACTTGCGCCGCGCCTGTCGTGATGATGCCTTTGAACCAGGAGATCTGACCGGCGACGACAACGACTGCGCCATAGACCAGCATCCATTGCCACAGGAATGGTGAGAAGACGTCCTGGAAATGCTCCGCGTCGAACAGGTACAGGACGACAAGAAAGAAGAACACGGTGCCGATTCCGGTACGAATGGTAATGAAAATTCCGAGTGGCACACGTTCGAGAAAGCGCTTGCCGAGCAGCGCGGCAACGACAAGAGCGATGGCGGCGAAGGCAGCGTAGATTTCGCCGGTGCCGAACGCCATTGGATCGAAGCGGACCTGCAGCCAGAAGATCGCCACCGCGCCGATAATTGTGATCGTTGTACCGATGATCTCCCAACGGTTGACTTTTGCCTTGAATAGGACCGCGGACAACAGGAGGAACAGCGGCGGTTCGATGCGTCCCATCAGCAGGACGTTCGTTACGCTTGTCGTTTCGAGTGCGAGAAATATCAGCGTCGGCCCAATTGCCCCTGACAGGATCGCGAGGACGATGAGGCTGATCCAATCGATCGCGGTAAGCGACCGCAAGGCGTCCTTGGTCCAAGACTTCCGAAAGATGGCCGCCAAGGTTACGCAGGCAACCAAATTGCCGACGAAAAGAAGGTTGCAGAAGCTGATTGGGTTGCGGCCGTCGATCGGGTGCATGGCGCCGATATTGACGAGGAGTACGATAATCGAATTCGAGGCGCCGAAGATGAAGATCGACGCCCACACCAATACCGGCCCCGGGATAGAGGAAAATCGCGACGGTGTGGGATTTTCGACGGCGGTCATGACGCGTCTGGGCTTAGCTTGCGTTGCCGCATCGCGCCAGCCCCAATTTTTGAGCGATCAGATGGTCGAAGCTGATCGGGCCGGGTCCGGAGACCATCAGCCAGGCAAAAAGAATGACGTACAAGACCTGCGGCAGATAAAGAAAATAGTCGAGCCAGTTCAGGAACGACAGACCGGCCGGGATCGTATGTACTTCCACCGTTGCGATAGCCACGATCATGGCGATCGTGAGCGCGATGCCGCAGAAGGTCGACAGCAATCCTAAAGTGAGCAGGCTGCCGCCGAAGAACTCCACGGACGCCAGAAAAACGGCGAAGAACTCCGGGAAGGGGATGCCGATTTCGTGCATGACTTCCAGCAGCCCGGCCTTGTTCTTTTCAACAAATAGCTTGTTCCATCCCGAAATGGCGAAAAACAAGCCCAGCGATACACGCGCTAGTAAGATAGGAGCCCATTCCCATTTCTTGTCACCCTGTAGAACGATTGACGCAACTTGCTTCACGAAAGGGTGGTTCAACATGGGTACATCCCCCGCACAATTCGATTTCCAATGATGAGAATATGCGGGTTCTGTGTCGAGAAATGAAATATCGATGAGTTTTGAAATCCATAGTCCTTAGCTATCGACAATCACCGACCTGGGGAACCAGGATTGAGTTGACGCCCCTAACTTCTGTTGGACGACGTTTCGATATAGTCTGGTCACGGTTTTAACGCTGCTGCGAAAATTTGCGGTCAGCACCGCAGAAGGATTGATGTCGATGAGTGACTACGAACATATTCTGGCCGAAGAAGAGAACGGCGTCGGTATCCTGACGATGAACCGGCCCGAGGTGCTGAACGCGATGAACCGTCAGTTGACGACGGAACTGCACGACGCCATTCAAGAATGTTGTGCCAATGACGATATCGGCTGCATCGTCATCACCGGTTCTGGCGAGCGGGCGTTTTCGGCCGGCGGCGATATCCATGAGCAGCGTGAGAACGACCGCAAATATTCCGAAGCGGAAATGGACAAGCGCAACGTTGCCTATCTGAAGATGAGCTACGAGATTGGCGCCTGTTCCAAGCCGACGATCGGGATGATGAACGGTCTCGCTTATGGCGGTGCCGCGGTACTGTCGTCTTCGCTGGATATGCGGATCGGTTGCGAGGATACCAAGTTCCGCTTCCTCGCCGCCGCGTATGGGCGGATCAACAGCACCTGGACATTGCCGAATCAGGTCGGCTGGCCGATGGCCAAAGAACTGTTATTCACTGCGCGCGTCGTCGAAGCGAAGGAAGCCCTTCGGATCGGACTGTTGAACCATTTGGTCCCGCGTGCGGAATTGCGGACGAAAACCATGGAAATCGCGGGCATGATTGCCGGTAACGACCGCAAGTCGGTCATGGGCATCAAACAGCTGCTGCTCGACGATATGGGCGGCAATCTGCAGGACCATTGGGCCAACGAAAAGCAGTACACCCGCGACGTGCTCCGGGGAGCGAAAGCGGAAGATGCGTTCCCTGAATTTATCGCGCGTAAGGGCCGGCCGGCCGGATGATATCGGAACGATAGGCTGGCTTTCCACAAAGATAGCGTTTAGATGCTTAGCCGCTCTTTGATTGGCCGGGAAAGCCCCTTATCTTGGATGACAACCTACTGAGCCGCCATCGGGTAGCGGCGTCTCAATATTGCTTCGAAGGATAACCGGCTCCCGCATGGACATCATTTCCGACTTTCAGTTCGACCTTACCACTTTTATGCAGGTCGTTTTTATCGACCTGGTTCTTTCCGGTGACAATGCCATCATAATCGGCATGGCCGCCGCCGCCCTGCCGCCGGCGCTTCGCCAAAAGGCTATTGTGTGGGGCATAGCGCTGGCGGTCATCCTGCGGATCGTGCTCGCGGCGCTGACTGTCTATTTGCTGACCATCACGGGGCTGAAGCTGGTCGGCGGGCTGTTGTTGTTCGTCGTCTGCTACCAGCTTTGGAAAGACCTGGCGTCGGACGGCCACGAAGACAGCAGCGAAGAGGCGGGGTCGCAGGATGACGATGCCGCGGGGACGAGGGATAGTGGCGTTCTGTCACCGATGTTCCTGCGTGCAATGGCGACGATCATCGTTGCCGACGTTTCGATGTCTCTGGATAACGTGCTGGGTGTCGCCGGCGCCGCAAAGGATAATGTTCCGATGCTCGTGTTCGGGCTCGTGCTGTCCATCGTGCTTATGGCGGCGGGCGCGAATATCGTGGCACGCATGCTCAACCGCTACCAATGGATCGGGTATATCGGACTAGCGGTCATCGTTTGGGTCGCGGGAGAGATGACCTATCACGGGTTTGTGGAAGTTCACGAGTATTTGAGCGTCTGACCCGCACGAGCATCAGCGTATGCCGCGCAGCAAGCGAAAGAAGTTCAACAACTGCATGGCCGATGCGGCGACATAGGTGTAGGCCGCCGCCTTCAGGATACCCCGCGCCGCGGGGACGTCGTCGGGCTTTATATAGGCACCTTCTTCGAGGATCGGTAGTGCCCGCTTGAAGCTGGCATCCAGTTCGACGGGCAGGGTGATCAGATTTGCAGCGACGCGGATCAAACCCATGACGATGACGGCAACAACGCCCAGAATCAGCAATCGGGGACCTGCCGCCGCGGTGCCCGCGAAGGAGAGGCCGAACAAAATGACGCTGCCGACGGTATCGGTAATCGCCGCCGCTTTGACGATGCGATGGCGCGCCTTCAGTGGTTTGTACTCGTCGCGGTCCTGCAGAGCATGGCCGACCTCGTGCGCCGCAACGGCAACCGCGGTAAGTGACCGACCCTCGTAATTGGCTTTGGTAAGCCGAACCGCCTTATCCGTTGGATCGTAGTGGTCCCCAGCAGGTGACGGCTCGACGATAACATCTGTCAGTTCGGCACTGTCCAGCAGGTGCCGCGCCAACTCGCCGCCTGTGCCGGGGAAATCCGGGCGGTCCGCCGAATGGCGCGACATGACCGACCGCACCCAGAGGGTTGGACCGAAGAGCAGCGCACAAACGAGCAGTGTCAGCAGCACCCAAATCATTACTTCCCGTCAGCTCGCCGTCATGCCGCCGTCGATGACGAGTTCCGAGCCCGTCACCCAGGACGACTCGTCCGAAGCCAAATAGAGGCAGCCCATTGCGATATCCCGCGGTGTCCCGAAGCGGCCAAGCGGCGTTGCATCCATGCGTATTTGCGCGATCTCCGGATTGGCGTGTCCCGGCGCGGTCATCGGCGTGTCGACGAAGCCCGGATGAATCGAATTCACCCGGATATGGTCCGACGCATACTGGATCGCGGCCGACTTAGAGAAGATACGCACCGCGCCTTTCGACGCATGATAGGCGGCATTGGCGAACGAGCCGATAATCCCGCAGATCGAGGAAATATTGACGATCGATCCGCCGCCGGCCCGGCGCATTAAGGGAATGGCGGCCTTCGTGCCGAGGAACGTACCCGTCGCGTTGACCGCCATGATGTGGTTCCATTTTTCCAAGGTCTGCTCTTCCACCAGGCCGCCGGCGTTCAAAGTGGTTTGGATGTTTTGCTTCGGATCGCGGCCGGAAACGCCGGCGCTGTTCGTCAAGATGTCGAGTTGGCCGAATGTATCTTCGGTCTCCGTCACGAGGGCAGTCCATTGCGCTTCGTCGGTTACGTTGAGTGGCCGGTAGATTGCTGTGCCGCCGTTGGCTTCGATTTCACCGACGACGGTTTCGCCGGCTGCGTCGTTTACGTCGCAGACCACGATTGATGCGCCGTGGGCGCTGAACACGCGCGCCGTCTCCGCGCCGATGCCGGACGCCCCGCCGGTTACGATCGCCACTTTATCGGTCAGACGCTTTCCCGGTTCCATGTCTTCCTCCTGTTTCAATAACGTTGCGTCGATGTTGGAACGCGCGCGCTATAAGGGCAAGGCTTTGCAGAGGTTCAGGCTCTTGATAGGATCGCGCCATGTCTCTTGTTGAATCGGAAGAATTGGTTGTCCCCCTTGGCGACTTTGCGGGGCGGGGCGGGGCGCCTGGCGTGGCGAGACGCTCGGTGCGGAGGAGGGCGTGCTGCGCCTGGACCGGGCCTGCCTGGATGAACTCGATGCGGTGGTCGAGGAGGTGCGAGCGAACCCGCTGCCGACCCTTATGATGACGCCGGACCTGTTCGAACTGCCGGCGTGCCGGGCGTTGATGACGCAGGCCAACGCGGAAATCAAGGGCGGGCTAGGCTTCGTAATTATCGACCGGTTACCCGTCGACAAATACACCAGCGATGAAGCCGTTATGCTCTATTGGCTGCTTGGTTCGATGATCGCCCGCCCAGTCGCGCAGAGCTGGGACGGTAAGATGATTTACGACGTCTACGACAAGGGAAAGCCGCCCGGCAACGGTGTGCGCCCGGACGTGACCAACGTGCGGCAAAACTTCCATACCGACAACAGCTACAATCTCTGCGCACCGCACTATCTTGGCCTGCTGTGCCTGCAAACCGCAAAGTCCGGCGGGATCAGCCGCCTGATCAGTTTCCGTGCGGCCCATAACGAGATGAGGCGGCGGCACCCGGATCTGTTACCAAGGCTTTACCAGCCGTTTTATTTCGACCGCCAACGCGAGCATGCGCCGGACGATGTGATGACGGTCCGCCATGCCATGTTCGAGAACCATGACGGTGCGTTGGTCGCGCGGCTGTCTATTCGCCAAGTCGTGCATGGCTACAAGCTGGCCGGGAGGACGCTCGACCCGGAAGGCAAGGCGGCACTGGAAGCGCTCGAGGCGATTCTGGAAGAGCCGGCGATGTGGAAGGACTTCTTCTTCGAACCTGGTCAGATCCAGTTTCTCGACAACCGGCGCTGCGGTCATTGCCGCACGGCGTTCGAGGATTATCCCGAGCCGGAACGACGCCGCCGGCTGGTTCGCCTGTGGCTGCGCGATAGTGGCCGCACCTTCTACCACGGCTGAATTTCAGGCACGGCGAAGCAGCGGCCCGTTCCCGAACCGCTGCAATTCGCTTTAACCGCTACGCCGTTTGCTTAGCGCTTACGACGCCGCCGCGCGATACCAAGACCGGCAAGCCCGATACCGAACAGGGCAAGCATTTCCGGTTCCGGAACCGATACGCGAGTTGCCGTTCCAGAGCCGCAGATGAGGCCGGTGTCGCAAATCACGAGGAAGTCTGACGTAAGAAAGATTTCCTCGAGACTCTCGACAAAAAAGCCGGTGGCCGTTTCGAAGGGGTCGATGAGATCACCGTCTTCCTCTTCCAACCCGTACACGGCGATCTGTTCCGCATCCTCGTCGAAAAACTCTTCAAAACTTCCGAAATCGGCTTCGAAAAGTTCATCGAATTCAAGCTCGCACGTATCGATACCAAAGATTGTAATGTTCGTGCATTCGGTTCTATCGATAATTTCGGGCCCCCAACCTTCTGGTCCCTCGGGCGAAATGCCGGCTACAGCGTTGCCCGGCGTGAATCCGGCTGGCGTGCCGAAGTCGATCGCAAAGCCAGCAATGGATTGCGACTGCGCCGGTCCACCATGGGTTAACGAGTAGTCGATTCTGAAGCCCGGGCTGTTGAGCTGAGCTTGTTCTTCAAAAATAGCAGTCGTATTGACTGTAATCCCTTCCGTCACGGTCACCACGCTGGGTGGAATCGGTTGACCGGCGGAAGCCTGTACACTGCCTAACAACGCAGCGATGCAAAAAGCCGTCACTGCGATAATAGAGCGGGAGCGAATAATCATAGCGTCTTTCCTCCACGCCCCTCCAATCTCTATTTTAGCAAAATTGATGCCAAAGATGAGTATTGAATGAAATCAACATGTTACGGATATATGCCTCTGTTAATAAAGGTTAATGTGTAAAGAATTCCGACGCCAAAATTGGGCTCGATCGCAGCGATGAAAATTAGTTAACAGCTTTTAGTTAGCTATTTCAATAAGTTCCCGGAATTCGGGAGAAGTTTCCGAAGGATTAAGAAAGTGTAAAGAATTCCGACACTCCATTCGATCCGATATCGCGCCGGACAGGTTCAGCGGAGCGGTAGGTCGATATGGGACGCGCGTCCGGCAGATCGATGAAATGTGAGATCCGGGATGCGCCCGGCAGGAACGTGCGAGAAATGGTCCTGGTCGCTGGCGGCGATAGCAATGCGGATTCTGTGTCCCGCACGAAACAGCCAGGATGTGGGGTAAAGGGAGAAGGCAAGCACCGCCGGCACGCCGGGCGTGAGTAATTCGGCGTCCGCTTCTTCCAGGCTGTGATAGGGGCCAACCCACTGCAAACCTGCCGGTGTTTCGCTCACCTTGCGGTGCAGCGCGCGCAGAATGCCTTCGGTGACATACTGTGTTCTTCCTTGCGGGTCGACATCTTCCAGATAGGCGAAAAACGACCCGTCCTGCTCGCTTGACGCAACATGTAGTGTGATGACGGGATGGCCCGTCAAGGTTTGGTCCTGTGGTAGCGGTGCACTGGTGTAGGCGAGCATCCGTTCGTCGCGGCCGTGCCAGTCGGCGTAATAGGCCTCCACGGCGACGGTCGACAGCCGCTCGTACCGTGTCATGCGGCCGGTACCGCAGCGAAAATCGGGACGGTGTGCATCACTCGCCTCGGAGACCGTTGGTGGTTCAGTGTCGAGAGCGCTATCCGCTGCAAAATAGAAGGCTGAGGCTTCGGCTTCGGGCACGGGCCATTGGTCGGCGCTGTGCCAGGCTTCCTCGCCCATCGTGAAGTAGTGGATCGGCTGTTCCTGGTCGAGGCCCGTATCGTCGCCTTTCAGATAATGGTCGAAGAAGCGCAGATATTCCGCCATGAGTTCGAACTGTGGCGCCTGCGTGGCGCCCCGGAACGGGCTGATATGGGTGCGTGCACCATGATCCCAAGGTCCCATGATGAGGTGCTTGTTCTTGACGCCGAGCGACAGGTAGCGGCGGGTTGCCGCGTTGCCGAAGCCGCCGCCATCCATCCAGCCGGAGACGCAGTAGTAGGCGGTATCCGGGTTGGTGTGTTCGGCATAATGGGCCGGGCCGATCACCGCGCTGTTGTAGGACGGGTCGTAGCTCAGACCCGTATCCCGGAAGCGGAATTCGCGCAGGAAATCGTCGGCATTGAAATTGGCGAAGTGCTCCCCGATGGCGGCATCGCGGAGCCTGCCGTTCGCGTCCTCGTCCACCGGGGCCGGACCGTCATAGCGGGGGTCGGCGAAATAGGAGAATTGCTTCAGCGCCTCGCGGTCGTCGTGATCCAGCGCATCGGCTACCGCGCCATAGGCATGCGGCAGATGGTTGAGCAGCAAACCGCCGAGATAGAAATGGTCGGAATAGGTATCCCACACGGCGAAGGAGGGGATTACGGCCTTGACCGCCGGATGCCCTGTTGTGGCGAGGAAATCCGCAGAGGCGCCAACATAGGAGATACCAGTCGAACCGATGTTGCCGTCGCACCAGGGCTGCGACACGACCCAGTCCGCCAGCTCACGGTAATCTTCGCGTTCGAGCGGCGAGCGGAACCCGTCCCGTGACCCGAAGGAGGCACCCGTGCCGCGTACGTCTGCCACCACGAGCGCATAGCCCCGTTGAACGAAGTAATCGCGCAGATAGCCAGTATTCGGGCTCGCCTCGATGCCATCCGCTTCGGCCGGTGCGACCTTGAAACGGCGATAATAGGGCGTATTGATCAGCAGAACCGGCAGCGCCTCTCCGGCAGGCAACTCATCCGGAAGATGCACGTCGACGGCAATCCGCACACCGTCGCGCATGGTCACGTAACAGGAACTGAGGACGACTCTGGGTCCGAACCGCGGCGGATTGTCGGCGGCATAGCGGTCGGGTGTCATTACCCAGGCATCGGCGTTCTTTGCACTGTCGGACATGAGGGTTCTCTGTTCGGTGACGAAGGATATGCGTTAGTGTCGAATTGGACGAAGGAAAGAACAAAACCATGAACGATCCTGTGTTGCCAGTCGGAAAACTTCCCGCCGTACTCTTGCGACGGATGCTGGCGCCATTCCAACGTGAGTCTGCCGAGCTGTTGCTGCCGCCGTCGGTCGGCGAAGACGCCGGTGTAATCGGGATTGGCGATGGAGCGTTGGTCGTGGCAACAGATCCGATCACCTTGACGGGTCGTGACATCGGCGGCCACGCGGTTCTCATCAACGCGAACGATGTCGCTGTGCTGGGCGCGCGGCCGCGTTGGTTTTTGGCGGTATTCCTGCTGCCAGTTGGGACGACGGAATCGGATGTTTCAGGCATGTTTGAGAGCATGCGTGAAGCACTGGACACCCTCGATATCTTGCTCGTGGGTGGGCATACGGAAGTGACTTCGGCGGTCGTCCAACCGGTAATTACGGGACAGATGCTCGGCTTTCGGGAAGACGGCACGTTCGTGCGTACCGGTGGCGTGCGAGCCAGCGACGTTGTTTTGCAGATCGGGTCCGCACCGGTCGAAGGCGCTGCTGTCCTCGCCAATGAAATGGGCGACGTCATGCGCGATGTCGCGCCGAATGTTCTTGCCGCGGCGAAGGCTGCGATCCGCGATCCTGGAATATCCGTAGTCGCGCCGGCGCTGCGCGCTGCGACGCTAGGGGCGACCGCGATGCATGACCCGACCGAAGGCGGCTTGTCGGCAGGCCTTCATGAAATGGCCGAGGCATCGGGACTGGCGCTACAGGTACATCGCAGCGCCGCGCTTTGGTACGCTCCCGGCATCGCGCTATGCGATGCAGTCGGTGCCGACCCCTGGGGCATGCTGGCATCCGGGACGCTTCTCGCCGCGTTCCCAGAGACAGGCGTCGGCGATGTGCGGCGGGCGCTGGAGGCGGATGGTCATGTGGTCGCTATCATTGCGCGCGCCGAGGCAGGGGCAGGTGTGACGTTCGACGACGGCGCGCCGATGCTGCGTTACGAGCAGGATGAGCTCTCGCGGATTCTGTTGGCATAGCGTCTTCCCGACTACTGGGTTTAGACTGGTTTGAGCATCCCCGTTTCTCGAGAGGAGCCGCGCCATGCCGAACGATCTTTCCTTTTCGAACCGACATAAGGATCTTGCTGCCCGCGACAAGGAATACGTACTGGGCTGGCGCTTCGAACCGCGTATCGTCTTCGAGCGGGGCGAGGGGACGCGGCTGTTCGATGTCGATGGGAATGCCTATTACGATATGAGCTCCGGCATGATGTCGCTGACTCTGGGCCACGCGCATCCTGAGCTTGTTGACACGATCAAGAGCATGGCCGAGCGCTTCACGCATCAATCTTCCTGGTACACCAATCCATGGGCGATCGAATTCGCCGAGCTGCTTGCGACGACCTTGCCGGATCCGCTGAAGATGACGAACTTCGCGGTCACCGGCTCGGAAGCGAACGAAATTGCGATGCGTATGGCGCTGGGCGCAACGGACCGGTTCGACATCTGCTCGATGGTGCGCGGGCTGCATGGCGGGTCGCTAGCGGCGGAGTCGATGACGTCCGTCGGCGGCGCGCGGCGGCGCGGTCTCGGACCGCTGACCTTGCCGGCCAAGTCCAACTGCATCGTGCCGGCGTTCTATTACCGCGCACCCGTCGACGACCCCGATCAGTGGGACGAGATCAGCCTCAAGATGACGGAAGAGTTGATCGAATATACGACGTCGCAGGAAGTGGCGGCTCTGATGCTGGAGCCGATCGCGGTCCCGGGTGGCATGATCGTGCCCTCGGATAAGTGGCTGCGCAGCATTCGCGAGATCGCGGACCGGTGGGGCGCCTTGTTGATCTTCGACGAGTGCCAACTCGCGCCGGCGCGCACCGGCAAGTTCTGGGCCTTTGAGCATTTCAGTGTGGTGCCCGACATCGTGACCTTCGGCAAGGGGCTCACGGCCGGCTTTGCCAATTGCGGAACGGTAACGACACCAGAGATCGCGGAGAAGACGCGCGGCACTATGGGATTGCCCTGGGCCGGAACCTATCCGCAGGACCCATTGCCCTGCGCCGTCGGGCTAACGCAATTGCAGATCGTGCTGCGGGACGATTTGACTGGTCACGCCGCGCGCGAAGGCGTCTTCATCGGCGAACGGCTGGCGGAAATTCAGGCGAAGCACGACTGCGTCGGTGATGTGCGTGGCAAGGGGCTTTATCGCATGCTGGACATCGTGACTGACAGAAAGACGAAAACACCCGATGCAGAAATGGGCGAGCGCATCCGTTATCATGCGCTGGAAGAGGGGCTGCTGCTGATCGCGGTGAAGAATTATGTCCGGTTCTGCCCGCCGACCATCGCCACCCACGATGAGTTGGACGATATGTTGGGGCGCCTCGACGCGGCGATTACGCGCGCGGAAGAAAAGCACGACATCGATATCGATATCAGCGCGTCGAGCTCGCTCGCCGCCAACAGTCTGACCCGCTAATCGCACTAACGGAGCACGCCATGAAAGAGTTCGTCATCACCGAAACGGAGTCACCGACATTTGGCGGCCGCTCATTCGGATCTGTTGGGCAGTATGAGCGATTGACAGGCTACGCCATCGGTGCGGTTGATCCGGACGACCGACGGAATGCGGAGATCGTCAATATTGAAAAGGCACCTCGGAATGCTGACGGACAAGTCGAATACAAGGTCGACATCTGCATCCTTCGTCCTATCGATGCCACAAAGGCGAATGGCTGGCTGTTTTATGAGATCCTGAACCGCGGTTCTAAGCGCGCGGTATGCCGAGTGAATAACGCGCCGCCGACGAATGCCTCAAGCGATGCGGATGATGCCGGCACCGGCTTCCTGATGGAACAAGGTTACACGATCCTATGGAGCGGCTGGCAGGACGACGTCAAAGAGGGTGATGGCCGTATGCGCGCATATTACCCGGTTGCGACAGATGGTGATGCACCGATTAGGGGCCTCGCGTTAGACGAAACAATCGATGAAACCAGCGCGAAACAGATCACGAAGGAACTAATTTATCCTGCGGCGAGTCTTGACAAGACCGCCGCGACCTTAACAGCGCGCGTGCGGGAACGCGACGCGCGGCAGAAACCGGCGGGCCTCGATTGGCGCTATATCGATGCGCAACATATCGAAATCACGCGGCCCAATAACCCGATCTTCGATGCAGGAACGATCTTCGAATTTATCTATACGGCGAAGGACCCGCGGGTGACCGGGCTGGCCTTTGCGTCGCATCGCGATATCGCCGATTTCCTGCGCCGGGGCGAGCCGGACGCTTCCGGTAATGCCAACCCGCTAGTCTCCGCGCCGCCGCAGCGCTGCGTACTGTTCGGAATCTCTCAGAGCGGCCGCTTCGTGCGCGATTTCCTTTATCAGGGCTTCAACGAGTCGCTTTTCGGTGGCCGGGTCTTCGATGCGGCGGTGCCGGTTATCGCGGGGTCGCGCAAGACCCAGATCAACATGGCGTTTGCGCAGCCGGGCCGTTATCAGCGTCAGCACGAAGACCACAGCTACCCCGGAGATCAGTTTCCTTTCGCCTATCGCGAATTGGCGGACCCGATTTCGGGCCTGACGGATAGCGTGCTGGCCCGCTGCGAGGCGACTGGCACGACACCGAAGATCATGCATTTCGATACGGAGACTGAAATCTGGTCGGCCCGGGCGTCGCTGGTAGTCACCGATTGCGCGGGCAACGATATCGAGCAGCCAGACAATGTACGGGTCTATCTCGCGTCTGGGATTCCGCATGGCTGGGCGATCCCGCCGAACGGCACGGCGATGCAACTGCCGGACAATGAGCTTTGTTATGGCGCACTGATCCGGCCATTACTGGTCGGGCTGAAGGCCTGGGTTGAGGATGACGTGCTTCCGCCGGCAAGCTGCTTTCCGACCGTCGCTGCGGGTACGCTTGTATCGCCGGCCAAGGCCGGCTTTCCAGACGTCTCGGGTCTTGCCTATGAAGGCACAATAAACGGATTGTGCTTTATGGATCATTCGTCGATTCCGCCGGTCGAGAGGCCAGCCTACCCGGTCATGGTGTCGACGGTGGATGAGGATGGCAACGCCGTTGCAGGCTTGCGCCACCCGGTGTTGCGGGTGCCGCGGGCAACATTGCTCGGTTGGAACCTGCGCGCACGAGGCTATGGCGAAGGCGACATCTACAGTTCGATTGGTGGAAAGATGCCGTTTGCGGATACGCGCGCCGAGCGTTTGGCACGCAAGGATCCGCGCGCTTCGATTGAGGAGCGTTATCCAAGTAATGCGGAATATGTCGCGCGCCTGCGTCAGGAGACCGACGTCATGATCGCCGAGCATCTGCTGTTGCCTGAGGATGGCGAACGTATTCTCGCCGCTGCCGAGGCGGGCGAGAACGTGCTCACCGCAGCTTAAGGCGAACCGCCCGCTACCAGCCCATCATGCCCGATTGCCGTCGCGGATCCGCGCCGCCGAACAGGCGGCCATTCTCGCGGTCGTGGAAGATGGTGCAGACCGCGCCGGCGGCGCGGGTCAGTTCCGGCCATTGCTCGACCACGTGACCACGTCGTTCCAACTCCGCGACGGTGTCGCTGGAGACACGGTTCTCGATTTTCACCTTGCCCGGATCGGGCTGGTGCGGCTCGAAGGAGTCGGGGTGGCTGTACGTCGCGAAGCGTGGCGCTTCGATGGCTTCCTGCGCCATCATGCCGAACTCGTTGATGTTGAGGAACACTTGCGCCATCGACTGGCATTGCACATCGCCGCCGGGTGTGCCGAACGGCATCGTGACCTGGCCTTTCTTGATCGCGATGGCCGGATTGGGCGTGAGGCGCGGGCGCTTGCCTGGTGCAATGCAGGCGGCATGTTCCGGCACCGCCCAGCTTTGCGAGCCGCGGCCGGATACGATCATGCCCAATCCCGGGATAACGGGTGTCGATGCGGACCCATCGCTCGGCGTGACGGAGAAGGCGTTGCCTTTCGCATCCACCGCGCAGGCGTAGGAGGTGTCGTATTCAATCATTGCTGCACCGTGTAATGCCGCTGACGGTCCGGACCCACCGCCGCCATTGTAGCCGGGAACATTGCCGAACGGGGGCATGCTAGGGGCGGCCTGGTCCGGGTCGATCAACGCGCGCCGTGCGGCCGTATAGTCGTCGGACAGCAGGTGGTCGAGCGGCACGTCGATGAAGCGCGGGTCGCCGTAGTAGCGCTCTCGGTCGGCAAAGGCGAGCTTGATCGATTCCAGCACGGTGTGAATGTAGTCGGGCGAGTTGTGGCCCATGCCTTTCAGGTCGAAACCGTCGAGCAGGGACATGATCTGCAGCAGAACCGGACCCTGGCACCAGGTGTCGCAGGTATAGATGTCGAAGCCGAAATAACTGCGCATCACCGGCGCTTCGATCCCAACGCGGAAATCACGCAAATCTTCCGCCGTGATAAGCCCTTCGTTTTCGGCATGATAGGTTGCGATTTTCTGCGCGATGTCGCCTTCGTAGAAAGCCTCCCGTGCGGCTTCCAGGCGTTCCTCGCGGCTGCCGGAAGCGGCGGTCTCTTCGTCCGCCATATATTGCAGCGTTTTACCCAAATCCGCCTGCACGAAGTTCTCGCCGACTTCCGGCACTTTGTCGTTCGGCAGATAGATGTCGGCGTTCGACGGCCAGCGGCGCAGCTGATCCTGTGTTTTGGTGATCGATTCCTGCAACGTCGGGTGCATGCTGAACCCGTCGCGGGCATAGCGGATCGGCGCTTGCGATACCTCGGCGAAACTCATGGTGCCGTATTTAGACAGCGCCGTCGTCCAGGCGCCGGGCGCGGCGGGGATGATGCTGCGCAATACGCCATGTGGAATAGCACCGCCGTTCGGCCCGATGAACATGTCGAGGGTGGCCTTCTTTGGCCAATAGCCAAGGCCGCTGATCGTTACGACTTCGTCGGTTTCCGCCAGATAGACGATCATCGGCGCGACGCCGCCGACATTGACGATATCGCTTTGCAATACGGCGAGGGACATCGCGGCCGCGACTCCGGCATCGACCGCATTCCCACCCGCTTCCAGAATCTCGAACCCCGCCCGGGATGCCAGATAGTGCCCCGCGGAACACATGTAGCGCGTACCGAGCATCGTCGGTTGGAATGAGACCATGATGTCCTCCCAAAATTCTATGGTGCGGTTAAGCCGTGATGGAATTAAATCACGAATTCGCGCGTCGGGCGAATAAGGATGTGATCAAGAATTCATGAGGCGTCATACTGTGCCGAAATCGCCAGCTTAGGGAAGGACATGCGATGGCGGTGTCGTACGACCAGATTTTTGCCAATGTCTGCCGTGTCCCCCACGGCCGCGTCGCCACTTATGCGCAGATCGCGCGCCTGTCCGGCTGTTCGCCACGGTCGGTCGGCTATGCGCTCTCGGCGCTGAAAGACGATGCGGAGAAAACGCCATGGCACCGTGTCGTGAACAGCCAGGGCCGCATCAGCCCGAGGAACGGCGGTGACGGCGATAAGCGGCAATTAAAGTTGCTGCGCAAGGAAGGTGTCCGCGTTTCCAGAGCCGGGGTCATCAAGCTCGATGAGTTTGGTTGGGTGGGAAACTTCGAAGAGCCGGATTTCATGTAAGCCTGAAATTATCGATTGGCGTGTCCCGTGCCCGCGATCAGCGGGACAGTGGTTGCGACGAGCGCGACGCTTGTAATGACCAGCGCAGCTGTAAAACTTTGCATAGCGTCGTAGATCGCGCTGCCGAAGAGGGGGCCGATCATCTGACCTGCCGCGAACGCTGCCGTCATCGCCGCGATATGGCGTACGACATCGTCCGCCGGGGCGATGCGGTGCGCTTCCTTCATGCCTGCCATGGTGATGATCATGAACGTGCCGCCGACGCAGAGCCCCGCGACGTTGATCATGACGATGTTCGGGTAGAGCGTGGGCAGCAACAGTCCTGCCGCCATGATGAATTGGCTGACGATCCAGATTTGCTGGGTCGTGAACCGGCGCTCGAGTCGTGCCGCCAAAAGGGTTGAGGCGAAAGCGGCAATGCCGAAGACCGGCCAGCTCCAGCCAAAGACGATCGGCGACTCGATAATTTCCCGCGCCATGACGGGCAGATACGTCGCGGGAATAATGTAGCCGAGCCCCGCTGTGCCATACGCGATGACCATGCGCCAGTGCAAGGAGCTACGTTGCGTTTCTCCGTTGCCGGATTGGCGGCGGGAGCCCGGGATTTCATTTCCCATGTTCACGCAAAGCGCGACGACCAGGATTAGGGAACCGGCGCCGAGTATCTGCCAGGCGAGCGCACTGTTGATGTTCTCCACCATAAAAATCAGGGTCGCCAATCCTGCCGCCGCGATTCCCGCACCAACGCCGGCGAACACCCAGCCCTGCTTTTCCGTCGCGCCGGCCGCTGCGAGATGTTTGACGTAGTAATTACTGACCAGGACCAGAGTGAAGGCGCTGCAGACGCCGCATAGCCAGCGAAAGAACAGCCAGGCTGGAAAATTCTCCGTCAGACCCATGCCCAACGTGCCGATGCCGATCGCGATGAGAGAGAGCCGCAGAGCGGCTTTCGGCGAGCCGGGGAGCTTGGCGGCAAACAGGGCGCCCAGCAAATAGCCGAGAAAATGAACCGAGGCGAGAAGGCCACCGTTGCTGACCGACGCCAGACCGTCGTCCTGCATCAACGGAAGCAGAGGGGTGAAGGCGAACCGCCCGATACCCATCGCGACGGCGAGCGCCAGAAGGCCGACCAGCGAGATCCGGAATAGGGATGGCTGTGCGGGCATGATGATGTTGTGCTTCCCGATTTGAGATGATGCTCCGAACTTAGCGGATAAAAGCCATTAAAAAAAATGAATATAAATGATCGCAATATTCAAAATTTACGATGGTTCCGAGGGCGCTTTGGGAATGCCGGTGCGGTCTGGCATGATGATCGCCAGGAGTTCTATGCAGCAGAGAGTCTTGATTTGGAGGGTTGGATGTTGAATGCGGATGAAGTCGCCGAGTTGGTGCATTACGAGCGCGAGGGCAACGTTGTCACGCTCACCTTGAACCGGCCGGAGAAGCTGAACGCATTCAGTGATGAGCTGGTCATGGCGCTTGGCGAGCGGTTGCGGCAGTTCGATGCGGAACAGGATGCGCACCTCGCGATCATCACCGGCAACGGACGGGCCTTCTCAACCGGGGCCGATGTGCATCAGCGGCAGTTGCGGTCGCGCGAAGAGTTCGAGCGGCTAGGCGGGCCGCAGGGCCTTGGCGCCAATTCGGGTGACCTATTGGTAAAGTCTGTGAACTGGAAGCCGGTGATCGCGTCGGCGCATGGCTATGTCATGGGGCTGGCCGTCGGCATCGTTCTGGAGTGTGACCTGATCGTTGCGGAGGAGGGCACGCAGTTCCAGATCACCGAAACGTCGCGCGGCCTTGGCGCTCCGAAATACTGGGGCCTCATGCATTACCGGCAGGCCGGTGCATTCGGCACGGAGATGGCACTGACGGGCCGGTTCTTCTCCGCCGAAGAGGCGCTGGAAGCTGGCGTCATCAATCGGGTCGCGCCGAAAGGAAAGCATATGGATGTAGCGCGGGAACTCGCGGCCGAGGTGTGCAAGAACCCGCCGCTTAGCGTGCGGGCGACAGTTCGCTCCCGCCGCTGGTACATGAACAAGTTCAGCCAGGAGACCATGATGCATTCCGCGCCGCTCAAGCTGTACCTGACTGAGGACTTTCACGAAGCAGCGAGCGCCTTCGCGGAAAAACGAAAACCGAAGCCATTCAATGGGCGGTAATAGGAGGGCAGCATGTTTATATCCGTTGTCGAGATCGAACTCCCATCCGATGTTGATCTGGATGCTCTAAAGGACGGCTTCCATGTGACGGCACCACGATACGCGGAAGTCCCCGGGTTGTTGCAAAAATACTACTGCAACGGAGCGGAAGATCAGGTGACTGGCGGGGTGTTCGTATGGGATAGCCTCGAGGCGGCGAAAGCCGGACATGCGGATCCGGATTGGCGGCAGCTCATAAATGACAAATACGGAACGGAACCCCGCGTGACCTACTTCGAGGTTCCGGTCGTCGTCGACAATGTGATGCAGAAAATCCTATCCGGCGAAGATTATTTGCAAGCGGTTGGCGCACATAAAGTGCGAAACCCATCCAGCCGGAATACGAAACAACCCCGAGAATCGATTGCTAAAATTGGAGAAATTGCATGATCGCGAAATGGGTGAAGGTCCGGGTGAAGCCGGATATGCGGCAGAAGTTCCTGGAGGCCATCGAAGTCGATGCGCTGGGCTCCGAGCGCGACGAGCCCGGCTGTGTCCGCTTCAACGTGCTGCAGGATGCCGAGGACGATAACGTCTATTATTTCTACGAAGTCTATAAAGATGAAGCCGCTGTCGAGGCGCACCGGGCCGCACCGCATTATGCGGTGTGGAAGGCGGCGGCGGACACCTTGGACGGGCCGACCGAGCGGATCGAATGCCAGTCGGTTTTCCCTTCCGCTCCGACTTATTGGACTGGTGAGTAGCCGGAGGCAGATCCATGCGCGCGATTGTCTGTGAAAAACTTGGGTTGCCGTCGGATCTCGTGCTGCGCGATATGCCGGATCCACCGGATCCGGGACCGGATGAAATCAAGGTCGCGGTCGCCGCGCGGGGCGTTCAGTTCGTCGATGTTCTGATGATCGCGGGGGAGTATCAGACCAAACCGCCGCTACCCTTCATTCCGGGCGGCGAGGGGGCGGGGACGGTCGTTGCGGTTGGATCGAACGTATCGGACTTTGCGATTGGCGACCGAGTGATGACGCGTCATCCACCAGGCGCCTATGCTGAGATGGCGACGATCCCGGCTGAGGCAGCGTTGCATGTACCGGACAATCTAAGCCTGGAGCAGGCAGCAGGATTCCGGTCTGCTTACACGACGGCCTATCACGCGCTGGTCCAGAAGGCTCGTATTCAGCCGGATGAGGTCTTGCTGGTGCACGGAGCGGCGGGCGGTATCGGGCTCGCCGCAGTGCAGGTCGGCAAGATTTTAGGCGCGACGATTATTGCCACATCGGGAAGCGATGAAAAACTTGCGGTCGTAAAGGAAAACGGTGCCGACCATACGATCAACTATTCAGGCGGATTTCGCGACCGGGTCAAAGAATTGACCGACGGACGCGGTGCGGACGTGATCTATGACCCGATTGGGGCGGATGTCTTCGACGAATCCATGCGTTGTATGAACTGGGGTGCGCGGATCCTAATCCTCGGTTTTGTCGGCGGTAGGGCTGCGTTGGCCAAAACCAACCATTTGCTCATCAAAGGCGCCTCGGCGGTCGGTGTCCGCCTCGGCGGCTTTAACGATTTCGAGCCCGAAACGGCTGCGGACAATTTGCAGGTGCTGACGGAATGGGCCGCGGCGGGCAAGATCGCGCCGCATGTCTCCCATATCTTCCCGCTGGAGCAGGCGGCCGAGGCGCTGCAAACGGTTATCGACCGTAAAGTCGTCGGCAAATGCGTCCTGACGAATTGAATTGGATGCGGAGCGCTTAAGAAGCGGTCAGCGCGATCATCCAGAGCACAGTGCCGAACCGGGCCCAATCGACCCATTGACGCGGTCCCGCATAGCGTCCAGCACTGCGCCAGACGGCGACGACGATTAAAATATTGTAGGGAATCGGCAGCAGGAAAGCGGCGGTCAGGATAGGAATGCCTGCATCGCTCGTTATTAGGAACATGAACAGCATGCTCGTCGCCGCATTCAGCAACAGGCCATACAGCATGGCGAAATGCCAGAATGCGATGTCCAGCGGGACATGGCCCCGCCACAACGCTTCGATCCGTTCCATCATGGAGAGACTTCCCCGAAACACCCCATTCCGCCCCAAATGGCCCATGTTCGGTGAAAGGTCAAGAGGAGGTAGAATCTCCGGGCGTTCGGTCTGGAGTGTGAGCTTCGGCACAGCGCCGCAGAAACGGTCCGGGTATAAGGTTAACCGCCGCGCGAAAATACCGGTGAAATTGTTTTGACAAAGAACGTGGGATAACCCGAAGGAAAGTGCTCGTCTTTCGCAGGTTCATACCTCGCGGCAGGCGGCGTTTTGCGCTATGATAGCGATTGCAAGTGGGAGGCCATGGGTAGCGCTTCCAAGGAGGTGCGCAAATGCGTATCATGTGGTATTTATATCTAATTTTCAGTATCTTCCTCGTCTTTCCTGGCACGGAGTCTCAGGCGACGGGTGGCACGGTTGTCGGTCTGTCCGCTGACGTCGACGAGCTCGAACTCTATAAATCGCCCAAGGACGAGGATCCGGCCCATGTGTTGGGGGCGGGCGACCTGTCCTTTCCGGCTGCGATTCTGGGTGTGTCGAAAAACGGCATGTTCAAGATTAAGCAGAAGGGCGCGGCGTATTGGGTGATCTCGGACGATGTGAAATCTGACGTGACGCGCAAGGTCGATACGGCATGCGACCCGAAAATGGCCGGAACGGTGGTTGCGCACGGCAAGCGCGGTGCCGGGGAGGGATGTAAATGAAACGTCTTCTGTTCGCCGCCAGTGCGGTGTGTTGCCTAGCGCTCGCGCACCAGGCTGCTGCGCAAAGCGCTATCGATAGTCTTGATACCACCTATCTCAATCAGATGATTGAGGCAGATGCCGACCGGGATAGCTGTGGCGGCAATGGCCGGACAAGCCTGCTGAACGCTTCGGTCGAGCAGGGGCTCGGCGTCGTATCGAACAAGGCGCTCTCTGGCTATCTCGACGGCATCATGCGCAAGCTCCTCGCGGCGTCGCCGCATACCGATTGCAGTGTTACCGTCTATGTAACGCCGCATGATGCTGCGCAGGCGGTGGCGCTGGCGGATGGTGGGGTTCTGGTCGCGATTGGGTTCCTGCGGAATCTGAAGAATGAGGACGAAGTCGCGGCCCTTTTGGCGCACGAGTTGTCTCATATCCTGCGGGATCATCATTCCACAGACGCCTTTGCCGAATCGCAGGACGGGTTCCTCAAGGGACTGGAAACCGCGAACGCGTCCGACGGCATGTTGTTGGGCCTCGTCGATCCCAATCTGCAGCAGGCGGCGGACGCGGCCGTATCGGTCGGCGACGCGATGTACAACATCAGCGAGAGCATGATCGCACCGGCCTGGACGGTGAAACAGGAAGATGAAGCCGATCTGCTGGGGACCGATTTGCTGGTCGCGGCCGGCTACAATCCGCGCGCCATGGCGGCCGTGATGGATATCATCGAAGCGCAGGAGGAGAACGCCGCCGCGGTCGAGACGCAGCGCGATGAACTATACAAGCAGCGCGTCCAGGGGACGCTGGTCAGCGCTTTTGTCGAGACCGATGCGAACAATATCTCCTCGATTGTTGGCGCGCTGGCGAATGTGACGTCGGCGTTGGTTTCGGGGTCGGATAAGAAAACCCATCGTCCGGCAGCAGAGCGAAAAACGAGCGTCAACGCCTACATCAAGAAGTTTCATCGCAAGCATCGCCGCCGTGCTTACAAGGACGAAGCGTGGACCGCACAATTGAATGCGGGAGACAGCGGCACGATGTTCGCGCGGTACCGCAAGGCCGCTACGGCGCGCCGCGTCGTGTTTACCGGTGGCGATTTGAACGCGGCGGTACGCGACGTGAATGCCAGCGTCGCCGGTGCGTTCTCCAGTCACTCCTATCCGCGCATCGCGCAGTCGGAAGTCCGACTCAAGAAAGGTGACCGCAACGCTGCGATTGCGAGCCTGGAAAAGGTGATGAAGCGCCCCGAAGCGCCGTGGCAGGTTTATCGCAGCTACATTGACCTGCAGCTTGGTGCGGGAAACAAGCGCGAGGCGTATCAAGCGTTGCTGACGGCAGATGAAAAGTTTGGCGAACCGATCGGGATCGCGCCCTATGCGATCGAAGTTTCTCGAACGCTCAAGGACCCCGAAATGGTCTCGCTTTATATGGAACGCTGCAAGGCGAGCGGCTCCAGGGAGCATATCAAGATTTGCGAGAACGCCGCCGGGGTGAAGTCGGGCGGCGGATCGTCTGGCGGTAGCGGAATCGGCGGGTTTTTGGGCGGGATTATCGGCGGAAGTTCGTCCGGCTCTTCCTCGGGTAGCGGCTTTTCCTTGCCCTTCGGCGGTTCGAGTTCTGGCTCAAGCTCTGACTCGGAAAATTCAGATAATAACGATTAGTCTGATTTATTTGGTTTCCGCGATGTAAATGCCCTCCCAATCTGTTGGCGGCGGCGATTGCTCGTAGTCGCTCAGCCGCTCTTCGTAGAGATCGTACAGCGCATCTAGTTTCCATTCTGCTAGCGCTAATGTTCGGCACTGTCGCGCAATGTCGCGTACCTTTGCCCATTGCTGGGCTCGGTAGGCTGACAGGAGATCTGCTTGTGCCTTGGCGAGGTCCTTGAACGTTGCACTGTCCCGCACCGCCAGGTCGCCGAGCAACGCGTAGACACGCACAGCAGCGGCTCTGCCTTTTACGGCGATCAGGTCGACTTCCAGCGCCGCAAAGTCGGGCGCCGCGGCGCGCGTGTTCTCACCAATCAGGATATCGACGCCATAAGTTTTCGATTGTCCTTCCAGGCGCGACGCCAGATTCACATCGTCGCCCAGCACCGAGTAGTCGAAGCGCTGTTCCGATCCCATATTGCCGACGACGCAGTTTCCCGTGTTCAGGCCGACGCCGGCTTTAATAGTGACGGGTTGGTTCGCGGCTTTTGCCGCAGCCGAGATCTCCGCGTTCAACTCCTTCAGGGACTCCTGCATCGCCAGCGCCGATTGGCAGGCATGGGCGGCGTGCGTTGGGTCGTCCAGGGGCGCGTTCCAGAACGCCATGATGCAATCGCCCATATATTTGTCGATGGTGCCCATCCGGCTCATGATCTGGTCGGTCATCGGCGTCAGGAAGCGGTTGATCAGGCCCGTCAGGCCTTCCGGGTCTTGCCGGAATTGTTCGGAGATCGCGGTGAAGCCGCGGATGTCGCAAAACAGGAAGGTCATTTCGCGCCGTTCGCCGCCGAGCCGCAGCAAATCTGGATTCTCAGCGAGCTGTTCGACGACTGCCGGGGCCAGATAGCGCGCGAAGGCGCCGCGCACGGCGCTTCGCTCGCGCCGCAATTCCAGGACAAGCAGGAACCGGTCGAGTGCGGCGGCACTCAACAGGGCCGCCGCCGGCACGACCGGGTCGAGCAGCAGGCGGTATTCCGAAAACGCGACCCAAGCGGCGGCCAGCAAGCCCAACGAAACGACAGCGGTGATGGCCCAAGGCGGAATCCGGGTCCAATTGAAATACACCGCTGCCAATAGCAGAACGCCCACGGCTAGGACTGCCGTCAGCTCGGCGGTGGGTCCCCATTCCGGTCGGTCGAGAAACGAGCCGGAGAGAATTTGCTCGACGAACTGCGCGTGCGTCTCCATCCCCGGCACCCATCGGTCGAGCGGCGTGAGGCGTAAATCATTGAGTCCTTCGGCGCCAGTACCGACGATGATCAGGGCATCTTTAAGCTGCGCCTTGGGAGCAGAGCCGGATAGGACGTCGGCCGCGGAAACATACCGCGCTGGGTTCGTACCGCCGTCATAGAGGCGCATCTGGCCGTGCCGGTCCGTTGGAATCTCGGTCTGCCCGACGATGATCGATTTAAAGCCAGGTCGCCGGGTCGATGCCCTGATCTTTTCGCCCGTCGCAACGTGGACGAGGGCGAGGGATAGAGCGGGCACGGTCCGCTTGCCGATCTTGAAGAGCAGCGGCGCTCGGCGGGTAATGCCGTCCGCGTCGACCCTGGGGTCGATCGATGCGTTTGCTGCCGCCTGTTTTTGCAGCGCGGGTAGGGCAGAAACCGCACTGGGAAATTTGGACAGGTATCGCTGATCCTTGCGCCGCTCGAATTTGATACGGGGCAGACTCTCCAACTTGCGGCCGCCGTCCGGCAATGCCTCATCTTCGACACTTAGGCCGAGGACGACGGGAACTTTGGTCATGGCCGCCGCTAGAATCTCATCGTTATCTGGCTGCGCGGAAAGCGTTCGGGCGTCCAGCGGTGGTTGATACCCCGGCACGTCGCGTTGCAGCCCTTCGAAAACGCGGCGCAAGGTGGTTCGGTCCGGTTCCGCGAAAATAACGTCGAATGCGATCGCGCGGACGCCATAGCCGTCCAAGGCGTCGATCAGCCGGGCGATCCGCGCGCGCGGCCAGGGCCATTGCCCGTGCGCAGCAAGGCTTGCCTCGTCGATATCGACTATGCGGACCTTCAAATCGGAGTCATAGGCGCGCGGCTTCGCCCGGACCATCTCGTCCCAGACCCATTCGCGCAGCAGCAGGATCGTCTGCGGTTCGAACCAGGTGAGGCACCCGCCAATCGCGACAAGCGCCGCCACGATACCCAATCGCGGGGCCTTGCTCCGAAAGACGCTAAGGTGCTGGCGCATCATTCCCAATCTTATGGGTGGGTTTGACTGGGGGCAACAACGTTGGAGGGTGCGGGGCCGCTCTGCTCTCCGATCTCGCATAGCATCGTCGAATTACCTCTGCTAGGGTTCCTCTGTAACGCGTATGCGGCGAATGCCACGAGAGGCGAGGGATTGAGATGAAGAAGCAAAGCGAAGCGGAAATTGCCCTGATGGAAAAGGCACGGGCTGTTCTGCCGGCCGGCGGGTTCGGCAACCTGGGATTCGATTTCGTGATCAGCGAAGGACAAGCCGGACATATCTGGGACGCCAGCGGCAACGAATATGTCGACTACCTGCTGGGTTCGGGACCGATGCTGATCGGGCATGGGCATCCGGACGTACTGGCGGCCGTCGAGGCGCAGATCCCGAAAGGCACGACCTTCTTCGCCAACAACGAGCACGGCATTCTGCTGGCCGAGGAAATTGTCGACGCGATGGCCTGCGCCGACAAGCTGCGTTTTCTGAGTAGCGGATCGGAGGCGACCTTCTACGCGATGCGCGTCGCCCGCGCGCATCACAAGCGTGACAGGATCCTGAAATTCGAAGGCGGCTTCCACGGCATGAGCGATTACGCGCTGATGAGCATGGCGCCGGCGCGGCCTGGGAACTTCCCGCAGGCGACGCCGGACACGCCGGGCATCCCGCAGCGGGTCCGCGACGAAATGCTGATCGCGCCGTTTAACGATGCGGACACCGCGGTCAGCCTGATCCGCGAGCACAAGGACGAACTGGCGGCGGTCATCGTCGAGCCGTTCCAGCGTCTGATCAAACCGCAACCGGGCTTCCTGGAAGCGCTGCGCGAGGTCACCACGGAATGCGGCATCGCCTTGATCTTCGACGAGGTGGTGACCGGGTTCCGGCTCGCCTATGGCGGGGCGCAGGAATATTACGGCGTCGTGACCGATCTCTGCGCCTTGGGCAAGGTGATCGGCGGCGGCTTCCCGCTGTCGGCTATCGCGGGGCGTGAGGAATATATGCAGCATTTCGACAAGGCGAAGGTCGCCGAAGACGAGTACATGACCCAGATTGGCACCTTGAGTGGCAATCCCGTCGCCGCGGCCGCCGGGCTCGCGACGTTGAATGTGCTGAAGCAGCCGGGTGCGTATGAAAAGATCCACGCCAACGGGCAGGCCTTGATGGATGGGCTGACGGAGCTGTTCGCCAAAACCGGTACCCACGCCAAGGTGGTTGGCGAGCCGCCGCTGTTCGATGTCTTTTTCACTGACGGCGAGGTGCGCGACTACCGGACCATGGTGAGTGGCGACCGCGAGAAGGTGTTGCAGTTCAACTGCCTGATCCGGTCGCGCGGTATCTTCAAAGGCGACAGCAAGTTCTATATCTCGCTGGCGCACACCGACGAAGACATCGCCCAGACGATCGATGCCTTCGCCGCCGCTCTCGACGAGATGCACGCGCCCGCGGAGTAGGCCGGGTATTTTCGGATAGCGTCGGTGCATTGCGCCGCTACGAGTTAAAAATCGTACGCCGCAAGGGGGCGGGTAGGAACCGCTTGGAACGCCGGCCGCATCGCGGCTAGACTGAAGCTTTCCCAGCCAAAGAGCGACCGGCATGCAAGAACCCTCAGCCAATGCTTTACCAGTAAATTTGGAAGATCGCTTCGCGGCGCTGTTCGGCGACGCGGTTTCGGTCGAACGGCCGCTCTCGGCCGGCAGCATGGGCGCGCGCGTGTCGGGCATCGACCTCAACGTCCCGCTTCGTCCGGCGCAGGTGGAGCTTCTGATGGACACGCTGAGCCACTGCCGGCTGCTGACCATTGTGGGGCAGGATCTCGATCGTTTCTCGCTCGCATCCTTCGAACGGTTCGCGAACCATTGGGGTGCGCCGGTCGCGCATCCGTCGAATTTCTTGCGCGGCGGAAAACCCGCCCAGCAGGACGGTGCGAGCGACGGCGCGATCGAGTACCTGCCCTACGCGGACCGGCGGGCCGCCGCAGCCGACACCATCCTGCCCGGTCAAGTCGCGTGCCTCCCGCACGAGTCGCCGGCAGTACTGGTTGCGACCAATCTGCTCGGTCAGGACGACCGTAAAGAGTTCCGGCTGAAGGATGGCGGCACGTGGCACACCGACATCGAATACGAGCCGCTGCCCCTCTATGTGTCGATGTTCCTCGTCCATCACGTGCCGGTGGCGCGGGACGCGCCGAACGGGCAATGGATCGCGCCACCGGCCGCCTCTGGACCGGAGCCCTACTTTCCCGGGTCCGACGACGAGCTCATGGCGCGTCGCAAACGCCTGCCGCTGAACGGCGAAACCGCCTTCGCGGATACCGCGGCCGCGTTTGCCGCGTTGCCGGCGGCAGAACAGGCGAAGCTCGAAACGGTTCAGCTTCGCCGACGTTTGAACGCGGAGGATGAAGGCTTTCTTGCGCCGCTCGTGCGCACGAACCCGCGCTCGAGCGTCAAGTCGCTGCACAGTCCGGTTTGGGCTTCCCGGCCGGGCGTCCGTCCCCCGATCGAAGTGGATGGCATGACAGCCGACGAATCCCGAGAATTTCTGGACGGTTTGGAGAAACACGTCCTGCAGCCGCAATTCCGCTACGACCACCAGCATACGCCGGGCGACGTCACCCTCTGGAATAACTACATGTCCTTGCACACCTCGCCGCCGATCAAAATCGGCGTCAACAAGGCGGAAGATGCGCGGTTGCTGTACCGGCTGAGCTGCAAGGGCAAGCCCTGCCTCGTCCTGCCGCGGGATGACGATCCGTCCTGGATCGATACCCACATCACCGGAGGCTACCGCTCACCGGACTCCATTGTCGGCGTAAGGCGTTAACGCGCGCGGCGCTGCAGCTGAATGCGATTGTAGACGCCTTCTATATTGAGGGGACGCCACTCCTTGTAACGGCCCCATCCTTTGTATTCGTCCAACGTTAGGTTCGATTTTAGGCTCTCCAGGGTTTCGCCTTTGCGAAGACCGTTCAAGACACCGCTATACAATCCGCTCATATAACCGCGGTTCGCAGCGATGTCCGCCTTCGCGCCAAGAGGGCCGTGCCCCGGAGCGAGTATGTCGAAATCGATGGCTTCCATCTTCTTCAGTGCATGGATCCATCCCGGAAAGTAGGAGTCGCTGAGCGTCTTATAAGCGACACGCCGGACGCTCACGATGTCGACCGCAAACAACGTGCGTTCGGCCGGGAAGTTCATGACGATCAGATTGTCCGAATGGCTCGCCCCGACATAGGTCAACTCCACCTGTTTGCCGCCGAGCGACACGGTCATCGTGTCGGAGAAGGTGAGGTCGGGTACCGCGGTGGGGCGGCTCTCGCCGACGATTGTGGCCTTGGCGTTTTCGTGCGCGATCACCGTTGCGGTGTCGGCAAACACTTCGCCGCCGGCGCTATGGTCGCTGTGGTCGTGGCTCAGGATCAAGTAGCGGATCGGCTTGTTGAAGCGTGTCTTGATTTCCGCCTTGAGCCATGTAGCGGCGTCGGCGTTGATCGGATCGGTGACGATGACGCCGTCCGGCGTGACCAGGAAGACCGAGAAATGGAAGTTGTTCTGGAAGCGATAAAGGTCGCCTGCGATCTTCGTAATCGCGCGCTTCGGCGCGTTTTGCGCCTGAGCCGGCACAATGAAAAACAGGCCGGCGATCAGCAGCGTCGCCGTGGCGTAAAGCCGCAGTGTCTTGGTCATCATACGATCCTCCCTTAAATTCGATATCTACGGACTAGCTTAAGGTCGGCGCTCGCTCCGATGTATCCGAATGTCGGAATTGTGATCGAGTGTCGCCATGGTGAGATCGAGAAGTGAGTAATTTCATGAAGATGTTCCCAACCGTTCTATTCCTTGCCATCGCGTTTGCGCTCGCGCCGGCGTCCGCGGCGGACAAGATGAAGCACAATCACGGCGTGTCGGATACCCCGCAAAAGGGCCACGGCATGTCCGGTCATGACAAGAAGATGCAGGCCTATACTGGTGAAGTGCCGCATAATCTGGATACCGGGTCGCGGCGCTTCACCGATCACGGGATGTTCAGCGTCGATATCGCCAGCCGGCTCGACCCCGTCGCGATCAACAAGATGCATAGCTGGGTTCTGCGCGTTCGTAGCAAGGACGGTAAGCCAATCGATGGCGCCAAGATCGTGATCGATGGCGGCATGCCGCAGCACGGACACGGATTGCCGACCAAACCGCGCGTCACCGAAGCGCTCGGTGACGGCAAGTATCTCGTCGAAGGCATGCGCTTCAGCATGAATGGCTGGTGGGAGGTCAAATTCGACATCGATAGCGGCCACCACAAGGACAGCGTCACCTTCAATCTGGTTCTCAAGTAACGGCATTATGCGTTTGATCGTTCTCGCGGTTGCGGTTTTCGTGTCCGGCGGTGCGGCGGCGCAGGAATGGACGACGGACGAGAAGACGACGCTGCGGTCGCTGTGGATTGGCAGTCTCAAGGCGCTGCCGTCCGATCCATCGAACAGGTACGCCGACGACCCACGCGCCATCGCGTTGGGGCACAAACTGTTCTTCGACACAAGGCTGAGCTCGAACAGCGCCGTTTCCTGCGCGACATGCCATCAGCCGGACCGCGCCTTTACGGACGGACGCGCACTGGCCGAGGGTGTCGGCGTTGCGGCACGCCATTCTCCAACCCTCGTCGGTGTGGCTTACAGCCCATGGTTCTTTTGGGATGGCCGTAAGGACAGTCAGTGGTCACAGGCGCTCGGCCCGCTGGAAGCGGCGGTCGAGCATGGCGGCACGCGAACGCAGTATGTGAAACTGATCCTGACCGACCCGAGCTATCGCGTGGCCTACGAGGAAATATTCGGCGCCGCGAGACTCGATGTGTCCCGGCTGCCGGATCGTGCCATGCCGGGCGATGACGCATGGGACAATATGCAGGCAGTCAGGAGGGATGCGGTCTCGCGCGTGTATGCGAATATCGGCAAGGCGATTGCCGCGTTCGAGCGGCGTATCCTTCCAGGGCCGTCTCGCTTCGACCGCTATGTTGCAGGTGTTTTGAACAAGGACGCTTCGGCATCTGAAGACCTGTTGCCGGATGAAATAGCGGGCCTGCGGTTGTTCATTGGCCAGGGTAATTGCACGCAGTGCCATAACGGTCCGCTCCTCACCAACAATGAGTTTCACAATACGGGGCTTCCTGCCGTTGAGGGAGAGGAGCCAGATACAGGTCGCGCCGGCGGTGTTCGAACCGTTTTTGCGGACGAATTCAACTGCACGGGTCGTTTCAGTGACGCCGGGTTGAGGGGGTGTGGCGAGTTGCTGTTCGCCAAGACCGAGGGGCCGGGGCTTGTCGGCGCCTTCAAGTCGCCGACCCTGCGCAACGTGGCGGACACGGCGCCCTATATGCATGACGGCCGGTTTGCGACCTTGGGCGCGGTACTCGAGCATTACAGCAACGCGCCCGCGTCGGCCGTCGGCCAATCGGAATTGCTGCCGCTGAATCTTACAGAAAGAGAGATACGGCAGCTTGAGCAGTTCCTGCGGACCTTAAGCGGCCCGCTGGCAATGCCTGACTCCTATTTAGCCGCCCCCCGATAACGCCGCCGCTTGGCGAGAATGAGCCACAGTCCAGCGACAGCGGCGGGTGGCAGGACCAGATCGGCGGGCAGGTCGATGAGCCAACCGGCTGCTGCACCGACGCAAGCCGCGATAAACGGGATGACGGCCAGAACGAGCGGTGCGGGCGTGGTTGATAACAGCAGAAAGCCCCAGGTCAGGAGGACCGTCGGGCCAGGATCGATGCCGACAATCGGTAGTGCGGCCGTTCCCGTTCCCGTCGCGAGTCCGAGTAGGGGATAGCCGGCGATGGCGAACGCGAGCAGCGCTACGCCGATCTGGCTCGCGATATCATTGTCATAGTGCAGGCGAAACCCGCTACGAATGACGCCGGTCCAGACCAATAGCAGTGCCTGCGTGACGAACAGCGCGGCCGACAGCCAGGCCGCCCAATTCAGGGTCGAGAAATGCAGTGCGAAATAGCCGATCCCGACCGCAAGCCAGCTCACGGCAACAATAAGGACAGGAAAGCGGCTGTTGCCGTCGTGCGTGCGGATGCTGAAATACAAGACAACAAGGCCGAGCAGGAGCGCCGCGATCTGAGCGGGCCAGAGCAGCGCGTTGTATTGCGCGACGAGGTCGAGGAAAACGTCCCGTGAAAAGGGGATCACAGCGTTTCGATATAGCGGATCATCTGCGCGCGCATCTCCGCGTCGGGCAGGCGGCCCCGTCCGGCCGCCATGTTCTGACGCAGGTGGTCGACCCGGCTGGTCGCTGGAATGGCGCAGGTGACAGCCGGGTGCGAGACGACGAACTTCAGGAAGAGCTGCGCCCAGTTGCTGCAGTCGATTGCGCCGGCCCAGTCGGGCAGGGGGGCGCTGTCGAACCGGTCGAACAAACCGCCGCGCTGGAAGGGGCGATTGACGATGACGGCGATGCCGCGCTCCTTCGCCAACGGCAGTAGACGGTCCTCCGCCTCGAGGTCGAGCATGTTGTAGGTGAGCTGCACGAAGTCGATCGGCTGCTTGCGCATGATGTCCGCCAAGTCGTCATGCCGGCGCCCATGCGAGGTCGTGATACCGATATAGCGGACGAGGCCTTCCTTTTTCCATTCCAGCAGCGTTTCCAGATGCGCCTCCCAGTCGACCAGATTATGGATCTGCATCAGGTCGAAACGCTTCAGACCCCAAAGGTCGAACGAATTGTTCATCTGCCGCACGCCCATCCATTGCGACAGAGTCCAGACCTTGGTGGCCGAGAACAGCCCCCGGCTGTTGGCAATTTTTGACAGGCTGTCGCCGATTACCGCTTCGGACGAACCGTACATCGGCGAGGAGTCGATCATACCGCCGCCTTCATCGAAGAAGGCCTGAACTACCTTCAGGCGGTCTGCCCGCAAGGCCGGGTCGTTGCCGACATTCATGGTGATCCAGGTTCCCATGCCGATGATCGGGATGGCTTCGCCGGATGCCGGGATGGCTCGCGTGATCAAAGGGATGGCCGCCGCCGCGAGCGACGCCGTTGGCATGTTCGCCGCTGCACCGGCGCCCGCAAGCCCTGCAAGGAAACCACGCCTGCCGAGAACCTTCGGTTCGAACGTTCGCATCATGCCCAATCCTGGCTGCTACTAATGCGTCATCCTCAATCTGGTTCAGTCCGGCGCAAAAGGGAAGAGGCTCACCATCACATCTACGCCAACGACATCGGATATTTTTGCACTGCAGCGTAAAATTCGGTACCGTCGGCCGGCGCCGGATATCGTGCCGGCTTTACCGAGTATTCGACCGGCCCAGCCGCCGCACCGCGGCGTTTCCGTTCGACCTTGAGGACTACGCTTGCGGATCATCAGCAAATCGGCGCAGGGGCCATTTTCGACGGCGGAACTGGTTATTATCACGGTTCCGGTGTTGATGGCGTCGCTGCTGCATGCCCTCAATATGAGTACGGCGTATGTGGCGTTGCCGAATATGCAGGGCAACCTCTCGGCGGGTCCGGACCAGGTCGGCTGGATTATCACCGCCTTCGTGGTGGCGAGCGCCGTCGGCACCGTGCTGACCGGTTGGATCAGTATGCGGATCGGCCGCCGCCAGTTGTTCCTGGCCTCGATTGTCGGATTTACCATCACCTCGCTGCTGTGCGGTTGGGCGACGGGGTTGGAGGAACTGGTCGTCTTGCGCGCGATACAGGGCTTCGTCAGTGCGCCGCTGATGCCCGTCTCACAGGCGATCATGCTCGATTCCTACCCGCGCCGCCGGCACGGCTTCGCCATGAGCATCTGGTCTATGGGGATGATTCTGGGACCCGTAATCGGGCCAACCCTGGGCGCGTTGCTGACCGAATGGTACGACTGGCGGTATCTCTTCTTCATGAACGTCCCGATGGGCGTACTCGCTTTCGTTGGTGTTTACCTGACGCTGCCGGAGGCCGAGAAGGGGCAACAACGGCTCGACTGGATCGGTGTTGTTTCGCTTATCCTCGGTGTTGTTGCCCTTCAGTTGATGCTCGACCGCGGCGAACGCCAGGATTGGTTCGAGTCGCCGGAGATCGTGGTCGAGGCGGTGCTTGCGGTACTGGCGTTTTATATCTTCATCGTGCATTGCCTGACCGACGACGACCCCTACGTCAATCTCGCCATTTTCAAGGATCGGAATTTCGTCGTCGGCCTGTGTCTGATCTTCGTCTTTGGCATCGCCGTGTTCTCTAGCCTGTTCATCCTGCCGCTGTTCCTGCAGAACGTGCAGGATTACCCGGTGCTGGCGGCCGGCTGGATGGTGTCGGTGCGCGGTATCGGCACGATGCTGGCGATGATGATGGGGGGTGTGCTGGCCGACCGTGTGCCGGCCAAGTTCCTGATCCTGCTCGGTCTGGCGTGTGTCGGCGTCAGCAATATCTGGATGACCTATTGGACGGCCGATGTCTCAGCGGTCGATATAATCTGGGTGACGCTCGTCAGCGGCTTCGGTATGGGGGTGATGTGGGTGACTTTGACGACGGTGGCGTTTTCGACACTGCTGCCCGACCTGCGAACCGAAGGCGCGGCGCTGTTCGCGCTGGTTCGGGCGATCGGCGCCAGCCTCGGGACCTCGGTCATCGTCGCTATTCTGGTGCGGTCGTCCCAGGTCAATTACAGCGAACTGCGCGACCATATCCACCCGTTCAGCGAGTCGCTACGGCTGTCCCGGTCGAGCGCATTCTGGGGGCTGGATTCCATGACTGGCTTGGAATCGCTGCGCAACCTCGTCGTGGCACAGGCGGAAACCATCGCCTACCTCAACGCCTTCACATTCCTCGTCGCCGTTGCAATGGCAGGCGTTCCCTTCGTCTTCCTGCTGCGCAAGCCGAGCTCTTAAACCGCTACTTCAATCCGTCGGCCATGCCCGCTCATAGGCCTGCACGGATTTCGATTCGAGCCAAGGCGCCACCTTGGCATCGAAGCTCTTGAAGTGCGCCGCATCCAGATGCGCCTGGAAGGCTGCTTTGTCGGTGTAGAGTTCATAGAGGAAGCACGTCGTGTTGTCGTCCGGCGCATAGGCGACGTCGAACTGATGGCACCCGGGCTCGCTTTCCAAGGATTGGCGCGCGTTTTCATGCATCGCTGTGCGAAATGCATCGGCATGATCCGTGCGGACCTTGAATACAACGGTAATGACGTACATCGGCGCAAATTCCTTATCTTGTTACGCCGAACCATAGTTATGCGGTTGCGCTCCGTCGAGTAGGCGCGAGTCCGTTCAGCCCTATAGCGCGAATGAGTGCCGGCTCGTTAAAAAGCCCTAACCGGCGGCCTGTGCCGGCTGCGATGGGCCGCCGCGGCGCATTGCGTCGGCGAAAGTGTGGTTCTTGTCACGATGGCCAGCTTCATCGTCCCGAACGGCGATGACCACGTCGCGCAAGGTCGCTCCGTCCGGCAGATTCCAATAGTCGATGGCGAGTTGCGGCGCCGCGACATTTTCGTGCCGACCGGTATCGATTTCGGCAAGGTAATCGGTATAGCTCCGCACCGCTTCCTCTTCGAAATAACCGACGACACGATGTGCGGTCTTGGGCGCAAAGAGGTAGAGGAAGAAATAGAAATTATAAAAAACCGCCTGCACGAACATGACCAACAGGCGTTCCGGTAGGGTCGGCTGCGCGATTTGCACAAAGGTCATCAGGTGCATGCGCTCGTTTTCTGCTTCGTCCAGCAACTCCCGGATCAGTCCGTTATCGTCGCGGATGTGCCGCAGCGACTTCAAATGCTGCAACAGCCCACCGACCATCCCGGGAACAGCCGCGACAGTCTCCAGCACCACGGCGCGGTGGCCATAGCGTTTCGCGAAAAACCGGTCGGCAAAAAAGCGTAACGTCTTGACGAAGCCATAGGCGATGCGGTCATTCATATTCTCCGGGGGACGGTGTCCCGGCGCCGCGGTGAGGACAGTTTCACTTCCTTGTTCAAGCATGTGCCGTTCCTCCTTCTGCCTCTAATATATGGTGTGCGTTTCGGCTCCGGGAAACCGCGAATGGCGAAATGCCGCAGCTGCACACTGCTCAGCGACTCTATTCGTTTTGTTGACCCAAAAGACAATTATGTTTGGGTAGAGGGGTACTGTTTTCGGCCTCGAAGCGTAGATATAGTGTCGCCTGCGTTGCAAGGAAGAACGACCCCACCATGAGCTACCACATTGTCCCAACGACCCCGGCCGGCGAACGCGTCATCGCCGCGGCAAACGACCTCATTGAACCATTCCGGGCCCGTGCCGATGCGGCGGACCGGGCGAATGAGATTTGCGCTCAAAACTACACGGACATGCAGCGCTCTGGCGTCGCGGCGGCGTTCGTGCCGGAAGAGCTTGGCGGCATGGGTCTGCGCTCCATGCACGACTGGGTGTTGACCATTGCGACGCTGGCCAAGGGCGATGGGTCGGCTGCGATTGCGATCAGCATGCATCTTTCGGCGACGCGCGGGTTGGCCGCCCTGTATCGCGCCAGCGAAGCGGGTTCCCCGCCGTACGTCCGGGCGAAAGCGATCCTCGAAGCGGTGGCGAAAGAGGAGATGCTGATCTGTTCCACGACCACGGAGCGGGGCACGGACAATCTTCATCCGCTGACAGAAGCGGTTTGGACCGAGGAGGGCTGGCGGCTGAATGGCATGAAGAACTTCGTCACAATGTCGCCTTTGGCAACCCATGTTGCGACCAATGTCCGGATGCGCGACGCGGAAGGCGACCATATCGCCAATGTTCTCATTCCCATGAGCACGGAAGGAGTCCAGCAGCAAGGCGATTGGGATGCGTTGGGCATGCGCGCGTCGGGTAGCCAGTCCGTAAAGTTCGAAAACGCCCTGGCGCCCCACGATGCGTTGCGCAAGATCGGCCCTTGGGGACAGTGGAGCACAGCCGTTCTAGTCAATCGCACCTTGGCGAATGTACCACTGGTCGGCGCCTTCCTGGGCATTGCCGAAACCGCGTTTCACTATGCGCTCGAGGGGCAGATGAAGGCTGAGGGCGCTGCCGCGCGATCCGGCGTGCCCCACGCGCTGGCCGAAATGGAGATCTTGCTGGCGACGTCGCAAAGCATCCTGGCACGGCACGGCACGCAGCTGGACGATTTCATGGCCGCAACCAGGGGCGGCGCTGTGGCGACCTATGAGCAAGGCCATGAATTGATGAAGGATTATCAAAGTGCGAAATGGGTCGTAAACCGGCACGCCATCGACATTGTGAGCCAGGCAATGGATTTGAGTGGCGGCGGCGGTTTTATGGCGCGCAACCCGTTATCCCGTTTGTATCGGGACGTGAGAGCGGGACCGTTCATGCAGCCTTATTCTCCCATTGATGCGCGTGAGTACATGGGCAAAGTGCTGCTTGGCGCCTACCCCGAAGCGTGACGTGGGCGCCGAGGGCAGACTGCATCACACGGCCCGGGAGACCGGGTGTGGCGGATAGATCTCTCAGCTAGATGCGGCCGATTTCAGGAACGTGGCGGGCGCAACCCATCGGTTCGATGGCGAGGCCTTTTTAGCCTTGGCTAATCGTGACGCTTGCGGCGGCGGCCAATGAATCCAAGCCCGACGACGCCGACCGCAAAGAGGCCCAGCGTTGCAGGTCCCGGAATCGGAATCGGTTGATCGTCAATCCCCGCCGCTTCGATAGTACCAGCCACCAACTCGGGAAAGCCGCCCTCGCCGGCAAGGCCCAATGCAAACTCAGCTGTTCGAAGGTCCTGGAAAATGTTCGAGTCGGCCGCTAGGGCGTCTTCCAAGTTATCGCTGGCCAGCAGAGCGAGATCGGCGTCCTCCAGGAGCAGTTCGATGGGCCCAAACGGAAGCCCATCCGGCGTATCCCCGAATGTGGGAAACAGCACGAAATTCAGACCGTCGACACCGGAATCACCGTTCTTTACGAATGTGATGCCGTTGGGCTGGTTCGAACCGCCGGAGAACGCGCCGACCGAAAAACTGAATTCCGTGACAGAGCCGAAATATGCGCCAAGCGTTGCAGCAGGCAATATGTCTGCGTTTGTGGTGTCGATGATGAGGTTAACGCTAAACGGATCACCCACGCCTATTTCTGTGACGGCCGCGCTCGTTCCCGAGATTGTGCCATTGACTTGATAATTGATGAGGGCAGCGTTGGCCTGTGTGGCTACGAACAGTAGAGCCAGCGTTGCGGGTGCGGCGGCAAAAAACCTTGAGAGATGCATTCCCTGCTCCTATTGAACATAACATTCAATCGTCAGTACCCTGCATTTCCCATATAACTTCCCCATAAAGAGTTTATCGCTGCCGACGCCTGTGTCCAGGGTTAATTTCGATCCCGGTGGGTCGCCGCGCGTCCGCATCGATTACAGCTTAGATTCAACTTTGGCATCCGCGTCTGCATTTGCTGGCACATTTATGCGTCAGACGCTGAGCGGGAATACTGTGGTTCGATACGATGCTCAATATAGATTGGCCCGTTTCGCTAGCAGAGCCCATCGTATCTTATAGGGGTAAAGAAATGCTGTTGTTTGCCGATGCAAATTTAACCCTTTAGTTTCAATACAGGGATTATCTTGTTGTTGATTCAGGTTAGATTAACTGGCGTCGAGCGTTTCATATGCCGTTTTTAGTTGACGATAAAACGCTGCTCGTTACCGGTGGACTCGGTTTCATCGGGACGGCAGTTACCCGGTATTTATTTCGGCAAACTGGCGCCAAAATCGTCAACCTCGATTGCGAGACCTACGCCGCCAATCCGCTCGCCTTGGAAGAGGTGCCCCGCAGTCCGCGATACGTTTTCGAGAAGGTCGATATCTGCGATCGTCCCGCCGTGCGGCGCGTATTCGAGACCCATCGGCCCGACGCGGTTCTGCACCTTGCCGCTGAATCGCATGTCGACCGCTCAATCGACTCTCCCGCGGCGTTCATCCAGACGAATATCAACGGGACGTATGTCCTGTTGGAGGAGGCGACCCGGTACTGGCGGGAACGGCTGAACGGTGACGAGGCCGCATTCCGCTTCCACCACGTCTCGACGGATGAAATCTTCGGATCGCTTCGCCTGGGCGACGATGCCGTCGCGGAAACCACAGCCTACGACCCTCGGTCGCCCTATTCTGCGAGCAAGGCGGCGTCGGATCACCTCGTCAACGCATGGCACCACACCTATGGACTGCCGGTCGTCACAAGCAACTGCTCCAACAATTACGGTCCCTGGCAGTTCCCGGAAAAGCTGATCCCCTTGATGATCACCAATGCTGTTACAGGGCAGAAACTGCCCGTTTACGGCAAGGGTGAGAACATCCGCGACTGGTTGTACGTGGACGATCATGCTGCCGCGCTTTGCATCGTTCTGGGTCGTGGCGAAATCGGCCGCAGTTACAATATCGGCGGCAACAGCGAGCGAACCAACCACAGCATCGTGTTGGCGATTTGCAGTATCCTCGATGATCTGAAGCCGCTAACCGATGGTGGGAAATATGAAAATGCGATTGAATTCGTCGCCGACAGGCCGGGCCACGATTTCCGCTATGCGATCGATGCGCGGCGCATCGAAGCGGAACTGGACTGGACGCCGAGTGTCACGTTTGAAAGCGGGCTGCGGAAAACGGTCGAATGGTATCTTCAGAACGAGCGCTGGTGGCAGCAGGTCCGCGGAACGTCTTACGCCGGTGAGCGCTTGGGGTTACGGGATGCCATGCAGTAGCGTCAATTGCGCATGAAACTTCTCGTTACCGGTGAGAACGGACAGGTCGGCACGGCACTGCAACGGGCTGCGCTGCCGGAAGGCGTCGAACTGATGGCGCTTGGGAGAGACGCGCAAGCGCTGGGTTTCCTGTCGCGGCGGCCACGGATAAACCCGATACCAACCTCGGAGTACCCAACTCCGGCGCGCCGGCTTTCTTATTCGGTGTTGAACACATCCGAGATTTCAGAAACGTTTGGCGTAACCATTCGTCCCTGGCGACACGCTGTTCGGGATATCCTGAACGAAGTTCAAGCCAATCATTAGAAAAGGCGGTGATATGAAGGGACTGATTTTAGCCGGTGGCTCCGGAACCCGTTTATTCCCGGCGACAATCCCCGTGTGCAAACAATTGCTGCCCGTATACGACAAGCCGATGATCTATTATCCGCTGTCGGTTCTGATGCTGTCGGGTATTCGCGATATACTGGTGATCACCACGCCGCACGATATCGGGATGTTCGAGCGCTTGCTCGGCGATGGTGCCCAGTGGGGCGTTAACTTGCAGTATGCCGTGCAGGAACGGCCGGGCGGTCTGGCTGAGGCATTCATCGTAGGGGAGTCCTTTATCGACAACGACCATTGTGCGTTGGCGCTCGGCGATAACATTTTTTACGGTGCCGACCTGCCAAAACATTTGGACCGGGCAGCCAACCTCAAAGAGGGGGCCGTTGTGTTCGCGTACTGGGTATCCGACCCCGAACGGTATGGAAGCGTGTCTTTCGATGGCGAGCGGGCGACGGAAATCGTCGAAAAACCGACGAATCCATCGTCGAACTGGGCGGTCACCGGCTTGTACTTCTATGACAATCAGGTCGTCGACTTTGCCAAATCGCTTACGCCATCGGCGCGAGGAGAGCTGGAAATCACCGACGTCAATCGGCTCTATTTGGACAAGGATCAACTGAGTGTGCGAAGGCTCGGCCGTGGTTATGCGTGGCTCGATACGGGTACGCACGAGTCTTTGTTGGAGGCGGGAAATTTTGTTTGCACCATCGAAAGACGACAGGGATTGAAGCTCGCTTGCCTCGAAGAAATTGCGTTTGCGCAGGGCTTCATTGACGAGACGATGTTGGAAGCTCAGATCGCGCGTTTCGCAAAAAGCGGGTACGGCGCATACCTGGAAGGGCTGCTAAGAGGCCGACTAGGCTAACGTTCTTCGGCGGTTCTGTTTCCGAAATTTTGCAGACGATCACTTTGAGCGTTTTGCCGGCGATGCTAGGCTGTCCGCTTGTCGTGCCGTGTGATTGGCGCGTCCGATCCAACAGCTTTCAAGGAGAGCAGGCATGAGCAAGGCCTTGGCGGGTGTCCGCGTTATCGATATGACTCATAATCAGGCCGGTCCTGCGTGCACGCAGATTATGGCCTTTCTCGGCGCGGACGTGATCAAGCTGGAAAATCCGAAGGGGGGCGATATCGCCCGTGTCGTGCAGCGCGATCAGGACAGCGACAGCCTGTTTTTCCTGGTGCTCAACGCGAACAAACGCAGCCTCACCCTCAATCTGAAGACGGACGAGGGCAAGGCGTTGTTCAAAAAATTGATCGCCGAGTCGGATGTTCTCGTCGAGAATTTCTCGCCGGGCGCGCTCGATCGCATGGGCCTCGGCTATGACGTGCTCAAAGAGATCAATCCACGGCTGATCTATTCGACCGTAAAGGGCTTCGGGACTTACGGACCCTACAGCGACTTCAAGAGTTTTGAGCCGATTGCGCAGGCCATGGGCGGTGCGATGAGCGTGACCGGTTTTCCCGAGAACCCGCCGACATATGTCTGGCCGGCCATCGGTGATTCAGGCACCGGCATGCATCTGGCGATCGGCATCCTGGCCGCATTGCAGCAGCGCCATGCAACCGGGAAGGGGCAGCACGTCGAAGTGTCGATGCAGGATTCGGTGGTCAATATTATGCGCGTGGCCTTGCGCGACCACCAACGCTTTAACACGCCGAAGATGCGTGCCGGTAACCAACTCGGGGATAACGTGCCGGGCTCGACCTACGCCTGCAAGCCGGGCGGCCCAAACGATTATGTCTACATCTTTGCGCAACAGCAGATGTGGGCCGCGTTCTCGGGTGCGATCGGCCGGTCGGCCCTGACGGATGATCCGAAGTTCTCAACCCATGCGGCGCGCTGGGAAAACCGTGAGGAATTGAACGGCATTATCGAAGCCTGGACCAAGCAACACACCAAGCACGATGTGATGCGCATCTTGGGTGAGGCGGGTGTGCCGAGCGGCGCTTGTCAGGATACGGGAGAGGTCTTGGAGGACCCGCATTTGAAGGCACGCGAGATGATCGTGAATATCGACTACCCGCCGCGCAACGGTATTTACAAGACGGTCGGCTGCCCGATAAAGCTGTCGGACTCGCCGGCGGAAATCCAGACACCGCCGCAATTGGGCGAGCACACCGCCGACCTGCTGCAGGAACTTTGTGACGTTTCGGCCGATGATGTCGCGCGGTTACGGGAGGCCGGCGTCGTATAGGGGGAAGCATGGTCGCAGCAGACGCGAACAGCGTTCGGGGATCGGTTCGCGACCGCGTTAGCGCGGAAGAATGGCGTGTCCGCGTCGATTTGGCCGCGTTCTACCGGCTCGTAGCGCATCATAAGATGACGGACCTGGTGCTTGGTCACCTTTCCGCTCGGGTGCCGGGCACCGACGATCAATTTTTGCTGAATCCGTATCCCTGCCTTTTCGAGCAGGTGACCGCATCGACCCTTGTTAAGGTGGATGCGCAGGGAGAAATTCTGCTCGATGTCGGTTTCAATTATGACATTCCGGCCTTCACCATCCATGGCGCGGTGTATGACGGTCGTCGGGATGCTGGAAGCGCCGCCCACACTCACACGGCGGCCGGCATGGCCTATTCTGCATTTCCCGATGCCATGCTGCCCGTGTCGCCGAAAGGCGTGCGGTTCCACAACGCTCTCGCCACGCATAGCTTTGAAGGCATCTTCGACAATCCAGAGGAGCGAGCACGACTGATCGTCGATATGGGGCAGATGAACGCTGCGCTATTGGAGAACCATGGCTATCTGGTTTGCGCGGCGACCGTGTCACAGTGCTGGTCGATCCTTTATGACCTGGAGCAGGCGACCCTGGCCCATTTGGCCGCGCTCTCTACGGGCGTGGAGATCGTGCCTCGCAAAGCGGAAACCGTGGCCGCCGACCAAGACTGTCTTGCTGCGGAGGACAAGGCATTCGTCGCGGAGCGCTGGGCATCGCAATGCCGCTTGCTCGATCGTATCGACCCGTCCTACTGCCATTGAGGTGGGAGCCATGACCGATCTTCGTTGGAACGACTCCATTCGACCGCCCGCGACGACGACGGACGCCCGGCTGGAGCTTGCGGCTGTTTGCCGCCTCGTCGCCCGGGAGGGCATGGCGCCTATCAGCACCGCACGGTTGGCCGCGCGCGATCCGGAGCAGGCGGGTATCTACCTCGTAAATCCAGGCGGGTTGATGCTCGAGGAGATATGCGCATCGAACCTGATCGCGGTTGACAGGGACGGTGTGCGGGTCAAGGACGGGCTACCGGAGCCGGACTCCGGGGCTCTGGCACTTGTGCTGGCGTCGCTCGAAGCAAAACCCAACGCGGCGGCGGCGGCTCAGGTCGCGACAATGGCCGGATCGGTCGTAGCGTCGCTTCGCGGTGGTCTCCAACCGATGACACAGACAGCGTTTATGTTTCATGGCGCCATTGGCATGCATGACTGGGATCCTACCGCGAAGGCTGATTTCCTGCGCGAACAAATCGCAGCCGAAATCGCGGAAAATTACGCGCTGCTAGTGCGCGGCCGGGGTTTGTTGGTAACGGGCGATACGCTCGCACAAACATGGAAGCTGCTGTTCTTTCTAGATAAATGCTGCCGCTCTCAGATAGACGCTATGGCTGCCGCGCGGGCAACCGGAAAACCACTCACCATCCCTTCCGTAGACGTGGTCGATCATGCTGTGAGGCAATCGCGTGCCTTCGTGAGCCACTCTCGTTTCGTGGCGGATTGGCCCAGTTTTCTTGACCAGCTCGACCGGGAGGACAGGTCATATCGCGCGTAATTAGTTTTCCGATGCGCACCCCGCCGTCGGTTCGACGAATTGATGGCCTTCAGGGTCTAGGAATGATGGCGGCCGATGGTTTAGCATAAGACAACGGATTTTCAGCTACCCAGCGTCGGCGCGATCTCGTGCCGGCGTTCACAACAATTAGGGAGATTAGGATGGGTAAGGTCACAGGGGCCATGTTGATGGCACAAAACCTCAAAAAGCAGGGCGTGGACTACATGTTCGGGATCGTTGGATTCCCCGTACAGCCCATCGCGGCGGCTGCTCAGGAAGTCGGCATCAAGTATGTCGGCATGCGCAACGAACAGTCGGCGTCCTATGCCGCACAGGCTGTCGGTTACATGACCGGTCGCCCCGGCGCGTGCCTGGTGGTTTCTGGCCCTGGCGTCATTCACGCTTTCGCGGGGTTGGCCAACGCGAAGGAAAACTGCTGGCCGATGATCCTCATCGGTGGCGCTTCGCCGGTCTATCAGAACGGCATGGGTGCGTTCCAAGAAGAGCGTCAGACCGAACTGGCCGCACCGTATTGCAAATATTCGCATAATGTCGAGGACGCCAAACGCGTCCCGTATTACGTAGAACAAGCCGTACGGACGTCGATCTATGGCCGTCCTGGCGCCGTCTATCTTGATATGCCGGACGATATCATCAACCAGGAAGTTGATGAGGCCGATATTGTCGAGTATCCGGTGATCCCGGAACCGCCGCGTACGCAGGCGATGCCGGAAAGTGTCGAAGCAGCACTTGATTTATTGGAAGGCGCCGAGAAGCCGCTTGTCATTACCGGCAAGGGCATGGCCTGGTCGCGTGCCGAAGACGAAGTCCGCGATTTCATCGAAAAGACCCAGCTTCCGTTCCTCGCCACGCCGATGGGCAAGGGCGTGATGGATGACGATCATCCGCTGTCGGTTGGTGCCGCGCGAAGCCTCGTGCTGAAAGAAGCGGACGTTGTCTTCCTGATGGGCGCACGTTTGAACTGGATCCTGCATTTCGGTCTGGCTCCGCGTTTCAATCCAAACGTCAAGATAATTCAGCTCGACATTGCCGCGGAAACGATCGGTACCAACCGACCGACCGAGGTGCCGCTGGTTGGCGACGGCAAGGCGATCGTCGGTCAGTTGAACAAGGCGCTGGAAAGCCGTCAGTGGTTCTATCCGGAAGATGCCCCCTGGCGTGCGGCGATCAAAGAGAAGTCTGCGGAGAACGCGGCGATGATCCAGCCGATGTTCGACGACAATTCCTCACCGACGAACTACTACCGCGCGCTCAAGGATATCGTGCCGTGGATCCCGGAGGATGCCATCATCGTCGGCGAAGGCGCCAATACGATGGATATCGGCCGGACTCAGTTGCAGAACAAGCGCCCGCGCGAACGGCTGGACGCGGGTACATACGGTACGATGGGCATCGGCATGGGCTTCGTTGTCGCGGCGTGTGTCGCGAACCCGGACAGGCCGGTGATTTCCGTGTCCGGTGACTCCGCGATCGGGTTCTCCGGTATGGAGATGGAAACGGCTTGCCGTTTCAAATTGAACTGCAAGATCGTCGTTCTGAACAATGGCGGTATTGGTGGCGGCATCGAGAAACTCGAGGATGACCCCTACCAAACGCCGCCGCCATACCTGACCATCGGCGCGCGGTACGACAAGATGATGGAAGCGTTCGGCGGCTACGGCAAGCTGGTCGAAGACCCGGCGGACTTGCCGGCGGCGTTGGAAGAGGCCATGGCCTTCGACGGCCCGGCATTGGTCAACGTCATCCTGCACCCGAAAGCAGGCCGTAAGCCGCAGGAGTTCCACTGGCACACCTAGCAGCGTAGAGACGCAGGGAACCCTCTCCTTGGGGAGAGGGCAGGGTGAGGGGATAACAGAGTTGCCCCTCACCCTGCCATCACTTCGCGATGGGGCCCTCCCTCTCCCCAGAGGAGAGGGTGTTTGTGTGTATGATCTTGCAATTCTGCGCGCTGCAAGCTGCAAAAATGCTCGAATAAGCCCAAGAGGTAGTCACCCATGTCATGGCAAGCGGAACTCGATGAGCTGAGGCGGCGCGAGCAGTTTGCCGAGAAACTGGGCGGCGAAATGCGGGTTCAGCGGCAGAAGGATGGTGGCCGTTACACGATCCGGGAGCGTATTGATCTGCTTGCCGATAAGGGGTCGTTCCATGAGCTCGGCAAAGTCGCCGGCATGGCGCAGTATGACGGCAAGAACGATCTTGAAGATTTCATGGCGTCCAACTTCGTCTTTGGGCGTGCCACGATAGACGACCGGCCCGTTGTTATCGGTGGCGACGATTTTACGGTACGCGGCGGTTCGGCCGACGCGACGATCAAGGAAAAGCACCAGATGTGCGAGCGGATGGCGAACGAGCTTCGTTTGCCGCTGGTCCGTCTGGTTGAAGGCTCGGGCGGCGGCGGGTCGGTCAAGACGATCGAGACGACCGGTCGCGCCAACGTTCCAGGCGTGGCGGGCTGGGAAACCGTGATCGCGAATTTAGGAACCGTGCCGCGGGTTGCGTTGGGGCTCGGCTCCGTCGCGGGGCTGGGCGCAGCACATCTGGCCGCTTCGCATTATTCGGTGATGATCAAGGACAAATCGGCGATGTTCGTCGCCGGCCCGCCGGTCGTTGAGCGCATCGGCCAGAAGCTCACCAAGAACGAACTTGGTGGCTACAAGATCCAGCTCCAGGCCGGCGCGGTTGATCATGCGGTCAATACGGAAGAAGAAGCGTTTGAATGCGCGCGGAAGTTCCTCTCTTATCTGCCGACATCCGTTTACGAACTGCCGGCACGCGGCCCGCAGACCGACGACCCGAACCGCCGGATAGACTGGCTGATCGATGCCATCCCGCGCGATATCCGCAAGGTCTACAAGATGCGTCCGATTGTCGAGGCGTGCGTCGACGAAGGCACGTTCTTCGAGATGGGCCGCCAGTACGGTCGCTCAGTGATTACAGGATTTGCACGGCTTGACGGCTGGCCGGTCGCGGTGATGGCGAGCGATTCCTATTCCTATGGCGGTTGCTGGACGCCCGACACCTGCAAGAAGGTGCAGAAATTTGTCGACCTGGCGGAAACCTTTCACCTGCCGATTACCTATCTGGTCGATTGTCCGGGCTTTCAGGTCGGCAAAGAAGCCGAGGAGTTGGGCACGATCAAGGAAGGCGTGCGCGCGATGGCTGCCATCTGGCAGACGACGACGCCCTGGTGCGCGGTGATTGTGCGCAACGCCTTCGGCGTCGCCGGTGCAGCGCACAAGAATGGCGGCCGCTACTGCACCCGCTACGCGTGGCCGTCGGGCCGCTGGGGCTCGCTGCCGCTGGAAGGCGGGATCGAAGCCGCCTATCGCGCTGATATCGATGCGTCGGATGATCCGGAAGCGAAACTTGAAGAGATCGAGGAGCGTCTCAACAAACTGCGCTCCCCGTTCCGTTCCGCGGAAAGCTTCTGGATCGAGGAAATCGTCGACCCGCGCGACACGCGGACCTTGCTGTGCGATTTTGCCAACACCGCTGCACCGTTGCGTGAGACGGGGCAGAGTTTTCACACGATGCGGCCGTAACGCTTAAATAACGCCGTCTTCTTTCAACGCTGCCATTTGTTCTTCCGTAAGTCCCATCTCATCGCGATAAATTTTTTCGTTGTGCTGCCCCTTGCGCGGTCCGGCGTGGCGGATTTGGGGAGGTGTTTCGGAGAGGACAGGGAAGGCGCCGGTCATGCGGATCGGGCCAAGATCTTCGTCGGGAATTTCGACGATGTCGTTGCGTGCCTGATACTGCGGATCTTCGAAGATCTGCGCGATGTTATAGGCGGGGCCGATGGCGGCTTCGGCTTCCTCGAAAGCCTGCATGACCACGTCCAGGTTCCGGTCGCGGATCCAGCCGGCGACGATGCCGTCGACTTCCTCGATATGTTCGACCCGGCTTTGCGGTGTCTGAAAGCGCGGGTCGTTGGCGGCTTCCTCGCCACCGCACAGGGTCAGCACACGGGTGACGATGGCGGGGGAGTTGGTTGAGATGGCGACCCAGTGGCCGTCCTTGGTCTGGTAGGTGTTGCGCGGTGCATTGTTCTTCGAGCGGTTGCCCCAGCGCTGCTGGATCATGCCGAGTTGGTCGTATTGCAGCGGTTGCGGGCCGAGCACCTGGAAGATCGGTTCGTAGATGCTGAGGTCGATATACTGGCCCTTGCCGCTGCCTTGCGCGTCGCGGTGATAGAGCGCGAACATCAGCGCGAAGGTGCCGTAGGATGCCGCGATGCCGTCGGCGAGGCCGAAGTTCGGTAAGGTTGGCGGGCCGTCCGCCTCGCCGGTGATCGCCGCAAAGCCGCTGAACGCTTCGGCGACCGTGCCGAAACCAGGACGTTCCCGATACGGTCCCGTCTGGCCGAAGCCGGTGACGCGCACCATGATCAGGCGTGGATTGATCTTGTGCAGTTCCTCCCAGCCGAGGCCCCATTTTTCCATCGTGCCTGTACGGAAGTTCTCGATCAGCACGTCGGTCGTCTTGATCATTTCCTTGAAGAGATCCGCGCCTTTCGGCTTGCTCAGGCACAGGGTAATCGCGCGCTTGTTGCGGTTGGCCATCTTGAACCACAACCCAACACCATCCTTCTGCGCGCCCGTATTGCGCAGCACGTCGCCGCGGGGGTGTTCGACTTTGAGCACATCGGCGCCGAAATCGCCGAGCAGCATGCCAATCGTCGGTCCAGCGATGACGGTCGCGGCATCGATGACCTTGATGCCCGTAAGGGCGTGTTTGTTTTCGGTTGTCATGTCGGGAACCTGATTGTGAGAAGTGTCGTGCAGTCCAGTATTACGTCTTAGACGGTTCGCGCCAATGTCGGGCGACACGGCGTCTATTCATTTGCTATGACGATATCCGCAGCCTCGGCAGGCCGGTCTCTTTCGATGTGATGCCGTTGCGCGGCGAAGTATCGCTCATTGTAGCGCCGCCTGATCTCGTCCGCATCGCCGTGCCGCCTGTCCCTGGGGCGGGCGACGACGCGGCTCTCGGCGGTTTCGAAAGTGACATCGAGCCATATTTTGAGGTCGAAATGGGATTGAAGTTCGCGCCTGAACAGGAACACGCCCTCCACGATCACTACGCCGGGGCCTGAAAACTGGAACATTCGTTCGGATTGCTCATCCGTCACCAAATCCAAAACCGGTAGCTTCGTTGTTACCGCCGTACTGTGCCGGATAGGGTTCAGGACTTTGTCGACGAGACGCCTAAAATCAAAGCTTTCATCGAAGTATCCGGTAATTTGATCCGGATTGGCGTTGCGGACGGGTTTTGGGTGAAAAAAGTTGTCCGAGGCGACGAGACCTATGGCGAGACCGCGTGCTTGCAAGGATCGCTTTAGCGCCTGCGCATAGGTAGATTTCCCCGACCCATCGATCCCGGAAATGCCGACGAGGACGTTTTTTCCTCGTTTTAGCTTGGGATTCTCTTCAATTTGCGTTTCTAGGCTCATGTTTCTCGACATTGGCCGATCGTGCTGGTGTCTTCAAGCGGGGGAACGTGCAAATTTCTTGAAACTTCTTGGGACACTGATCATCTAATAAACAGACATGAACTGAGGAGAGCGAGCGCGATGCATTCCCGGACAGGCGGCTTCGAACAGCATGGTCAAAATGGCAGGCGCCGGCGCAAGGGTGTCTGGACGCCCCTAAGCGTGGGATTGATGGTGGTTGGGTTCGTCGTTTTCTGGCCGCTGGGGCTTGCCGTTCTGGCCTACAATATCTGGGCCCAGCCGGGCGATTTTCAGCGTTGGCTGCACCGCTATGTGCGGCCTGAAGTCAACGCGGCGCGAGAATCGGACAGCCGTATCGCTGCGATTTGGCGGGGCTTCGAGAACGACATCGGTTCCTTGTTGTACGAAATGCGCGAAGGGTGGCGGCGCTGGCAAAGGCGCCGGCAGGACTAGAAGCAGAGGCGTGTTGTCACGCGCGACGACGATTCCATGATTTGCGCTATGATCGCCTTGGCGGGATACTCCCGCGAGGGCTGAATATTATCGGCCTGAAGCAGAGCTGGGGAGCTTCAACGTGACGTCGAACACGATGCGTTTGCGGTCGATCTACTGTGCATTTTTCCTTGTCGGGCTCGTTGGCGGCTGGTTGGCCGCACCCAACGCTGCCGAGGCGCAAGCGGGTAAGTTTTTCGTTGGCGCATCGGCGGAATCGACAGTGTCGAGGTTGTCCGACGCCGAGGTGCGCGAGCTGTTGCTGCAACGACTGCAGGGCGCGGGGGCGGGCAAAGCCACGGAACCGGAATCCTTCAATCCCGCCGTTTTCGCATATCGGCTGCAGCGGAACGTGGGAACGCTTGCCGAAGAACTCCACGCGATTTTCGGTTCGGTTACCGAACTACCCGCGATCTTTCCACAAGCCTGGGCGCAATTCAGCGCTGACCGGGAGGCCGGCGGGCTGGCTTGGTTTGTCGTGGCGCTGGCGGTATCGATGGGCGCGGCTGGTGTGATCGAGTTCATCGTGTGGCGTAAGGTCGGCGCGACGCCGCTGTTCACGTCGGGCGCGGCACCGACGGGTCTTCGCAATAAGGCGAGCCGCCTTGGGCTGATGTTCCTGGTGCGCGCGGCGTTGCTTGTGTTGTTCCTGGCGGTCTCGACGGTGATTTTCCTGCTCTTCTTCGATGGAGATGGGAAAGACCGGATCGCGTTCTTTTTCTATCTAACGGCGACCGGTATCTTCCGGCTCGCTTACGGCCTGTCGCACGCCTTTTGCGCGCCAGATTATCCGACGCTCCGATTGCCGTCGTTCTCCGATGGGGATGCTCTCTCGCTGCATCGCACGGCGCTGATCACCGTCGGCTTCGGCGCCTTCGCATATTTCACCTGCGCGCTGTTCGGGACGCTCGGTATTGTCGGCGAAGTCCACGAACTGTTTCTCATTCTCGTCGGTACCGCAACGACATTGCTGTTGATGTACGCGATCCTTGCCGGACGGCGGGCGCTCAGCGCCGATATCGCCGGCGCGTCGACAAAAGGCGAATCACGTGCGGTATTCGCAGATTTCTGGCCCTGGATATATGCCGTTCTCGTGCTGACGATTTGGATCTATTTGGTCGTGACCGAGTTGCTTTTCGATTTCGTGCCCTACGGAGCCGCACTGTTCACGATTGCCGCGTTGGCGGCGCTGCCCAGTATGGACGCCTTACTGCAGCGGGAAACGAGGCGTCAGCAAGATGCGGGAGAAATGATAGCAGGCGCGATCGCGCGTGGTGGCCGCCTTCTTTTGATGGTCCTGGCCGTTGTTTCGTTCAGTGCCGCGTGGCGGATCAACCCATTCGCGGTGACGGGCATCGGTGGCCAGGCGGCGGGCGCGGCATTGCAAATTACACTCACCCTATTGGTCGCTTACGTCGTATGGCAGGCGGTGCGCATCTATATCGACCGCAAGATCGCTGATGAGGACGCGGAAATGGCGGCGCTCGGTATCGAACCTGGCGAGATGGAAATGGGGGGGACCGGTATGTCGCGCATGCGGACCTTGTTGCCGCTGTTCCGCCGGACTGTGCAGATAACGCTGGGTGTCATTGTCATCATGATCGCGTTGGCGGCGCTCGGCGTGGAAATCGGACCGGTGCTGGCGGGCGCGGGCGTCGTCGGGCTCGCAATCGGATTCGGCTCGCAAGCCCTGATCCGCGATATCGTATCCGGTGCCTTCTTCCTGATCGATGACGCCTTTCGGCTTGGCGAATATATCGATGTCGGCGAGGTCAAAGGCACGGTGGAGAATATGTCCGTTCGCTCGCTGCGGCTGCGGCATCATCGTGGCGCGGTGCACACGGTACCCTTCGGCGAGGTCAAGACACTGACCAACTACTCGCGCGACTGGGCGATCATGAAACTGAAATTCCGCATTCCGTTCGACACGGATGTCCGGAAGGTCAAGAAGCTCTTCAAGCAGATCGGCGCGAACCTTCTGGAAAACCCCGAAATCGGGGAAGATTTCATTCAGCCATTCAAATCGCAGGGTGTGCTTGAGGTTGACGATTACGGTTTGGTCATTCGGGCCAAGTTCATGTCCAAACCCGGCAAGCAATTCATGATCCGCAAGGAAGCCTATATCGCCGTGCAGAACGCGTTTGCCGAGAACGGCATCGATTTCGCCCGGCCGGAAGTCCGTGTCGTTGTCGATGACGACGACGAGATGGCGGAAAAGCAAAAAGCGGCTGCAGGCGCGGCTGCGCAGACGGTGACAACTGCGCCTGTACCAGCAACTTAAGACGTGCTGTGAGAAGGCGTGCCATTCGAACGGGTGATTGATTTATTCCGGCTTGAGCCGGAGTGTCATTTCCAGCTGCACCGACGCTCCGAAAGGCGTTTGCAGGACCCCGGTGGCCGTCCTTGAATGCTGGCCCGCTTCGCCGAACAAGGCGATCAGCAAATCAGACGCACCGTTGACGACTTCCGGTTGCGCGGTGAACTCTGGGTCAGACCGCACAAATCCCAAAACCTTGTCGATGGATGCGATACGATCCAGATCACCGATAGCCGCCTTCACGGTTCGCAGCATGTGCAGCACGGCTTCACGGGCGCATTGCTGACCTTCCTCGAGCGTGACGTCGTGTCCAACGGCGCCGCGTATGTCCCCGACCTGACCGGATACGTAGAGCAAGTCGCCGGATTGTTTGCAGCCTAGGTACTTAGCGACCGGCTGCTTCAATGGCGGCAACTTGAGGCCCAATGCATCCAGCTTGCGTTCTACTTCTGACTGTTTTTGCTGCATTGAAACCTCAAGCTATCGCTTAATGTGTGGAATCTTTTCGTCTCGTTTCGCTATTTCAGTTTCGCAACACCGAGCGGAACGCTGAATTTCTCACACCAAATGTAGATCTCATTATAGCGCGAGGGGTCGACCGATGCAGGTATGGCGTATTCCTGATGGCCGGTCTTGGATTTTAGCACATCCAATTGTGCCGCTGAATCATAGACGCCGTCACGGCCGAATCCGACCTTCGGGTCTGGGGCGCCGTCGAGACTGAAGTCTTTTTCGAGCACGACCATGGCGCCCTTTGCGTCTTTCTTGACCATCACGCCGCCGGTCGTCACATGACGGCTGCGGCCTTCGAACTGACCTTTTGCTATAACTTCGCCGGCGCTGGACGGCAGCGTGTATCCGGCGATCGATACGATTGAGATGATCGCGAGAGCGGGTAGGGATGAAATTCGCATGTTTGTTTCCTATGCCTTGGCTCGTTAGAGCGGGGTTGACGGATTGCCGACATATCGACCGCGATACCGATCACCCCCCAATCGATGACCGCCGCCGTTCACGACAATATGCCGCACTATCCCGTCAAGCGTGGCTACAGGGAAATACCGATAAGCTTCCAATTCGATACCCCGGAGCTATGGAAACGAAAGCCCAACGATATTTCCCATTTCCAGGCGAGCGCCGGATACTAGTCCATGAGAAATACAAAGGATTGGGATCGAAGTTTTGCGAAGCGCCCAAGACAAATCTTTACAAATTCTTGTCATTGCGGGGCCGCAAAGCGACGTAAACTTGTCAATCTCCGTAAGTGCGCCAGATCGTCCGAAACTGTCAGAATTGGAGGAGAGAGCATGCGTAGAAACATCGTCGCTAAAAGATTGATGCAGTCAAAGTGCATATGCGCCGCTCGACGCATTACGCCAGGATTCGCATACCGGCAGGCGGCAGCGCGCCTTCTTCTCGTTTGGTTGACGGCGACCGTGCTCGTTCTCTTCGTTGCCTCGCCCGGTTGGGCATCCGCACCGCGCGTTATCGACCTGACGCAGACCGGCTGCCAGTTTTTGGAGCCGGAGCAGGGTTACGATCACCGCTTCAAGACCAAGCAGGCGACCGACTGTGTGCTGATCAATGCCGATACGTCGGCTGACCGCCTGGCGGAAGTGAAGCCGCTTGTGCTCAAGCCGGGCCGGTACATCTTTCGCGTCATCAACCGCGATGTACCCTATCAGCTCGGCTTCTACCTTCGGGCGTCGAGCCGGTTGTTGCGTGCTCTGCGGCCCAAGGTGGTCGGGGGGGGCATCGATGTGGGCGAAAGCCAAGATTACGAGGTAGAACTCGTTGCCGGCCAGTATCTGTATTCCTGCCCCTTGAACCCGACTCCCGATTATCCGCTGCTCGTTAAGGAGTAGCACGCCGCTACAGTTTTCTATCGAGACTGAAACATGACTGCGCCGAACCGAAGAACGACGCCGCCGATTGTCGCCCTGGTCGATGATCTTAACAGGTATGCGACGCGGCGGCTCACGCCATTTGTCGACATCATGATCCGTATCTGGCTCGGGGTCGGGTTTTTCCGTATTGGCATACTGAAAACCACCGATCCGGAGCCGACCGTCTGGCTTTTCACCTTTGTGCAGCCGATCCCGGGTGTAGCACCGGAGACCGCGGCAAGCGTTCTCACGGCGATTGAATTGATTGCTCCCGTCCTGCTAATCCTAGGACTCGCATCACGTCTTGCCGGACTGGCGCTGCTGCTGAGCGCGGCGCTGTTGCACAAGGCCTATCCGGCCGTTCCCGATCATCTCTACACGATGATCCTGCTCGCAATGACCGTCGTCCGAGGTCCGGGACGGATCAGCCTCGATCACAAATTTCTGCCTTCGCTGTTGAGCTCTGCACTGCCTTTGACGGGGCTGGCGCGGCTGATGGGTGTGGTTTTGACGAATTACCTCGGTCCGGTTTATCAGGCGCTCTTGCGCGTTTGGTTGGCAATCGTACTCGGGCTGATCGGCTATACTGCGTTCGCGGGGATGGATCCGACCCAGTTCTCGCTGGTCAAGCGGTACGGCGTCAGTTCCATGGAGCCGTCCAGCGGATTTCTGGCGATTGCCATAATATTGATTATGTTCGCCGCGCCATTGGCGCTTGGTATTGCAACGCGTGCGATAGCAATTCTTCTGGCGGGGGCGCTTTGCGTCGTTGCTCTGATCGGGATCGAAGGTAGCCACTTTGGGCTGGTCATTTTGGCGCTGTTGCTGATTGTGTGTGCGGGGCCGAGTTTTCTCTCCATCGACTACGCGCTCAGTCGCGCTTTTCGCCGGGCGTTTCCTGGGCTGGACGCGGATGCGGAATGGCTTGCCGATGCGCCGCATGTCGTGATCGTCGGGGGCGGCTTTGCTGGAATTGCAGCAGCGCTTGGGCTCCGCCACGCGCGCGCGCGGGTAACGTTGATCGACCGACGCAACTATCATCTGTTTCAACCACTGCTCTATCAGGTCGCGACCGCCACACTGTCGCCGGCAGATATCGCGACACCAATCCGAGCCCTGACGCGCGGCATTGCGAATTGCCGTGTGATGCTTGGTCGCGTCACCGATATCGATACCGATGCGGGCGCGGTATGTATCGACGAACAACGCATTCCTTATGACCATCTCGTTCTCGCGACGGGCGCTAAACATAGTTACTTCGGCAAGGATGAATGGGAGCCTTATGCGCCCGGCCTAAAAAAGATTGACGATGCGACGGAAGTGCGGCGGGAGATCCTATTGGCGTTCGAGACTGCCGAGATGACCGAAGATTCGGTCGAACGGACGCGCTTGATGACGTTCATAATTGTCGGCGGCGGGCCAACCGGTGTGGAACTGGCCGGCGCAATAGCGGAACTGGCGCGGCAGGGCATGGCCGATGAGTTCGACGCGATTAATCCAGCGGACTCACGGATTATCCTGGTACAGTCTGCGCCACGTGTTCTGCCGGCTATGCCGGAGCGGCTATCCGTCAAGGCGCGGGAGGCGCTTGAACGGCTTGGCGTCGAAGTGCGAACCGGTGGCCGGGTCGAGGAAATCGATGATCGCGGCGTTGTGGTTGCCGGCGAACGGGTCGATGCCGGAACGGTCATCTGGGCGGCTGGCGTTGCCGCATCGGCGGCGGGCCGTTGGGTTGGTGCTGAGCGGGACCGGGCGGGTCGTGCAATTGTGAATGCCGATCTCAGCGTTGCCGGGCGCGAGAATATCTACGCGATTGGCGACACGTCGTCCTGCGATAACGGTTCCGGGGCACCGCTACCGGGTTTGGCGGCCGTTGCGAAACAGCAGGGCCAATACATCGCGAGGTTAATTCGAGCTCGGATCGAAGGGGGGCGGGTGCCCGGCCGGTTCCGCTACCGTGACTACGGCAGCATGGCGACAATCGGGCGTGAGAAAGCCGTCGCCGACCTTCGTGGCCTGCAACTCAGCGGGACTTTCGCCTGGTGGCTTTGGAGTGTTGTGCATGTTGCTTTCATGGCCGATGCCCGCAACCGTCTTGCGGTCGTTCTTGATTGGACCTGGTCGTATCTCACCTTCAGCCGCCGTATCCGGCTGATTACCGGCGGCCCGCCAGAACCGGACTCCTGACGACAGTTGACTTCTATGGACGAGCCGGGCCATTGTCCCGGCATGCTTCAAGGTCACGCCAAATCTTTGAAATCGAAACCGTCCTCAACCCGGGGAAGGTTGCGTACTCGCGCGTGAAAGGCATCTGACGAAGCTCACCGCATAACGAGATTCACGAAACCCCGGCCGATTGGACGGGGTTTTTTAGTTCGGCCCGGACTCCAATGGCATCACACGAAGGAGTAAGGGAAATGTACAATCCATCGCACACTATCGACGGCATTTGGCTGCCACTGATCACGCCGTTTCGCGACGGTATGCTGGATGAAGCGTCGCTGCGCCGGCTTATCGGGCACTTTCGCCAGCAACCGGTTGATGGTCTGATCCTGGCCGCGACGACCGGGGAGGGGCTTACCCTCGATTCAGTGGAAATCGAACGGCTCGTTGCCGTCGTCGCGGAGGCGTCGGAGAACACGATACCCCTTTATCTTGGCGTTTCGGGAAGCGATACCCGCAAGGTGGCATCCTATATCGATGGAACAGGCGGGCTGCCGATCGACGGTTACCTTGTCGCCTGTCCGTGTTATTCGCGCCCGGGACAGAATGGCTTGCAGCGCCATTTTGAAACTGTCTCCGCGGCAACGGACCGTCCCGTTCTCATCTACAACATTCCTTATCGAACCGGGGTCAATATGGTCAACGAGACGATGCTGGCGCTGGCGGGGGTTCCAAACATCGTTGGGGTCAAAGACTGTTGTGCCGATATGGCGCAGACATTCGATCTGCTGAACCGCCGGAACACGGGTTTCGCCGTGCTTACCGGTGAAGATGCGCTGTTTTACGGCGCCATCGTTCATGGATCGGATGGCGGTATCCTGGCCAGTGCACACATTGAAACCGCTTCCTACGCGGAAATCCGTAACACACTCTTGGCCGGTGATCAGGCCGGTGCGTTGCGGGCCTGGCGCGGATTGGCTGGACTGCCACGTCTGCTGTTTGCCGAACCCAGTCCGGCGCCGATCAAGTATTGGCTCTGGCGGAAAGGGCTGATCGACAGCCCAGAGGTTCGTCTGCCGATCACGGAAGTCAGCGCGGAACTGGCATCACGGATAGACGCGGAGATGTCCGCTCGTGCCTAGAGTTGCGACAGCCGGCTTTTTTCCAGCACGTTTAGGAGCTCACGTGCGGCGCGCTCGCGGTGGCTGCGGAACAATTCCCGCGTCCGCGCCGCGTCGCCCTCCGCAACGGCTTTCAGGATATTCCGGTGGTCTTCCGTCGACTTCCACGGAATGTCGCGCAGATGCAATGTGATGATCCGCGCGCGATGGGCCTGGTCGAACAGCGTGTTGACGAAGGCGGTCAGGCGATTGTTGCGGTTGCAGAGCAAAAGCGTGCGGTGGAAGCGGTCGTCCGCGGCGGCCCAACGGTCGAGGTCGTTATCCTTCAAGGCCTGTTCCATTTCCGCCGTAGCGGCCTCCAAATCCTCGACTTGCTGCTTGTTGAGGCCCGACTGGGCAACTTCCGCCGCGGCTTCCGGTTCCAGAACGGTCAGGATCTGGTAAATGTCCCGCATGTCGCTGGGGGCAATGGGCAGCACCCGAATTCCCCGGCGCGGGATCAGCTCGATCAGCCCTTCGCCCTGCAAACGGATCAGCGCTTCGCGAACCGGCGTGCGGCTCATGTTCAAACGTTCCGCAACTTCCGGCTCGGTACCCTGATAGCCGGGCGGCAGGCGGTTTTCGAGAATTTCTCCTTTGAGACGCTCATAGGCATCATTGGCACGGCTAATTTTGGGGGAGGAGGGCATTGTGTTTTCTTGTTATGACGCAGTCACGGATTGGATCAAGCCGATCAATTCGCCGGTGACTGCTTTCGTGCCCATATCGCCACCGAATTCCATGGGCCGCAACCGGTTGGCTGAAAAACCGTCGTGGACGGCGCTTTCGATCAACTGGGCCGCGTCGGCCAGCGGCTGATTATCGGCCTTTTCGGCCAGATAGTCGAGCATCATGGCGCCGCTGAGAATTGCGGCGAGCGGATTGGCCTTATCCTGTCCCATGATGTCGGGTGCGCTGCCATGCGCTGGCTGAAACAAGGCATGTTCGTCGCCGATTTCAGCGCAGGCCGCCATGCCCATCCCGCCGACAAGGCCACCGCCCAGATCGGAGAGGATATCGCCAAACATGTTTTCCATTACCAGCACGTCGAAATCCCACGGCCGGCGCACGAACTCCAGCGCTTGCGCATCGACGTAATTGTAGTTTTTGTCAACGTCCGGAAAGGCGGGCGCGCGTTCGTCGAAGATCTGGCGGAAGAAGGCCATTGAGCGGAAGACGTTGGCCTTGTCGACACAGGTCACAAGCCCCTTGCCGCCGCGGGCCTTGCGTCTTTGGGCAAGCCGGAAGGCGAAATCGTGCAGTTTCTCCGTCGTCGGACGGGTAATGCGCAGGACGTCCTGCACTTCATCGTCATTCGCAACGGGGCTGCGGTTATGGGTAGCGGCGGAATAGAACAGCCCTTCCGTGGATTCCCGAAGGATGACCATGTCGATTTCGGCGGCCCGAGGATCGGCGAGACGGCGCGGCGAATTCGGATAGGCTTTGACCGGGCGCACGCCCGCGTAAAGTTGAAACTTTTCCCGTAGCCGCAAATGGGGCGAAATTTCCGTACCGTCCGCGTGACGTATCGCGGGAAGGCCGATGGCGCCCATGAGGATGGCGTCGGCGTCGCCCGCCGCGTCTTCCGCGCCTGGCGCAATGTCCTGTCCGGTTTCCTGGAAGTATCCCGCCCCGCCGAGCAGGTCGTTGCATTCAAGCTGAAAGCCGCCAACCCGGCCCCGTGCGGCGTGTACGACAGCCAGGGTTGCGTCGGTGACGTCGACGCCGATGCCGTCCCCCCGCAATACAGCGATTTCGAAGCGCGCCTCGTTCATGGCATTCCGTCCCTGCGATTTGTCTCTGACCCATAAAAGGGGCCAAATATATCTATTATTTAATGAATACATTAAAAAACGCATTGACGCACACAATAAAATTTTCCTAACATTTCCCCAACGGGAAAGCGCTAGCGCGCGGTCTCAAAAAACACGAGTGATTGGACGATCCAGGGAGGAATCAATGGTCTCAATGACACTGGATGGTGGGGTACGCCCTCGCCGTCGGCGCCAGCGTGACCCGCTTGAGGATGCGGAGCTTCGAGTCCGGATTGAAACCGTATTGGCGGCGGCAAAGAACCGCTGGCCGTGCCTGGACGAGATCCCGGGCCGCAATAAGATGTCCCGAATTCTCGCGGCAGATCAATGCATTAAGGAAATCGGTTATACTGAACATACGGTCCGCAAGATCCTCGGTGGCGACTATCCCGCATCGCAGCGATTAAATATCCCAGGATATCTAAACGGTGAGGCGGAAACGCATTTTCAATAAATTCAGTCTATTTGTATGAGGGGGCTGAGGGTTGGCGATCATCCCTCCGCGGCGCTTAACGCTCCCGCGGAGGGACGCCTCTCGTTCGATAATTCTTAGTTACCCGCGAGAAGGCCATCCAAAATCGACAGCATCTCTGCGATTTCCGTCTGATGGACGTTGAGTGCGGGCATAAAGCGCAGCGCATTAGGCGCAGGCGCGTTCAGCAGCAACCCGGCATCCAGCCCGTTATCGACAATAGCCGCGCCGTCGCTCCGTTCTCCGAGGTTCAGGGCTAAAAGCAACCCTTTGCCGCGCACACCAGCGAGGCCGTGTTTTTCTGACAAAGCTTCGAGCCCTTGCCAGAGCTGCCGTGATGCCGCGTTGACCTGATCCAGGAAGCCCGGCGCGGAGAGCTTCTCGAGCACCGCCAGACCGACCGACGCCATCAACGCGTTGCCGTTGAAGGTGCCGCCCTGTTCGCCCGGTACGAAACAACATACCTCCTCACGGGCCAATACTGCCGCCAGCGGCGTGCCGGCGCCGATGCCTTTGCCGAGCGTCATGATGTCGGGGCGAATGCCGGTATGCTCGAAACAGAACATCTTGCCCGTCCGCGCCATGCCGGTTTGAATTTCGTCGAGGATTAGCAGGATGCCATGTTTTTCGGTCAAGGCGCGCAAGCCGGTCAGGTATTCGTCGGTAGCGGGCCAGACCCCGGATTCGCCCTGGATCGGTTCGAGCATCACCGCCACGGTTTTGTCGGTGATTGCCGCCTCGACGGCATCGAGGTCGTTCAGCGGCACCCTCGGGAAACCTGCCACTTTGGGCTCGAACATTTCATCCCATCCGTCCTTGCCGGAAGCGGACATGGTGGCGAGGGTGCGGCCGTGGAAACCGTGGTCGGTGGTGATGATTTCATAGGCGCCGTTGCGATGCACGGCTCCCCATTTCCGGGCCAGCTTGATCGCGCCTTCATTCGCCTCCGCACCGCTATTGGCGAGGAACACCCGCTCCAGCCCGGCGGCGGCTGTCAGGGCGTCCGCGTAGCGCACCATCGGCTCGTTGTAGAAGGCCGGGCTGCAATTCAGGAGCTTTGTCGATTGCTCGACCAGGATGCTGGCAACAACAGGCGGACAATGGCCAAGACAGTTGACCGCCCAGCCCTGCACGAAATCGAGGTAGCGATTGCCGTTGCTGTCCCAAAGCCACCCGCCACGTCCTTGCGTGAAGATGATCGGAGGCCGCGTGGTAATTTCCATCAGGGCGGAGAAGTCCTCCGCCTCGGTGTCTGGTTTCTCAAGTGCTTGTGTGTTCATGATCTTGTCCTCTCGGGTTGGACCGCCAAGGACAAAGACACAATTTTACGCGCCACCGCCCTTAGGCGACGGTCGCGACTGGTTAGAATTTAGAGTAAAGGGATGAGCCGCCGACCGCCTATGAGGAGGCGCGGCGTCGGAGAACTAGGTTATGGATCCGACTGCTCATGGCGCGGGAACCTAGCCGGAGTGAATTTTTATTGCAAGCGGGAAAATACGCGACGCGGTGGCGACGGCTATCTGGCTGCGCTAGCATCGCGGTTGAGCAGACGAGGAGCGAGGCATGATCGAGCAATCTCTCACCCGTATTCCAGCGGCGCCCGAGCAACGCTTGGCGACGGAAGCGTATACCAGCGCCGCGTGGTTCGAGCGCGAGAAGAAAGAGCTCTTCGCGCGGTCCTGGATCTTCGCGGGTGTGACCTCGGATTTGGCGACGGCTGGGGATTATGTGACGGCGCAGGCCGGCGACAATCCATTGATGGTCGTGAGCGGCAAGGATGGCAATCTGCGCGCCTTCCATAATCTGTGTCGGCATCGCGGCAGCGCGCTTCTGGACGGCGCGGGCAACACGGGCGGTGCGCTGCTCTGCCCCTATCATGCCTGGTCTTACGATCTCGATGGTGCATTGACCGGCGTGCCCGACCGGGCGGTCTGCTTTCCCGATCTGGACATGGCGTCGCTGCGCCTGCATCCGGCGGCAGTCGGAGTCTTCCGGGGTGTCGTGTTCGTGCATCCGGATCCGGATGCAGACTTTAGTGCCTGGCTTGCAGATCTGCCGGATGCCGGCTGGCCGCACGATGTGACCGTGCTGACCGAAACGCGCAACGTCACCTACGAGATGAACTGTAACTGGAAAGTCTTCTACGAAAATGCTGTCGATGGCTACCACCTGAAATATCTGCACCACAACACGCTGGGTGGACCCGCACCGGACAGGAACACTTGGGATGTCCACGGTCGCCACTTGGTCTGGTATGCGACCGATCTGAACGGGCAGAAACGAGCCACCTCGCAGACCGTCGTCCGCTATAACGACGAGCCGGATATGGCGACCATCGAGGGAACAGCGGCGGCGGACTACGGCGGTGTGTTTATGTTGTTCCCCACCACCATCGCATTGCCGAATCCTTTTAACTTTTCGATCACGCAAATGCTGCCGGTCGCGCCAGAGAAAACATTGCTGCACTCTCGGGTTTGGGGTCTGCCGGGAACCAAGGGCCGTATGGCGCAGGACATCTCCGCGTCAGAGGCGGCCACAGATCCGCTGACCGGTCATGTCCGGCTCGACCTGCTGCCGGTGCCGCCGACGGAAACTGGTGACCACCAACTAGAAGACATGTGGATTTGCGAGAACATTCAGCGCGCGATGCATTCGCCTAAATACGGCGTCTCGGCGCTGAGCCGCGGTGCTGGTGCGGAGGCAGGGCTGACCTTTTTTCAGCAGAATGTGCTGGATTTCGTACCTGCCTAGTCTGGTTCTCATACTTTCAAAACTAAGTTTAAGTTGGAAATTTTCTTTGCCTTTGGGGTGGGTGTTTTGTCTACTGCTCAAACGCGTATAAATGCCATAACTATACAATCAATTAGGCGATGTTTTGTTGTGTACGGTGACGTCCAGTGTGGGGGAATTTTGATGAAGAAGAGCTCAGAATTATTGTGCCCCAAGAACCGCACAGCGCTAATGGGCCTTGTGTTAATCGCATTCACATCATCTGCTTGCACGTACAAGGCACCGCCGGTGAAACCGCAGGCGGTCGAAATTGACTCAAATTTTAAGGAAAAGATCCCGGGAAAATTCGCAATCTTCATCGAACCGGAAAAGATGAATGGTCAGGCAAGGATTATTGGACGAGCGTGCTCTGGGAATAAGTATGTAATTGACGCGCGGGATAGCTTTAGAACATCGACTTTCAAGACAATCGAAAGCCTCGTGGAATCACTTGAAAACGTTGAAAAACCTCTGACTAGAGCGGAAATTTCCGCGAAAGACTTGAACGGATTTATCAACGTGCAAGTTAATGCGTTGGAAATAGACATGCAGGTCGTGCAGCCGTTTTGGGGACGGGTCCAATTGGATTCCGAAGCTGAAATTGAGTTACGGGTCACTGTTGAGGGGGCTAACGGCCGTCTTCTCAGCGCACGGATAGAAGGCGACGAGCGTCTTAAGTCGCATCCGGGTATGCTCTGCGAGCGGCCCGCGAAGGTCGGCGGGAAAGTGGTTCGGAAGGCAATCAAAGAAACCCTCGAGTTATTGGGTGAACGCCTTAGCAACGCTCCAGAGTTGCGATCGAAAACGCTGTAAAGATCGCGAAATTTTATTTGTCCCAATGTTTCCGATTTAATTCGACTTCCATAGTCCCAACGCTCGTTCGGCAATGAGACAAGGAATTAGCTGCGGGCTGACCGGGACGAGGCGGCCGATTGTTACTTTTTTCCGGCTAGCTGTTCCGTAACACCTTGAAAAATAGACTTTGCAAACTCGTTCTCTCCTGTCGCCGACCCCATCTTGCTGCGGAGTACACACGGACTTCCGATTTTTTCTCATCGATTTTCTTGACCAGAACGCGTCCAACGGATCCCCAGCTAAAGGCCGATATAGACTTATTGAAAACGATATTGAAACCGTCGTCGTTCTGGTAGGACCGCTTGATGTTAATGCCAAGATCCGAATTTTTCATGCTCTCAAGGGTCGCGGGCTTTACGAGATCGAACGCTGCGTTGAACGCATGCGACGTTCCCGCATCTTCAGGCGCGTTTTGTACCGATTTGCCCGTTGCGCATGACGTCAAGAGGACAACGAATGCAACCAAGGCCATGAGGCGAGAGAGGGTGTGTTTCATTTATCTCTTTCGGAAATCTGTTCTTTATTCGTCTAATATTCAAGCACTTAAAAGTAGATTCATCAATCAATTCACAAAGATCAAAGCTGAATCAATTTGGCTGGCTCAATACGACTTCGGTAAGCCCAGCCCTTTCTCTGCCAGGTAACAGAGGATCAACTGCGGGCTGACCGGGGCGAGGCGGTGGATCAGGCATTCGCGTAGGTAGCGTTCCACGTGGAATTCCTTGGCGTAGCCCATGCCGCCCAGTGTCATGACCGCGTTTGTGCAGGCCTTGAAGGTGGCTTCGCCGGCGAGGTATTTCGCGGTGTTGGCTTCGATGCCGCATTCCTGGCCGGCGTCGTAGAGGTTGGCGGCCTGGAACGCCATCAGATTGGCCGCTTCCAGTTCTGCGTAGGATTCCGCCAGCGGGTGCTGGATCGCCTGGTTCATGCCGATGGGGCGGTCGAATACGACCCGCTCACGAGCGTAATTGGCGGCGTGGCGCAGGGCGCAGCGGCCAAGACCAACCATTGATGCGCCAATCAGCACGCGCTCTGCGTTCAGCCCGTGCAAGAGATAGCGGAAGCCTTTGCCTTCTTCGCCGATCAGCTCCTCCTTCCGGACTGGCAGTCCCTCGATGAACATCTGGTTCGAATCGACGCTCTTGCGGCCCATCTTGTCGATCGGCCGGATTTCGACATAGTCGCGGTCGAGGTCGGTGTAGAACAACGACAGCCCGTCGATCGGTTTCTTGGTTTCCTCCAACCCTTTGGTACGCGCGATCAGCAGCACCTTGTTGGATTGTAGCGCGGTCGACGTCCAGAGCTTCTGGCCATGCACGACATAATGGTCACCGTTCCACACTGCGCGGGTTTGCAGACGTGTCGTGTCCAGTCCCGTATTGGGTTCGGTCACCGCGAAGCAGGCGACATCGTCGCGCTTAATGATCGGCGGCAGCCAACGCTGCTTCTGTTCGTCGGTCCCGAAGACCACGACCGGGTTGAGTCCGAAGATGCCTATGACCATCGCGGCAAATCCCGCATTGCCGCAGCCCGACTCCGTAATCGCCTGTGCCATGACAGCGGCTTCGGTGATGCCGAGCCCGCTGCCGCCATATTCCTCCGGCATCGCGATTCCCGCCCAACCTTCGTCCGCCATGGCCTGGCAGAAATCTTCAGGAAAGATGCCCGTCGTGTCCCGGTCCAACCAGTATTGATCGTCGAAGCGCTCGCACAGCTTCATCACGGAGTCGCGGATCTGCCGCTGTTCCGGGGTCCAGAAGTAGGTCATGTATGTTTTACTCCAATGCCAAAATCGACGCCTTTATAAACCCCAACCCGAGAAAATGCTGCGCAGAACCGCAACGAAGGCGAGCGGCTGTTCCAGCATGAGATGGTGATGCACTTCGGGCATGCAGACGATGGGGTCGGTCGGTCCAAACAGCGTCCGCATGTATTCGGCGGCGTCCCGCGTCACCATGGCGCTTTCGGCGCCATAGATCAGCGCTTTCCGGCAGGGCAAGCGCTTCAGATATTCCGCCAATGGTTCGTCGAAATGCGCAGCACCGCGTGCCGCCACATCGAACTTCCAACTCCAGCCGCCTTCGTTCTCCATGACCGAATTGCGGGCGATAAAGTCGAGCAGGAAGGCGTTCTCGCAAGGCTGCACGGGCATGAGGCGGAACTTACTGACGATGGTTTCGAAGTTGGGAAAGATGGATTTGGGTTTCACATAGGCCCGCTCTGACTTGTCGCCCTTCGCATCTTCCGGCCGCAGCGGTGAGTCGACCATCACGACGCCTGACACGTTGCTGCCGTGGCGATTGCCATAACACAACGTCATATAGCCGCCGAAGCTGTGCCCAACCAGCAGCGGTTTCGCGCCGAGACCTGCATCGGCAATGACCGCCGCCATCTCCGGCATGTGGGCGACACTGCCGTAATGGTCTCGGTAGCCGCTGTCCCCCATGCCCGAGAAATCGATCGCCGCAACCGGCCTGTCATCGGCGAAGAAGGGCGCGATGTAAGACCACCAGCGCGCATGTGCACCGCCGCCATGGGCGAACAGGATTCCGGGCTTATCGGAGGTCTCCGGTCCCCAGCGCAGGTAGTGGATATCGCATCCTTTGACCTCCACGCGGCGCGATACGGCGCGAATGGCTAACGCTTGGTGAAACCAGTCTGGTATTGGTTGGGTTTGCGGTTCGATTGGCTGGTCGTAGATCAAGGATGTCTCGTCGTTTTCACGTTTGAGTTCAGTAAGCTTAACAGGTGAGCCACGGAATTCGAACACGCTCATGTGAGGTCTCGGACCTATACCGGGAGCCTTGCGCTTGCCGCTTTGAGGCGCGATGTTTGCCGAATGGATACGAACTATTATCAGGACTGGCTTGTGCGCAAGCCGGTGGCGCGCGGCGGCGGTGGAGTCGTGGCGAGCCATTCGAAGGCAGCGGCGGAAGCAGGCGCCGCCGTGCTGCGAGACGGCGGCAACGCTATCGATGCGGCGGTGGCGACCTCGTTTGCGGTCTCGGTGGTCGAGCCGTGGATGAGCGGCATCGGCGGCGTCAGCTTCATGATGGTCTATCTGGCCGAGGAAGGCCGGGTGCGCTGCTTCAACGGTGGCGGCGTCGCGCCGGCGGCGCTCGACCCGGCGACCTATCCGCTCGTCGAGGGAACGGGCGGCGACATTTTCACATGGCCCGCCGTGCAAGACGACCGCAATGTCCGCGGTTACCATTCCATGGCGACGCCGGGGTATGTCGACGCCATAGGCAAGGCCTGGGAGCGGTACGGCACAATGGTTTGGGCCGGTCTGCTGGGGCCGGCGGTCGAGCTCGCCGGGCGTGGACTGCCGGTCAATTGGATGACCACGATCCGCATTGCCGCAGCGATGAAGGATGTCCGCGAATATCCCGAGAGCCGGCGCATCTATTTGCCGGACGATGCCGTGCCTGTGCCGGAGATCGGCGAGCCCGTGCCGCACCTGCCGATGGGCAACCTGCAGGCGACCCTGAAGCGGTTGGCCGAGGCGGGATACCGCGATCTCTATAACGGCGATATCGCCGCGCAAATCGCGCTCGATATCGATGCCGGTGGAGGCTCGCTTGGGGCCGTCGATCTGGCGGGATACGAGGCGCTGGAAGGCGACGCGCTGTCACGCGCCTACGGCCGTGCCGACATTCACGCCGCACCGGGCATGACCGCAGGCCCGACAATGATGCATGTTCTGGATCAGATTGAAGGCCACATCGGCACAGGTACGCCGGGGCCGGAGGCTTACGCCGCCTATGCCAAGGCGCTGGCGGTTGCGTATGAAGCGCGCTTCCGCGAGATGGGCGACGTCGACGACAGCAAGGATCCGGCCTGTACCACCCACCTGACCGTGATCGACGGCAAGGGCAATATGGTCAGCCTGACTCAGACCCTGTTGTCCGCGTTTGGCAGCAAGGTCGTGCTGCCCACGACCGGCATCCTGATGAACAACGGCATGCTGTGGTTCGACCCGGTGCCGGGGCGGCCGAACTCGATTGCACAGGGCAAGCGGCCGTTATCCAACATGTGTCCCGTCGTGGTGTCGCGGGAGGGTCAGCCCTGGTTCGCTCTCGGTGCCTCTGGCGGTCGGCGGATCATGCCGGCGGTGATGCAGATCGTCTCGATGATGATTGATGGGGGCATGGATCTGGAGGACGCCTTCCATCAGCCGCGCATCGATGTCAGCGGCGACGGCCGCGCCACCATGGACCCGCGCCTTGGTGATGCTGTCGCCACTGCAATAGAAGCTCACATGCCGGTCTTCCGCGAACAGCGCGCCGTCTTCCCCACCGCCTACGCCAACCCGAACGGGGTGGCCAAGGACGGCGACGGTTTTGTCGGCATTGGAGAGATCATGAACCCGGTCGGAGGCGCCGTGGCGGGGTAGGGGCCGTACGAGCGGGTTGTTCTGCGGGGTGCTGAAACTCAAGCCGTCGCATCACTCCAGATCGCGGGCCTTATCAAGGTAGGCGCGCACCTCTCGCAGCAAAGGAAGAGCTTCTTTCAGTCTCCTTTGCGTGAACTGCTTGCCGACGTTGTCGAGCGCTGGGCCGATGGCCGCTATCGCGTCGTTGCGCACCTGCAGGCCGGCATCGGTGAGGGTGACGCGCTTCGCACGCCCATCGTCCGGATCCGGTTGGATATCGACGAGACTTTTCGCTTCCAACCGCTTCAACGTATTGGTCATGGCACCCTTGGTTACCTGCAGGGCGCGGGCGAGGTCCTGGGGACTCCGGCTGCCGCCGAGACGAGCGAAGTGGTTGAGGACGACGAAATGCGACATCTTCAGGCCGTTGGAAAAGGCGCGCTCGAGAATGTTCTGCGAGAGCTGATTAATGATGCCGATCTCATTGAAAAAGTTGAAGAGGAGCGGGTCGTCCTCGTACTTCGCCATTACGCGCCCTTCAGTCTTGTTTCCAGTGGCCAGCGGGGGCTCGCATCGATGCTGGGGCCGTAGCCGAGCCGGCCAAGCATTTGCAAAGTCTGCCCGGGCGCAGCCTCGGTGATGGCGCGCGCCTTGTCAAAGTAGGGGCGCATTTCGTCGTATTCCTGCAAGGCCTGGCTCAGCGGTTGCAAGCCAAGGCCGAGTTCCGCTGCTTTCAGGTTAATCCGAATCCAGGCAGCGCCGGCGGCGAGTTGCGCGCGCCTGCTGTTGCTGGCTGTCGTGACCCAAATGTGAGCCATGGCCGAACCTGTCGACTGGCGAAACATGTCCAAGCTTTGTTGAAAGGACAGCGAGTCTGGATCGGCGAATGCGGGGCGTGTCAATAAGCCGAGACGGTTTAAAGTTTCAAGGAACGGGCCGCCAAGATCGATCCCGTCGGGATTGGCTTCAATTTCCGCCTTCCCAATGCGCATCAGACGGACACTTTCCAAATTGGCGTCCTTTGTCTTCCATTCCGTTTCTATCGCGCGCGCCGTCAAGTCACGCAATGCGGCAACGCGGCCGGACACATTGGTCGCCGCAATTTTGATGTCGCTGTCCATTGTGACTTGCGTTAAGGCGGCGATAGCCTGATCGTTGACGGTGCGTGCCATATCGTACGGCTCCTTGTTGGAGCGCCGTGTCAAAGCCTGCCGGAATAGAGGGTCGGGTTCGGCGGTTGGTGATTTTTTGAAACGGACGGTCGCAATCGGCCGGTTATCGATCCGGTCCGGTGATGCGCCGTTCGGGAAAGGGGTTATGTCGGCCGCATATCCATCATCCGCCGCGGCCATGCGTAATAATTCAAGGAAACAGCCGAGCCCGATGACGATCTGCCGATTGAACGGATCGGTGACGGGGAGTAGACGGCCGGTATCGCACAATAGTGTCAATTCATCGTCGCGCCGCAGGTCGATTAGCCAGGGCTGCCGGTTGTGCGGGTTCGGCGCCAGAATTGCGTAGGACAGAGCGCGCAGGCGAGGATCGGTGTAATCCTGACCCGCAGTTCGCCACGGTATGGTCGCTTTGGCTGGATCCCGAGTCATTAGAAAAGCGCCGCCACCGGCGGTCAGAACAAGCGCGGCTGCAGCTGCGGATTTAAAGACTGCGCGTCGGGTTATAGGCATGATGGCATCTCCATTTAGTTTATCGTTATACTAAATAGTTTAATGATAAACTAAATGGAGTCAACATTACGCTTGTCGATGTCTCTACATCGCACGGAAGATGCGATCCTAATTTTGGAGTGGCTTAGGGCTAAGTACGTAACCCGTTATTGCTTGCCTGCGGCAATATCGGGGGACGACAGGGATTCTAATATCCGGTCGCGGCTGCGGCGGGCATCTTTTCGAAGCTGTTCCGCCGCCGCTTCGTTAACTGCCACGCGTTCGTACCACTCGTAGGCTTCGGCCTTATTTTTGGAGACGCCGACGCCATTTGCGTAGATATAGCCGAGGCGTGCCTGAGCTTCCGGTTGGTCTTGCAAGGCAGCGTCTCGGAACGACAGTGCTGCCTTCGTCAGATCCTTTTCGATACCGGTTCCCTTGGTGTACATCCAGCCAAGGCTGTTTTGCGCGACGGCGTGTCCGTTCTTGGCGGCCTTGGCGACCCAGTCCGCCGCCGCATGCAAGTCTTTCTCCACGCCAATCCCACGGTAAAGATACCAGCCCAGGCGATATTGCGATTCGGCGTGCCCGTTGTTGGCGGCCTTGCGGTACCATTTCAGCGCAGCGGTAAGATTGCGTGCAATGCCGTCGCCCTTTTCATACATGGACGCAAGATCGACCCAAGCCTTGGGATGTCCTTGTTCCGCGGCGGTGCGAAAATAGCGGAATGCCTCGTTTCTGTCTGGCGATACGCCAATCGCGCCGTCTCGGAGTCGGCGCGCAGCTTGGTATATCCGGTCGGGAGTTGCGGATTGCAGGTCTCGTTTGCGGTCGGCTCTAATCTGCTTTTTGAGGGCATCGATTGCCTTATCGGTTTTGCCGACGCGGGCCGAATGGGCGAGATAGGATTCGAATGACGCGAGCAGTTTTGGCACGTTGGGGTTCAGAACATCCCACAGAGGCATCGCTGCGGGCCGATGCTTGCGAAGATAGGCCTTGAAATCGGCACACCAACGCTCTTCCAGGGCCCGCCAAAATCCGACCATTTCCCGGGAATGTTTGCTCAAACCAAGGTCCTGGTTCGCGATCTCCTCATATAAATAAGCTTCGCACTCCGCGTCTATGGCCCGGACCGTCGCCAGTCGGCCCCGTCTGTGTTGCATGCCATGCCCGACAAGTTCATGGGCGAGGGTTGCCGCGAGCTCATTTGCGGGCCACTTGATGCCATGCCTTCCCACCACGACGAGAAATCTCTTTTCGGGTTTTTTCGCGCCCGGCTTGCTTAAATAATCGGGTAGAAACGCTGCGACATTCTCTCCACCGGCCACGTTCTTGAGATCATCGGGAAGATAGACGAGTGTGACATTGCCGCTTTGCTTCAAAAGCGCAATGCTGCGTGCGCTCAGCGGAGATTTTGCGAAAAGGCGGTCCAACGCTCTGGCGAGGTTTTGTAATCCTTGTTTGGCGGGAACGAGTTTAGTGTCGAAGACTTTGCTCGGGTCCGCGGGTAGGGCCATGAGGCTAATGCCTCGATACTCCCGTTTCAGAGTACTGACCTCATCCGCTGCGTTGACAGGCGTGCTCAACGTCAATGCCAACAGCGCGAGTCCAATAAGGCGCGCTACTGCGTCCGTTTTCAGCAACGCTGACTTTCTACTACGGCCCATCAATCCTCCGTCCGACCGGCACGTTGGTTCGATGTGCCTTTAGCGCATATCAGCAAGACCCATGCCAAAATTTATTAAGATTTATGAATGGGGTAAAAGATATATAAAACATATAGTTACAGAAATATTCTTAAGTGTTAATTTTTGTGAAGTGTAAAGAATACCGACACTTAGTCCGATGTATTTCAGAAGAAACCGCAGGATCCCACTATAAGCGAAGCAAAATCAGAATGTTAGGTGGTTAATCGCCGGAGTTGTCTGAGCGTAAAGAATTCCGACAGTTCGTCATGGTCGGGTCAAAGGCAGCAATCGCCTCAATTTTCACGAGGCGCTGTGCATCGGCAGCGCGTTTGCGGGGTGCTGAAACCGGTGACGTGGAATTTCGGCAGAGGCCGTGATTTCGATCACGAGATCCGGGTGATAGAGGGCCATGACTTGGACGGTCGTTGTGATCGGAAAGGGTGCCGAAAAAAAGTCGCTGCGAATGTCCCCGGTTTGCATGAAAGCAGCAATATCGGTGGCGTAATGGGTCAAGCACGTCACGTCGCTCATCCGGCCGCCAACCGTGGCGAGAACGGTTTCGATGTTGGTCAACACCTGACGGGCTTGAATCCGCATGTCACCCGGGCCGACAATCTCGCCGTCAGGGTCCAACGACACCTGGCCTTTAAGGTTTACAACCTGCCCGCTTCCCTGGAGCACCATCATCGAAAATGCACCGAAGGGCGCCCATACATGTTCGGGATTGTAACTCTCGGCCATAGTTCCTGATCCGATATTTCCGGCACCACACTGAATCACAGGTCTGCGATATCTACAAGATGGTGCGTGCTCCAATTGGCTCAACGCTATGAATATCGCGAAGAATGTCGCATAAACTGGCTCTATGGCTGGATCGGATGATCGTTGGGTCGGGCAGGCGGTGCCGCGTTTGGAAGACGCGGCGTTGTTGTCTGGTCATGCGCGCTTCATCGATGATCTGGCACCGATGCCGGGGATTCGGCATGTAGCGATCCTGCGCTCGCCTTATGCGCATGCGCGCATCACGAAAATCGACGCGACGGCGGCGCTCGCGCTGGACGGCGTATTTGGCATCTTGACAGGAACCGATATCGCGGCAGGGCTCGATCCGCTAGCGAGTGCGGTGCGGGCGCCGATGGAATACTACCCGATTGCTGTCGACAAGGTGCGTTATGTCGGCGAGCCGGTGGCCTTGGTTGCGGCGGTCGACCGTTATGTCGCGGAGGACGCACTGGACCTGATCGAGGTCGATTACGAGCCTTTGGCGGCGGCGGTTGATCCCGTTGCGGCACTGGATGATAGCGCTGCGCTGGTGCATGAGGCGGTGGGAGCGAACTTGGTGCACCACCGGACATTCCGCTACGGCGACCCGGACCGCGCGTTTGAAGAGGCGGCAACAATCGTCGATCTGAAATGGCGCTATCCACGGCAGTCGTCCACGCCGATTGAGACCTACGGCGCCATCGCTCATTTCGAGGCATCGCCCGAGCGCTATACGGTCTGGTCCAATTTCCAGGGCCCGTTCATTCTGCAGCCCTTGATGGCGCGGGCGCTTCGCGTGCCGGGCAACCGTTTGCGCCTGGTAGCCGCACCGCATAGCGGCGGCAGTTTTGGTATTAAGCAGGCGCTCTACCCCTACATGGTTCTGTTGGCAGCGGCGAGCCGGATGCTCGGCTGTCCTTTAAAGTGGATCGAGGACCGGGGCGAGCACCTGATGGCGTCATCGGCCTCCGCCGACCGGGCGGACGAGATCGAGGCGGCATTCGACAGCGACGGTATGCTGACTGGTCTGCGGTTCCGTAATCTCGTCAACACGGGCGCTTATGTCCGCGCGCCGGAACCGGCCTCGGTCTACCGCATGCATGCCGCCTCGAACGGGTGTTATGCCGTGCGCAACATTGCGGTCGACAACCGGCTGGTGGTGACGAACAAGACGCCGATCGGACTCAATCGTGGCTATGGCGGACCGCAGTTCTACTTCGGTTTGGAGCGCGCGATGGACAAGGCGGCACGGACACTCGGCCTCGATCCGGTAGACCTGCGGCGGCGCAACTTCATTCCACCGGGTGCCTTTCCCTACGATGCTCCGGCCGGTGCCCAATACGATTCCGGTGATTACGGCAAGGGCCTAGATCTGGCACTGTATCTTGCCGATTACGAGGCGTTGAAGGCGCGGCGCGATGCGGCGCGGGCCGAAGGTAGGCTGTTCGGTATCGGGTTCGCCTGCGGCGTCGAACCGTCGGGCTCCAACATGGCCTATGTGACCTTGGCCCAGACGCCGGAGGAGAGAGTCAAGGCGGGAGGGCGCTCTGGCGGGGCAGCGATAGCGACCGTGGCGCTCGATCCGTCGGGCGCGGTGACAGTACAACTCGACTCGACGCCGGCCGGGCAGGGGCACGGTACGGTTGCGGCGCAGATAGTCGCCGACGGACTTGGGTTGCGGCCGGAAGAAATTCAAGTAGTCACGGCTCTGGACACGCAGAACGGCGATTGGTCGCTCGCATCCGGTAATTATGCGAACCGCTTTTCTGCTATCGTCGTCGACGCCATCGCTGAAAGCACGGGCCGTATCGCTACAAAACTAAAGACAGTCGCGGGCGACATGCTGGAAGTCGCGGCGGAGGATATCGAGCTGCGCGACGGCCGGGCGCGGGTTGCCGGCGTGCCAGATGAAGGACTCTCGATTGCGCGGGTTGCGGCCGCGACGCACTGGCATCCGGCGGGGCTGCCAGACGGGCTGGAGCCGGGGCTGCGTGACTCGGCGACCTTGTCGCCGGATGTCCTCGACGCACCGGATGAGACGGATCGGGTCGCGTCCGCCGTCACCTTTGGCTATCTCTGCGATCTGGTAGCGGTCGAGATTGATCCGCGCACCGGGCGAATCCGTATCGACACATACGTTTCCGTGCACGATGTCGGCCGCGTGCTCAACCCAACCATCGTCGAAGGGCAAATCCGCGGCGGCTTTGCGCACGGCTTCGGCGCCGCCTTGCTGGAGGATCTCAGTTACGACGTCGATGGCAATTTCCTGTCCGGATCGTTTGCCGACTACCCATGCCCCACCGCCGCGGACCTGCCGCACGTAACCATCGGGCACAGCGAGACGACGTCGCCGGCGAATAGTCTCGGGTCGAAGGGGATGGGCGACGGGTCGTCGATGCTGACCCCGGCAGTGCTGGCAAATGCGGTTGCGGATGCACTCGGCCGCGACGATATCGAGGTGCCGCTCACGCTCGACCGAGTGTGGCAACTGGCAAAGGGGGCATCGTGAAGCCTGCACCCTTCGCTTACGTCCGCCCTGAGACGGAGGATGAGGCGCTCTCGGCGTTGGGCGAGTATGGCGACGACGCCGTCGTTTTGGCCGGCGGCTTGTCGCTCGGCGCGATGATGAATATGCGGCTGGTATTCGCTGAGACGGTGATCGATATCAATAGCCTGCAGGAACTTGGTCACATTGAACGTCAAGGAAACTGGCTGCGGACCGGTACCTTGGTGCGGCAGGCCGATGCCTTGATCGCGTCGGAAGTTGCCGCGGCGGTGCCGCTGTTGCAACGGGGCCTGCGCAATGTCGGCCACTATCAGACAAGGAGCAGGGGCACCCTTGGCGGGTCGGTTGCGCATGCCGATCCGAGCGCGGAGATTCCGCTGTGTCTTGCGACTCTTGGCGGCGAAGTCGAGCTTAAATCACAACGGGAAACGCGGCGCGTGGCGGCGCGCGACTTTGCGGAATCCGCGTTGTCGACCTGCCGCAAAGGCGATGAGATGATTACGGCACTTTATTGGCCGGTCGCCATGGGTGTCGGGACGGCATTTACGGAAATCGCCCAGCGGCACGGCGATTTTGCGATTGTCGCGGCGGCGGCCACGGCGTGGCGCGAAAACGATGGCTTGTCGTTCTCGCTTGGTCTCGGCGGTGTCGAGGGTTGTCCGCGCGTTCTGGACGGAACCGCACCTGCTGAGGATTGGGATGCGGCTGTGAAAGATGCCGTAGCAACGTTTGTCGACACTCTAGATCCGATGGAGGATCCGCGCGCCAGTGCCGCCTATCGCAGCGATGTTGCCGTTCATCTCGGCGTCGACACCTTGTTCCAGGCTTTACGGGAGGCTGCGGTATGACAACACGCATCCGGGCAGACGAGCGGGTGCGTGTGACGTGCTCGGTGAACGGCAAGCGCCAGATCGGTTATGCCGAGCCGCGCACTTTGCTGAGCGATTTTCTGCGCCACGAGCTGCATCTATACGGGACCCATGTCGGCTGCGAGCACGGTGTCTGCGGCGCGTGCACCGTGACATTTGACGGCAGGCTGGCGCGGTCCTGCATGACCTATGCGGTGCAGGTCGAGGGGGCCGAAATCGGCACGGTCGAGGAGCTGTCGGACGGTTCCGCGCTTAACGTGCTACAGCGGGCATTTTCCGAACACGGTGCATTGCAGTGCGGATTCTGTACCGCCGGCATTCTTATTTCGGCGACGCACTTCCTTGCCAACCATCCGAAGCCGAGTGAGCAGGAGGTCCGCGAAATGCTCTCCGGGCATCTCTGCCGCTGTACCGGTTATGAAGGTATGGTCCGCGCGATTCTGGCTGTGGCAGAGGGCTCTTCATGACTCTGGTCCGAATGCTGGATGCGTCGGTTGCGCGCGATCCCAATGCAATCGCCATCGTCGAAGGCGACCGGCGCTTGTCTTATTCGGCGTGGGCGCGGGAAATCAGCAGTGTCGCGGGCGGTCTGTCGAAGCTTGGTCTGAAGCCGGACGATCACCTGGTCGCGATCCTGTCCAACCGGCATGAGACAGCGACACTTTTCTGGGCCTGCCAGCGTATCGGTGCCATCTTTACGCCGTTCAATTGGCGGGCTTCAGGGGCCGAAGTCGCCTTCGTTCTGGAAGATGCGGAGGCCAAACTCGTCGTTTACGAAGACCGCTCGGCGGAGGCGGTTCTCGCTGCGCTGGACGAGGTTCCCGTTCCAGCGCTCGTGTGTCTTGATAACGGGCGGGGTACGCCCTACCGCATACTGGTCGAGACCACACAATATGAAGGCGCGATGCCCTCGGATGATCAGGCAACCTGTCTGATGCTTTACACCTCCGGCACGACGGGCCGGCCGAAGGGCGTCCCGCGCAGTCATGCGGCGGAGCGGGTTGCCTCGATCGGCTGCATCGCGCAGATCCATTACCGCTACGGCGAAGTGTCACTTGGTGTAATGCCGCTGTTTCACACGATGGGCATACGGGCATTGTCCATGTCCGTATATCTGAATGGGACATTCGTCTGCATGCCGACATTCGATTCTGCGGACGCACTCGAGCAGATCGAGCGCGAGCGCATTAGTGCGTTGTTCCTCGTGCCGACCATGTTCCACGACATGGTGCATCATCCGGATTTCAAGAGTTTCGATTCCAGCGGCGTGCGCAACATTGCCTATGCGGGAATGTCGATGACGACGGCCTTGGTGGAAGCTTGCGCCGATGGTTTCAAGCCGGACTGGTTCAGTAATTTCTATGGCTCCAGCGAAATCTATACCTTCTCCGTCTGTGATGATGCCGAAGCGAAACCGGGTTGTGCCGGACGCGCGGGTATGGGCCAGAAAATCCGCGTGGTTCGTGCAGATCCGGATGAGCGGGTCGGCCCCGAAGTCGTTGTGCCGTCCGGCGAGACAGGCGAAATCATCGCTCGCATGGATTCGTTGGACGCTTTCGCGGGCTACTGGAAACGGCCGGATGCCGATGAGAAGTCGATCCGCGACGGTTGGTACTTCACCGGCGATCTAGGCCGCTTTGACGAAGAGGGCGAACTCTACGTGCTGGGCCGTGTCGACGACATGCTCATTTCTGGCGGTGAGAATATCTATCCTGAGGAGGTCGAGGATCTGCTGGCGAAGTGCGATCTGGTGCGCGGCGTCGCCGTCATTGGCTTGCCAGATGAACGCTGGGGACAGCGGGTCGTCGCTTATATCGAACCCACGTCGGAGGCGGCGTCGGCGGAAGCACTCGACCGCTATTGTCTCGACAGCACGATGGCGCGTTTCAAGCGTCCGCGCGGCTATGCTTTTGTGCAGGCGATCCCACGCTCGGCATCCGGCAAGCTGCTGCGCCGCGAGTTGCGCCTGGAAAACTACGAACTTTTGAGCGATTTCGAACACACGATTTAGGGAGAATGAAGACCATGGCGATGGAACGGAATTATGCGGAGCGCCGGGGAGACATTTTGCGAGACCTCGACGGGCTTCGTGTCGAAGTCGATGCGGAGAAGAAGATCGGTTATCTGATCCTCGATCGGGAGCCGCTCAACATCGTCTCCTACAAGGGACGGGCGCAGATCCGGGCCGTCATCGAGGCGTTCGACGAGGATGACGATGTTGGTGTCGTTGTCATCCGTGGCGCCAATGGCGTTTTCTCGTCCGGTGGTGACGTGAAGCGCTTCCCGGAAATCCCAAAGAACAAGATGTCGGATCTGGCCGACAATATCGGCGCGCCGGAACGGTGTTCGAAGCCGGTGATCGCGGCCTTGGAGAAGTATGCTTTCGGTGTGGCGTTCGAGCTCTCGCTCGCCTGCGATTTCCGCTTCGCCATCAAGGAGACGCAGGTCGGTTTGCCGGAAGTCGCCATCGGTCAGATGCCCGGTTCCGGCGGCAGCGTCCGCGTCGCCCGTCTGATCGGCATGACGCGGGCCAAGGACATGGTGATGCTGGGCAAGCGAGTCCCCGCCGAGAAGGCGTGCGACTGGGGCTTGGTCACCGACGTCGCGGAGGACTCCGACGCGCTCACTGAAATGGTCACGAAGTATGCCGCGCAACTGAACGCGCTCGCGCCGATTTCGCTGCGCTCCTTGAAACGCGTCCTCAATGCGGTTCCCGACACCAGCCTCAAAGTGGCGCTCGATATCGAAGGCCACTCGTATGAAAAGCTGCGCTCGACCGAGGATTATATGGAAGGCATCAACGCCTTCGCGGAGCGACGCAAGGCGGACTACAAGGGACGTTGAGGACCGATGAACTGCTTCTTTCAGTACGACCGTTTTCAAGTCGCCCCGCGCCGGTTTCAAAACGATGCGGGCGGAGTGAAGGCGGACTTTGCGGCGCGTGCGACAGGGGCGGGCGGGAAACTTTTCGGGATCTGGAGCAGTGTCGTTGGATTGGGGCTTGCCCGGGACGAAGGCATCGCCGTGACGTCGTGGCCCGATGAGGCAGCGTGCCGCGCTGCGCCAATCGTTGGCGACGGTATCGCCGGTTCGGAGCGAATCGTGATGGAAGCAACCGTCCGGCCGGTGAGCGATAATCCACCAGCCTATGAAGGCGTTTATGTTTTCCGCTGGTTTGATATCGATGCCGCTGACTGGCCGACCTTTCGCGACATATCCGATGCGGCGTGGCCCAATATGGAAGCGGTGTTTGACGCGAATATATGCGGGTTCTGGCGCAGCCTGGATATTGCAGAGCCGGAAGCCCGCATTCTCCTGTGCACGCGCTATGCCGATCTGTCGGTCTGGGAAGCGTCGCGCTGGTGGAAAAATCCGGCGCCCGAAGCAGATGCGTCCATGGGCCGCTTTCGTAAGCGCAACGAGATCATCAAATCGACGATCGCCTATCCAGCGTTACCAATAAGTTAGCATCGGCGCACGCGGTTCGAACGACATTGAGGGAGAAAAGATGAGCACGGCGTCAAGTGACGACCTAACCCAAGCCCGCGTGGTGATGGATGGTTTCATGGAGGCCTTCAATGCGGAGGATGCGGAAGCGCTGCGGACACGCTGGTTTCATTTCCCGCATGTTCGCTTCCACAGCGGCAAGGTCTCCGTCATGGAGCGGCCGGAAGATCTCAACATCTGGGTCTGGAACCGCGAGGGGCAGGCGACGGAGTGGGCGCATACCGCGTGGGATTATGTGGAGCCGATCGATACCGGACCCGACAAGGTGCATTTCCGTGTCCAGTTCACTCGCTTTCGCGCGGATGGCTCGGCAATCGGGAGCTATAAATCGCTTTATATCGTGACCCGCAAGGACGGCCGTTGGGGCATCGAGGCGCGTTCGAGTTGGGCAACGTAGGTGTTTCGTCGGTAAGAATGGAGATTCCGTGACAGGGCCCTCTCGACGCATCGCGGATAGTCCCGCTTTGGCCTTTTGGGTGTTGGCCGCGCCTTTCTTTCTAAACGATTTCCTGTATATCGCTCTGGACGGGACCTACGGCGTTTATCTTGCCGATTACGGCTCTCGTGCATTCGTGCTCACCTTGTGTTTCCTGTGGCCGTTGTCTCGCGCCATCGCGACGGAGCGGCTGGAGCCGGGATGGGGGACGGGGCTGGCCGTCCTTTGCATTGCAGCGATCCCGATTTTGGGGCGGCTGTCCTATCACCTGCTCGAGGTGCCGTTTGCAAAACTGACCGGGATTGGCGGTCTGTTCGGGTTCCAGACGATTGGCGACCCGACGCTTTATTGGCTCGATCTCACGATAGGCTTGCTGGCGGTCGCGTTGACCGAGGAACTCGTCTTCCGGAAATTCGCGCTGCGATGGCTGGAGGCGGCGGGCCGGACGCCGCTGCAGATCGTCGTCATCTCCGCTCTCATCTTCTCGCTGATGCATTGGGGGAGCGGTCCCGGGCGGCTGCTTTATACCTTCGTCGCCGGGCTGTTTTATATGACGGCCTATATGCATCTTCGGCGCCTATGGCCCACGGTGCTGGCGCATTGGGCCGAAAACTTCCTGGCCTTCGGACCACTGGATCTGTAGCGCCAAACGGGATCGCCCATGGAACACGGACAAGACGGTTCACCTACCTTGTGAGGAGCACGCCTTCCAACGTTGCGCCGGCGAAAATCGTTTTCTTACGGATTGCCGACCGCAAATCGGCGTTGGTCAGTATGGCCTCCGAGAAGTCGGCTCCGGATAGGTCGGCGAAACGTAAATCGCACGTTTCGAGATTAGCGCCCCTTTTTCTGGTAGCCGATTTTCCATCGCCTGACTTGATCTCGATTGGCGACAGTTTCGTGGCGGTCATGTCTGAGTACATAAGGCTGGCGCCGGCCATATTGGCACCGCGTAAATCGGACTTTGCTAAATCCGCGCCGTTGAGGTCTGCGTCAGACAGGTCCGCAAGGGTCAATTTTGCTCCTGCGAGGCAGTTGCCACCCAGATTGGCGCCCTTCAAATTCGCACCGGAAAGGTTCTTGCCGCACAGGTCGAGATTTCGAAGGTCCGCAAATTCAAATATGGCCCGTTTCCCTTCCTTCCCCGAGCTCTCAATCCACAATTCATGCGCGCGTACTAAATTTTCGTATTCAAAGGACTGGCGCGCGTCGGGTTCAGGGACTTTTAAGTCGCCAAGGTTTGCAAACACAAAGGACGTTTCGGCAACGAATGCTTTTTCCAGATTTGCTCCGGCAAGGTTTGCGTCATTCAGGATTGCACCCTTCAAGTTTGTGCTCGACAGATCGCAATCGGTTAATTCCGAGCCCGATAAATCCGTTCCACACAAGCTCGCGCCGGTGAAGTTGGCGCCTTGAAGGTTGGCATTGCGCATGCGGACACCGTCGAGCATCGCGCCTTCGAACTCGGTGTCCAAGGCGGAACACCGGTTCATATAAGCGCCTTTCAGGTTAACGTTACGCATGACAGCGCCGTCGAGCGTACACAGGCTAAGGTCGCTGGATACGATGTCGGCATCTGCTCCGGAGCCAATTTTCATCAGCGTTCCTTCGCGCAAATCCGCACCTTCCAGGTTGGCTCGCGTCAAGTCGGTCGACCGCATCTGTGAACCCCTCAGATCGGCGCCGGTGAGGTCGGCGCCCTCCAGTGTCGCTGCGGATAAATTGGACCCGTAAAGGTCTGCTTCGCTGAAATTTGTGCCTTTGAGGTTTGCGCGAGAAAGATCCGCGCCGGTGAATTTACTCTTACTCAAGTTCATGCCCGAAAGCTGTGCACGCTGCAGGTTTTGTAGTGAAAGGTCTGCACGTGCGCCACGCCCCCTTTTCTCGAGCCATTCGCTGTGAACCTTCACTATTTCTATGACATCTTGCGGTTTCATAGTTTTGTTCGGTTTTATGAAGCGATGTGCAGACAACTATTAGTCGATAATTTGCTTAATTTTCGGTTAATGGGTTAACGGTAAATTAATACCCCTTCGGTGGCCTTGGATGGGCTGTGGCGGCAGAGGTGTTGTGCGTGGCCGTTCGGTAGATGGGAGGACGCTCTGTCGACGCAGCACTGGAAACGATAGCGGGCTTGTGTCATTTAGGGGCCGGTTTTGGAGTTGAATCCGGGAGAATTGCGCGTGCGTGCCAATCAGCCGCTGGTGCTGGCCTTGCCAAAAGGCCGAATATTGAAGGAAGTCAAACCGTTACTGGCGTGTGTTGGGATCGTGCCTGAACCGGCGTTTGACGACCCTGCTGCGCGGCAGTTGCAGTTCGCCACGAATATCGACGGCTTGTCGATTATCCGCGTGCGCAGCTTCGATGTGGCGACCTTCGTCGCCTTCGGTGCGGCGCATTTGGGGGTTGCCGGCAACGATGTGCTGATGGAGTTCGATTATGCCGAGCTTTATGCGCCGGTCGATTTGAATATCGGTCACTGCCGTCTGGCCGTCGCGGAGCCACGCGATATGGTCGACAGCGACGATCCGCGCCAATGGAGCCATATCCGCGTCGCGACCAAATATCCGGCGATCAGCAAGCGGCATTTTGCGGCGCGCGGCGTACAAGCGGAGTGCATCAAGCTGAACGGCGCGATGGAACTCGCGCCGGGCCTGGGATTGTGCCGCCGCATTGTCGATCTTGTGTCGACGGGAGCGACTTTGCGCGATAACGGTCTCGTTGAAATCGAGAAGATCGCCGATGTCACCAGCCGCCTTGTCGTGAACCGCGCGGCGCTGAAGACCCGCCCGACGGAAATACAGCCTTGGATCGAGAAGTTCCGGGAGGTGGCCGATGCCGCTTAGGCTGGTTGCGGACAGTCCCGGGTTCGAGGCTGCCTTCTCCGCGTTCCTCGGTGCAAAACGGGAAGTCAGCGAGGAAGTCGGCGCGGTCGTTACGGCGATCATCGACGATGTGCGCGAACGCGGCGATGAGGCCGTGCTCGAATACACGAAGCGTTTTGATGCGCTCGACCTGACCGCAGAGACCATGCGCATTGGCCGGGCGGAAATCGAAGGGGCGCGGCAAAACTGCGACGCAGAGGCGTTGCGGGCTCTTGAGATTGCAGCAGCGCGCATCAAGGCATTTCACGAGCGCTTGAAGCCGGACGATTTGGACTACACGGATGCCGATGGGGTGCGGTTGGGTGCACGCTGGACGGCGATGGAGTCGGTTGGCCTTTATGTGCCCGGCGGAACCGCCGCTTATCCGAGTTCGGTTTTGATGACAGCGATCCCGGCGCGCGTCGCGGCGGTGCCGCGCACGGTCATGGTCGCACCGACACCGGACGGCAAGATCAATCCTTTGGTATTGGCTGCGGCAGACTTGGCGGGGATCGACGAGGTGTATCGTATTGGCGGGGCTCAAGCCGTCGCCGCGCTGGCCTATGGCACGACCAGCATCGCGTCGGTGGTCAAGATTGTCGGTCCAGGCAATGCCTATGTCGCTGCCGCCAAGCGGCAGGTCTTCGGTCAGGTCGGCATCGATATGATTGCGGGCCCTTCGGAAATACTGGTCGTTGCCGACGGCAAGAACGATCCCGATTGGATTGCCGCCGACCTTCTGTCTCAGGCTGAGCATGACGAAGCTGCACAGTCTATTCTGATCGCAGATGATGCTGCTTTCGCGGATCGTGTGACCGAGGCGGTTGCGCGGCAGATCGCCGGATTGGATCGCTCGTCAATTGCCGATGCAAGTTGGCGGGACAATGGCGCGGTAGTCCTGGTGCCTCAACTGAATGACGCGGTGCCGTTGATCGATCGCATCGCACCGGAGCATTTGGCCCTTGCGGTCGACGATCCCGATGGGTTGGCGCGAAAGGTGCGTAACGCGGGCGCGATCTTTCTCGGCCGCTATACGCCGGAAGCGATCGGCGATTATGTCGCGGGGCCGAACCACGTCTTGCCGACGGCGCGCAGCGCCCGGTTTTCGTCGGGGTTGGGCGTGGCGGATTTCATGAAACGCTCGACACTCATCGGCTGCGACGCGGATAGCCTGGCCGCCATTGGACCGGCTGCGATATCGCTGGCCGGCGCCGAAGGGCTCGACGCCCATGCGCGTTCCGTGTCGATCCGTTTGAATTCGCTCGGCGGCAATTCGTGAGTCTGGGTGCCTGGTCATGTCCGAGGCACGCATCATTCATATCGAGCTCGATCAGAAAACGCTGATCAGCCGCAGCCCGGAAGTCGAGCATGAACGTGCGGTCGCGATTTACGATCTGCTTCAGGAGAACCATTTTTCGCCGATCGGCGAGTTCTTAGGGCCATATCGCGTTGCCTTGTCAATTCGGGATGCAAACCGGCTGACTTTCGACATTCAGGACGAAGCAGAGAATACTCAGGGTGAGATCTCGATCTCGCTGACACCGTTCCGGCGGATCATCCGGGACTACTATCAAATCTGCGAAAGCTATTTCGATGCGATCAAGCGGCTGACGCCGTCGCAAATCGAGACTATCGATATGGCGCGGCGCGGTGTGCACAACGAGGGGTCGGAGATCCTTAAGGATAGGCTGAGCGGCAAGGTTAAAATCGACTTCGACACGGCGCGGCGGCTATTTACGCTGATTTGCGTCCTGCACTTCAAAGGCTGACCGCTATGACGGTCGTCAAACAGGTGGTTTAAGAGCATGGCGGTCGGGTCATGAACGAAATCCCTGACGCTGTTCTCTTTGCCTGCAACATGAATGCGGTGCGCTCGCCGATGGCGGAGTCGATCCTGAAATATCTGCACGGGCATCGGGTCTATGTCGATTCCGCTGGGGTGCGTCACGGTGAGCCGGATGCGTTCGCGATTGAGGTGATGGAGGAAATTGGTATCGATCTTTCGCGCCACAAGCCGAAGAGCCTCGAAGATCTTGAGGATACCTCCTACGATTTGATCGTCACGCTTTCGCCGGAAGCGCAGCATCATGCGATCGAGATGACGCGGACGATGGCGGCTGAGGTCGAATTCTGGCCGACACTCGATCCGAGCTATATTACGGGCAGCCGCGAGCGCCGCCTTGGTGCGTACCGCCAGATCCGTGACCAGCTGTTGCAGAAGATCAAAGAGCGGTTTCCGGTCACCCACCCTGTTGATATTTGAGAGTCCGGCGCATGATCCTTATAACGGCGGCTGTCTTTATCGTTTCGGGTCACATTTATGTCTGAATGCGCGTTGCGGCTGGTTCTCGCGTCGGCGTCGCCACGGCGGCGCGAGCTGTTGGCGCAGATTGGCATCGTGCCGGATGCGGTCGATCCGGCGGATATCGACGAGGCGCCGCATAAGGACGAGTTGCCGCGAGACTATGCGGCGCGAATGGCGGCGGCAAAGGCGGTTGTGGTGGCGCAGCGTCATGTGGGGGCTTGTATCCTGGCCGCCGATACCGTTGTGGCTTGCGGCCGTCGTATCTTGCCGAAAGCTGAAGTGCCGGAAACGGCGCGGCGGTGTCTGGAAATGCTATCGGGGCGACGCCATCGCGTCTATGGCGGCTTCGTCTTGCAAGGACCGGGTGAAAGACGGACCTCTCGTCTTGTGATGACAGCAGTCGTTTTTAAATCTCTGTCACGTGAGGAGATCGATGCTTATCTCGAAAGCGGTGAATGGCGGGGCAAGGCAGGCGGCTATGCGGTCCAGGGCAGGGCGGCGGCCTTCGTTCGCCGTCTTAACGGGTCCTATTCCAACGTCGTTGGTTTACCGCTGTTCGAGACAGCGCAGGCGCTTAAAGGGCTGGGCTGGCCGCTATGAGCAGGGACGGCGTTGACATCCTGATTGAAGTGTCGCCCGGCGAAACGCGGGCTGCCATCGTTGACGGGAATGGCCGGCTTATCGAGTTGCTTATTGAACGGATCGACCAGCTGGAACGCGAGGGCGGTATTCATTTAGGGCGTGTGACCAAAGTCGAACCGAGCTTGGATGGTGCGTTTGTTGCGCTGGCGGATGGTGAAGACGGTTTCCTGCGCCGCGCCAAGGGATTGCATGAAGGACAGTCAATACTTGTGCAGGTGACGCGCGAGGCAAGTGGAATGAAAGGACCGGCGCTTACCGACAAGCCGTCAATGGTCGGCCGCTATATCGCCTTAACGCCTTCGCGTTCCGAAACGACCTTTTCGCCGCGTCTCGGCAATGGCCGGCGGCGCGCGGAGCTTGAAGCGCTGGCGGGCCGCCTCGAACAGTCGGCGGGGCAGGGGATAGCCGTGCGCACCGCTGCCGCCTATGCGAGCGACGACGAATTGCTGCAAGAAGTGAGACGCCTCGCCGAGGCATGTGCGACGATTGAGCGGTCGGCATCGGACTTAAAGGCACCAGCATTGCTGGCACCACCGTCCGGTTTGATCGAGCGTGTGTTGCGGGATCGGGAAGGGGGGCAGGTGGTTGTCGACGATCCGCGCGCCTACCGTGATATTGAGGCAATGATCCGCGATCGCATGCCGGACCGGCGCGGCACAATTCAGCGGCATGATGGACGCGAACCGTTGTTCGAGGCTTTTGGCGTTGCGGAAGGGGTGGATGGCGTCTGCGACCGCGTTGTTACATTGCCGGGCGGTGGGCGGCTCGTGATCGATCACGCCGAAGCGCTTACTGCCATCGACGTCGACAGCGGCGCTGGGGGGCAACGTTCTACGGACGATGCTATTCTGCGTGTTAATTTGGCCGCGCTGCCGGAGATGGCGCGGCAAATACGGTTGCGCAACATATCAGGATTGATCGTCGTTGATTTTATTTCCATGCGACGCAAGGCAACGCGAGCGCAATTCATGCAGTCCGCGCGCCGCGCATTCCGTAGTGATCCGATGCAGGTCGATGTGATGGGCATGACCGCGGCAGGGTTGTTGGAATTGACCCGCCGTCGCGGCGGTGTGCCGCTGCATGATGTGTTGATGACACGTAACCTGCCGGCACCGTCCGCGAAAGGGGCCGCGTGTGCGCTACTGCGGGCGGTTCTGCGACTTACCGGCCCGGGCCGGCCTGTCGCTATTGCCGCGCCTGCTGTCATCGCCGTCCTCGACGGGCCGCTGGCGCCCGCCCGGGCGGACGTCGATCGCCGGATGGGACAGACGGTCACCTTGCGCCCAGAGCCGGGGCGACGCGATTGGGAGGTTGTTTTGGAACGGGAAAACGGATGAGCGGGAACATGTCATGAGCGAGGAAAATTGCGCGATCTGCGGCCGTCCGGCTGTTGAGGACTTTCTCCCCTTTTGCTCGAAACGGTGCAAGAATGTCGACCTGCAGCGCTGGCTAGGTGGCCATTATCGCGTGCCGACGGATGAAGAACCGGACCCCGGCGAACCGATCCCCATCGATCCCGACGGCATGTAAGCCTCTGGACAGAGGCACTGATATTCTCTATGAAGTCGGTCCGTTTCGACGGATGCCCAGGTAGCTCAGTTGGTAGAGCAGTGGACTGAAAATCCGCGTGTCGGCTGTTCGAGTCAGCCCCTGGGCACCATTTTTCAAAGACTTAGCTATTATCTCCCGAATCGCTCCGCGTGCCCTGTGCCGGATATTGAGCGACACCGGGCGTAAACGCCAGCCAGCTTTGTCGGTTTCCAGCCGAATATCGCTATCTCAACGGCTGATTTCACGAACCGAGTATCCGTTTGGCATGAAAAACCCCCTTAAACACAAGGAGGGGGAACGTCAGGCGAAACCTGTAAAAGATATCGCCGGCGAGAATAGAAATAATGGAATCCTGCATTTTCAGCGTGTTTTTTGGATTCATGAACATGGCCTGCATCGTGGGGTCGGTGAACCTGTAAATGAGCCATGAGAGGCGTTCGATGCCTTTTTGAATGATGCGCGAATGCCGGAAGAGAAAATATCTCCTGAGGGCTGGCCTGCGGAGACAGGAGTCGACGGTCTTGGCGCCTAAATCGGCGCCGAACATGGCCAGGAAAACGCCGCTGGAGAACACGGGATCGATAAACCCGTATGCGTCGCCGATCAGAAGGAAACGATCGCCGTACATGTCCCTCGCAACGTAAGAATAGTTCCCGGCCGCCTTAACCGACATCTTCGGTTTTGCATTGCGCAGCCGCCGTGCGAGCGGCGGACATTTTTCTATCGTGTCCATTAAAAACCGGTCGGGAGACGTGGTTCTGCTCTTCAGGTATGTAGGGCTGCAAACGGCGCCAACGCTTGTCGCGTCGCCGGTTAGCGGAATGAACCAAATCCAGCCGTGATCGAACCAATAGACGCTAATGTTGCCGGCCTGCTCATCGGGCCGCCGCTCCGCCCCTGAAAAATGCGTAAAGATGGCAGCGCTGCTATGGCGAGCGTTCCGTGCCTTTAGCTTTAGTTTGTCGGCGAGAAAGGTCCCGCGGCCCGTTGCATCGATCAGGAATTTCGCGGACCAGAGGCTTTCTGCACCCTCTGCATTCCGACCCCGCACCTGAACTGGATTGGGACCCTTGAACTGAACATCGATTGCGTCGATCCCCTGGACGATATTGGCGCCCTTGGCTTCCGCGTTGTTGAGTAGCATGTGATCGAATTCGGAGCGGTGCACCTGGTACGCGCTTTGATGCTTGAGGGTTTTCGCCCGCGAGAAATCATAGATTTCGAAGGCTTCATCCGTGGACAATGTAAAATCGGCGCCATGTTTGACCACACCGATTTTTTTCAGCCCTTCCGTGACACCGAGCCGATCCAATATCTCCATATTTCCCGGCAGAAGGGACTCGCCGATATGGAATCTCGGGTGCCGGTCCCGCTCCAAGAGTGTAACGCGCCATCCCTTTTGACTTAACAGGGCCGCCGCCGTGGAGCCGGCCGGGCCGCCGCCGATAATCAAAATGTCCGAGTTGTGTTCTGTCTTGGGCTTCACGGGCATTCCGCTGCGCGGGGGGTTACACCAAGGATTGAGAGAGGTTTGATTTGCGACAACGGAAATCGCTGTTCAGCGAAAATTCGAGCCAGTGCGCATTTCAGATTCGAGATCGTAAAAAGATTTCCCTCGCGGATACTATTGTACCGCCGCCAATACTACAAATGCGGGAACGAGAGGTAATTTATTTTGCGAGAGGCGCCTAACCGTCGAATAGGGCGCGCCAACCCACCCACTCGCCAACGCGGGCGGCCATGTTCTCGTAGCCTTCCGAATTCGGGTGGAGTCCGTCGGATTTGCGCAGAGCCGCCTCCCAGGCGGGATCGCGGCCCAATGGTGTGAAGAGGTCAAGGTAGGGGACGCCAAGACCTGCCGCCTGCGCCGCATAAGCCTGATTGTATTCGCCGATCGCGTCATTCTGGAAGTCGTAGCTAACGCCGGGGATGCGGGAGAGGGGCATCATGTCTTCGATGACCGGTGTCGGCCCCACCCAGAGAACAGGGCCGAAATCGCGGGCCAAGGTCAGCATGTCGGCAATGATCGCGAGTGAGCGGTCCATGGCCACGCGGCGGCCATCCATCGCTGCGCTTTTTTCATGCGCGCTATCGTTGATGCCGATAGCAAACACGGTGGCACAATTGAAGCCCTGTGTGAGGCGCGCCCGGCATTCCGCTTCCCAACGTGCGTCAACCAATTCCGAGGTGTCGGCGCGAATGCCGAGATTATAGACCGTGACGTCGTGCCCGCGCGCGACTTCCGCCTGTCCGGCGCGAATCGTCCAGCCGAGCAGCGTTTCATCCCCCGTGCCGTGCGTAATACTGTCGCCGACAAATCCGATGCGCATTTGAACCATGGCTGGTTTCCCAATTTGGGGAGAAATGATTGTCGTCCGCCATATTAAGCTGTTGTCCGCTGCGCTCCAAAACCAACAGTGGTTGGCAACATGAGTGGAGCGAAGTCGCTACTTCGATTCTCCTGCTTCTTTTTCGATGTCTTCTATGGAAACGTCTGGGTTGATGTCCGGTGTGCCATCGGAATGATACGGGTGAAGAGGCGCGGGGCCGCGGGCGTCTTGGCCCTCCGAATAAACCAGGATTTGCGAAACCTCGATGCCGTTTTCCGATAGCGGCAGCATGATCGAGTCTTCCTCGATACGGACGCCGTCGTTTGACACGAACGAAATCACTTCGAAAACAGGCGCTCGGTGGGCCCGGACCGATTCGTAGGATCGCAGGGCCGCGTCCGCGGATTCTGCGAAGTAACCGTCCTGCACGATCTTTCCGGTAGGATCTTTCCGGCGATTGGCGACTTCCCGAGTGCCGACGACCCGGTAGCGGAAGATGCCCAGCCCGTTTTCATCTTCCCCTTCGACATCGATGAGAAGAATGCCGGGCAGGTGTTCCACCATGTCCGCGGGGTCGATATCTGCGCGCCGCGGCATGAGACGATCGGCGCGCTGCGTATCCCAATAGCGATAGATAGAGATCACCCGCGGTCTGCGCGTTTCGAAATAATCCGAGCCGGGTTGTAGAGGAGCGATCAGATCTGCGATCATCCGGAAGCCCCCATCCGTGCGGTGCCGCTCATATCCCCTCCATATTTTTGATATTTTCTGTAGTCTGCGTGTTAACCAAATGCGCGTCTGTGACACGGGTCACAGCGAAGATAGAGGTCAGTTTGAAACCGGGGAGAGTGATTTGGTTCAGCACATTAACTATGAGCGGCATGGCCATGTCCGGCTGATTACCATCGATCGCGCCGACAAGATGAACTCTATGGATTTCGCGGCGAGCGACGAGATCACAGAGCGGTTCCGTGAGTTCGATGCCGACGCGGATGCGCGCGTCGCTGTCGTTACCGGGGCGGGCGAGAAGGCGTTCTGTGCCGGCGCAGACCTCAAGACCTACACGATGAATTTTGCGCGCTCGGCCCCGCATGAATTCCGCCAGCGCTTCACCGATGGGCCGGGTTTCGCCGGCATCACCCGCAATCTGCAGATCGATAAACCGATCGTCGCGGCGGTCAACGGTTATGCGGTTGGTGGCGGGCTTGAACTCGCGTTGGCTTGTGACATCCGGTTTTGTGCGCCGCATGCCATGTTCGGCGACCAGGACGTCAATTGGGGCTTCCATGCTTGTGACGGCGGGTTGATCCGTCTGCCGCAGATCGTCGGCATGGGCAACGCCATGGAAATGATCCTTGGTGGCGAGCTGATCGATGCCGAACACGCCTACCGCATCGGTCTCGTAAACCGGATTTATCCAGCGACGGAATTGCTCTCGGAAACACTGGCTTATGCCGAAAAACTCGCGACACGCGCGCCACTGGCGCAGCGTTTCGCCAAGAATGTGATGATGAAAGCGGCAGACTTGCCGATGGACGAAGCGCTATTGCTTGAAAGCCGGTCTTTCCGTGACCTGGGTGATACCGAGGACCTGCAGGAAGGCACCGCGGCGTTCCGCGAGAAACGGCAGGCGGTCTTCAAGGGACGATGAGGGATATGCTTCTATTCCCAGGCGCAGTTTATTAGGCTGGTGCCGCAGAAGTACTTCGAAAAGGCGCCTGCGCCGGAAAGAGAGACACCATTACGGAACAACTTCCTCTGAGCGGTATCAGAGTCATGGATATCGGCCAACTCATTGCGGGGCCGTTCGGGGCCACGATGCTGGGCGACTTCGGCGCCGAGGTGATCAAGGTCGAGCAGCCGGGCGTCGGCGACGCGCTGCGCGGCACACCGGTAGACGGCAAGGCCAACCGGTCGCCCAACTGGCTGGTTGAAAGCCGCAACAAGAAGTCGGTTACCTTGAACATGCGTGTCGAGGCTGGGCAAAAAATTATACGTGAACTTGTGAAGCACACCGACGTTCTGTTCGAGAATTTCACGCCAGGCACCTTGGAACGCTGGAATCTCGGTTGGGAGGATTTGCGTGCGATCAATCCGCGCCTGATCATGGTCCGCGTTTCCGGCTATGGGCAGGAAGGGCCCTATTCGAAGCGCTCTGGCTACGACCGCATTGCGCTCGGCTTTTCCGGTTATATGTACCCGACAGGATTTCCGGACAGGTTTCCCGTGCGGCCGGCCTTTCCGACGGCGGACTACAACACCGGCACTTTCGGTGCGTTGGCTGCGATGTTTGCGCTCTATCAGCGGGATATGCAGGGCGGGCCGGACGCCGAGGGCCAGTTGATCGATTTGGCGCTTTATGAGGCGCCGTTCCGCATCACCGCCGACATGATGCACAAGCACGCGCAAACTGGCGAAAACCGGGAACGTATCGGCAATCGCAATCCGACCTTTACACCCGCCGGCACGTTCGAGACGAAAGACGGCCGCTATGTGCAGATCGCCGCCGGCGGCGATCGCGTGTTTCGCCGCCTTGTCGAGGCGATGGGCATGCCGGAACTGGCGGAAGACCCTCGTTACGCAAAGAGTCGCGACCGCATCGGGCGTGCCGACGAGATGGAGCAGCTTTTGGCGGACTGGATCGCCGAACGCGATTTCCATGACATCGAGGAGCGGCTGATCGGCAACAACGTGCCGTTCGGCGGGATTTACGCCGCGAGCGATATCGCTGAAGACCCGCACTACGCGGCGCGCGAAAACATAGTTGATATCCCGGATGCCGAAGTCGGTTCCGTGCGGATGCCGGCTCCTTTGCCCAAGCTGAAAGGCACGCCGGGCCGTATCACTCACGCGGGCCCGCCATTGGGCCAGCATAATGCGGAGATTTATGGCGGGATGCTGGGTATGACGGATTCAGAGCTGGAAAACCTGGCGGCCGATGGCGTGATTTAGAGGCGTGTGGTGTGCTTTAGATCCATGGTCGGGGGCCGGCCGTAATAATGAAAGAGTTCCTCGCCTCCTGTCGCCATAAGTTGGGCAATCCCTTGATCAGGGGGCTTTGTATCACCGGCGGCGTTTTCGGTGTCTATATCCTTTCGGCGGTCGCGATGTACGTTGCCGCGCCGCGCAGCAAGAACGATCCGATCTATTTGCTCACCGACATCACCCGACGGGAGCAGATTCTCGGCGCGTCGGCGATATTCGGGATCGTCGTCTTGATTCTGTTGATCCGGCATTTTGGGCGGAGCGGGCAGGCGTTAGACTTTGCGTCGGACACGACGGTACGGCGTGGATGTATCTTGCTGCTGATTCTCATTTCCATGAATGGGATTGGAGCGTCACTGTCAGCAATTGTAACGGAGCTGAATAGCCAGTTTTGGACTCCGCTGTTCGGTTGGGTTGCGGTCGTGTTGGGACTGCAAGCGCTCGTTCTCTACGGCCTTCTCCGTTGGACCAAACGCCCTTGGGTGCATCTTGTGCTGATGGTGGCGTTAAGCATGATCAATCTGGACGCGCTTCATCTCTCCCTGCTCGGCGACTTCCTGACGCAGCCGGAAGTCGTCCGCATCCCGATCATCACGTTCCTTGTGCTTGGACTCGTCTCGTTGTTCGGTGCGGTTGGCAAGGGAATGGTCCCGGCGCGCGTGGTCAATGCGATCCTCGTTTTGACGATGCTTGGCCCTGCGGCGTCGCTTGGGTTCACATTGTTTGCAACGGCGCCTGCAGACGCAAAACGTATGTCGCCATTCAGCGGCATCGCCTTCCATACGAGACCTAATATTCACATCGTCGCATTCGATGCCTTGAGTCCGGTGTCCCTCGCCAAGAAGCATTTGGGGCTTGCGGATGTGCCTTATGCTCGATTGCTGGCCGGTGAAGGGCGTGTTGGCTTCAAGAACGCATTTGCCAGTCAGGCACCGACCCAACCATCCCTGAATAGTCTGATGCGTCTCGCTCACGCCGACTTTGCCAATGAATGGGGCCTCTTTGCCGGGCGCGCGGACGGTCCCGTAACGCATATCCTTCGGTCCAACGGATACAAAGTGTCCACGGGGTTCGAACAGCTTTTGTTCGGCGATAAAGGGCGGTTTGTGGATGCCTATCTGCCGGAGCCGACGCAGTCGGTGCGCAACAGCACGTTGTGCGCGCTCGCTGCCGACAGGCCGTTAAAGTTTTTCGGCTTTTGTGCCCTTGGCGCAACCTTTGGATCGCCTGCGCATGACCGGCCATGGCCTGAGAAGGTCATAGATGTCGTGCGCCGGTCCGGCAGCATCTCCGAGGCGGGACCTGAGTTTACGCTTCATTACATCTACGATCCGATTGGTCATACCGGTGCCGGTTTCCGGAGTACCGATCGAGAAGCGCTGGCGCGTTACGCCGCGTATTATCATCGCCGCTCGAAGGAGGTCGTTCGGATCATGGAGCAGGTGCAAGAGATCGTCCGGAACGACAAGGCGCCGTCGATACTGATCCTGATGGGCGACCATGGCCCCTATGTGAGCCGGACGGTTCTGCTCGACGAGGAAAAGGCATTCTTTGTGCGAGACCGATACGGGATCTTCGCCGCGGTCTTGGTGAATGAAACCGATTGCACGGCGAAACAGTTGCAGCACTATTCCGCGCCATATGCGACGCCGGCACGGATCCTTGCGGGCGCGATGCGGTGTCTGGCCCGCGATCCTGCGCGGCTGGATGCGGCGATGAAGTTTAAAGAGGCCCACGCCTTCGAGAATTTTCTGTACGAATGAGGATTTGGCTGGGGCGACGATCAATGGCTATCCTATCCGGGTAGCGGTGGCTGGCATCGTACGTATGCAGCAAAGGAGGACGTATCATGGGCGCATCTGTTTTTGCCGGGGCGGCATTTTGGGACAAGGCGGCGAGCGGGACGCGGACACAAGGCCTGTTCAGCCTCGAGTCGGGGGCGGACGAATGGCGCGCCGTGACGGATGGGTTGCCAGATCCGGTGGAGGTACGCTGCATCGCGCGGCGCGATGCCTCGACGATTTATGTCGGCACGCAAGTCGGGCCCTATCGCAGCACGGATGGCGGGGCGAGTTGGGCACTGATGGAACTGCCGTGCTCGCCCGGTCCGGATGCGGTCGTCTGGTCGATCCTGCCGTTGAACGATGGCGGCTTGCTGGTCGGCACGCAAGGCACGCTGATTTATCGCAGCGACGATGAAGGTATGAGTTGGCGACTGCTGTCTGTGCCGCAGCCGGCCGGAGCGGTGCAAATGGGCTTCCCGCTGCGTGTGATCCGGATGATCGCGGATCCGAGCAATGCCAAAGAAATATACGCCGGGCTCGAAGTCGGCGGCGTGGTGCGCAGCCTCGATGGTGGTGAGACCTGGACCGATATCAGCGGCGGACTGATGACATACGTTGAACAGGACGCATTCAAGAGCCGCATCGGTAGCGATCAGGAAGGCATGATGGACAGCCACGCGCTAGCGATCAGTCCGGCTAGACCCGGTATGATCTTCCTCGCCAACCGCATGGGGCTTTTCCGCAGCCGGGACAAGGGCGATAGCTGGGAATTCATGGATGTCGGGCGATTTTCACCGCTGACCTACGCGCGTGACGTTATCGTTAGTCCGCATGACCCGAACACACTTTTCGCCGCGCTTAGTATTGCCGCGTTGAGCGACGAAGGCTCGCTCTACCGTAGCCAGGATCTGGGCGAGACCTGGAGCCGGTTCGACAGCGGGGTGTCGATGGAAAGTACATTGATGAATATCGGCCCCAGCCCATCGAGCCCGGAGCGGGTCTATTGCGCAGCGCGTCAGGGCCAGGTGTTCGGCACCGAGGATGGCGGCACGACATGGCGGACCTTGCCACTGCCGGCCGGCGTCTCGGGCGTCTATGCCGTGGCCTGCGCTTAAGGCGGAGGCCACGGCAGTTGCGCGTTATTTGTGTTGACCGAGGTGCGTTTCAACGAGGGTTGCAAGCAGGACCGGCGTCTCCTGCATCGGGTAGTGGCCCGCATTGTCGATATAGGCGAACCGGATCGCTGGCAGCCACCGAGCGACGGTTTCGGCGTAGTAGCTTTCCTGGAAGCCGGGTAGGTCGTTGCGGCCGCCGATTACGAGGGTCGGCGTGCCAACGCCCGCGGCTTTCAGGGCGGTAGCGAAATCTTCGTCGATCCACATGTCGAAATAGCCGCGCAGGGCATCCGGACGTGATGTCGTGCGGTTCCGGTTCGTCTTAAGCCGGCCCCAAGCGCCGTTCAGTTTGCCGCCCGTCAGGCCGACGAAGGCATTTCGCGCCGTGGCGTCATCGGTGATCGCCGCGGTGAGGAAGGCGCGGTCCTCGTCACTGGCCGGATAGCCATTGGGTGTTACCGGGGTTATCGCGACGTAGCTTTTGATGCGGCGCTTGTCTTGCCAGTCATGTAGAAGCGTCTTGAACCCAGCCATGCCGTTCATCGAATGGCCGACGAGATGAAAGCGTTTCCACCCGAGGTGATCGGCCAGCCGCATCGTATCGGCTGCGATTTCGTCGGTGTTGTAGTTGCCGTTGAGCGCCTTCAACGCGCCATAGCCGCGCACGTCGGCAAAGGCGAACGTGAACGTATCCGTGTCGAGCCACGGACGGACGCTGTCGTAATTGGCGCTGTCGCCCATCCAATCGTGAAAGACGATAACCTTCTCCGGCCCAGAGCCATAAAGGTCGTGTCCTAGAATTGGGTTATCGCCCGCGACAGCCGGTTGCAGGTGAATGCTCAAGGCAAGGGCGGCCGGTAGTATAATTCGCGTCATCAATTTTCTCTCCTGTCGGTATGTGGTTGCTGATGTGCCAACAGAAATGCATATTGCCTTTGTTTAGAACAAGTACGCACATTTTTTACAGGTAGTATCAATTTTGATACTGTAGGAGAATAGTTTCATGCGTAAACCACGCCATACCGACATCGAGCTCTGTCCAGTCGAGGCTGCCTTGAACCGGATTGGCGGCAAATGGAAAGGCCTTATCGTTTTGCGCCTCTTGCAGCGAACCTGGCGGTTTAACGAATTGCTTCGCAGCTTACCCGGCTGTACGCAACGCATGCTGACCAACCAACTGCGCGAGATGGAGGAGGACGGGCTCGTTCATCGGAAAGTCTTTCCCGAAGTGCCGCCGCGGGTCGAATATTCGCTAACGGAAATCGGACAGGATCTCGCGCCGACGATCCGCGCGATGTGCGAATGGGGGCAGAAGCACATCCACGGCGTAGAGCCGGACTTCGAGTCGGTTCTGCAGTCTGCGTCTTGATGCAGTAGCGCTACGACGCCCAGCGGTGTTTCGCATTGTAGTTTTCAGCGAAGCGTGAGATTTCGTCGTCGAACTCCAAAGTCAGGCCGATTTCGTCGAGCCCGTTGAGCAGACGGTGTTTGTCGAAAGGGTTTATTTCGAAAGCATATGTCGTCTGGTCAGGGCCGGTCAGGCTTTGTTCGTCGAGATCGATGGCGATCTCTGCGCCCGGGCTGTCATGCAGCTGACGGCGCAGGGTTTCGCAATCCGCCGAAGACAGGCGGATCGGCAGGACGCCGTTCTTGATGCAATTGCTATAGTGAATGTCGCCGAAGCTGGGCGCGATGACCGAACGGACGCCGTTCGCTGCTAGCGCCGTGACGGCGTTCTCGCGAGACGATCCACAGCCCCAATTGATATCGGCGACGAAGATACGGCCATCGCAGTACGGCGCCTTGTTGTAGACGAAATCTTTTTCCGATCCGTCTTCGTTGAAGCGCAGATCGTGGAACAGGAAGCGCGGATAGTCTGGGTCGGTGCTTGGACGACGCAGGAAGCGCGCCGGGATGATCTGGTCGGTATCGCAATTGGCAATGTCGATCGGCACGGCGACAGAGGCGAAGGTCTTGAATGGTTCCAGTCCTTTTGCTTTTGCCATGATTACGCCTCCTCGACGAGTTTGCGCACGTCCGTAAAGCAACCGGTTACGGATGCTGCCGCTGCCATGGCCGGACTGACCAGATGGGTGCGGCTGCCGAGGCCTTGGCGGCCGCGGAAGTTCCGGTTGCTGGTCGAGGCGGAACGTTCGCCGGGAGCCAGCATGTCGCCGTTCATGCCGACGCACATCGAGCAGCCGGGTTCGCGCCATTCCATGCCTGCATCGGTGAAGATACGGTCGAGGCCTTCCGCTTCCGCCTGCTTCTTCACCAGACCCGAGCCGGGAACGACCAGCGTGCGCACCTTCGCGCGTCGGCCGTTCGCGACTTGAGCCGCGGCCCGCATATCCTCGATCCGGCTATTGGTGCAGGCGCCGATGAAGACGGTATCGACGGAAATATCCGACAGCGGCATGCCCGGTTTGAGATCCATATAGTCGAGAGCGGCTTCCATGTCGGCGCGCACCAGGGGATCAGACTCGCCGCTCGGGTCGGGGATGGTGTCCGTTACCGGCAGAGCCCATTGCGGGCTATTGCCCCAAGTCACCATGGGCGCGATGGCATCGCCGGCGAGGGTGATTTCCTTGTCGAAATGCGCGTCGTCGTCGGAGGGCAGGGTGCGCCAATAGGAAGCGGCGTCGTCCCACAGCTCGCCTTTCGGGGAATAGGGCCGGCCGGCGCAATATTCGATTGTCTTGTCGTCCGGCGCGATGATGCCGGAGCGCGCGCCGGCTTCGATGGTCATGTTGCAGACCGTCATGCGGCCTTCCATCGACATGGCCTCGATTGCAGAACCGGCATATTCGATGGCATAGCCGGTGCCGCCGGCGGCGCTGATCTCACGGATCACCGCAAGGATGACGTCCTTGCCGCTGACGCCGAAGCCGAGGCGGCCGGTAATGTTGATGCGCATCATCTTCGGTTTCCGCTGCCACAGCGATTGCGTCGCCAGAACATGCTGCAGCTCGGTCGAGCCAATGCCGAACGAGATGCATCCGAGGGCGCCATGCGTCGAGGTATGGGAGTCGCCGCAAACGAGGGTGATGCCGGGCAGGGTGATGCCCTGTTCCGGTCCGATAACGTGAACGATGCCGTGCCGGTCGTCGGTCATGGGGAAGTGCGTGAAGCCGAATTCGGCCGCGGATTTTTCGAGAACCTCGACCGTTTGCCGCATCTCGCCTTCGGGAATGTCTTCCAGCACCTTCGCCGTGGTGGGAATGCTGTGATCGGGGGTCCCGAACAGCTTGTCCGGCTCGCGGATCTGCAGCCCTTTCGCCTTTAGCATACCGAAGGCGCGGAAGTGCAAATCATGGATCAAGTGCCGGTCGATATAGAGCAGTACGTCACCATCGTCGCGCGCCGTAATCACGTGTTCGTCCCAGATCTTCTCGAAGAGTGTCTTGCCCATGAGTTTTTTACCAATTGTTCGCGACCATTGAGACGATACTAGCCGCCCGTAGGCGTGCTTAGAAGGTCGGATGCGAAATCGGGATCAGTCTATTGTCGGGGACGCGCGACGCGTGTCCTGTATCGGCGGTCACGGAAAATCGCCATAGGAGCAGAAGACGCAGCAATCCCCAGTCAGGGGCTTCAGGACCACACCGCAGCCTTTGCAGTCATAGAAATACTGACAGGCGTCGGTCGGCATTGTCTCTGTTTCGACGTGACCACAATCGGGGCAGGTTAATGTCGAGTGCGTTTCTACTTGCGACATAAGTGTGTTCCATTCGAATATCGCGAACATAGTTGTGCGGCCCTTATACTGCGATCTGTAGCAGCTACAGAGGCAAGTGGAATTCGACATTATGACCAAACAGGATGAGCGAACGCTGTCGATAAGAATTGGTGGCTTGGCGAAGCGGACAGGCTGTTCCATTGAAACGATCCGATACTATGAGCGCGTGAGTATTCTTCCCGCGCCGCCGCGGACGGCATCTGGGCAGCGAGTCTACGACGCTGGACATTTGCGGCGTTTGAACTTCGTACGGCGGTGCCGGGACCTTGGCTTTTCACTTTCGGACGTTCGTGTCCTGTTGCACTTGTCTGACCGTGAGGGGAGCGCCTGTGCCGATGTGCGTCGGTTAACGCTGGATCATGCGAAGACGATCAGGCGAAGGATTGCGGACCTGAGGCGAATGGAACGCGTGCTTTCGGGAATGGCCGAACGATGCGGCGGCGTGGCCGATTGCCCTATCATTGATACGCTGTCGTCGAATGATCGAATTCAAGAATCAAGATAACGGAGCGCGAACTTCCGGTCAGCGGCCGAATGCGTAGCTCTGCGTGGAGCGTGCAGTGGCGGCGGCCTTGAGCAAACCATCCTTGCGCGCAACGGCGCAGGTTCGCCCCTGAGACCAATCATCGCCGACGGTAACGTCGTGGCCCTTGTCTCGAAGTTCATCGACCGTCTCATCGGCAAACCGTCCTTCGACCGTCAAGGAACTCAGCTCGGCCCGTTTCGGATAGAACGAGCCCGGGAAGTGGGATGTATTGAAGGTCGGCGCATCGACAGCTTCCTGCAGGTTCTGGCCGTGATGAACGTGGCGCAGGAAGAACTGCAACGCCCATTGGTCCTGCCGGTCCGCGCCGGGCGTGCCGAACGCCATGTAAGGTTTGCCGTTCTTGTTCGCGAAACCCGGGCTCAGCGTGGTGCGGGGCCGCTTGCCAGGGGCGATGCCGCCCGGCGTGCCTTCTTCCAGCGTGAAGATCTGGCCGCGGTTGGATAGCGCGAAGCCAAGGTCTGGGATCGTTGGGGAACTGCGCAGCCAGCCGCCGCTCGGTGTGATCGACACCATGTTGCCGTGCTCGTCTGCGACATCCAGATGGACGGTGTCGCCCGTTGCAATCGAAACGGCGGGGGCGGAGTCGTGTGCGGGCACAAGCGTTCCGTCATCCAGAACGGATAACCTTTGCCCGTCGGGGAGCCCGTAGACGACCGGGCCGCCATAGCCGGGAATGCTGCCCGGCCGAATAGCGTCCGATGCCGTCTTGCCGATCAAGGCGCGGCGTACGGCGTTGTAATCTTCGGACAGCAGGGTATCCATCGGCACGTCGACAAAGTCCGGATCGCCGTAGAACTTCTCACGGTCGGCAAAAGCGAGCTTGGTGCTCTCGGCAACGTGATGGACGAATTCGGTGCCGTTCGGATCCATCGCATCGAGATCGAAGCCGCGCAACAAGGCGAGCTGTTGCAGGAAGACCGGGCCCTGACTCCACGGTCCGCACTTGAATACGGTGTAGTCGCCATACTCGAGCGACAGCGGCGCTTCCACGCTGGCCGACCAGCGGGCGAGATCGTCGCCGGAAAGGAACCCGTTATGCCGCCGTCCGGACGTGTCGAGAAATTCGTTGTCGCGGCAGAAGCGGTCCACGGATTCGGCAACAAAGCCGCGATAGAACGCATCGCGGGCGGCTTCGATTTGCTTTTCGCGATCGCTGCCGACGGTTTCCGCCTCGCGCAGGATGCGCTCGAACGTGTCTGCCAGCACCGGGTTGGAGAAGATCTGGTTCGGTTTGGGAACGTTGCCGCTCGGGCAGTAGACCGCGGCGGAACTCGGCCAGTGCTCGACGAACAAGTCTTTCAGGGCATCGATGGTCGCGACGACCCGCGCCGCGATCGGATATCCGTTGCGGGCGTGGCCGATTGCGGGTTCAAGAACGTCGCGTACCTTCATCGTGCCCCAGTCGCGTAACAAGAGCATAAATGCGTCGAAGGCACCCGGTACGACCAGCGGCAGCAGCCCCGCGCCCGGCACGATATCGAGCCCGAGATTACGGTACGCGCCAACGTTTGCATTTCCGGGTGCGACACCTTGTCCGCAGATCACCGATACTTTTTGTGTTTTTCCGTCGCACAGAATGATTGGCGCGTCACCCGCAGGGCCGGCCATGGAAGGCTCGACGACCTGCAATGTTAGGCCGGTGGCAATGGCCGCATCGAAGGCGTTACCGCCTTTCTCCAGGATCGACATGCCCGCCGCCGTGCCGGACCAATGGGTCGACGCTACCATGCCGAAGGTGCCGGTTAGTTCCGGCCGCGTCGTGAAGGGCGGCTCGCCGGGCAGAGTGCGGCTTGGCGGCGTTGCGCTGCCACGGAACAGGTGTTCGATTTCCTTAGCGCTAAGAGTCATATCAGGTGTCCAACGTGTTGGTGCGTTCCCAGTCACTCAGATGCCGCGAATAGTCGTTCCACTCATCGGTTTTTATCTTCACATAGGCCGAGACGAACTCGTCGCCCAGCGCTTGCTTGAACATCTTGCTCCGATCGAACGTGCGAATTGCGTCGATAAGATAGAGCGGCAGACGCTTAGCCCGGACTTTATGGCCTTCGGCATACATGTCCACATCGGTTCGTTTGCCTGGATCCAGCTTGTTTGCGATGCCATCCAACCCGGCAGCCAGGTATGCGGCCTGCATCAAGTACGGGTTGGCGGCGCCGTCGGCGAGACGGAATTCGAACCGGCCGTCATCGGGCGTGCGCACCATATGCGTGCGGTTGTTTCCGGACCAGGTTATCGAATTCGGCGACCAGGTCGCGCCAGAGTTCGTGACCGAGGCGTTGATGCGTTTGTAACTGTTCACTGTTGGGTTGGTCAGGGCGCAGAGCGCCTCCGCGTGTTTGAGCACACCGCCAAGGAACTGATGAGCAAGCTTCGACAGCCCAAGATCGTCCTTCTTGTCGAGGAACAGGTTCTTTTTGCCCGTCTTGTCCCACACCGAGGCGTGCATATGGCAGCCATTGCCGGTCAGGTGCAGGAACGGTTTCGGCATGAATGTCGCGCGCAACCCGTGTTTCTCGGCGATCGACTTGACCATGAACTTGAAGAAGGCGTGTCGGTCCGCGGTCACCAGGGCGTCGTCGTAATCCCAGTTCATTTCGAACTGGCCATTGGCATCCTCATGATCGTTCTGGTAGGGCCCCCAGCCGAGGGTCTGCATGGCGTCGCAGATTTCAGCGATTACCTCGTAACGGCGCATCAACGCGGACTGGTCGTAACAGGGCTTGGGATCGATATCGCGGAGGTCCGAGATGTCCGCGCCCTCAGCATCGATCAGGTGGTATTCGGCCTCGACGCCAGTCTTCATGCGGTAGCCCTTTTTAGCGGCTGCCGCGATCGCGCGTTTGAGAACTACTCGCGGCGCCTGATCGACGCTGGTGCCATTCATAACGAGATCGCCGGCAACCCAAGCGACTTCCGGTTTCCAGGGAAGCTGCATGACGCTTGCCGTGTCCGGCACCGCGAACATGTCCGGATGCGCCGGGGTCATGTCCAGATAGGCGGCGAAACCGGCAAAGCCGGCGCCAGCTTTTTCCATATCCGGTGCGGCGGCAGCCGGCACCAGCTTGGAGCGCTGAACGCCTTTCAGGTCGGTGAAATTAAACAGGAAGTACTTGATCCCGTTCTTTTTGGCGAAGGCTTCCAGCTTGCCGGCCATGATTTGTCTCCCCGTTTATCGTTTTTGTCAGCTTCGGCCGGGAATCCAGTCGGTTCCCGCCAGTGGCACCTGCGCCATTGCGGCGGCTTCTACGGTCAACGCGACCATGTCCTCAGGCTCGAGATTGTGAACATGCGACTTTCCGCAAGCGCGCGCCAAGGTTTGGCATTCCATGGTCAAGGTCGAAAGGTAATTGCGCAGCCGCCGGGCACCTTCCTCGGGGTCGAGCCGTTTTTCGAGCTCGGGATCCTGGGTCGTAATACCGACGGGACAGCGTCCAGTATGACACATATGGCACGCACCGGGCGCGGTACCGAGGGCGGCGTAATCTTCTTCATAGAGTGGCGCGTTGCAGTTGAGCGCCATTAGCGCCGCCATGCCGATGGAAACGGCGTCGGCGCCAAGCGCCAGCGCCTTGGCAACGTCGCCGCCGGTGCGGATGCCGCCGGAGACGATCAGTTGCACCTTGCGATGCATATCGAGCTCCTTCAGCGCGTCGACCGCGAGCCGGACCGCTGGAAGAGTGGGGATGCCGACATCTTCGATGAAGACGTCCTGGGTTGCCGCGGTGCCGCCTTGCATGCCGTCGACGACCACCGCGTCCGCACCGGCCTTGACCGACAGCATGACGTCGTAGCGGGTGCGCGTCGCGCCGACTTTGACGTAGATCGGTTTTTCCCAATTGGTAATCTCGCGCAGTTCGCGGATCTTGATCTCCAGGTCGTCCGGTCCCGTCCAGTCGGGGTGACGACAGGCGCTGCGCTGATCGATGCCGGTCGGCAAGGTGCGCATGCCGGCGACGCGGTCCGTGATCTTCTGCCCCAGTAGCATGCCGCCGCCGCCGGGCTTAGCCCCCTGGCCGACGACGACTTCGATGGCGTCGGCCTGTCGTAGCTGATCCGGCGTCATACCGTAGCGCGACGGCAGATATTGATAGACCAAGGTCTTGGACGCTTCGCGCTCTTCTTGCGTCATGCCGCCATCGCCGGTCGTCGTACTGGTTCCCATGGCAGTCGCGGCGAGACCCAATGCTTTCTTAGCGTTGGCGCCCAGCGCGCCAAAGCTCATGCCAGCGATGGTGATGGGAATGTCCAGCTTGATGGGCTTGGAGGCATGGCGCGCACCGATTGTTACGTCGGTATCGCAGCGCTCGCGATAGCCTTCCAGCGGGTAGCGCGACATGGAGGCGCCGAGGAACACCAGGTCGTCGAAGTTCGGTACGCTGCGCTTCGCGCCTGCACCGCGAATTTCGTAGATGCCTTCCTTGGCGGCGCGTTGAATTTCCGCAATCACGCGGGGCGGGTAGGTGGCCGAGGTTTTGTTGTCGTCGCTCATGCCATTCCTTCGCTCAATAGCTGCCGGCGTTGTCGATATTAAAATTGTAGAGCTGCCGGGCGGAACCGTAGCGCCGGAAACCGCTAGCATCGGTGTCCACGCCAGCGCTTGCCAGCAAAGCTTCTAGCTCCGATTTATGTGTCGATTTCATTTCTTTCTCAACGCAATCCGCACCGAGACTGGCGACCGTGCCGCATACAAATATCTGGGCTTCGTATAGTGAGTCGCCGAGATCGGCGCCGACATCACCCAGTACGACGAGCCGGCCCGCCTGCGCCATGAAAGCAGCCATGTGACCGACCGAACCTTGTACGACAATGTCGGCGCCTTTGAGTGAGATTCCACAGCGTGCGCTGGCATCGCCCTCAATCACCAACATTCCGCCATGTGCGGTCGCACCTGCGGACTGGCTTACATCGCCTTTGACGCGTACCACACCGGACATCATGTTCTCGGCGACACCGGTTCCCGCATTGCCGACCACGGTGACATTCGCTTCCTGGTTCATGCCGGCGCAGTAATAGCCCGTGTGGCCGTCAATCGTGACGTTGATGGGATGCGTCAGTCCGGCTGCCAGCGCATGCGCACCGCCGGGATTGAGCACCGAGAACTCGGTTTCCCCATTGTCGCCTTCGCGCATTTGCAGACGACGATTGAGGTCGCGCACCGCGACCCTGGCAAGGTCTATGGTCTCCATTTAAGCGCGGCCCCAGCTATAGACCGTTGCCGGTTCCGGTTCCCACACGGTCGCACGTTCGACGCCGGGAAGCTGTGCCAGGGACCGGAATTCCGACGCCATCGCAACCCAGTCGTCGGTTTCGGCCATGACCGCGGGTTTGCAGGCGATCGGATCGCGCAGGACGGAGAAGCCGTCGCGCGTTCCCACGGCGAAAGTATAGAAACCGTCCAGATCGCTGATTGCCGCTTCGAGCGCCTCGGCAATGGTGGCGCCTTGCCCCAACCGCCAGGTCAGGTAACCGGCAGCAACCTCACTATCATTATCGGTCTGGAAGGTGATGTCGGCATGGTCACGCAGCCAGTCGCGAAGCCTGTGATGGTTGGAAAGCGATCCGTTATGGACGAGGCATAGATCGTCGCCGGTATTGAACGGATGCGCGCCCTCGGTCGTCACTGCGCTCTCCGTCGCCATGCGGGTGTGGCCGATGGCGTGGCTGCCGGTGATTTGCGGCACACCGAAGCGCGACAGGACGTCGGCGGGCAGCCCGACTTCCTTATAGATTTCGAGGCTGCTACCCGAACTCATGATGCGCAAGCTGGGCTTATTGGCTTCGACCCAACGCCGGATGGCAGCGGCATCGACCGCGGCGCGCAAAATGGCGTGGCTGGATATGCGTTCCACGGTAACGGATACGCCCAGGTCCCGCTCAGCCTCGGCCGCGATACCGTCCCAATCAAAGTGTAGGTCGGGGTCGTAGAGTGTGATCTTGGCGCCATCGGCTTCCGCGTCGCGGTAGACCGCGACACCAGCGCTATCTGGCCCACGGTCGGTCATCTGCTCCAGCATAGGCGAGAAGTAGGCGCCCAGCCGGGTGCGAATTTCTGGGTTCTTGAGATAAAGGCCGACAATGCCGCACATGCGCGTGTCCAAATTACACTGTTGTGATTCCGGGCATATTATGACGATGAATTCGCATTCCGAAAAAAGAAAACGCCAATCGCATCGAACCAAATCTCCCTAGTCGGTCATGAAGATCCCAGTCCCCTCGTAGGTTGGACGGCGTTCGAGCGTGGGATTTCTGTATAGGGCGGTGGCGCACGGCGCGTTGCTTTTGACCAACCGACAACATCCGCTAGACTCCATCGGCTGATTTCTTGATCAGCACCTAGCGAAGAACCGAGGACCGAAAGCATGAAACTCGCCGTTGAATTCCCCGCGGTATCGCACCGCGAAGGCCCGAAGATGGTCGCGCGGATGGCGCGGGGCATCGAGGAAATTGGATACGACCATATCGAAATCTTCGATCACGTAGTCATGGGATACAATGTGGAAGGCCGCGAGAAGTCGCTTTATTCACCGAAGATGCCGATCCTGGAAGCCATCACGACACTGTCCTTCGCGGCGGCCGTGACCGAACGGGTGACGCTCGGCACCGAAGTGCTGGTGCTGCCGCAACGTCAGCCTGCCCTCGTGGCGAAACAGTACAGCACGCTCGACGAACTTTCGGGGGGCCGTGCGCGGCTTGGCGTTGGTGTCGGCTGGCAGGAGTCGGAATTCGAGGCGTTGGATGAGACATTCGAAGACCGGGGCAAACGGACGGATGAGGCCATCGAACTGATCCGGGCCTACTGGCGCGACGAGCGGGTCGATTTCGAAGGCGAACATTACAAAGCCGAGGCCATGGCGATGGAGCCGAAATCGCCGCAGGGTGGGGATCTGCCAATCTGGGTCGGCGGCAATACGCCGCCGGCGTTCCGTCGGTGCGGAAAATATGGCGATGGTTGGCTCGCGAGCCGGGTAACCGATGCCGATTTCGCCAAACGCTCGATGGATGCGATCCGCGAGGCGGCGGTCGCCGCCGGCCGCGATCCCGATGCCATCGGTTGGCAGAGCATGATTGCGCCGCCGCCGCGTCCCGGTGACGAAGCCGGCAAGCGGTTCTATGCTGAGCCGGATCAGGTCGCAGCCCGCGCGGTCGATTTGAAGGAGATGGGCTTCGAATATGTCGCGCTCAATGCGACGGCGATTTTCCAGTCCGGGTCCCGCGGTGTCGAACCGATGCTGGACACGTTGCAGATGTTGCATGACCGGCTTCGGGCGGAGGTGGGGTAGTGGCTATCGAAGAAATTCCCCTGGCCCATGCGCTGGGTGCGGAGATCCGTGGCGTCGATATCGCCGGCACGGTTAGCGATGCCGACATCGATGCGATCCGTAAGGCCTGGCATCAGGCGCACGTTATTGTTTTTCGGGATGTCGCCTGGACGCCAGACCAGCATTGCGCATTTTCGCGGCGGTTTCGGGATCTCGACGATCATGCCGCGACGCCGCATGATCGGCTGGATGGCTATCCGGAGCTGTTGGAAGTGACCAACAAACCGAAGAACAACCAGCCGTCCCAGACGCGCAATGCCGGCCGCAACTGGCATTCGGATTACTCCTACACCAACCGTCCTGCCGCATCTTCGATGCTGTATTGCACGGAGAAGCCACCGGTCGGTGGCGATACGATGTTCTGCAATATGGCGCGGGCCTACGACGATTTGTCGGACAAGATGAAGGACATCGTCGCCGGCCTGCAATCGGTCTACGATTTCAATTTGGTATCGGGTACGGCGAAACGCGATCCAGTGAAGATGGCAGAGCTGCTCAAGCTAAACCCGCCGATTGCCCATCCCTGCGTGCGGACCCATGACGAAAGTGGTGTGAAAGCGCTCTATGTCAGCGAACGTACGTCGCATTTCGATGGCATGACGCGCGCGGAAAGCGTGCCGCTGATTCAATTTCTTTGTGCCCATGCGACGCGGCCGGAAAACGTCTATCGCCATCAATGGCGCGTTGGCGATTTGGTCTGCTGGGACAACCGTACGACTATGCACCTGGCCCTCGGCGATTTTGATTCGTCATACCCGCGCCATATGCTGCGCACCACCTTGCGGGGTGAGAAATCGGGTTATGTGGTGCCGCCACAGGGCGTTGGTTGACAGCCTACAGCGAATACGCAAGCATCTACGCGTTAACCGAGAAAACACGAACGGGCACAAGTCCGCAATGCCGCGCAACAGCCTTGCGGCTGGCACCTGTCCTTGCGCGAAAAGCGATGCCTGGCGGCAAGGTCACACTAGAGGGGACTTCAAATGAAACAGAAGACGATTGCATTCGAATTACGTTCGAGCCGTTTGCTCGTTGGTGCGGCGGCCCTAGCAGCTGTTTTCGGCGTCACGGCGGGCGTTCAAAGCGCGCAGGCGCAGAAGACGGTCACCGTTGTCCTTTCAGAAGAGCCGGAAGGTCTCGACGGCTGCAACTCAAACCGTTCGACGGTTGGCCGGGTTGCCAAGCAGAACATCGTCGAGACGCTGACGGAAATCGATCCGAAGGATGGCAGCATTACGCCACGTTTGGCGACATCCTGGAGCAAGATCAACGACACCACTTGGCGGTTTGAACTTCGCAAGGGTGTTAAGTTTCACGATGGCGCGTCGCTAAATGCGGAGACGGCGTCGAAGGCCATTGCGCGGACGATGGACTCCAAACTGGATTGCGAGACCCGCACGAAGTCGTTCGGCGACCTTAAGCTGAGCACAAAGGCGGTTGGCAGCCATACGCTGGAAATCAGCGCGAACAAGCCGGTGCCGATCCTGCCGACCCGCATGGGCGTGGTATCGCTGTCCTCGCCCAACACGTCGATGGACAAACTGGTGTTGAACCCGATCGGAACCGGACCCTATGTCTTCGACAAGTGGACGCCGGGCCAAGAAATCGTCTTGAAACGCTTCGACGGATATTGGGGCAAAAAGCCGGTAGTCGAAGGTGCGCGCTATATCTGGCGCTCGGAATCGACGGTCCGCGCGGCCATGGTGAAAGTTGGCGAAGCCGACATCGCGCCGAACATCGCGGTGCAGGACGCCACGGATCCCAGCATGGATTTCAGCTATCCGAACTCCGAAACCACCCGGCTGCGGATCGATGTTACCCGTCCGCCACTCAACGACAAGCGGGTCCGTTTGGCGCTGGAATATGCGTTCGACCGCGACGCGCTGCGCGGCAGCATCCTGTCGAAAGATATTGAGCACGCGACGCAAATCGTTGTGCCGAGCATCAATGGCCACAACCCCGCAATCAAGGTGCGCAAGTACGATCCTGCCGAAGCGCAGAAACTGATCGCAGAAGCGAAGGCAGCAGGTGTGCCGGTAGATACGGAAATCGAGATCATCGGCCGGACGAATATCTACCCGAACGGCACCGAAGCGATGGAAGCGATGATGGCCATGTTCCAGGCCGCCGGGCTGAAAATGAAACTGCGTATGATGGAAGTCGGCAGCTGGCTGAAATATTTGAGCAAACCGTATGACGAGAACCGCGCGCCGATCCTGCTGCAGGCGCAGCACGACAATAACAACGGCGACGCCGTGTTCTCGATTTTCAACAAATACGCTTGCGGCGGCCTGCAGTCATCGATTTGCGACAAGAACCTGGATGCCATGGTCGCGAAGGCGGGCACGTTATCGGGTGACGAACGCCGCAAGACGTGGCAGGAAGTTAACCGGGTCATCAACGAGGACCTCGTCGCTGACGTCTGGATGTATCACATGGTCGGGTATTCTCGTGTCGGAAATCGGATCAATTTCACGCCGAGTATTTCGACCAACAGCGAGCTGCATCTCGAGGATATGACGTTCAAGTAGGACGGTTGAGCTTCAAATTGGGCCGCCCGGTTGTGAAGCCGGGTGGTCCCTTCTTTTTTTGAATTTGGTCGGGTGACGCGGAAAAACCCATGGCGCACTTTCTAGGAAGGCGGGCGCTGCATAGTGGCATCGCGCTGATCGGGTTGATCCTTGCGGTGTTTTTTCTCGTCCGTCTCACGGGCGATCCCACCGCGCTATACTTGCCGATCGACGCCTCCCTGCAAACGAGGATCGAGTTTGCGAAGAAGCATGGCTTCGACCGCCCCGCGACAGAGCAGTTTCTCGTTTTCCTGAAGGATGTTTCCGAGGGCGACCTCGGATACTCCCTGCGCAAGCAACGGCCGGCGATGGAACTCGTCCTGGAAGCCTATCCGACAACATTGGCTCTGGCCGGTGTCGCCATGACTCTGTCCATTGTGCTGGCCGTTATCGTCGGCGCACTTGCGGCCTATCGGCCCGGCGGCGTTTTCGACCGGGTCGGCAGCATGGCGTCGCTGGCCGGCGCCAGTGCGCCCGATTTCTGGGTCGCGATTACCGGGATCCTGGTCTTCGCAGTAACCTTGCGTTGGCTGCCTACATCCGGCACTGGTGACCTGCCGTATTGGATACTGCCGATTGTGGTGTTGATGCTGCGACCCTTCGGGCTGATGGTCCAAGTCGTCCGGGCATCGATGCTTGGCGCCTTGTCATCTGCTTATGTGAAAACGGCGCGCGCTAAGGGCGTCGGTGAAACAGCGGTGATCTTCGTGCACGCGCTACGCAATGCGTCTTTGTCGGTCGTAACGGTCGCTGGCGATTTGACTGTTGGGCTGATCAATGGAGCGGTGATCGTTGAGACCGTGTTCGGCTGGCCCGGTGTCGGTAAGCTAATGATCGACTCCGTGATCCAGCGCGACTTTCCCACCGTGCAGGCGGCAGTCATGGTGACCGCTACGGCGATTTTCCTGCTCAATATTCTGATCGATCTGCTCTATGTCGCACTCGATCCGCGGATTCGTCACCAATGAGCACGGCAGAACAGGAAGCCCTCATCATCCGACGCCGTTCGTCATGGTGGCAGTTGCTGCTGCGCGACCGTTTCGCGCTCGTCGCGGCGTTGTGGCTGATCTGTCTCTTCGCCTGCTTTCTGTTCGGACCGGAACTCTTCGGCAAAGCCGCCACGACGCTGAACCTGCGCGCCCGAAACATGCCGCCCGGATCAACGGAACAAGGCTGGCTGATGATCCTCGGCGGGGACGCGCTGGGCCGCAGCATCCTGGCGCGTCTGATCGTCGCCGCACGGAACACCTTGGCCATCGCGCTGAGCGCCGTCTTCCTGGCCATGATCGCGGGTGCCGTGTTGGGCATGATCGCGGGATACTTCGGGCGCGGAATCGGTCATGTTATCATGCGGTTCGCGGACATTCTTCAGAGTTTTCCGTCGCTGTTGTTGGCGGTCGTAGTCCTGTATGTCCTGGAACCGAGCGTTCCCAATCTGATTATCGTACTCGCGATCACCCGCCTACCGGTCTACCTGCGGGTAACCCGGGCCGAAGTGCTGGAGATCCGTGAGCGTGTTTTCGTCGACGCTGCGCGTGCGCTTGGCAGCAGCCGGTACCACATTTTGCGCCGCCATATCACACCCGTCATCGCGCCCACGCTACTGACCATCCTGACGGTCGATTTTTCGATTGTGATGTTGGCCGAGTCCGGTCTCAGTTTCCTTGGTATCGGCATCCAACCACCGGAAATCACCTGGGGGCTTATGGTCGCCCAGGGTCGTAACTATCTGAGCCAGGCATGGTGGCTCGCCTTCTTTCCCGGGCTGGCGATTATGCTGGCGACATTGTCCGGCAACATCCTGTCGAACTGGCTGCGTATCGTCAGCGACCCGGAACAGCGCTGGCGGCTCGAAGCGCCGGGGAAGAACGATGCGTGATCAGCCCGTACTGGACGTTGACGATCTTCGCGTAGAATTCCGCACGGGCCGGGAAACGATCCATGCGGTCAACGGCGTATCCTTTCAAGTCGCCACAGGGGAAACGGCGGCTATTTTGGGCGAAAGCGGCTCCGGTAAAAGCGTTACCGCTGCGGCGATCATGCGGCTGCTGCAGAGCCCGCCCGCATTCGTGACCGGCGGCGCGGTGCGGTTCAAGGGCAAGGACGTGCTAGCCATGCCGATTGCCGACTGGCGCGATTCATGCGGCCGTGAAGTCGCCATGGTGTTTCAGGACGCGTTGATGTCGCTCAATCCGGTGTTCAGCGTTGGATGGCAGATAGCGGAACTGTTCCGCGCCCACAGCATCGCGTCTGGACGAGCGGCCGATGAACGTGCGGTCGAGCTGCTCGACCGCGTTGGAATCCCGGACCCGGCACGCCGGGCCAAGGATTATACGCATCAGTTCTCCGGCGGCATGCGCCAGCGGGTCATGATTGCCATGGCGATTGCCCTTGGCCCCGACCTACTGATCGCCGACGAGCCGACGACAGCGCTCGATGTGACCGTGCAGGCCCAGATCATGGAGTTGCTGGAGGGGCTACGCGAGGAAGCGGACATGGCGATGATCCTGATCACGCATGATCTCGGCGTCGTCGCCGATGCCGCGGACAATGTTGCGGTCATGTATGCCGGCCGGGTGGTTGAGCGCGGTCCGGTTGGCGATGTTCTCCGAAGGCCGGGCCATGCTTATACGCTGGCACTGCTCGATTCCGTGCCTCGCGTGCAGAGCAAGGGCGGGAAATTGCGCCCCATTGTTGGATCCCCACCGGATCTCGCGCGTATTCCAACCGGTTGCGCATTCCATCCGCGATGCCGGTTCGCCACCGACATCTGCCGTCGCGAGGCGCCCCCGGCTGTCGCCGTCGCACCGGGGTGTAGCGCCGAATGCCACCACGTGGAGCGCGTGTTCAATGACGGATGAAAGCGCGCCGCCCGTTCTTGATGTCCGCGGTCTGGTGAAGCATTTCCCGGTCGGACGGGGTCTCTCGTTCAAGCGGCCGGCGGGTGTGGTCCGGGCCGTCGATGGCGTGAGTTTCGATCTCCGCACAGGAGAAACGCTCGGTCTCGTCGGCGAAAGCGGATGCGGTAAATCGACGGTCGCGCGTACGCTGCTCCGGCTTGAAGAGCCGACGGCGGGCGCGGCCCTGTTTCACGGCAAGGACATATTCTCGGCCGGTCCTGCTAAATTGAAGGAAATCCGTCGCCGACTTCAGGTTATTTTCCAGGATCCCTACGCGTCGCTGAACCCGCGTATGACTGTCGCGGAGATCATCGCCGAGCCCTGGGTTATCCACCCCGATGTGGTGCCCGAAGCCGAACGCTCGGACCGGGTGCGGTCGTTGTTGGAAAGTGTCGGTTTGCGGCGCGAACATGCCGAGCGCTATCCGCATGAGTTTTCCGGCGGACAGCGGCAACGCATCGGCATTGCCCGCGCCATGGCGCTCGACCCCGAGGTGCTGATCTGCGATGAACCGGTTTCCGCCCTCGACGTGTCGGTGCAAGCGCAGGTGGTGAACCTGCTGATGGAGATTCAGGAGCGGCTCGGTATTGCCTATGTCTTTATCGCCCATGATTTGTCGATCGTGCGCCACATGTCGCACCGGGTCGCGGTCATGTATCTCGGCCGCATCGTTGAGATCGGCACAGAGGAACAGGTCTACAACCATCCCCGTCATCCCTATACCAAGGCGCTCTTGTCCGCTGAGCCTTCGCTCGATTTTTCCAGCGACCGGGAGAAACCGAAACGCATCATTCTCGAAGGGGAAGTCCCGAGCCCGGCCAATCCGCCGTCTGGCTGCCGGTTCCGGACCCGATGCTGGAAGGCGCAGGAAATTTGCGCTGGCAGCGCGCCAAAGCTGGAGGAGGGGGCCGATCACCGTGTCGCGTGCTATTTCCCGGAAAACAGCGCCGCGCCGATGTAGAACTCGCTGGCATGGGGGATGAGTTGCAGCACCGCGACGGCACCCCATATTAGCAGGGTGGCAACGAAGGGGACCCATCGATGGGCGACGATTGGCAATTTCAGGTGCGGATTAACCTTGATGATGCGCGTGCGGAAGCGGCGCGCCGCGACCCGGGAGACCCGTCGCTCCAGCCGCTGGCGGCGGTGCTTGCCAAGCACAATGCGACCCTGTCGTGCCAGTACGATGCCTTTGCCGGCTATGTTGCTCAGGCTGAGCAGGACGGCATTGAAAAATACCCGCTTTATGCCTGGACCAAGGCGACGATTGAGGAACCGGCTAAGAAGGCGAAATATCTGAAAGCCTTCACGCTCTATGTCGATGGTGATGAGGTTTACGACCGGGAAAAGGCGGACCCGTTGGAAGCTGACCTGCAGCCGCTGATCGAAGACAAGCTGATCGAGAAGCTGTCCAAGCACGACACCAATCCGGCGAACAACCCGCAAGCACCGAAAAAATACCGGCAATAGGCAGGGGCCTGCGACAACAACCCGCGTCGTGCCGCATTGAGCCGGCCCGGTTCAATGAGATAGTGTGTCCGTCAATTCACCCGTGATCACTCAGCCGGAGGCTTGCCCCATGTTCGATACCGACCAATTCATTGAAGACTGCAAGCGCGCGCTTGCCGAAGATGGCAGTCATAAGGCTATACGCGAAGTAGTCGCCGAGGCGGTGGCGGATCCGGGCGGGATTGTAAAAGCGCTGGGGGAGCCAACGGAGGCTGGATTCACGCCGCTTCATCACTCCGACGACCTCACAATCCTTAACTTCGCCTGGGCGCCGCTGATGACCTTGATGCCGCACAATCACAATATGTGGGCGGTTATCGGCATCTATGGCGGGCGCGAGGACAATATCTTCTGGCGCAAGACTGAAGGTTCGATCGAGGCGGCGGGCGCGGAAGCCTTGTCGCTCGGTGACGCGGCGCCGCTCGGCAAAGATATCGTGCACTCCGTGACCAACCCGATCGAAAAGATCACGGCGGCGTTGCATGTCTATGGCGGTGACTTCTTTGCGCCGGGGCGCAGCGAATGGGATCCGGAGACGCTTCAGGAACGGCCCTTTGACGTAGAGCGCAGCCGTCGCCTGTTCCGGGAAGCGAACGATCGCTTTGCGGCGGTGGCGTAGCGCTTTTCCGGTGTGAGAGGGCGCCGCCGACGCCGAGCGTACCGCACCCAATGAGAAGCAGCCCGAGGCACTGAAAACTGTCCAGCCCGTGCCCGTATACGGCCAGGTCGACAAGCAGGGCCGTCGCTGGATAGACAAAAATCAAGACGGCGATAAGTGCGGAACCAAGCTTCGGCAGCGCGCCGTAGAGCAGGATGTAGACCATACCTGTATGAATGATGCCGAGGCCAGCCAGCCAACCCCATTGCGGCATCGCGATGGTGCTCACCGACAGCGGCAGCAGGGGGGCGAGGATCACGATCCCGGTCATGGTATGAACCCAGGCCACCAGGTGCGGCTTTAGCGTACTGCCGAGCGATCGCGTGGCGAAGATGGTCACGGTATAGAACAGGCTCGCCAGAACGGCGAACCCTGCGCCCAACAGAAGATCGCCCTCACCGTTAAAAATTTGCCGCACGTCGAGTGCCAGCAGGAAGCCCACGAACGCGAGGGCGATCCATCCCAGTTTTGCCGCTGAAACAGCTTCTTTCATAACGAAGATGCCAACCAGCACGATCCAGAACGGTTGAATGTGATAGGTGATGGTCGCGAAACCGATCCAGGTAAGGCGGATGGCCTCGAAAAAGAGAACCCAGTTCAGGACCATGCACACACCGCCGCCGATGGCGAGGGCAAGCACTTTGCGCGTCCAAACGGCGCCACGAAAATATCCGGCGACGCTGCAATAGGCGGTGAGGAAGGCCGCACCGAACACGCAGCGCCAAAATACGGCCTGCTGCGAAGAGATATCCGCTTCGAGCAGAAAGATGCCGAGCGTCCCCAGCAGCCCTTGCGCTGCGAGCGCCTTACAGACAGCGACGCGATTGATTCCAATTTCAGCCATGGTTGTCCAACCGATTGGTATTGTTGGAGGCCATTTAGCGTGTTTTGTTTATTAAGAAAAACGAATATAATTGAAATTAGATTTCGATTTTCGAAAGATATAACATGCGCCCTCTGCTGTCTTCGGAGCATCTCGCGACCTTCCTTGCCATTGTCGAAACCGGCAACCTTGCGCGCGCGGCGGACCGCGTCGCGCGCAGTCAGTCGGCCGTCAGTATGCAGCTGCAGAAACTCGAAACCCGCATCGGATCGCGTCTTCTGGACCGCGATGCGCATAGCATTCGGCTTTCGGAAGCAGGAAAGATCCTGCTGCAGCACGCCCGCCGGTTCCGCAATCTCAACGAAGAAACCTGGACTGCCCTGACGGAGCCTTTGCTGGAAGGCCGGGTCCGTCTCGGAATCCCCGACGACTATGCGGTAAATCTGTTGCCGCCCGTACTCGAGGCCTTTGCTTCACGGCACCCCCGGGTGGCGGTCGAGTTGGTTTGTGAACAAAGCGACATGCTGTTCGAAGGACTGGCGGCGCGCCGGATCGATCTTGCTGTTTACACGCAATCCGATGCGCGGCCGGGTACGTTGCTGCGGTACGAACCGCTTGTCTGGGTCGCGCCCCCGCGCGCGAAAACGGAGGAAAGCGACCCGCTGCCGCTGGCTCTGTATCAAGAAGGGTCGCTGGATCGGGAGTATACGCTTCGGGCCTTAGAGGAGGACGGGCGGCGCTACCGCATTGCCTATTCCAGCCCGAGCATCGCCGGCCTGCTCGCCGCGCTCCTAGCGGGCCTCGCGGTTGCGGTCATGACGCGGTGCAGCGTTCCCGAAGATCTTCGTCTTCTGGGCGCGGAAGCAGAGCTGCCGGTGTTGCCCCCTTTGGGGGTCGCGGTGGCGCTGGCGCCAGGGTTGCAGAATCCGTCAGCGCAGCGTCTGCACGACGAAATCACCCTTGCCTTATCGGCGGTAGAAACGCACCCTCCGAAAAATTGAGCAGCAGGAAGAGGCACATCATGAGCGATGCCACGGTAGAAAAATTCTCGACAGCGGACTTTCCGCTGCAAAGCGGCGAGACGCTTGCGGAACTTGATATTGCCTACGAGACTTACGGCGACCCGGCGAACGCCCCGGCCAACACAATACTGCTGCTGCATGGCTATACATCGAACCCGCATGCGGGTGGTGGCGGTCCGCGGAACCCGGGTTGGTGGGAAGGCTTGATCGGTTCTGGCTGTGCAATCGATACCGATCAGTACTTTGTCATCAGCCCAAATATGCTGGGTTCGTCCTATGGGACCACGGGACCGGGAAGTAAGGCCCCGGCGACCGGGCATCCTTATGGGCCGAGCTTTCCGGACATCTCGACTCGCGACATGATCGATGCGCATCGTCTGCTGCTCAATCACTTTGGCGTACGGAAGATGGCGGCGATTGTTGGCTACTCCTACGGCGGCTATCTGACCTTTCAATGGGGCGTTACCTATCCGGAACGTATGCGCTGCCTGGTGCCGGTAGCGACCGGCTTCACGGGACGGGGCGACGAAAGTTCCGTTCGCGACCTTGAGCGTCATTTCGAAGCGGCACCGGGCTGGAACGGTGGCGACTTCTATGACGATGACGAAGGGATTGAGGAAGCTCTGATTGAATTCCGCACCAACGTTTTGCTGAGCTATGGCGTCGACCGGGAACTTTGGGATAAAGGTTTGTCCGAAGAAAAGGTCGCCGCGGGGCTGCGGAAACAGGCCAAGGCCTGGGCGAAGACGTTCGACCCGAACTCGCTGATCGCACTGCGCCGCTGCGCGGTTCGTTTCAACGCCAAACCCGAGGCCGCGAATATCAAAGCGCCGTTGCTGTATATTCTGGCGACGACCGACAAGCTATTTGGCCCCGAACTTGGCGAGCCAACCGTAGAGCATATCCGTACCGCCGCCGGCTCGAAGGCCGAGTATTTCGAACTCGACTCACCCTACGGCCACCGCGCACCGTCCGTCGATTGGGAAAAATGGGGCGATGCCTTGCGTCAGTTCCTGGACACGCATGCGATGATACGGGCGCAAGCGGCCGAGTAGGGTGCCGTCCTAAAACGGCCGGTCGCCGTGGATACAGGTGCGGTGCATATGCCGCGTATAGCGACCCATATCGTAAGGCTCGGCATTATGCATGACGCGGCGATTGTCCCAGATCACGGTGTCGCCGACCCACCATTTGTGGCGATAGATAAATTGCGGTTGCAGGCAATGTTCGAACAGCGCATCGAGTAGTCCCTGGCTTTCCGCCTCGTCCATCCCTTCCACATGGGTGGTATGACCCGGATTGATGAAGAGCGTCTTCCGTCCCGTGTCGGGATGGGTACGGGCGATGGGGTGGTAGGTCTCCTTCAGCGCGGCGAACTGCTCCTCTGTCAGTGGCGGGCGCGGACTGCCCTCGGCCATCACTTCCAGATAGTGTTTGCGGAAGGTATGGGCGGCACGCTTACCCTCGATCCGACTTTTCAGATCGTCGGGTAACGTCGCATACGCCTGACCCAGATCGGCGAACAGCGTATCGCCACCTTCGGGTGGCACTTCGATCGCGTGGACGATCGTCCCGAGATTGGGTTCCTCTTCGAAACAGAGATCGGAATGCCAGTAGCGGCCAGCATCTGTGATGCCGACATTCTCACCATTCTCCTTGCGGTTCGAGAGGATGACGATTTCCGGCTGGCCCGGCATCAGCACCTTGTCCGGCGTCGAGGGACGGCGCCCCATCAAGGGGCCGAACCGGCGGGAAAAGGCGAGTTGCGCTTCCGGTGAGAGCGGAAGATTGCGGATCGTGATGACGCCATGATCGAGGAACGCCTGATGCACGGCTTCAAAATCTTCCTCGCATTCCGGGTCCGCGCCCAATATCTCACCGGCAAAGCCGTTCGGCGCCTGTCGCACTTCGATACTCATTTGCTTCTCAATCCGTCTCTGCCACGCGGTATTGGGATCATAACGTCTTACGCATTAAACAATGACGTGGCGGCCGTTTCGAACCCCAACCGGTCGTAAAACGCGTGCGCATCGGCGCGGCCGATCTGCGACGACAAGGCGATCGCACCTCATCGGATGAAATCTCGTAACCCAATTGTGCGAGCAGCGGATGGATGGCGTCGAGATCGTCCGCAGTCATCTCACGAATTGTGCTGGCGCCGCCCAAGGCCCTCGCCGCCCGATCAATCGCCGCTGCCGAACTCGGGCGTGCGCTTTTCGACGAAGGCGCGCATGCCTTCGCGCGCATCATCGGACAGGAAGACTTGGCGCTGGGCGCGGTATTCGTAAGCAAGTCCATCGGCGAGCGACTCCTGGGCGCCGAGATAGACGCCTTGCTTTATCCGGGCCAGGGTTTCCGGCGGGCCTGCAGCCAGCCGCTGCGCGAAGCGCGTGACTTCGCGGGCGAATTCGTTATGCGAATAGACGTGATTGAGTAACCCAAGGCGCAATGCCTCCGCGGCGTCGAACCGGTCGCCCAGCATCATCAGCTCCATCGCCTTGGCCGTGCCGACGAGTTGGGGCAGCAGTGAGAAGCCGCCCCAATCCGGCACCAGGCCGATCTTCACGAAACTCTCGGCAAAGATCGCGCGGTCGCTGGCGAGCCGCATGTCGCACGCCAGGGCAAGGTTCATGCCGCCGCCGGCAGCCGCGCCGTTTATCGCCGCGATGATCGGCTGGCGCATGCCGCGCATGGTCTGGATGACCCGCGCGGCGCGGGTCATGCGGTCCTCGACCACCTCGGTGTCGTTATCGTCCTGCAGTACCGCCATGCTGACGATGTCTCCACCGGCACAGAACGCCTTGCCCGCGCCGGTGATCACGACGCACCGCACCGTGCTGTCATCGGCGAAGGATTCCAGGGTCTCCAGCAGGCGTTCCCGCATCCCGTCCGCGAAAGCGTTCATGGCTTCCGGCCGGTTCAGGGTGATCGTCCCAACGCCGTCTTCGATGTCTACCAGCAGTCGCTGTTCATTCATCTTTGCCTCCGCGGCTATTCCTTGGCATGCTCTACAAACGGTACAGGCAAGCGCCGGTCCGGGAAACCTCTTCGGCGCGGAAAAAGGGGAGTTAGTGCCGATGCTAGCAAGAAACAAGAGCACCACGGGAGAGTGGCTCGTCGCGTCCGCCATCGTGGCGATTATCGCGGCGACCGTCTTTGTTGCATATTTTGCGCGTGGCCTGGGATAGACGTCGTTTTTGCCGCCGTCTTGGCGTTGGGAAGCGGCACCACGGGATTCATTTGATTGAGATCACTAGCGCGCCTGCGTATGACTGAATTTCGTTGGAGATTTGGGTTAGACCTGTCCATGTTCGCGGGCTCAATGGATCGTGTAAATCGTTCGATATTTTCTGCCAATGAATCGCACCGGATCGAAAATACGAATAATAGAAATTGAGAAAATAAACCCTCATTGAGGGCGGTTTCTCGGTTAGTCACCGCGAATACAGTTCGGTTTCTCAGACTAGAACGGGAAAAAATAGGCATAGTCGCTTATCGCGATAATGCCAAACGAATCTAAACAACGTTATCGGGAATTACGATAACTGACTGATTTTAATTCCACAAATAACCCATTTAGGGGCTTGCTCTGTGACGTAGATCACATACGTTCCAGGAAAATTTAGATAGCATTTTATTTAAATTCGCGAAAAATGAATTTAAAACGCGCGAATTGCGTTGAACGTTAACAACTCCCGCTTTTGGAGTCTTAATCATGGCGATCCCGATGCATCCTGGTTTGGGTGCTCATCAGGTCAACACGCGGTCTGCGTCCGAGGCAAATGAGGTATCGGTTATCGATAGCTCTGCGCGTGCGGCGGTCGTGTTGCCCGATGCGCGGTTCGCAGGCGATACGCAGTTTCTCCAACAGGGCGGCGATTTGCTGCTGATCGCTCCGGACGGCGACGTTCTCATTGTGCGCGATTATTTTCTGTCTGATCCGCCCCCTGATCTGTTGACGCCGGAAGGGAGCCGACTAACGCCGGCCCTGGTGGATTCGTTCACGGCGTCGGAAGCGGCTGGACAATACGCGCAAGCTGGGGAAAGCGCGGAGATCCCCATCGGCCAGATCACCGGTGCGAGCGGTCAGGTATTCGTGGTCCGGGCCAACGGCGTTCGCGAGGCCATCGCTGTAGGCGACCCCATCTATACGGGCGACGTAATCGAAACGGCCGATGGCGGCGCCGTCGATATGCTGTTCGCTGATATGACAACCTTTGCCTTGGGCGGCGGCGCCCGGTTTGTCGTGGATTCGTTTGTTTTCGATGCAGACACCATGGAAGGGACGTCGTCTTTTACAATTCTAAACGGGACGTTTGTATTTGCGGCCGGCGAAATCGCGGCGATCGATCCCTTCGCAATGACGATCAACTCGCCGGTTGCCACTATCGGCGTGCGGGCTGCGCGCGGCGCTGGTGAGATTAATGCTGCGGGACAGACCAGCAGATTTACCGTTTTCGACGGAGAGATGCTGGTTGCCACCGATGCCGGCAGTGCTGCGCTGACCGAGCCGCGCGAGACGGTATTCGTGACCCGTTTCGATGCGCCGCCGTCGGAGATTGTCATTCTCACGGAAACCGAGATCGACGGATTCTATGGCAGCCTTAAGCACATATCAGACAATTATTATGACGCCGAATTTGGGGATGGCCGGGAAGCCGGCGGTGATATCGGCGCCGGCAAAGGCGGGTTGAACCTGGATCAATTGGCCGAAACCCTATCGGAGGTGGCGCCGGCTGCGGGGCCGTCCGACGAGACCGGCGGGAGCGACGCGCCACCAAGTCTAGGTTCCCTTTTCCGAACGGATACGACACCCTTTCGCACGGGAGGCGAGCCGATATTTGGACTGGGGACCGGTGACCCCATAGGCGGTGGAACGCCAGTAAGCGGAGGGGCGCTGGGTGGCGCCGAAGGCGGCGGAACCGGACCTGCCGGCACCGATGATCCAGTCATTGATGTTGCAGTGAGTGAGCAAGGTTCCGGCGACGGCAGTGGCGAGGGTGGCGGTGCGGGCTCCGGCGACGATGGCGGCGCGGGTTCTGGCGACGGTGGCGGTACGGGCTCCGGTGACGGCGGCGGCGAAGGTTCTGGTGACGGTGGCGGCGAGGGCTCCGGTGACGGCGGCGGCGAGGGCTCCGGCGACGGCGGCGGCGAGGGCTCCGGCGACGGTGGCGGCGAGGGCTCCGGCGACGGCGGCGGTGAAGGTTCTGGCGACGGCGGCGGCGAGGGCTCCGGTGACGGTGGCGGCGAGGGCTCCGGCGACGGCGGCGGCGAAGGTTCCGGTGACGGCGGCGGCGAAGGTTCTGGCGACGGCGGCGGCGAGGGCTCCGGCGACGGTGGCGGCGAGGGCTCCGGCGACGGCGGCGGTGAAGGTTCTGGCGACGGCGGCGGCGAGGGCTCTGGTGACGGCGGCGGCGAGGGCTCCGGCGATGGCGGCGGTGAAGGTTCCGGTGGGTCGGAAAACGATACAATTGCTGGTTCGTCGGGCAACGACGCGATCGTAGGCTCTACTGGTGACGATACGATTTCTGGTGGTTCGGGCAATGATCGCCTGCGGGGTGGGGCAGGCAATGATGTGTTTCTCGTATCCGGTTCCAACGATGGTTTCGATCGGATTTCCGGTGGTGAAGGTTTCGACCGGGTCGTCGGCAGTGATGGCGACGACGTTATTGGGCTGTCGCGTTACGCGGACGTTGACTTTGTCGAGGAGATTGATGGCGGTGCGGGGACGAATGTCATCCGAGGAACGTCGGGTGGAAATAGGCTGGATTTCGGCGAGACGCGGTTAATCGGGATAGCACGAATTGAAGCGGGTCCGGGTAACGATGGCGTTGTCGGCTCTGCTGGAGACGATACGATTTCTGGTGGTTCGGGCAATGATCGTTTGCAGGGTGGGGCGGGCGATGATGTGTTTCTCGTGTCCGGTTCCGGCGATGGTTTTGACCGCATTTCCGGTGGCGAGGGTTTTGACCGGGTCGTCGGAAGTGATGGTGACGACGTTATTGGGCTGTCGCGTTACGCGGACGTTGACTTTGTCGAGGAGATCGTTGGCGGTGCGGGAACGAATGTTATTCGGGGCACTTCCGGCGGCAATCGGCTTGATTTCAGTGCAACTGTACTGACCGACATCGCGAAGATCGAAGGCGGTGGCGGTAATGATGCGATTACCGGCTCTGCTGCGAATGACACGATCGACGGTGGGTCGGGTAACGACCGCTTGAGAGGCGGTGCCGGCGACGATGTCTTTCTCGTATCCGGTTCAGGCGATGGTTTCGACCGCATTTCCGGCGGTGCAGGCCTCGACCTTATTTTGGGCAGTGGCGGCGACGATGTTATTGGGCTGTCGCGTTACGCGGATGTCGACACTGTCGAGGAGATCGATGGCGGTGCGGGAACGAACGTCATTCAGGGCACTTCCGGCGGCAATCGGCTTGATTTCAGTGCAACTGTACTGACCGACATCGCGAGGATCGAAGGCGGTGGCGGCAACGATGCGATTACTGGTTCTGCTGCGAATGACACGATCGTCGGTGGGTCGGGTAACGACCGCTTGACCGGTGGCGCGGGCGACGATGTTTTGATCGGCGGTAGCGGATCGGACCGGATGTTCGGTGGCGAGGGGAACGATAGGTTTTTCATCGAAAACGATAACTTCGCATTCCTCGACGGTGGCGCGGGAATCGACACCGTCGCGTTCGATTTTGCGCTGGATCTCCGCAACGTGGCGAATAACAACCTGCGCGGTATCGAGAGTTTCGATCTCGGTAATGGCGGGAACGCCACGCTGACAATCGGACTAGACGATATCCTCGCGGCGACGAACGGTTTTAATGCGCTGACCGGCAGTGAAAATACGCTGGTGGTACGCGGCGGCGATGACAGCGATGCGGTGGACATTGTCGGTGGGGATTTCGATGTGAGCGCTGATAGCCTGGATACGGACAACGATGGTACCGCAGAGGGATATACGGTGTTCCATGACAGTGCATCCGGTGCGACCGTCTACGTCGAAAACGTGGCATAGCCATACGGGCTGCTGGATTTAGCATTCGGTCTGAGCCTGTTTTCGTTTAGCCTTTATGAGCGGCCGCGAGGCAGCGCGGGCTTGTGGAGGATCGGGTGCGTGTTCACAGCTTTCTAAACGCGTTCGACGTTCTCTTGTTGGATGTCAACGGAACGTTCATGTTCGGTCAGGATCGGTTCGGCCCCGATCAAGACTATGCTACGACCTATCGAACACTCGGCGGTCGAACGCTGTCGGACGGCCGCGTCGATGAACTTGTCGGTGCTTGCATTGAGCGCCTCACAGTGGTCGGGCGCGACTCCACGCGTGACGCCGACTTTCCCTCGATCACCGAGGTGCTGCGCGAAACCGCGGCGGCGCTCGAAGCCGATCAATTCGCTTTCATTGCTCGGGTTATTGCCGCCCATGAGCTTGGCATGGTCCCGCCGTCATTTGCAGCGGCGCTTCACGTGCTTGCGCAAAATCACCGTCTTGTCGTCGTTTCGAACATATGGTCCGAGAAGGCCCCATGGCATCGCACTTTTCAGGAAGCGGGAATAGAGGATTTGTTCCAGGCGTTCATTTGGTCGTCGGATGGCCACGCGACAAAGCCAGCACCTGAATTATTCGAGCGTGCAATCGCTGCGGCCGGTGTGCCCCGTAACCGGATCGCCTTCGTTGGCGATCATCCCCGGCGCGATATCGAAGGGGCCGTCAGAGTAGGGCTCGCAACCGTCTGGATCGATGACGGGACGCGCCGTCCGCCATCGGTCTCGCCGGGGCTCACGATCGGGTCGCTGCTTGAGCTCACACCGGCAGGTTGAGTCTGTCTCGGCTTTTGGGAAACGTGTACCGCTCTATGTGCCCCCGGTCATCTGAAACGCCGCCCAGAAAATTGGGTGGGAGTATTTTGCGCGTGTCGACAATTGAGCCTTTTGCAATGCTGTGCGCTGGTCCATCGTTCTTAAATTCCGATAGAACGCGATCATGAGGTCGCGAGTGGAATCATCGGGTACGTTCCACAGGCTGGCAACTACTGATTTCGCGCCGGCGTAGAGGAACCCGCGATTAAGGCCGATGACGTCGTCGCCGTTCTTGACGTCGCCAAGCCCGGTCTGGCAGGCGGATAAGGTGACCATGTCGGCATTAAGGCGTAGGTCGTAGATCTCTGAAATTGTAAGGCTACCGTCGTTTTCGCCATCCGGTGCTAGGAGCATCCGGGATTGCATAGGCTCGTCCGGGTTGAACTCGCCGTGACTTGCAAAATGCAGGAAGCGGAATGCGCCTGCCGATTTCTTCGCGACGCTCTCCGACGCGGTCTTTCGGAACAGTACTTGTGAGTCGCTCCACAGGCCCGCGATACCGTTGGCTTCCTGCTCCGCGCCCGGCAGATCGAGCGACGCGTCGCCGAGGTCCGGGTTGCCGAAAACCAGCATGTCGGCGGTCGGCTTGTTCTTCTTGTCCAAGAACCAGAGCGTCGAGGCGGATGGAAGGAGTCGCACAGTGTGGTTTTCGATCAACGGGTCGCGGCCAAGCGCGTTGAACGGCAGGTAGTGCAGGGCGCCATGCGGCACGATGGTGAGATGGCGAACGCCCTTAAGCGACCCCTTAATCGGCGCGATAAGTCGGCGGTACAGCGAGTTCGCTGCCGGCCGCCAGTTGTTCGACTGGTAGTCGTCGATAGCGTCACGGAAGTCCGCGACGTCGTCGTGTAGGTCATCGGCGGCGAATGGCACCGCCTTGACGCTGTCCTTGCGGACGACAAAGACATAGGCCTCGCTGTCCTGATAGAAGTACTCGATCAATGCTTCGTCGGGCCCGAGCAGGCCCTGAATTTCCTTCACGGAGGAAGCCGAGACGGTGACCAGCGATCCCAGCTCGGCGGATGTCGCCTTGATTTTTCCGAGGGTTTCTCGTGCTGAGCGGACTTTGGTACTTTTCGTGGAAGGGGCAGCAGTGCGGCTTTCCGCTTCCAACTGCCTGTGTTGGTCGAGCAACGCCTTCGTTTCCGCGTTGCCGGTGCCGCCTTTGAATTCGGATTTTGATGCCAGCAAATCGACGAGGGCCCGCGCCTTGCCACGTTCGACATATTCGAACGCTTCTTCGTAACGGCCTTGCGCGAACAGTAGTTTGATCATGTCGGCATAGACCACGAGTTTGTCACCGACAAAGCCCAACTTGTAGCTCTCCTGCGCGAGCTGCGAACGCTGTGCCTCAAGCAGTTCGATGGCGCGTTTCAGGAAGCGTTCGGCGCCTGTCTCATCTTTTTCTGCGAGCGATATCTGCGCGCGCTCGTGCAGCAGGCGGAAATAGAGACTGGCGAAACCCTTCGCACGTTCTTCGGCGAGCAATTCGTCGAATCCTTTGCGGGCTACATCGAGACGGCCTGTCTTGAAGGCGCTGCGATAGAGCATAATCTCGGCGGGAAATTTGTTCGCGAAACCGATATCGTCGAAGGTCGTTCCTGAAACCGAGTAAGTGATCGCGTCCAGCACGGGCTTTTCGATGAGTATCAGTCCCGAAGCAAAAGCATCCCTGGCTTTCATTCCCGCACTTCGATCGTCTCGGGTCGAAATGTCATACGCTGCCTCGTAATCGCCGGCGACGTAGTAGCTTTGTGCAAGCCAGCGGCGAACTATCGCCAACGCAGGGGCGTGATCGATCGCAGATTTTCCCGACTTGTCGTAGATCGTGCGCAGGCGGGCGCGCATTTGCTCTGCCCGGGCGCCGTTCCCGCGCAGCGTTTCGATTGTCGCTACGAGACCATAGGGTTCGGCTGAAGCGATCTGGCGGCTATATTTGGCGTTGTAGCCGTCCTTGGCGTTAGGATTGTTCAGGCCGAGTGTCGTGATCGACGTGAACACTGAAAGCGCCTGGTTGAGCTTGGCTCGGGGATCTCTTTTGGTCGCCGCATACGCTTTTTCGGCATATCCAAGGGCGCTTTCGAAGTCCCCGATTTCGATGAACTTGTTAGCCTCTATGCTGTTGAGCAGAATATCAATGTAATCTTTCGTATAGGTATAAAGGCCACCGGCTGAGAAATCTTCCGTGTAGGCACGTTTCCAGAGCGGCGCCATGCATTCGTCGACTTTGGAAATCTGCTGCATAGACAGAAACGCGTTGCAGACATTGTAGTGGTTCATAACGGACAGGCTTGTATAGTCCTGGCCTTTTGTCTCTGTCGCGATGCTCGAATAGTCGCCCCGCAGTGATTGCCGTCCTACTGTTCCGACGCAAGCCGCCAAGGAAAATGATACCGTCAGGGCGATCATGCCTGTTCGCAAATTCAAGAATTTTCCAGAGCGGGTGCGAGGAAACCTCATCGAACACTCCTAAACCCAACGTCGGTGTGTGATTAGTCCAACCGAATATTTTCCCGGTTTGGTTAATATCCGGTTTAAAGGCGGATTACTGTGGGCTACCGCGTTTGTTGGGATTTGACCCGGTCGCTTCTTCTAATTACGGCGCCTGATAGCGCCGATACCGATGAGACCGGCGAGGAAGAGCGCGAGGGTGCCCGGCTCGGGGACGGCCGAGGCGGCAAGCTGCTCGTTGCCGATGGGCGTGCCACGCAGTTCAAAGGCGAAACCGTCTGCGCCTGTGTGATCCTCGAACAGAATTTGCAGAAAATGCGTGCCGCCAGCCAAATCGGGCAGCAGGACGTTGTACTCGAAATTGAGATCGTCGACGAAGCCATTGTCTTCCGACACGCCGAAGACATACTCACCGTCGAGCCATATCAGCAAGCCGCTGCCGGTACTAAAGCGCAGTTCCACATCGGTCCAGTTGTCGTGGCCAATCTCGAACTCATAAACGACGGCGACTTCAGATCCGTCCTCACGATCGGCCAGCACATCAACCAGGTCTTCCCAATTGTCTGGCAGGTTCTCCGGATTATTCAGCCAGTCGCCCAGCGTTTCCGCCGCGGCCGTTAGATCGGGCTCCCGCGCGATTGGCGGCGTGTCCGCACAGGGCTCCGCCAGGCACATAAAAACACCGCTGTCGCTGGCGTCGTCCAAGATCGGTCCCAGGTCGACGGCCATTCCCTCACTGTCCGGACCCTCCGATACGCTCCGCTTCAGCAGGACCTGACGGTCCTCGAACGCCGGAACGTTAGAGGTCTGAGGGGTCGGGTCGGTCGATGCGGCGGCAGGCGTGCTCGGGGATGAGTTGGTCCCGCGTGTGCTGGCAAAGCTCGTCCGGCTGTTCGGCGTGCCATTGCGTGGCGATGTCGACGGTCCGCGCGCCGCGCCATTATTGTCATTCGACGTATTGGTTCTTGATGTCTGAGAGCCAGCGCGACTGAACTGCATAACGCGCTGCGTATTTCGCTGCTCGGGTCCTGCAGCCGGATCTATGTCTCCCAACAAACCGGCCAAGGTCTCCATGACCGCCGGGCTAAGTTCAAGTTTCTCCAGATCGAATGGCTCTGCGATAATCGCTGAAATCGCCCGGCCAGTGGGAAGATCAGTGAAATCGACGCGTAGGACCCCATCCTCGACAATCGCCCAGCCTTCGATGCCCAGTCCGAGCGCGGTGTGCCGGACTTCCGGCTCTTCGTTGGATACGACCTTTTCGCCACCGCTCGTGAGTTTCACGCGCTCGCGGTCGACGCCGGCGTTGCCCTTGATCGGCGCGCCGTTCAGGTTAATGTCGCCGCCAAAGGGGTTTTCCAGCGGGTCCTCGTCATTGGCTGCGTCGCGAACGATCATCACGCGGTAGAGACCGTTGGGCAGTGTTGCTTCGAATTTTTCGACCGCAGTGATGCCGTCAGTGAGTGCCGTTGAGCCGGAAACCGCTACGGCACTGTCGTTGATTTTCAAGGCCTCCGGCGCAACGGGTGTAAATCCTGTATGGACTTGCGCGCCCTCCGGGCCCAAATCCCAACCCATCGCGCCCGGTGAGAGACGATATCCGTTGTCGACATCGACATCTGCCAGACCGCCCGACTCGAGCGTTAGCGAGGCGATGGCGGCGATCCGCAATGCAGCGTCGCCTGCATTCTCATGCTGCGGAAGCGTACCGATGAGCTGTTTTGCGCGGGCCATAATCGCGTCTTCCGCAACATCGATCTGATCGAAGAAATCGCGCAAACGGCGCAGGTTCTCCAAACCGCCTTGCAACGCATTCATCTGCGCCTTCAGGGTATCCAGTCCGCTCAATCGCGGCGCCGTTAAAGCTTCCTTTGGGGCCGTTTTCTGTTCCGGGGATCCAGCCGGCGCGCCAAGCGCGGCGGTCGCGAAGACGGCCGCGGCAGCGAGGGCGATAAAAACACCCGAAAAAGTGCGGATGGTACTCATTAGTCTATTGTTTCTAAATGTATTATCCAATTTACGAACCATGCCCTACTACCTACGCAACAGCGAACTTTACGGTCATCTGGCGCGTTTTGGCGCGCTCGTTTGGTGATTGAGGGGGAATATAGGCGTAGGATGCTAGTCGAACGTCCTCCAAACGGGTGATTGTTGATAGAATTTAATGGACAAATGGTTTATTTGGAATAAAGAACATGAATAAAACTAAATAATATACTGAAATATAATGATAAAATTAGATTATATCTATTGATCTGAAGGCGGAATCGGGGACGGTTTTTTGAGAATTCTTGCTTGGGTAGGTCAACAGCGAACGCGTGCCGTGGCCGCGCTGGTATTCGTTAGAATTGCGCTTCCGCCACTGGGCGAAGCCCTGAAACCATATGTGACCGAAGCGGTAATTGGGGTTCTGTGTTTATCGTTTCTAAGGATCGATATCGCGGCTTTTCGGTCGTATCTCCGGCGAATTGGTATCGTGGTTGCGGCATCCGTTTGGACGACAATCGGTATCCCGCTGCTTTTTATTATTGTTTTCAATATGTTGGGTCCAGGCGCAACCCACCCCGCGCTATTCCTGGGCTTGATGCTTCAGGCGGTAACCTCACCGATGATGGCTGCGCCGGCGTTTGCTGCGCTGATGGGCTTGGACGCAACGCTTATTCTGATAACCCTGATTATCGGATCGATTTTGACCCCGTTCACGGCGCCACTCTTCGCGTCAATCGCGGGGCTGGAGCTTTCATTGTCGCCGGCCGCTCTTGGCCTGAAGCTGATGAGTATTCTCGCCGGATCGGCTTTCGTCGGCCTTTTGGCGCGCCGCCTTCTCGGGGCTGCAGTGATCGAGCGTCGCAGAGACGAAATCGATGGCCTGAATATTCTTATCCTTTTCGTTTTTATCGCCGCCGTCATGGGGGATGTGGGCGTGCAGTTCATTGAAAAACCGTTGTTAATGCTAGGCCTTACAGCCTTTGCATTCGTTGTCTATTTCTTGCTTTTGGGGATCACCTATATCGTTTTCCTGAAAGCGGGGCGGAAACGCGCGTTTGCGATTGGGATGGTAACTTCGCAGCGCAATATGGGTCTGATGCTGGCTGCGACAGGTGGCGTGCTGCCGGACTTGAGCTGGCTCTATATTGCTGTTGGCCAATTCCCGATCTACCTGTCGCCGCAAATGCTGCGGCCGGTTGCGCAGCGAATTAGCCGAGGGCCTGACTGAGTATTGCGTCAAATACCGTCGACGAGGAGGCCTTCGGCCGACGAACCCGTATTGCGCAGATCGATCAACGGCTTGTATGCCGGATCGTCGTACCAGGCCTGAGCGGCGTTACGCGAGGGGAACTCGAGGACGACTACAACTGTTGGGAGACCCCGTGCGCCTTCGATCCGTACTGGCTCGGTACTTCGGATGATGACTTTGCCGCCATGCTTGGCGACCAGCGGCTTGACCTTCTCCCCATATTCCGGGCCCCAGGCTGGGTCGGTGATATCGATCTCGAACATCAGGTAGGCTGCCATTTCATGTCTTCCTTTGTTTTATAGTTGGAGGCCGTATCAGTACGTTGCCATGCTGCTGTCGATTTCCCGGGCCCAGCTGTCGATGCCGCCCTTCAGGTTCGTAGCGCAGTCGACTCCGTTCTGCCGCAGCCATCGGGTGACCTGCATGCTGCGCATGCCAGAGTGGCAGATGACGACAAGGCACTCCGCGTCCCCTAATTTGCCCAGGTTGGCGGGCACGGATTGCATCGGAATATCGAGGCTGCCTTCGATCTTGCAGATCGCAAGTTCGTGCGGCTCGCGCACATCCAGGATCGTTAACGCGTCGCCCGCGTCGCGCATCGCGCTTAACTCCTGAACCGAAATTTCAAGCGGTGTTTGCTCTTCCATTGCAAGCCTCCCTGTGTTGTTTCGATTGAAGTAGGATGTCAATGATGGGCCGTCAACATAACTCGGCAGGATTATGGTGCGATGAAGGTGTTGATCTGCGGTGGTGGAGTGATCGATACCTCTATCGCCTATTTCCTGAGCGAGCGCGATGTCGAAGTCGCAGTGATCGAGCGCACGGGCGTCGCCAATGCCGCATCCGGCAAGTCGGGCGGATTTTTGGCGCTCGACTGGTGTGACGGATCGCCTCTGGCGCCGTTGGCGCGCCGCAGCTTCGCCCTGCATGAAACGCTGGCGCAAGATCTGGACCGGAACTGGGGCTATCGAAAAGTCGAAACTTTGAGCGTCGTTGCCAGCGCACGCCAGGACGTCAGCCGCTATCGCAATTTGCCTTCCCCCGATTGGCTCGGCGAAGACGCGGCCGTGCATAGCCAGCTAGGCACGCCGGAAACCACAGCACAGATCAACCCCGCCGCTTTCACGAACGCCATGATGGCGACGGCGGTCGAGGGCGGTGCCGCGTTGGTCGAAGGCTGCGTCGATGGGATTGCGCTCTCGCCCGATGGCGGCCGGGTCGTCGGTGCGATCGTCGACGGTGTGATGCTGGCGGGCGATGCCGTGGTGATCGCGATGGGACCCTGGTCGATGCTCGCCTGCCAATGGTTGCCCTTGCCGGCGATACATGGGCTCAAGGGGCATAGTCTCGTGTTCGAATATGAACCGTCGCCGGAATCCCTATTCGTCGAGCTCGAGACTGAGGCCGGGCAGATGACATCGCCTGAAATCAATCCGCGTCCCAATGGCACGACCTATGTTTGCGGTCTGCCCGGCCAGGATACATTGCCGATCGACCCGGCGGATGTGCTGCCGGAGCCAGGTGCTATCGAGACGTTGCGGCAGATGACCGCCCGCGTTTCGCCAGCGCTGGCGGTGGCTAAGGTGTTGGCCGAGCAGTCCTGCTACCGCCCGGTAACGCAGGACGGATTGCCGCTGATCGGGCCTGTTCCCGGGATCGCGGGCGCCTATGTCGCGACCGGCCATAGCGTCTGGGGCATGTTGAATGGACCGGCGACCGGTGAAGCCATAGCGGAACTGATTGCCGATGCTTCGACGACGATTGATCTGACACCCTTTGACCCCGGCCGCCTTGCGCCGTTCCGGTAGGATTGTATCGGCCTCGTGTTAGAGGATCGCGCCGGCCTTGCGAAGCGCGGCGATTGTGTCGTCGTCGTGGCCCAGCAGATCGCGTAGCACCTCTTCGGTATGTTCGCCCAGCAACGGCGCGCCGACCGGGTCGACCACCGGGGTGCGGCTGAAATGCATTGGCGAGCGCACCATACGGACGCGTCCGGCGCTGCTGTGTGGTGCTTCGGTGACGAGCTTGCGGCCGGCAACTTCGGGCGACTCAAGCGCCTCGGCGACGTCGCGGATCGGCCCGGCGGGGATGCCCGCACCGGCGCAACGTTCCAGCCATTGTCCGCGGGGAGCTTGGGCGAAGATCTCGATGAGGATCGCTTCCAGCCGCTCGCGGTTATCGACCCGCGATGCGTTGCTCGTGAAATCCGGATCGTCTGCCAGCGCGGGTCGTTCGAGAACCTCGTTGCAAAAACGCTCGAACTGACGGTCGGTGGTCATGGCGAGAGTGAAGGCGCCATCGGTCGCCTGAAAAACGCCGACCGGCATGGCGTTCAGATTGCTGTTCCCAACCCGGCTCATGACCGTGCCGTCCGCCAAATAGGTCGTGGCTGCTTGGCTCAGCATATTCACCGAGGTATCGAACAGGGGGACGTCGATGAACTGTCCCTTGCCGCTTTGTTCGCGCTCGTAGAGCGCGGCCAGAATGGCCTGTCCGGCGAACATGCCGGTCATGATGTCGATCAGCGAGATGCCGGTACGCACCGGGTCGCGGTCTGGCTCGCCGGTCAGGCTCATCAAGCCGCTCTCAGCTTGAACCACGGGATCGTAGCCGGGCCGGTCCTTGTCGGGTCCGTCGCGCCCATAGCCGGAAATTGCGCAATAGATAATCGCGGGATTGACTGCCTTGATTATGTCGTAGCCCAGATTGTTGCGCTCCATGACGCCGGCGCGGAAATTTTCCACGACGACATCGGACTTCTTCGCGAGTTCCAGGATGACGTTGCGTCCTTCGGGCATTCTGATGTCGATCCCAACGCTTTTCTTGTTGCGGTTCAGTCCGAGGAAATAGGTCGACAGGCCGAGTTTTTCCGATATCAGCATGCCGCGGATATCATCGCCGCGCGTCGGCTCTTCGATCTTGACGATCTCGGCGCCGAGGTCGCCCAAAGTCATCGTGCCGTAGGGGCCGGACAGGACACGCGACAGGTCGAGCACGCGAACACCATGGAGAGGGGCTACTGCCATAGAACTTCCCGATATTTCAGGCCGATGATAGTGACGCCGGCGAGGCCGATGAGGCAATAGAGACTGACCGTAAAGGGATAGCCGATCCAATCGATGAATACGCCGGACGCCATCAGTCCTAGCGGCAGGCCATAGACCGCTAGCATTCGCACGCCCAGGACACGGCCCCGGTAGCGCGAGGGGACGGCGCCGACCAATATGACCGACATCGAAATCATTGCGGTGCCCTGCACGATACCGATCACGATCAACAGCGCCACGCCTGATGTCTTGTTCGTCATTTGCGCGAAGACGATCAGAAGCAGATACCAAAGCATGATGTTGACGAGGGCGAAGCGCGCCGTACGTCTCGGACCGCCGGTCCAGACCAGAAACAATGATCCGATAAACGCGCCGCAGGCGAATCCGGCGGCGAGATGGCCAAGGCCAATCGCATCGACCTGATAGATCTCCTTTGCGGAGTAGGGGAGCAGCCCGTTGGTGATCGGGTAGGCGCTGAGGTTGACGAGGAACGCCAGCCACAGGATCGCCTGCACGTTTGGGGTGCGCCGGACGTAGCTCAGACCTTCTTTCAGGTCGCGCCAGGGCGATACGCGGGGACCTTCGCTGTCCTCATCCATCGGGCGCACCCTTGATACGCCAAAGGTCAGCGCCAGGCTCGCGGCGTAGAAGCAGGCGACGAACACGTATGTCGCGCCGATGCCCAGGACGGAGAACAAGCCCGCCCCGGCCAGCGCGCCCGCAATGCGCGCCGTATCCTGCGTCGTGCGCGACAGGCTCAGGGCGCTCATCAGGTGGTCCCTCGGCATGGTGTCGCCGATCAGCGAGTTGCGCATGACCAGATCGGACTGCCGGACGAGGCCCATCAAGAAGACGATCGCGAATACATGATAGGGCGTCAGCGCGCCGGAAAGGCCGAGTGCCATCATGATCGTGGCGAGGACCGTGTAGATCGCGCGCATCGCGCACAATATTGTCCGCCGGCCGAGCCGGTCGCCGACAACACCGAACATCGGGGCGATCAGGGTGCCGATGAACTGCAGCGCGCCGATGGCGGTCAGCAACAGCACGGATTCAGTTTCGACCAGGATGTACCAGCCGAGAACGAGCGTTTCCATCTCGAACGCCCAGGAGGTCAGCAGATCGGCGGGCCATTGGAACCGAAAGCTGCGCACCCGAAAAGGCGCCAGCGCCCCTGACTTCCCCAAACTCCGCAAACCGTTCCGCCCGTATTTCTTGTTGGTTGGCAATCAGCTTATACAATGGGCGCTGCTTTGTCCCCGCGCCGCCGAAAGAGAACGTCGCACGTATGGAAAGAGTCATGATCTGGCGAAGCCTCGCCATACTGAAGACCGTTATATGCGGCTTCACGCCAATCGTCGCTTTGGGCTTGGTACTGTCGTCTTGCGAGGTAGTGAGTCAGCAGCCCGGATCTCCGCAAAAACCGGCGCATCATGCGGCTGGCGGGTTCAAGAACCTGCATATCGAGGACCCGAACAAGAACTTCTTTGATTTTATGGAGATGAAGTATTTCGGTGACACGGTTTGGGCGGACCATGCCGCACGGGCATCGGAAGTTCCTATCGAGACTTTGGATTTGACAGAAGTCGGGAAGCTGCCACAGAGCATTCGTATCAGCTGGCTTGGACATTCGACGTTTCTTATCCAGGGGAAGGGCATCAATGTCCTAACTGATCTGGCGTTTGGCGAGCGGGTCTCGCCATTTTCCTTCGCAGGACCGAAGCGTTACACCCGCCATGTTGTCGATTACGCGAAACTGCCCAGGATCGACTATGTCGTTATCAGCCATAACCATTACGACCACCTCGATGCCACGGCCATCGAGCGCCTCGGCGATCAGCCGATCTACCTTGTGCCTTTGGGCCTGAAGCCCTGGTTCGTTGAAACCGGCGTATCTGCCGCACGCGTTAGGGAGATGGACTGGTGGGACCGTTCCGACTTCGACGGTATCGGGATCCAGGCCCTACCGTCTCAGCATTGGTCGGCCCGGGGCTTCTTCGACCGCCGCGAGACGTTGTGGGCGAGCTGGCTGATCGAATTGGATGACCGAAAAATCTGGTTCGCCGGAGACACGGGTTACAACGACGTGCAATTCAAGGAAATCGGCCGCGCGACAAGCGGCGTGGATCTTGCGCTGATCCCGATCGGCGGATACGCCCCGCGGTCGTTCATGCGGCTCTATCACGTGAATCCCGAAGAGGCGATCAAGATCCATCAGGATATCGGCGCCCGGCAGAGCATCGGCATGCACTGGGGAACCTATCCGCTGACGGCGGAGGGTCCGATCGATCCGGTCATCGAACTTGAGAAACAGCGGATCGCTTACCGGCTAAAGCCGAGCGACTTCATCACGATGAAGCTGGGCGAGTCGATTACGCGCTAAGCGGTTTTCTCCCAGCTACCGTCGTTCCGCCGGCACGCCGTGCCGAAGGCGTCCTGCGTTCTGCCGTCGATGACAATTTTTGTCTGGTATTCGCGGCAATACCGCCCATCGCTTCGCCGGTAGGTTTTCGTCGGTGTGACGGCGTAGTTTGCACCCCGATCGGGGTCTTTCCAGGTAACTGGGGAACCGTTCGGTGCGCGTTCGAGAATTTGACCGACGCAATTCTGATCCACCTGATCCATGGCGCGCCCGATATTGCCGCCAACGCTGGCCAATACTTTTCCGTCGCCTTTGCCGATTTTCGATCCAACCGCACCGCCTGCAGCAGCGCCAAGTACCGCACCAATCGTTTCGCGGTCGCATTTCCCGAACCCGATCTCCGGTATCCTGATAAGATCGGCGGGAATAAATTCATAGATACGGCCGTCTTTCGCCGATTTATAGCGATGTTTGTTGCGATAACCGTGCGCCGGTGCCCAAGGCGGTGGTCCCCCGCGTCTCAGAGAACTCTTTCCGGGTTTATGGTTTTTGAATTCTTTGCCGTGCTTGGGCCCCCCTTTATCGTGTCCAGGTTTATGATGCGCCGACGCGGGCGCGCTGAGCAAAAGCAAAGCTGAAAACAGCACGCAAACTAGGGCTGAACCAAAATCTTGACGCATAAAAAATCTCTCCGACATTCCCGTGATCGTTTCCATCTACATTATCACAGGTAAATACTTGGTTCGGGTTCATTTCAGATTTCCCCAAACGGGCGGACTGGTGTGGCCGAGCCGGTTTAGGTTCCATTGCGTTTAACAACGCTGACGAATTTCGAGAGAATTGCCAATGCCGCAACAGAGTCGTTTTTCCCATGTCGTACTGATCGACGCGACGACCGATCTCTTTTCGAAATCGGGGCTTGATGAGCCGATAGCCCATACGGTGGCAGAGATCCTGGTTGAGGCCGACTTGCTCGGCTACGACACGCACGGGCTGCAATTCGTTCCGGCGTATTTGGAGGGCGTCGAGTCAGGACATCTCACGAAAAGCGGTGAGCCGGAAATCCTTTGCGATAGCGGTAACGGCATTCTGCTCGATGGGCGTGGCCTGCCCGGGCAATGGAATGTGGTGCGGGCATTGGCGTTGGCCACGGAACGCATGGCGGATAATGCTGTGGTGTCGGTATCGATCCGTGGATCGGGTAACATCTCCTGTCTGGCGACCTACATGCGGCGCGCGGCGGATGCGGGATATTTGGCGCTGCTGGCCACGGCGGGAACCACGCCGATCGTCGCGCCGCATGGCGGCCGAGCGGGTGCGTATTCGACCAATCCGATTGCGTTCGGCGCACCAACCGACGGCGGACCGATCCTGATCGATATCAGCACGGCCAGCACGACCAACCGTATGTTGGAGCGCACCCGCCGTGCCGATGCCCGATTGCCACAGCCCTGGTTGGTGGATACGGATGGGGCGTTGAGCGACGACCCGGCGGTCATTCTCGACAGCGATCCGAAGGGCGCGATCCTGCCTGTCGGCGGTGACAGGCTCGGCCATAAGGGCTTTGCGTTTGCGATCATGGTGGAACTGCTCGCCGCCGGCTTGGCGGGGCAGGCGCGCGACGAGGTTCCGACGAAGGGCGATTGCAACGTCTATCTGCAGTTGATGGACCCGGGCGCCTTTGGCGGTGCCGACCGCTTTCGGGCTGAAGCCGGCGCTTTTGCGGCCGCATGCCGGGAGACACCGCCACGTGACGGGTTCGCCGCGGTCCGCATGCCTGGCGACCGCGCGATGGAACGCTATGCCGAACAGTGCGCAGTCGGTGTCGCCCTGCACCCGGAAGTCGTGGCGCGGATGACGCCGTGTTTTGAGAAATATGGCGTGGCGGTCCCGCCGACGCTTTAGCTTCTCACCGTCTCGGCGTAGTCCCAGTTTATGTCGACGCCAAAGCCGGGCGAGTCGTTTAGATGCACCATGCCGTCACGGACGTCCGCACCGCCGATATAAAGTTGATGCTGGATCGGATGCCGGTCGTGTCCACCATGGGACTCAGCGCTGAAGGCGGCATCGCCGAACGCGGAAACGAGATGGCCGTGGATTTGCGGCGCGGTGTGCGGCGCGATGAGGACGCCTTGCTGTTCGGCCAGGTGGGCGATGCGCAACGACTCGGTGAAACCGGCGTGCCGGGTGGAATCGAACTGGACATATTTCAGCGCGCCGGAATCGATGAAGTCACGGATCGTAAAGCGGGTCCACTCGCGCTCGCCGTGCGCCAACGGAATGGGCGATGCGTTGGCGAGCCGCACGTAGTCGGCCGGTTGCAGGTGCCAGTGCAGCGGTTCCTCGAGCCAGAGAATGTCGTAGGGGGCGACAGCGTTCGCGAAGGTTATGCAGTCCTCCACGCCATAGGGCGCATTCATATCGAGCATCAACAAAACGTCGGGACCGATGGCATCGCGTGTCGCGCGGATGCGGGTTAGTTCGTCTGCCAGTGCAAGCGCGCCGGTCTTGATCTTGACCGCGTGGTATCCGTTGGCGACATAGCCCGCCACTTCTTCGGCGACAGACTCCAACGGTGCGCCTTCGATGTAGTAGCCGCCGGTGGCATAGGTGAAGACGCTTTGCCGCGCGCCGCCGAGCAGTTTGTAGACCGGCATCCCGGCGGCTTTGCCTTTGATGTCCCATAGCGCGATGTCGATGCCGCCGATGGCGGCCATGGCCTGCGGCCGCTGCGCGCGCGGCAGGGGCGATGGCAGCCCGTCCCACCCGCCAAGTCCCCCGGGCCTTGGACTCAGCGTCGAGAAAAGCCGTTCCCAAATATCGACATGGCCGAGCGGATCCATGCCTTTGACAACCTCGCTGAACAATGCCGCCAGATCGCAGATCGTTTTCTGCGGACCACCTTGTACTTCCCCAAATCCAACGAGCCCGTCATCCGTGCGCACCTCGAACAAGGTCAGGGTTGCATCCCGCCCGATCTCGTGCGCTGTCCAACTTGGTTGCTGCAGCGCTACCTTAAGGGGATGGGTCTTGACCTCGGTAATCTTCATGGGTGTTCCTCTGTTTGGCCCGGTTGCTCTTGCGGGCTTAAGCGGTAGATTGTGAGCGAAAGGTCCACCGAAGACTAGCCGGAAGGGTGAATTTGATGCTGCGTGAAGTCATGGATGTCCTCGAGTTTCTGGATGATGCGCGCAACGGCGCGGAACCGTTTGCGGCGCTCCTGCCGGAAGGACCGCACAGCGTCGATATCACCCCTTTCGAGAGCGATATCGGAAAGACCGATTTCATCAAGATCCTGTTTCCGGGAAAGTCGGGCAAGAGTGCCGGCGGCGACGCGCCGACGACGGGCATCATCGGATCGAATGGCGGCCTACGGCTGCCAGGAGCTTATCCGGGGCTTGCGTCCGACGCGGATGGCTGCATCGTCGGACTCGCCAGCGCGTTGCGGCTGGCGCGGATACATACGAGAGGGCAGGAGTTGGCGGGCGACGTTCTGATTTCGACTCATATCTGCCAGCAGGCGCATCCCGCACCGCATGATCCGTTTCCGTTCGTCATGTCGCCGTTGCCGAGCAGTGAGAAACATCCGCGCCTGGTCGACGAGCGCATGGATGCGATCCTGACGCCGGAGACCTGTAAGGGGAACAAAATGGTTTCGCATCTCGGCTTCGCGGTGACACCGCCGGTGCGCGAAGGCTTTATCCTCCGACCTCACGAGTCCATCCTTCACATTGCCGAGATGGTGACGGGCAAGGCACCGGTCGTCTTCCCGATCACCATGCAGGATGTCACGCCATACGAACTCGGCGTACATCATATTTGCGGCATGGTGCTGCCGAGCATCTTCTCCACCGCGCCGGTCGTCGGCGTGCCGCTGGTAACGGAAATTCAGGCCCATCCCTCGGCGACGGGCGTACAGCAGCCGATGGTACTAGAATCGGCGGCCCGCTTCTGTGTTGAAGTCGCGACCTCCTTCGGCAATGGCGATTGCGAGTTCCACTATCCGGGCGATTTCGAGGGCATGGTTGAAGCCTTCGGCGCGGTGCGCGGCTGGCAGCGCCTCAAGAAGGACGGCTGAACGCGATATGCGGTTCAGCTTCTCCCTTGTGCCGTCGCCGCCGATGTCGGCGTTCGGCGACACCATCGCCCGCGCCGAGGCGTGGGGGTACGATCTGGCATGGGTACCGGACCAGGGCTTTATGCAGGACCCGTTTGTTGCGTTGTCGTACCTGACGACGCGGACCGAGCGGCTCCGACTCGGTGTCGGCGTGACCAATCCCTATCAACGTCATCCGATGCAGATCGCCCGCGCCGCCGCGGCGCTGGCTGATCTGCGGCCGGACGGCTTTATCCTCGGCCTTGGTGCGGGGGAGAAGCGGCGGATAAGGGATCGAGTCGGTGCGCCAACGGGGCCTTTTGTCGATACGATTTCAACGACGATGCAGGTGCTGCGCGACCTGTTCGACGGTAAGCGGGTCAGCGTGTCGACCGGCGTCTTCGAACTGGATGACGTTGCGTTGGAAATCAACGAACCGCCGAGGGTGCCGATCTATCTCGCGACGACGCATCCCGACGCGTTCCGCGCAGCGGGGGCCTATGCTGACGGTGTCATTGTAGGCGATGTGTCCGAGCCGGCGGTGATGGCGCGGATCGTCGGTTGGATTCGAGAAGGGGCGGAAGCGCACGGACGCGATATGAAAGACATTGCCGTCGTGGCGTGGTGCGCGACGATTGTCGCGGACGACCGGGCGGCGGTCATCGAGCATCTACGTCGGCCGGTCATTGGCTCGGCGATCAACGGCATGCATCGCGAGACAAGAGGGCTGATGGATGTCGCGCCCGAACACTTTCCGCAGATCCGCGCGGCGAAGTTCGACCCGGCGCTTGCCCTGTCGGAGGACGCCATACCCGACGACATGGTCGACCGTTTCGCGATTGCCGGACCGGCCGACTACTGCGCCGAGCGCATCCGCGCCCTGCGCGATGTGGGGGTCGATACGATGGGCTTCCGCATGCCGGTGGCATTGACAGGGCTCTATGATTTTGAGACCAACCTTCGCCGATTAATTCAAGACGTCGTGCCTCGGGTAGAAGGCTAAGGCCGTGGAATACGTTTCTGTCGAAGTGAATGGGCACACACGCGTAACCTACACCGATCCCGCAACGCCGCTTGCCGTATTCCTCCGCGAGGAACTGGAACTGCGCGGTACGAAAATCGGCTGCGGTAATGGCGAGTGCGGCGCGTGCACCGTCATTATGGACGGCCGCGCGGTCTGTTCCTGTCTGGTTCCGTTGGGCCGGACCGATGGAAGAGAGATCGACACCGTCGAGAGCCTGGGCGATCCCGATGACCTTCATCCCATTCAGCGCAAGCTCGTGGAACGGGGCGCCTTTCAATGCGGGTTCTGCACGCCCGGTGTGGTGATGTCCTTAGTGGCTCTGCTGCGCGGCAATCCGAACCCGACCGATGCCGAGATGCGTATCGCGCTGCAAGGCAATCTCTGCCGCTGCTCGGGCTACGTGAAGCTGCTGGAGGCTATCGGCGAGATCGTGCGGGAGGGGCTGCATGAACGCTGAGTTTCGTGTGATCGGTCAACCGCGCCCGCAGTTCGAAGGGCCGGCCAAAGTCAGCGGCCGCGCTGAATACACCCACGATCTGACCTTGCCGAACATGCTGCATGGCTCGATCCTGCGCAGCCCGCATCCGCACGCCCGCATCCTCTCGATTGATCTGTCGAAGGCGCGTGCCATGCCCGGTGTGGTGGCGGCGGTATCCGGCAGTGATTTTCCAGATCTGAAATACATCAACGCGGGCCCAGCTTTTGCCGACCGCTATGCGATGGCGCAGGGCAAAGTGCGGTTCGTCGGTGAGGAAGTCGCGGCCGTTGCGGCGGAAACGCCCGGCGAAGCGCAGGCGGCGCTGGCTGCAATCGAGGTCGACTACGAGCTGTTACCGGCTGTCTTCGATGCGGATGCAGCGCTGGCAGAGGATAGCCCTGCAATCCATCACAAGCCGAAGTTGCCGCATAATGTGGCGCAGCAAAGCGTTGCCGATTTCGGCGGTGTGGAAGAGGCGTTCAAGGATGCTGCGCATATCTTCGACGCGACGTTCGAGCACGGCATCGTCGCGCCGATTTGCCTCGAGACAAACGGCGTGTTGGCGCAATTCGACGACGGCGAGCTGACCCTCTGGGCGCCGACCCAGGCGCCGTTTTTCGTGCGCAAAGAAATCGCCCACGTTCTGGAACTGCCGCTGGAAAACGTCCATGTGCGTTCGGTCGTCATTGGTGGCGGCTTCGGTGGCAAATCTCAGGCGCCGGAACCGATCGCCATCGCTGCGATGCTATCGATCAAGGCAGGGCGGCCGGTCAAGATCCTGCTGAGTCGGCACGAGGAGTTTCTCAGCGGAAAATCCGATCATGCCAAGAAGATGCGGGTTCGCTCCGCCATCGCCGCGGATGGCACGATCCTCGGGCGGCACACGGCGTTTCTGGTCGATAATGGTGCGTACACCCATATGGGCCCGGCCTACATCTCGGCTGTGCGGCAACGGACATGCAATCTGTACCGGGTTGGCGCGGCGGGTTTCGATGGCAAGCTCGTGCATACCAACAAGGTGTCCGGCGGTTCCTACCGCGGCATGGGCTCGCCGCAGATTATCTGGGCGATCGAGACGCAGATCGACGAGATCGCGGAGAGCCTCGGCAAGGACAAGCTTGAATACCGCATTGAGATCGCCAACCAGCCGGGCGACACGACGCCGATGGGCTGGGAGATCGGCACCTGCGCGCTGGCGGAATGTCTAGCGGAGGCGGGACGGCGCATCGGCTGGGCGGAAAAGAAAGACAATATGCCGCCGAACCGCGGCATTGGCTTCGCGGCGATGATCAATCCGAGCGTCGGGGTGCTATATGCCGAGGGCAACTTCGCCTGCGTGTCGATCGACCTGCTCGAAGATGGCCGGCTACGCGTCGGCACGCAATCGGCGGATTGCGGCACATCGCAAAACACGGTGATGGGGCAGTTCGTGGCGGAAGAACTGCAACTCGATACGGACCAGATCGACGTCCTGCACATGGATACGGATGAGACGCCGCCCGACCTCGGAAGCGCAGCGTCTCGGGTCACGTTCGTCAGCGGTGCCGCTGCCATCAAGACGGCGAAAACCTTCCGGGCTGAAGTCGCCGCTCGGCTGGCGCGTCACTGGGACGTGCCGGTGGACAAAATCGATTTCACCGATGGCATCGCGAGCTACAAGGACGACAATGCGCGCCGCATGACCTTGGCCGAGGTCGCGGTGTTAGAGGGTGCGTTCCGGGTCGAGGATCGTCATGACATCGACATGCCGCGCCCGGATCCCAAGACGGGCTATGGCCATTACGCCGCGACCTACGGCTTCGGCGCGCAAGCGGCGGAGGTTGAGATCGATCCGGCGACCGGTCATGTCACCGTGCTCAAAGTCGTCGTCGTGCAGGATATCGGCCGGGTGATCAATCCGCTGGCGTTGGAAGGGCAGATGCAGGGCGGCATCATGCAGGGCATCGGCATGGCCCTGCGCGAGGAGCTGGTGTTCGAGCAGGGCGCTCCGGTCAACGCGTCGCTGATCACCTACAAGGCGCCGCGCATTTCTGACACGCCGGAGATCGAAACGGTCTTCATCGAAACCAACGATCCGATGGGGCCATACGGCGCGAAGGCGGGTGGCGAACATTCGATCAACCCGACCCCGGCGGCCATCGCCAACGCTGTGGCCCACGCGACCGGCAAGCGGTTCCGCAAACTGCCGATCACCGCGGCGGATGTGTTGGAAACAACTAAGAGCAGGGCATCGCTCGATTTGAAATCCTGGAAGCGGCCTTACAACCTGGAAGTCGCCACGGCGCGGTCGCTGTATCCCTCGGTCCTGTTTCCCGGGTTGCGTAAGCTCGGTGCGAAGGTCGGGCGCAAGCGCGCGCCGAAACCAAGCTACGATTATTTTCGCCCGGTCGACCTGGATGGGGCGCTGCGCGAACTGGCGATGCCGGGACGTACTGCCAAGGTCATTGCCGGTGGGACGGACTTGCAGGTTGGTATCCGGCAGGGCATCTACGATCCGGATGCGGTTGTCGATATCGCCGGGCTGGAAGAACTGCGCGGCATCGAGATTGCCGACGACAAGATCACCATCGGCGGTGCCACGACAATCGCCGAGATCATCGAGCGCGACGACATCCGCGCCATCCATCCGATGCTGACGGACGGGCTCGCCAAGATCGCGACGGCGCAGATCCGCAACGTGGCGACTATTGCCGGCGACCTCAGCCAAGAGAAACGCTGCTGGTTCTTCCGCAGCGGCGTGCAGTGCTACAAGGCCGGCGGCATGACCTGCCCATGCTACGCGGTGTTGGGCGACAACCGGCATCATTCAATCCTTGGCGCGGGACGCTGTGCCGCGCCCTGCGTCGCCGACGCCGCGCCGATCCTGACGGCGCTCGATGCCGTGGTGATCGTGACGGGCCCGCACGGGACTTGGCGCGTGCCGATGAAGTCGCTCTATGTCTGGTCGGGCGAGACCGTGGTGAAGAAGACCGAGATCATCCGCGCCATCGAGATACCGCGCTTCCCACTGCGCAGCCGGCAGGCCTTCGAGAAGTCGGCCGGGTGGGACGGCGATTTCGCCGACGCCTCCGTCGCCGTGAATCTCGGCTTCGAAGGTACAAATCTCGCCACGGCGTGCATCTCCCTCGGCGCGGTCTCACCGCTGCCGGTGCGTGCGGTCGAAACGGAAAAGGCGCTCGTGAGTGGCGATTTCTCCGACACGGCAATCCGCGCCGCCGCCGAAAAGACCGTGCACGGCGCGCTGCCGCTGTCGGACAACGCGTACAAGACCCATCTGCTCGTGAATCTTACGGAGCGCGCGATCCACCGTTGCCTTGCGGGGTAACAAGCGCCATTTCAATGATCATCGCTACCATCGGGTAGCCTACGCGAGCCGAAGGTTGCCTCATGCCAAGGATCTATCTCGACAACAACGCCAGCACCCCCGTCGCGCCCGCCGTCGCCGCGGCCATGCGCGATGTCATGGCGGGCGATGCGTATGGCAACCCGTCGAGCCTGCATTGGGCCGGTGCGCCGGCGCGGGACACCGTGGAGTCCGCGCGGAAACAGGTCGCCGATATGCTCAGCTGCGCGCCGACCGAAATCGTGTTCACGAGCGGCGGCAGCGAGGCCAACAACCACGCCCTGACCGGCGCGTTCTTCGCCAGCAAGAAGCCGCGCCGCCACATCATTACCACCGCCGTCGAACACCCCGCCATCGTCGAGCCGTGCCGCTTCCTCGAAGGACAGGGTGCAGCGATCACATTCCTGCCGGTCGATGGCACGGGCCGCATCGACCCCGACGATCTGCGCCGCGCGATCACCGCCGACACGATCCTGATCAGCATCATGCACGCAAATAACGAGGTCGGGACGATCCAGCCCATCGAAGACTGCGCCGCCATCGCGCGCGAACACGGAATCGTTTTCCATACAGACGCGGCGCAGTCGGTTGGCAAGATTCCAACGAAGGTCGATGCGCTGGGCGTCGACCTGCTGACCATCGCCGGCCACAAGATCTACGCGCCGAAAGGAGTCGGCGCGCTCTACATCCGCGGCGGCGCAAATCTGGAACCCCTGATCCACGGCGCCGGCCACGAATCCGGCCGCCGCGCCGGCACCGAAAGCGCTCTGCTCACGGCCGCCCTCGGCGCCGCCTGCACCATCGCCCAGGATCTGGCCCCGATGGGGAGCGTGAAGGCCCTGCGCGACCATTTCTGGACCGCCCTGCAAACCCGCTTCGGCAACCGCATCGCCCTCAACGGTCATCCGGACCACCGCCTGCCGAACACGCTCAACGTGTCGTTCGTCGGGCAGGATGGATCGGCGCTGCTGGCAAAGCTCGACGGCGTCGCCGCGTCGACCGGTTCGGCGTGTCACGAGGGGCTGGTGGAACTGTCGCCGGTTCTGGACGCGATGGGCATCGCGCCGGAGGTGGGCATGGGCGCGATCCGGTTCAGTCTCGGGCGCGATACGACGATGGCGGAGATTGAGGCGGTGCTGGATAAGGTGTCAGAGGGGATGCTAAGCACATAGGAGCGGTGTAACCAATTCTCCCTCTCCCGTCGGGAGAGGACGGGGTGAGGGGATGAGATGCTGCACGTTTTCCGCTCATCCTCCTGCTTCGCGGGCTCCTCCTGAACGCCTTTTGGGCTGTTCAGCCCGCAAGGAGTGGGCTTGGTCAAGCCGTTGGATCGGCGCAAGATCATTGAACGTACCTGCTACCTACGCGATAGTGATCGGGCGTTTAGCGGGAGCAGGCATGGTCGAAATTTCGAACCGTGACGATTTAGAGGCATGGCTCGAAGGTAAAGAGCCCGCCATTGCCGTTGCTATTGCATCGCGTGCCGCGTTGCGTGCTATCCCGATGGCCGCTACGTACTTGCGCGAGTCGCCAAAGGATCATTCGGTAGACATTATGTTACCAACATTTCGTGCTAATTCCGTACCGTGGTTTACGGGATATTGGCCAAACCACGGTACGGAAGTTCGCTCTGCTGCTGACGCCGCCGGTTACGTCGCCGCCGTTGGCGCCGCCGCCGCCATCGGTTACGCCGCCGACGTAACTGCCGACGCCGCCTCCGTCAAGGCCTACGGCATCGCAGCCGACGCCGCCGGTTACGCCGCCTCTGCCGCCCACGCCGCCGCCGCCAACGCCACCGCCACGTGGGCGGAAGTTTCAAATGATGCGATGGCATTGGAGGTGGGCCATTCCGTTCAAGAGATTATGGCCAGCGCGCTGTGGAAAACCGGTACCCCGGTGGTCGTGAGCGAGGGCTGGGAGGCGTTAAAGGCTGATCTTTTGTCGCTGGATGAGGACTGGCAGGTTTGGACCAATTGGTATGACGATCGCCTTCGCGGTGGAATTCATGCTGCTAGCCGAGAATTGATCGAAGCGTTGGAACTGAAGCGGGTCTTGATCGAAGATGAAGACTGGAAAAAAGGTCCGAAGCACGTCAATGCGATCATCGCGGCGCTGGAAGCCGATTATCGGGCGCAAACCCCGGCGCAGCGGCCCGCGATCATCGAAGTGGAATACGGCGCGGACGGCATCCTCCACCGCCGTCCGAGCCGCCCGCCCGAGGCGCGGGACGAGACGCAGGAACAACGGCTGCGCGACGCCTGGATCGCGCATGCGGCGCAACTTGCGGCGTTGGAGGCGTTGAACCCGGGCCAGAATGCGCCGGCGTTGGCGGGAACGATGCGGCTGTATCGAGAGGCACTAGGGGCGGCGTATGAAGACATGAACGTCATCGCGCTAGGTGTGCATGGCGACAGCCTGCAAGCGCACGCTGCCCGCGCCGACGACCGCCTGCTGGAGGACGCGGCAGGGGCGCTGGTCGGGATGGCGGCGGCGCACGGATTGTTCGTCCGCCAGTTCGATGCGTGGCTTGACTACCTCAACGACGCCACGCCGGAACCTTCGGACGAGAGGGTCGAAGCGGCGGCCGATCTCGCGCGGTCTGCGCGCGACGTTCCGGAGTTGATCGGCGACGACGTGACGGAACCGCTCAACGATCTCGCCGACGCAGCGATGCCGCCTCTGGCCGCAGACCCGGCGGATCGACCGCCGCCCGCCGTGCAGCGCGAGTTCCTGCGCAGCTTGGGGAATGTGCTGTCGGGGCTTTATACGCCGTTCGTGGATCTCGCCCACGAGGCGCGCGGCGAGGCACGGGCAGGGATGTTGGAAGGTGTCAGAGATGGCACCAAAGGACTGACCCAAAAACTCATCGAGAAGGCGCCGAAAGCGATTGCGTTCGGGGGGTTGGCTTTGGCGCTGGCGGTGGCGCTTCCTGCGGAGTTCGGTTGGCTGATCCCGGTGATCGCGTTATTGAAGCTAAAGTGGAAGTAGGGGCGGCTTCGCCCTTTCCTTATGGAGACCTCCGCGAAATAGTGTCACCGACACCGTTTCACCCCCCCATCCTAACCTTCCCCCACAAGGGGGGAAGGGATAAATCAGGCAGATCAACAGGTTCTTCTCCTCCCCCTTGAGGAGACCTCTGCGAAACGGGTTCAGGATCGGAGATAATCGTTGGGTTTGGAGGTTGGTGCATAGGTTTGGCGGTTTTTCGCGTTGGGTTTTGGGACGCTCTTGACGAGATC